>JAESFM010000170.1_pt1 | contig 21490 bp, 22 predicted proteins | sample 9266171 | NCBI WGS metagenome assembly JAESFM01 (sample SAMN14505069, study PRJNA617099) | algae metagenome | isolation source: Hassallia sp. WJT32-NPBG1 and co-occurring heterotrophs from well developed... | place: USA: Mojave Desert, Joshua Tree National Park, California | collected 2006-06-22
TGTCGACGGCTGGCCAAGGATTGGGAGTGCCTGAACCGCTCCGCGCTTGCTTTCCTACGCTGGGCCTCCGTCCGCCTCATGCTGCGAAGGCTATGCCGAAGAACAATATGATCCCGGACGGACACTTGGACAACCGGGACATGCCTCACATGGTATGTAGGCTTGATTAGTGCTGCTCGCACAGAGTGTGCAGCGGGATCTACTATGTACCACAAGCCTCATTGTGCGTAACGGGTAAAGACAAAGTCGTTTGCTGCTGGTGCACGAGCATGGCAGGGGGCACAAGTGTTAAGTAAGGCTTCACCGAGGTTCGGCTTGCCATCTTTGAACTGGCCGTACCCCCAACCGCCCGTGCCGGCGTATCTCTGCGAATCCTTGACGCTAATCTGGACGTTCGTGGCGGTGCCGGCGACGAAGGATTGGGCTTGGCCGAAGGCCGCGTTGTTCTCGGCTGACGGCACGTATTGCCATGCCAGCCTTGCGATAATTGCACCGTCGGGAAAGGGGCGCGTGCCGTCCCGGAAAGCTCTCACCGCAACATCGTTTCCAAGGATGGCGCGGATGTCGTTGAGGTCGCCAGCCTCATGCGCCACGCTAACGAGCTGCCAGTCGCGGTATCCGGCGGGAAGCTTCACGCCGAACACCGCCGAGGTGCTGTCATCGACGCTGTCCGCCGCGGTGGAGGCAAAAGCAAAGACGCCGACCGCCACGATGGCCGACCATGCCAAAAAAGATTGCCATCGCATACACTTACCTCCTTTTCCGGTTCCCGGCAAACATCCGCCTTGGCTACTCGAAGGTGGCATTTAACATGGACAGTCCCGGCCCCTCCGCCTTTATGGTCAGCAGGTGCTTGCCATAAGCTTCCCCGTGGAAGAGCGCGCGAAGCATCGGCCGTCCGACCTCAATCTCCGACAGCGCGGCGCCGTCCACCAAGACGCGCAAGCTTGCACCTTGCGTCGCGGCTGCTACCAGATGGAACTTCGCCGTGGAGAAGCGCAGCCGTAGGCCGCCTTCTGCCAAGCGGACCGCCAGCGCCGCCTCCTACCGCTCCCACCAGCTGCCGAGCTGGACGCTTCTGTGTGGGATCTGTGCGGCGAGGCGCTGCAACCCCGCAAGGCTAGGCTTGGCGCTGGCATTACCCCAATGCACGTTTAATATGCATTTCACATGCGATGTGGATCTGCGAAGCGCCGTCCTGGTCCTGCTCGACCTGCTGATCGAGCACCGCAGCGTCACCGCCGCCGCGGTCGCGGCATACATGAGCCAGCCGGCGATGAGCCGTGCCCTCGGGCGGCTACGGGCCCTGCTGCGCGATCCGCTGCTGGTGCGCGGCAGCCAGGGGCCGGTGCCGACGCCGGCCGCGCTCGCCCTGCAGCCCGGGCTGAAGCGCCTGCTGGGCGAGGCCGCGACGCTCGTGGCGCGCCGGCGCTTCGACCCGGCCGCCTGGCGCGGCCAGGTCGGCATCGCCGCGACCGATCATCAGACCGTCTTGCTGCTGCCGCAGCTGATGCGCCGCATCTCCCGCAAGGCGCCGCTGCTCGAGGTGAAGGTGGTCGACCATCCCGCACTGGCGGACTGGGGGCTCGGCCGCTCCCTCGCGCTGGAGCATGTGCTGGTGACGGTGCTCGGCGACGGCCACGGCGCGATGGACGAATTGCTGAAGGGGCACGGGCTGGCCCGGCAGGTCGCGCTGCGGCTGCCTCACTTCTATGCCGCGATGGCGGTGGTTGCGGAGAGCGACCTGGTGGTCACGCTGCCGCGTTCGATCGCGGTTCGCCATACCGCGGCGCTCGGGCTCGTGGCGCTGGAGACGCCGCTGGCGCCTCCGCCCTTCACGACCGCCGTCATCTGGCCGGAGGTGCTGGACGCCGACCCGGGCAATGCGTGGCTGCGCAAAGTGGTTCAAGCTGAGGCCAGCCGGATAGCTGGTGTAACGCCGCGCTAAGGCAACGCCGCCTCCGACTTTCATGTGATCCATGATATTCTCGGATACGCTGAAAGACGCCACTCAGCGACGGTCCACGCCAGACTGTCCCCGTGGGATGATGCGGCGGCAGCGATGAAGTTAAAAGCCAGTTGCCAGCGCACCAAGCCTGTGCAGCGGTAAGGTCGATTAGGCGTAGGGAAGGCTTTTGTTCGCTCCTATTGGCGACACTCGAGCCATTATGGTTGCTGGATAGGGCAAAATATTTGATCCTCAGCCTTGGCAGCGAGTTAAGACGCGAAAGAAGAGTCTCCGAAAAGGAAAAGAAAATTCAGCGCTTCAGACATTGTGGGGTGTGCAAACATCATATCGCGTAGAGTGACGGCGCCAAGCCTGCCAATCATGGCTGTTTGTACCACCGACATCACCTCGCCTGCACGCGGGCCCAGCATGGCAAAGCCAAGAAGTTGGTTGTCCGTTGAAACGAGTGCTTTCATAAAACCCTGGCGCTGTGAAAGTGTTCGTGCCCTTGGCACAGCAGCCATCGGGAAGCGTACGATACGATGGGGAATACCCTTTCGCTTCGCCTCTCCCTCGGATAACCCAATTCGCGCGAACTCCGGATCAATGAATAGGCAAGAAGGTATCAAGCGATCTGCGGTTGTGTACGCACCACCCTCAATGCCAGCCTTGGCCACGCGGTAGTCATCGAGCGAGACGTGGGTAAACATTGGGCTACCTGCGGCCTCGCCCAGCGCCCAGATGGCCTGTGCCGTAGTCTGAAGCCGCTCGTCCACCTGAATGAAGCCTTTTGCGTCAAGCTCGACGCCAGCAAGGTCAAGGCCGATACCATCGGTTCTCGGCTGACGCCCAGCAGCGACGAGAAGATGCGATCCTTCCACCCACGATCCGTCTTCAAGACGAACGGAAACGCGGCTTCCAGACCGACCTTCAACCTGCACAGTTGGCGAAGCAATCAACACTTCCACGCCATCCTCTTCGAGGATGGCCTGAATGCCTTGCCCAACATCGGGATCCTCGCGTGCGACAAGCTGCAAGCTCCTCTCAAGCAGAACGACTTCGCTGCCCAGCCGCCGGAAGGCTTGTGCCATTTCCAATCCAACGTAACCGCCACCAAGGACAATCAAGCGTCGTGGCAACACATCGAGCTTGAGCGCCGAGACATGCGTCAAGGGCGCAGCTTCGGCTAAACCCGGAATCAGTGGGATCGCAGCCTTTGTGCCAAGGTTTAAGTAGATTCGCTCACCCGTGAGATGGCGGGGACCGCGTTCCGTTGCTACCTCCACAACCCGCGGCTCCACGAATTGACCGCGGCCGAGCACGAGCTCAAGACCGCTTGCGTCAAAGGCCTGGCGATTGGCCTGTACCAAGCCGTCGACGATGTCGGCAGTCCGGGCTGCGATGCGGGCCATGTCACGGGCGGCCCCGGACAGGATTGTGCCGAACTCCGCGGCATGAGCCGTGAGCGCCGCAATCTCGGCGCTGCGGATCAGGGATTTGCTTGGAATGCAGGCTACGTTGATGCAGGAGCCCCCGATCATCCCTATTTCGACCATGGCGACTCGCTTGCCTGCTCGAGCCTGATCCATGGCCAGTACCTTGCCACCAATGCCACCTCCGAAGACGAGGATGTCGTAATGCTCCGTTGTCAACATGGGTGTCGTCTCCACTACGTTGCAATGCAGGCACCACTGCCGTCTCCCAGCCGATAGGAGGCCCTGTAGCAACCGCTAGGATCAGATGAAGAATTGGATGCTATCAGCTGTATTCGGTCGCGGTACAGGACTGAGCAGATTTCAATGCAGCGCTGGATAGCCCTGCACATAAATCCAATCGCTTGACTGTGCCTGCACATGGCAGGCCAAGCATTCCGCACGGAATTCCTTGGTAGTGGTCATATTTGGGTTGTCGGCGTCGAACCACGCCCAGCCCCAGCCCTCGCCCCAAAGTGGGTCATCGCGGTACCGACCACGGGCATCCTTCACCATAACGAACCAGCCTCGGAGACGGCCGGCGCGACTAACGCGGCCCGTCGTCATGTCCTCGGTGTCGGTCTCGCGTACCTCCTTGACCAACACCGTTCCGTCGGGGAAGTGGCTCGTGTTGCGGTAAGCGGAGACGACGCCAAGCGAGGCGTACACGGTGTGAAGCTCCTTCGCGCCCTCGCCAGCATCGGCCGCCACCGCGAATGTGCCAAGGAACTGGAAAGCCGTACGATAATCGGCAGGCACTCGTAGCCGCGCCCGAAGGTCGTTGGCCGACCGCTCCTGAGCCATACTCGGCGTCGGTAGCCAGCCAATTACGGCAACCACGCCGGACGCTGCCACGAGCGCCAAGGGGACAGCCGCCGCAACTACCATGACGTGCCGCTTCCGCATGCGATTTACTCCTCGATACAGGTTTTCAAAGCCGGCTATGGAGGCCACACTCGGCCACTCGGAGGCACCCGCAGGTGGCGTGAGCTGGTGAGAAGGCGGATGGACGTTGTGCTTCGCCTGAGAAGATCACGCTTGGGACCAACTCGCTGCACGCATCTAGCGCAGAATGGCGCGCTGGCCGCCCGACGGTCCGGTCCATTCGAGGTGATCACGGCGGTAGCGCGCAGGCGTCGTTCCTGTTTGCTGCTTAAAAATGGTCGAAAAATGTGACTGTGTCTGGAAGCCGACCGCGAGTGCGATCTCGATGATCGGTGTACTCCCATCTGCGAGCATTCCCTTCGCATGCTCAATACGCTGCTCGGTGATGTAATCGTGCGGCCGGCAGCCGGTGGATGCTCGGAACTGCGCTGCGAAGTAGGAGCGCGACAGCCCCGCTGCATGGGCGAGGTCGCCGAGCGAGATCGAGCCGGCTAGGTGCTTCTGGACATACTCCTGAACGCGCCGGAGCCGCCACTTCGACAACGTGGAAACTTCCGGCCTCGGCGCGGTGCGTGCCGCGAGTCGTATGAGGACGGTTCGCGCGACGCTCTCGATGTAGAGCGGATCGCCCGCGTGGACGTCCTCAGTCAAGCTCCAAGCGAGCTGCCCAGCCAGTGGGTCGCGCACCACGACGTCATCCAGTTCCGTCGCGCCGTCTGCCCGGCCGCCTCCCTCGGGTTTCCTTACGCTGTCCCTCATAACGTATAGGTGCATAAAATCGCAGGGCGCGTAAAACTCCGCCGCAATCCGGCGGGAAGGGCTGGTGATGTGCACGCTCCCGGCCGTCATGACGCCGTCGAAGATTTGGCGCCGTCCAGAGGTGAGGCGGATGCGGGTCCGACGCAGAGCAATCCCGACAACGTACCGATCCGGCGGGGCTTCGGCCTCGGCACGAGGCCGTCCGGACGCGTCATCGGTCCAGCGGGAGGCTATCACAGCCGCGCCGTCGTGGACGGCAGGCTCAATGCCCGGGACCTGCCGCCAAGTCTGCTCGCGCGGCACGCCAGGCGGGTCTTGGCCCCTTGAGACGCCCAATGCAAGCATCGGAGCTGCGGGGCGGGGTGCGGCATCAATAGCTTTCAGCAGCATGGAACGGTATTTCCTCCCTGTTTTACAATGCAGCCCTGGTCCACTGAGAGTCGCCGCCGACCCCGCAGGGCGCGGCGTGCGATGGCACCGGGACTGCGATGTCCAATCCATACGTTCCGTCGCTGGTGAACGCCCGTTAGATGTTGTGAAACACGCCGTAGCCGTCTAACCCATTCAGATGCGCGCCTGCGGCGCCGTCCGCTCGTGGGCTAGGCTTGGGTCAGCGTTGTCATCGAGTGCGCCTGCTGCCCCCCAGCCGGCGGGATTGCGACGGTACGTTTCCATGCCAATCCGCAATCCATACTTTCAACCAGAAAGCCGGCCCCACGCGGTAGCGGGAAGCTGTGCTCGCCGTTGGCGCGATCGGCGCGACAACACGTTCTCAGTACGGTGCCGCGATGCCGATATGCTGGCCGCCGATCCCTCCCCTGACGCCCGAGGCGGCCGCCCTGAAAGTCCGGCTCGCGGAAGATGCGTGGAATACGTGCGACCCAGAGCACGTGTCCCTAACCTGTAGCCTCGACAGCGCTTGGCGCGATCGCACCGACCTCCTGCGCGGCCGAGCCGCCATAGCTCGCTTCCTGCGTCGAAAGTGGACCCGCGAGCTAGACTACTGCGTGGCGATGGAACTCTGGACCAGTGGCGCCGATCGCATGGCCGTGCGCGTCGCCAGCGAATGGCGCGACGACAGCGGGAACTGGTACCGCTCCTTCGGAACCGAGGTTTGGGAGGTGGACTGCGAAGGCTTGGTGAGGCAACGGAGGGCCGCTACCAACGACATCCCGATCCGATCCGTGGAGCGGCGGCTTCGCTGGGTAGGGCCCGGGCCACGGCCTGCAGACCACATCGACCTCGGCCCCTGAGCACTACCGTGCACGTGCGGTACGGACCTCGGCATAGCGCGTCGGCGCAGTACGGTGGTTCGGAGCATCGGCGGATGCAGCATGCGGGCCTAGGACGGCTTCGTGGCCGGGCTGTTCCAGATCGCCGCTTGACCTGCTGGTTGTTCTGGTCATTCGCGGCCTGCAACAACCCTTCCAACAGAATCCGCCAGCTGACGTCCGATGCCTTAACACACATGACGGTATCCACGAGCCGAGGCTGAAGGACAGCCGTAAGGCGCTTCTCGTCGGGCGATCCGACAAAGTGGCGCGCGACGGCGCAAGCGCGATTGGTTCAACTCATAGCATCCTGGAGATATTGCTGCGTTGCCTATGCAGGCCCGGAACAGGAAGGCCTCGGGATATGCTGTTGAGTTCTTGCTTTCGCTCACCAGCATCCCGCTTCGAGATCGAAGGACTGCAGGCACCTATGCTGGGAGCGCATCGCCCGTCAACGCCTTGAACGGATCGAGAGGCAGCCATGAGCCCAACCATGATGGGGGAGCCAACGCGCAAGGCCAGCCGGCGCCAAGTGGCGGCCGCCAGCGTTGCCCTCGCCGCGGCGTCCCACCGCTTCAGCCTTGGCGCGTTCAACGTCACCACTTTCAGCGACAGATGCATCATGTTGCCGACCGGGATCATCCTTCCGGAAACCGTGCCGGGAGGGCGGCCCGCCATCCGCGAGTGCCTGGGTGGCGCGCCTGACAACGCCCTCCTTCAGATCAGCATCCCACTGATCCGAAGAGACGGCGACCTGATATTCGCCGACAACGGTCCAGGGGACACAGTGCAGCCGAGCGCCGGCAGGCCTGCTTCCGACCTAAGGGCTGCAGGCATCAGCCCGGCTTTGGTCACCAAGGTCGTTTTCACCGAGGTCTATCCTGGCCATGCGGGTGGCATCGTCCTTTCGCACGGGAAGCTTCGGGTCGGGCGGATCGATCCAACGAGGCGCGGCCCATGAGCGACCCACCCTTCTCGCGCGGGTTCCGGGGGCGGCAGGGTGGGGCGGACGCCGCCGTCGCAGCGCGGGTCCCTCCGGGCCAGCACATCACCACCGACTTTCCAGTGCTGTCGGCCGGGCCCACGCCGCGGCTGCGGCTCGGGGACTGGAGCTTCGCGCTTCAGCATGGCGGCTCTCTCCTCGCGAAATGGTCCTGGGAGGAATTCCAGGCGCTGCCCCGAACGAGGGTCACCGTCGACATCCACTGCGTGACCAAGTGGAGCAAGCTCGACACGCAGTGGGAAGGCGTCACGGTCGACGACCTGCTGAAGGCCGCAGGCCTTGACGCCCCGCCTGCCCCCTTTGCCATGGCGCATGCCGACGGCGCTTACACGACCAACCTGCCACTCGCTGACATGCTCGGCGGCCGGGCGATGGTCGCGCTGCGCCACGGCGGCGCCCCGCTGGCGCCGGAACACGGCGGGCCGGCGCGGCTGCTGGTCCCGCATCTCTACTTCTGGAAAAGCGCGAAGTGGGTGCGGCGGCTGCGGTTCATGGAGCGGGACGCGCCCGGCTTCTGGGAGTCGCTGGGCTACCACATCCACGGCGACCCCTGGCGCGAGCAGCGCTATGAGGGCGACTGAGCCGGACGCGGCGGCCGCTGCGCCCGCGCCCGCCCAGGCGGCCGACCGACGGCTGCCCTGGCGAATGGCCGAGGTCCTGGAGGTCCGGCCCGAGACGGCCCGCGCCCGCACGCTCGTGCTTCGGGTGCCGGGTTGGCCCGGGCACTGGCCCGGCCAGCACATGGACATCCGGCTCACCGCCGGGAACGGCTACCAGGCGCAGCGCAGCTACTCCATCGCCTCGCCCCCCGAAGCGGGGCACCCGGCGCTCACGGTGGCCCGAATCGAGGACGGCGAGGTCTCGCCGTACCTGGCCGGCGAGGTGCGGGCCGGGGACCGGTTCGAGGTCCGCGGACCGGTGGGCGGTCACTTCGTCTGGACCACGGCCGAGGGCGGGCCGCTGTTCCTGGTGTCCGGCGGCTCCGGTGTCATCCCGCTGATGGCAATGCTGCGCCACCGCGCTGCGGCGGGCAGCCGGGTCCCGGCGCGCCTCCTCGCCTCCTGGCGGGGCGCAGGGGACATCATCTACCGCGACGAGCTAGCGCGGCTGGCCGGGGCGGGCGACGGCCTCGCGGTGGCGCACGCGCTGACGCGCGTCCGCCCGGTGGGCTGGACCGGCTACGGCCGCAGGATCAACGCGGCCATGCTTGAGGAGTTCGGCTTCTTGCCAAGCGAGCGGCCGCGCGTCTTCGTTTGCGGCCCCACCGCGTTGGTGGAGGCGGTGGCGGCGGCACTGGTTGCGCTCGGCCACCCGCCGGCAAAGGTCAAAACCGAGCGCTTCGGGCCAGGCGGAGGGTAGCATGGACACGGACGGGGAACGGCGGCTGGACGGCAACGCGGCCGCCGGGCTGCTGCGCGAGGTCTTCGCTATCGAGTTGACGGCCTCGACCGCGGTCTGCGAGGGCTGCGAGCGGGAGGCGACGGTGGCCGAGCTGCTGCTCTATGGCGGTGCACACGGGGTGGTGCTGCGCTGCCCGGGCTGCAACTGGACCATGGTCCGCCTCGTGGCCACACCCGCGGGCCACAGGCTCGACATGCGCGGCGTTGCCCTGCTGCGGATCGCGCGCGCCGCCTGACCGTCCGCGCTGGACGAGGGCCCGCCGCGCCGCTGAGAACCGAAGGCGGACACGAGGAGGATGTCCGGATGCGCTCCGAACGCTTCGACTTTTCAAGCGGCGGGCACCGCCTGGCTGCGCGCCTCGACCTGCCGGAGGGCGCGCCACGCGCGCACGCGCTGTTCGCGCATCGCTTTACCTGCGGCAAACGTGTCGGAGGTGGAGGCGCGAGGTGAGGCCGTGGTGGATCTCGTCCGTCGCCCCTTCGCCATCCGCCGCTCCCTTGTCGAGGAAGCGCAGGCGCGGGAGCAGGGACCGTGCATCGCGACCCTCGGCCGCGCGCTGCTCGTCATGCACGCACCGCCCGACGGCGTGGCGGGCGTCGACAACGCCCTGGCGATCTTCGAGGCGGCGCGGCACCCGAAGAGCTTCGTCACGATCGACGGCGCCGACCACCTGCTCTCGCGCCGAAAGGACGCGACTTACGCCACACGGGTGTTGGCCGCCTGGGCCTCGCACTTCCTACCGGCGCCCGAGGCCCCCGGCCGCACCCGCAGTGGCCGCAGTCGAGCCAGAGGAAGGAATAATGGTGGTGGTGGAAACGGGCGTGGGGCACTTCCAACGAGCGGTGACGGCCGGGCGACACCGGGTGCTGGCCGACGAGCCGACCTCGGTCGGCGGCTTGCGGAGATGATGGTGGCGATCTGCCGGCGCTGCGAACGGTAAGAGCAGTGCTCGTAAGCAGTGAAGCGTGCTCGCCCTGCTGTCACCCTACCCAAAACCACCCAGGCAAGCGACAGATGCAACAAGGCGCCGCGACGACCGACGCAGAGTGGCCCCCGTACCGCACGACAGGCGGTCTCCATTACGCCCGCCCGTACCCGAGGTGAGCAAGCCACTCGACGAACCGCTCAACGGTGAAATCTGGCCAAGCTCGCAAGGCGCTACTCGTCGCGCGGTCCGGCAAAGCGGCGTGCGGCGACAGAAGCGCGACCGATCCAGCTCCTGGCACCCTAGGGATGTTGGCGCGCGCCTGCGCAAGCCCAGGATCGGGGGCTCCGGTGGCACACTGGATCCGAAAGGCAGCCGCTAAAGCCGTTGGAGACGACCATGAACGTCAGTCCAAACATTGTAAGCGAGCCCACAGCGCTGTCGGACAGACTCGCCTACACGAGTGCCGCGGAGCTAGCGCGGCTAATCCGTCACCGCGAGTTGTCGCCTGTCGAGGTCGTGGACGCGTTCATTACGCGTATAGAGGCCCGCAATCCGAGCCTGAACGCACTCGTCTACCTCGGCTTCGATGACGCCCGCCGCGAAGCGCGGACCGCCGAGGATGCGGTGATGCGTGGGGCAGAGCTGGGCCCACTGCACGGCGTGCCGGTGGCGATCAAGGACCTATTCGACTTCAAACCGGGTTGGCCGTCCACGCTCGGCGGCATCCGTGCGCTCAAGGACAACATCGTCGACGCCTACTGCGCCTTCGCAGAGCGCATCGAGCGCCGCGGGGGAGCAATCCTTCTCGGCAAGACCAACAGCTCGCTCATGGGCTTCCGCGGCACCTGCGACAACTACCTGTTCGGGCCGACGCGCAACCCGTTCAACCTCGCCAAGAACTCCGGAGGCTCCTCCGGCGGCAGCGCGGCGGCAGTGGCTGACGGCCTGCTGCCTTTAGCCGAGGGCACCGACGCCGGCGGCTCGATCCGCATCCCCGCCTCATGCTGTGGCGTCTATGGGTACAAGGCCTCGTTCGGGCGGGTACCGTTCCTGGCGCTTCCCAACGCCTTCGGCGCCGCCGACTCGCCCTTCCTGTTTGAGGGGCCGATCACCCGCACAGTCGAGGATGCCGCGCTCGGGCTTACCGTGCTCGCGGGCTACGACCCGCGCGACCCCTTCAGCCTGACCGAGCCGGCGCCCGACTTCACCGCGGCCATCCGCCGCTCGATCCGCGGGCTTCGTATCGCCTACAGCCCGAACTTCGACGTGTTTCCCGTCGACAGTCGCGTGGCGGATGTGGTGGGCCGGGCGGTGCGGGCGTTCGAGGAAGCCGGGGCGCCGGTAGAGGAGATCAAGCTCGGTATCACCCGCCCGCAACGGGAGCTAAGCGACGTCTGGTCCCGGCAGTACATGCTGCTCAACCTACAAGCCCTCGAGAGCTACAAGCGGGCTGGGGTGGATCTGCTTGGAAACCACCGCGATGACCTCCCGCCGGAGTACCTGCGGTGGGTTGAGGAGGGTCAGCGTCAGTCGGCGCTCGGCTTCTATCAAGACCAAGCGATCCGGACCGAGATCTTCAACGCCATCCAAGGCGTGCTGAACACCTACGACCTGCTGGTCACGCCGACGCTCGCCTGCCTGCCGATGAACAACGCCGACGACGGCAACACCGTGGGGCCGAGCGTAATCAACGGCGAGGAGGTGGACCCGTTGATCGGGTGGTGCCTGACCTACTTCGTCAACTTCACGGGCCACCCAGCGGCGTCGATCCCGGCCGGGCTGTCCGATGGCCTCCCGGTCGGGATGCAGCTCATCGGCCGGCGCAGCGCCGATGCCGACGTGCTGGCGGCCAGCGCGGCGTTCGAACGTTTGCGGCCGTGGCAAGGGTCGTACGAGATCTGCGCGCGGAGGAGCGTTTAGGCGCGCAGGCCCCTGCCACGGAGAAGGGCGTGCCGCACGGCGCGTCGCTAGGTCTCCGCGGTACCGGTGAGTGGCGGAGACGCGCGGGCCAAGGTCGATACTCATCGGAACGAAGCAGCCGGCGGTGGTTTCTCCGGCGACCGAGCGGCGGTAGAGGCCAGTCGGAGAATTCGAAGGAGATGATGCGTGATGCCACCAACCGAACGCGCGGTCCTCGCAGGGGGCTGCTTTTGGGGAATGCAAGGCTTTTTCCGCCGCTATCCGGGCGTGGTTTCGACGCGCGTCGGGTACGCGGGCGGCGACGTGCCCAATGCCACCTACCGCAATCACGGGACCCACGCGGAAGCCATCGAGATCATCTTCGACCCCGCCACGATCAGATTTCGGAAGATCCTCGAATTTTTCTTCCAGGTTCACGATCCGACCACCCAGAACCGCCAAGGCAACGACGCCGGGGCGAGCTATCGATCAGCGATCTTCTACACCAGCGACGCGCAGAAGCGGATTGCGGAGGATACCATCGCCGATGTCGATGCTTCAGGGCTATGGCCTGGCAAGGTGGTGACCGAGGTCGGTCCGCTCGGTGAATTTTGGGAGGCCGAGCCCGAGCATCAGAACTACCTTGAACGGTATCCAACTGGCTACAACTGCCATTTCGTCCGGCCCGGCTGGAAGCTCCCGACCCGAGAAAACACCGTCCGAGCGCAAGCGAACGTGACGGGTTAGCGGCGTGGTCCGATGGTTTCTGGCAAGGCCTTCGGTTCAGCAACTCGAGAGCGATGCCTGCTTTGCTGTCCTTCTGGAGCTCGGCAGCGCCACCGGTATGCGATGCAAGGTGCCCCCCTCCCCTGGCCGGGCACGCTCACCTCCAGCGATCATATACCTCCTTTGGAGGCACGCCAATGTCGGGGGTAGAAGCCCCGACTCACGCACGTGGCGAGAGCCGCGCCGCGGGCGTAGTAGGGATAGCCATCCGTCTGACCGTCCTGCTGATCGGCAAGGTCGCGCGCGGTGATGTTCCTCGCGGCTCTGCCCCGTTTGTACCTGACAAGGAGCATGCACATGCCTACCAACATCCTGATCGCTTTCTATTCTCGCAATGGCTCTACAGAGGCGCTGGCCAATGCCATTGCCGAGGGTGCTCGAGCCGAGGGTGCCGAGGTACGCCTCCGCCGAGCCCGCGAGTTCGTCGGCCCCGAGATAATGGGTAAAGCGCCAGATTGGGCCGAGAACGCCGCTCGCATGAACCAAGCCTACGAGGCTCCGACTGAGGCTGACGCCGAGTGGGCCGACGCCATAGTTTTCGGCACGCCGACGCGCTTCGGTGCTGTGACAGCTGAGCTTAAGGCATACATCGACAGCCTCGGCGGGCTCTGGTTTCAAGGCAAACTCGTTGGCAAGGTCGGCTCAGTTTTTACCTCGACCTCCACTACGCATGGCGGCAATGAGTCCACCTTGGTCTCGCTCTACAATCCGATGGCGCACCTCGGCTTCATCATCGTGCCGCTTGGATACGCTGATCCGGTGCTGTTCAGGGCAGGCACGCCATACGGCGCGTCCAGCGTCTCCGGTCAAAACAACACCCCTCCAAGCGCGGACGATCTCGAAGTGGCGCGATTTCAAGGCCGCCGTGTCGCCCAGGTCGCGGGCGCGCTAAAGGTCGGCCGAATCACGGAAACGAGGGACTGAACGGGAAACGAGCGAATGCATGCTGCCAATCGGCACACCAAGGTGCGGCCGACGCGATTCACAGGAGACCCTCCATGTCGACCCGTCCACCCGCGCCGCCACCCACGTCGCCGTCGTGTTCCCGCCCGCTGAGGCGCGGCAGGCACTCGGTACAAGATCCGTCGCGCCCATGCTGACCGACTTCGACGCGCTCATGCAGGCGCATCTGGCGCGTATCTTCGGCGAGCGGGACACGAACCGACGGCTGGACGCACTCAAGGAACTTTACGCCGAGGACGCTACGCTTTTCGAACCGCACGCCGAAGCGACGGGGCACGAGGCGATCTCGGACGCTGTCGGCGCGCTCCAGGCGACCCTGTCGCCGGGATTTGTGTTCGCCGCCGCCGGGCTCGCCGTGGGCCACAGCGGGGTCGTGCTCCTGCGATGGTGCGCGGGTCCACCGGACGGCCCTGCGGCCGTGACCGGGACAGACGTGGCCCACGTGGAGAGCGGGAAGATCAAGACCCTTCACGTCTTCCTCGACTCGGCGCCACACTGAACTGAAGCCACACCTTGCCGGCACGACGGGAAGGAGCACGCCCTCTCAACCGCCAGTGCCCCGACTGGCGCAAGGGGTGGCCTCGGTCTGCTGAAGGCCCACGAGCAGCGTCTTGCCACTGAAGCGACTAACCCCGCTCGAGCCACTGGAGGATTTTTCGAGAATGGTTAGTTCAGCGGCTGTGCTAGCCCGTCCGGATCTGGACGGCGGGGAGGTGCTGGTGTTCCAACCGCCACGTGCAGCGAAGGCAGGCGGAGCGCGCTGTGCGGCTGCGCCTCAAACCACATACCAACAGATGAAGGACGGCGGTGGCATGAAGATCCACTACGGAGTAGTCGAGCACGATGGCGGGTGGACGTACAAGCTCGGCAACGGGTTTTCCGAAGCGTTCCCCAGCCGGGCGACAGCCTTGGCGGCTTCGGCACCGACTTCACGGCAAGGCTGCGCAAGCGGCGGCCGAGGCCGGCCGACACTTGGCACCCGGATGAGATGTATCTGAAGATCAACGGCGAGCTCTTCTATCTTTGGCGCGTGGTGGACCAGCACGGTGTAGTGCTCGATATCGTCGTGTAGGAGCGGCGTAACGCCACAGCGGCCATACGCTTTTTCAGACGCCTCTTGGTGGGCCTGAAGTACAAGCCGCGCGAAATCGTCAGGGATGGGCTCCGCAGCTATGGCGTCGCACAGTGAGAAGTCCTGCCGGATGTGCGGCATCGGACCAGCCGCTACCTGAACAATTGTGCCGAGAACTCCCACAGACCGACGCGACGTGGAGAACGTCAGATGCGGCGCTTCAAGTCACCCCCAGCAAGTTTAGCGGTTCCTCTCGACGCACGCAATGATGTATGGTCACTTCTGTCCGCGACAGCACCTGATGGCCGCCGAACAGTACCGCCGGTCGCGTGCCAAGGCGTTCCAAATCTGGCGGCAGGAAACGCGCGCCCAAATGGCGGCGTGAGATCGCGCAAGCTCCGCCTTGCGGTCAAGCGCGCTCAATCATCAAACAATATGACAATGCTTCAGATGGGTATGGCTTGCGGGCAGATTGCACCCTTCATATTGAAAAATACTGCCGCTAAGGCCCATAACAACTCTTAGCGCCAACCGCTAGGACGCCGCATGGATCGCGTGGGCCCATCTCCGGCTGAAAGCACGATTACCTTCGGCTCCTTTCGGCTGATCGCACGGGAAAGGCTTCTAGAGCGAGACGGCGAGGTTGTCCCACTCGGCGGCCGCGCGCTCGATCTGTTGATTGCTCTGACCGCAAACCCGAACCGGCCAATCGGGAAGAAGGAGCTGATGAAGCAGGTCTGGCCCGACGTCATCGTGGATGAGGGCAGCCTACGCTTCCACATGGCTATGCTGCGCAGAGCGCTCGGAGATGGCGCGGCCGATGCCCGATATATCGAAACCCTTCCCGGACACGGTTATTACTTCAGCGCGTCGGTTGCGCGTGACGACCGATGGTGCCCTGTGGACGACGGGCGCCCTATGCCCACGCAGCGCCCGCCTGCGTACAACCTGCCGTCGCGCCTCTCACGGCTGGTGGGCCGCGACGACGCGCTAGCCGCAGTCATGGCGCAGCTTGCGACCGGGCGCTTCGTCACGATTGTCGGCCCCGGTGGTGTGGGTAAGACAACCCTCGCCAGCGCCGTCGGGTGCGCGCTGCTCGGCGCATTTGCAGGCGCCGTCCACTTCGTGGATCTCGGGCTGGTCGCCGATCCGACCCTCGTTCCCGCCGCAGTCGCCTCGTCCTTCGGCCTTGCCGTGCAGGCGCCCGACCCAGCCGCCAGCATTGCGGCATTCCTACGTGACAGGAGGATGCTGCTGATTCTCGACGGCTGCGAGCGCGTGATCGAGGCGGTCGCGACGCTCGCCGAACGGATCTGCGCCGAGGCGGTGTCCATGCACCTGCTGGCCACAAGCCGTGAGGCGATGGGGGCCGAGGGCGAGCACATCCTCCGCTTAGGGCCGCTCGCCAGCCCACCCGAGGGGGTCGGGTTGACGACAGCCGCGGAGGCGCTGCAGTACCCTGCGGTGCAGCTCTTCGTCGAGCGCGTGGCCGCGGGAGAGACCGATTTCGCACTCAGCGACGCCGATGCGCCCGTCGTCGCCGAGATGTGCCGCAGGCTCGACGGCCTCGCGCTCGCAATCGAGCTCGCCGCTGGGCGCGTCGGGGCCTACGGCGTGGGCGAGACGGCGCGGCTGCTCGATGGGCAGTCGCGCTTGCTCTGGCAAGGCCGGTGCTCGGCGACGTCCCGCCACCAAACCCTCGCGGCAGCGATTGACTGGAGTTACGATCTCCTCGCTCCGCCAGAGCGTGTCGTCTTCCGTCGTCTCTCAATCTTTGCGGGCGTCTTCAGCCTCGAGGCGGCGCTAGCCGCCGCTTCTGAGAGGTTCGACCGCGTGGATGTCATCAACGCAATCGCCGGGCTCGTCTCCAAATCCCTCGTCTCGATGGATCCGTCGGGGCCTACGACGCGCTACCGGCTACTCGACACGACGCGCGCCTACGCTCACGCGAGGCTCGCCGCGAGCGGCGAGCACGCCGAGGTCGCCGCGCGGCACGCTGTCTACCAGCGCGACCGCCTGTCCGAGTTGAACGCGGCAGCATCCGAACTGCCCCGGGCGGAAGTCTTGGCTAGGGATAGGGATCATGTAGATAACGTACGTGCGGCGCTGGCGTGGAGCTTCGGTGAGGGCGGTGACTTCGAGACTGGGACGGCACTGGCCGTCGCTGCGGCCCCGCTTCTCATGCGCTTGTCGCTCATTGGGGAATGCCAGCAGTGGGCCGAGCGGGCCATAGTCGCGCTCGGCGAGGCTTGGCGCGGCACCGACCGCGAGATGGAGCTGCAGGCTTGGCTGGGCCAATGCTTCATGTTCACGAGGGGAAATGACGAGCCTGCCCGCGCCGCCCTCGTGCGCGGCCTTGAGATCGCTGAGGCGACCGGACGCACAGAGCACGAGGTCCATCTCCTCGGCTGGCTGCACATTTTCCACCTCCGGACGGGCGAACACCGCTCCGCGCTGGCCTACGCTGAGCGGAGCGCGGCTGCCGCGGCGCGCATTGGGCACTCTACGGCTATGGCGACTGCGCACTCTTTAGTCGGCGTCTCCACCGACTTCTTAGGCCGCCACGTCGAAGCACGGAAAAGGCTTATGGCGGGCCTTGTCCCCCTACCCGGGCCTCGCGCCGGCACACCGATCCAGTATGCATTTGATTATCAAAATCATGCTCGAATCCACTTCGCTCGCAACCTCTGGATTCGGGGTCACGCGGACCAGGCCGTCGCGGTTGCGTCGCAGACGATCGACGACGCGGCGGAACGCCTGCAACCAATCATGCTCAGTGTAGTCCTGCTCTACGCGACCTCGGTCTTTCTCCGCATAGGAAGCGAAGCAAAGGCGGAGGAGACGCTTGGCGCGTTCGTCGAGCAAGCGGCTCACCACTCCTTCGCCCCGTATCAAGCGACCGGTCTGGGCTTACAGGGCCAACTCGCCTTGATGCGTGGCCGCGCGGAAGAGGGAGTGGACGCCCTGCGCAGATCCCTACGGACGCTGCATCGGAACCACTACCGGATGATGACGACGACTTTCGCTGCTGCCATCGCGGAGGGTCTGGCCTGCTTGGGCTGCTTTGATGACGCACTCGCAACAATCGAGGAGGCCATTGCGGAGAGCGAGCGGAGCGGCGGCCTGCTCATCATGCCGGAGCTGCTCCGAATCAAGGGGGACGTCCTCGTACGCATGCCACGGACCTGCGTGGATAACGCTGAGGTCGTGTTACTTCGCGCGCTGGACCTCGCGGGCCTGCACGGCGCGCTCGCCTGGCAGCTGCGAACCGCGACAAGCTTGGCCCGGCTCTGGTCACAACGGGGAAGAAGCGTGGACGCGGAGGCGCTCCTCGCCTCAGTCCAAAGCCAGTTCACTGAAGGATTTGGCTTCCCAGACTTCCGTATAGCCGAACGATTGCTTGGGGAGCTTCGCCGGCCTACCGGCAGCGTCTCGGAACCCTACGTGTAAGGCCACCATGGCTTTCGCAACGCGCGTCGGACTGAACCGCCTCGGGTTTGTCGGAAGCCCCAGCTGTTGAGAGGATAGTGTCATGACGAGGAAGACGTCGAACCGCTCAGTTCTCGATGAAAACCTCGGGTCAGTTCTCAGTAGAAATTAACACAGACGATCAAAACCGCGGCTTGAGCCTGTCCACTCCAAAGGGCGCACTCAACGTTTTGGGTGGAAGTGAGCGGATTGATCTCCACCACTTTAAGAGTTGGCCGGCGATGCCACCGCTGTGGAGTCTAACTCTTCTAGCAGTACCTTCGCTTTGGTGAAGTCAAGCAGGCCGAACCCCTCAGTAAAAGATGCGTAAAGCGGCGCGAGTAAGTCGTGTGCGTCGCCGCTCAGAACTTCCAACTAACGGAGGCGCCGACGAAGTCCATGTCGCGCCCACCCGCACGTTCGATAGTGTCGCCAGCGAAGAAGTGCACGTACCACGCCCGCACCGCGATCCGGCGTGAGGCCTGCCACGTGACCGCCAGCTGTGCTTGGTGGCCAACGAAGCGGCTCCGGCCGCCGGTTGAACCGGGCAACGGAGCGAAGGGCCCAAGCCGGTAGAAGGCGTCCCCACGGCGGTGCCGCCACAGCACGTCCCAGCCAAGCTCCACCGTCACCGCCTCGGCCGGACGCACCCGGACGCTTGGGAAGAGGTTGATGAGATTGGCGGGCGCGACCAGCCCGGCTTCCGTAAAGTAGGGCGCCTTCGGGTAGAGCGGGTCGAATGTCTCCAATGTGTCATCTTGGGGATTCCGGTCGCCGCTGGCGATGTCAGCCTTGAGGCCGATGCGCGGGCTCCAGGGCAAGCGGGAAAACGTAAGTCCAGTGTCGGAGGCCGCCGTCCAGGCGCGGATGCTGGCCCGGCCGAAGGAGCCGAACTGGTAGGCGCCTTCGAAGTCCCAATTCCAGCCGCCGGCGCCGCGGCCGAACAGGCGGGCACCCACCGTGTGCCGTTGGTCGAAAGCGGTGCCCTGCTGGAATGCCGCCCGCTCGCGCTCGCGGCCGAAGTAGTAGAGGTCGGCCAGCAGCCCCTCGACGCCTGGCACCGCCGCGGTACCGTAAGCTCCCCAGAACGCTTCGGCGCGGTTCGAGGAGTCCACCGCACCTTGGCGGTTGGCCACCGGGCGCACCGCGAAGGCGTCGAAGCGTAGGCCGGGGCCGGGGGAGAGGGACGCGCGCGCCCCGTCGAAGGCGCGGCGCATGTTGGGGCTCTCGCGTTGCGACACCAGGCGTTCCGAACCGAAAGACATCTCCTGCCGGCCACCGCGCAGCGTCGCGCGGCCCGCTCCCGTGGCGAAGGACAGGTCGGCGAACGCCTGGGCAAGGTCGGTGCGGTTCTCCTGCACCGCCCCGAGGTTCTCGTGCGCGCCGAAGGCGCGGGTGTCGGAGAGCTGGGTGAACACGCGCAGATTCGGGCCGAGGTGCAGGTCGGTGTGGAGCAGGAAGCGTTGCAGCAGGTAGCCGTCGCGCCGCGGACCGCTGCTCACTCCGAAGCTGTCGTTGCGCTGGAGCTCGTAGCGCTCGCGTAGCTCGCCGCCTAGGGACAGGTAGGCGTCCGTGCCGGCGCCGAGCCGGACGTACTTGCGGGCATCCAGTGGGTCTGCGCGCCGGGCTGGGTCGGCGAGGACGCGCCAGTCCTCATCGTAGCGGAGGGGCCGGAACGCGGGCACCGCCGCCGGCTGCTGCGCGGCCGCGGGCGCCGCGGCGCATGGCAGGAGGGCAATCGTGATCATAAGCGCTCCCGACAGCGTCCATGGAGCCGCCCGGCTGGCGCTCAAACTTCGCCTCCTGCATGGGCGGGCACTCCGAGTACCGCAGCGTGCGGCCGGGACAGTAGTGGCGGTCCAGCTGGCCTCGGCGCGGAGGATGCGTCTCTGAACACCGTAGGACATGGCGCACTGGAAATCCTCAAGGCCAGCGCGGCGTTTCGGGGCATTCGCACCCCGGCCTCGGCCATAGCGGGTATCCGCTTCGTCTCCTGTATGGCTCGGGTTCCAATCTGCTCGCCGGTCACTTGATCGATGATGAGACGTTGGGCGCCGATCGCCCGGCGGCACGCCGGACGCGGCCCCGACGCGGGTAGGGCGGGCGGATGCGGCATCGGCATCTCCTGCGGGGTTGCTAGGCGAGGCGGCCGCTCCGGTTGCGGGCGAGACGGCTCGGGTATCCGCTCAATAGTGCCGGTGTTCGCCGAGGGGCGCGGGGGTGCCTTCGTCGTCTGGGCGGGCGGCGAGCATGTGGCGGACCCGGCGCGGCGCCTCGCTACGGTGGAACGCAAGGACTGCGGTTTGCCACTCGGCGTCGGCCCTGGTCACTCGGCGGTGCTGGCGCAGGTGGTCGAGCCAGGAGACGGCAAAGAAGACCTCCTCGAACCGGCTCGGGTCCTCCGCGTCCTCCAGCGCACGCCAGCCAAAGGCGCCGTCGCGCCGGCGAGCGCGCGACAGGCGGTGGAGGGCTTCAAGGAACGCGCGTCGGTCGGCGGGCTCGACCTCGTACTCGATGGACACCATCACCGGGCCGCGCTCGCCTGGGACGGGCCAGGCGGCCGCGGGCTCCGGCCAGTGCAGGGACGGGGTCAGGTCGGCCTCGCCCGCGGGCAAGGGTGCGAGCGCGGCGGCGACTAAGCCCGCGGCTAGCCCGCCCGCCGCAGCGGCGAGCAGCGCGGCCTCGACGGAGACGGCCTGCGCGACCGCGCCCCACAGGGCGGAGCCGGCGGTCATGGCGCCGAAGAAGACCATGAGGTATACTGCCAGCCCCCTTGCCCGCACCCAACTCGGCAGCACCGACTGGGCGGCAACGTTAAGGTTAGTCAACACCGCGATCCAGGCCACGCCGGCGGCGAACAGCAGCCCGGGCGCGAGCCAGCGCGCGCCGGACAAGGCGAGCGCGGCCGTCGCCACGGCCGTCAGCGCGGTGCCCGCGAGCACGATTGTGCCGCCGGAGAATCTGAGCCGGGGGAGGAGCAGCGCCCCGACCACGGCGCCCGCGCCGATGGAGGCCATCAGCACGCCGTAGAACGTCGGGTCGGCCCCGAGCTTGCCGCGCGCAACTAGGGGCAGCAGCACCCAGTAGGCGGAGGCGAATAGGAAAAAGGCCGCGGCCCGGGCCAGCACGCGGCGCAGTTCTACGGAGCCTGTGGCGTAGCGCAGCCCCGTGCGTACGGCGGCGCCGAAGGCCTCGGGCGGCAGGTCGGCCGGGGCAGGCGCGCGACGCCACCACAGGAACGCGGCGATGACCAGGAGGTAGGAGGCGGCGTCCAGGAGGTAGGCGGCCGCGGCCCCGGCCGCGGCCACGATGGCGCCTCCAAGCGCAGGGCCGATAGCGCGGGCGATGTTGATGCCGAGGGAGTTGAGTGCCACCGCGACGCGCAGCTCGGCCTTGCCGACCAGTTCGGGCACCACGGATTGGAAGGCTGGGCCGGACAGGGCGGCGCCGATCCCGCCAAGGAGCGTCAGGCCGAGCAGCAATCCCGGCGACATCGTGCCGAACCCCGCCGCTAGAGCATTTCAGGTTTAGTCGAACGCGTAGCCTGAGTTGGCAAGGTAGTTCTGGCACTCGTTGGGGCTGAAGGCGTCGAGCAGTTGGCCGATGGTGTCCCACAGCGCATCGCGCGTTCGGGC
>JAESFM010000171.1_pt1 | contig 21395 bp, 18 predicted proteins | sample 9266171 | NCBI WGS metagenome assembly JAESFM01 (sample SAMN14505069, study PRJNA617099) | algae metagenome | isolation source: Hassallia sp. WJT32-NPBG1 and co-occurring heterotrophs from well developed... | place: USA: Mojave Desert, Joshua Tree National Park, California | collected 2006-06-22
GCCCAGCGCCGCCTCAGGACGTCCGGGCGGTCCTGCTCCGCGGCGTGGGCTGTCTTTTTTTACGCGTCATCCCGCGCCGGTCGAAGAACCGCCACAGCGTGCCGATGCCAGCCGACACACCAGCCCTGGCCAGCTCAGCCCGGATCTCCCGCAGCGTGATGTCCGACTTCTGGTCAACGAGGCGAAGGATCAGCGCTGCATGCGCCTCGATCTGCGCCGAGCGCCGGTCCCCGCCGAGCGGCCCTGGCGCGACCGACCCCGCCTCCCGCACCAGCGCCGCCCAGCGGACCGCGCTCGCCGCGCTCACCCGGAAGCGGACGGCCGCCGCTCGGCAGGACGACCCCGCCGCGATCGCCGCCACCACGCGCTCCCGCAAGTCGACCGACAGCGCCTTGGACATATCCACCGCCCCTTATGCCGAGGCGCCAGTGAATCACCGCCCTGCCGCTCGCGGGATCACAAGCGATTCAGTCAGGCAGGAAACCGCTCTAGTGCACTGACTCAAACAGAGCGCTGTTACCAGCGCCACACCGCGGGGCGGCTCACGCCCGCGCGGCGCGCCACCCCCATGACCGCCAGCCGCTCAGCGGACAGTAGGACAATGCTCGCCCGCTGCACGTGCTTGAGCGGACGGTTCTGGTCGCCGAGGATCGCAGACAGGCGGGTGCGGTCCCAGGATCCAATGATGACGCTAATGGTCTGGGCCATACAGACAGAATTCCAGATCAGCCCTGCGCTGGAGTCCTCCGTTTCGATCAGTGCAAAACTGGAAAGGCTTTGATCGAGGCCTGCAAAGTTGTCGGTGGCACTCTTTGGCGACTCAGCTTGCCCCACGGTGAGGGGAGAGTTACTTTAAGCTTGGCTGACGGAGCGTATTAGGTTGACGTGTACCAGTCGCTGCAGTGGAGGCAAACCTCATACCGCCGTGACATCTGTCACCGGTAGCGACTGTGCTCTCCGATTTAGTCTAATCCGTTGTGCCTGCTTCTGGCTGGTCCGCGACATACAGCTAGAGATAAGACACGAATGAGGTGCCGCCCTTGCCGCAAACGAGGGCGGCACCTCCTCGTGTCGTCCAACGCCATCCCTTTTGGGGTGCGTCGTTACATCAGCGAGGACGCGACGTGCGACATACTGTAAAAGAGAGCCGGCTGGAGTTCAAACTCCCGCTGCTTGAGAACGCCACATGTGCTGAAGTGCTTTGGCTACCTTCAGTAGCCGTACGCCGTGTTGTGATCCGCTCTGATGGCGCTGGTGATTCCTGTCGCAAGCGAAGGAACCACAAGCATGTCCGATGTCACCAACTCCCTCGCCGTCGCACTGGTCGCCGCGCCAGCTCTGAGTTACGCCAAAGCTGACGACGGCCGTGGCAAATGTCCGCTTCTGATTAGGCGCCTTACGCGCCATGACCACGGTTTGCTGGATAACGGCAAGCTGTCGCACCGCCGCGCCTACAATCCCCTCCCCAATTTAGACGCGACTGTTGATCTGGTGGCTGCTCACCCAGTCTGACCGAACCTGTGTCTTGAAACAAAAAGAACCGCGGCGTGGCGCGCCGCGGTCCTCTCATACAGACAGGATCAAGTCACATGGTTGAGCGACAGAGTACAGCGATCGTGCGTGTTCACGCAAGTTCCCAAAAGGGCAAATGGATAGATTTCGAGTCTATCAACATCAATGCGCTGAAAAGTGCACAATATCTCCTTTTCCGCTGGTTCCCGGCAGGGCGAATATATGGGCAAGAGTTCCAGATAGGCAATCTGCGTGGTGACTGTGGAGACAGTCTCCGCATTAGCTTAACAAAGGGGTGCTGGATCGACTTCGCACGCCCTGACGATCGTGGCAGCGATCTTGTGGCTTTAACTGCCGCGCGCATGAACTTGCCGCAACGAGAAGCCGCAAAGTTGCTGTGTGCAGAGCTTGGCATCGCGGTACCCACAAAAACCTTTGTTCCGGAGCGTCGGCGAGCCGCACCTTTCGTCCAACGGGGGGCGGTTGAGCTCCCATCTAGCTTACCAGAAGTCCTGGGTGAACAGCGATGGACCGCGTCGTTGGCTCGACGTATTTGGTCGGAGCGAATCTCGCTAAACGGCAGCCCGGCATGGATCTATCTGCGTAGTCGTGGTGTGTCAGTAGGCAAGGATATCGATGACCTTGCTTTCCATCCTCATTGCCCTCGGGGAAACAGCACCGCCCCAGCAATGCTGGCGCTACTACGTGACGCATGCACGCTGGAGCCCATCGGTGTCCATCGCACCTTCATTCGGTTAGATGGCAGTGGGAAAGCTGGCGGTTCACTTAAATCAAAGATGATGCTCGGGCGTGCGAAGAACGCCATTATCATGCTCACGCCCACAGAGGATGTAACCCTCGGCCTTGGCATCGCAGAAGGCATCGAAAACGCACTCACTATTTTGTCTCGGGGCTGGGCCCCTGTATGGGCTTGCTGCTCGGCAGGAGGGATCGGCCATCTGCCGGTGCTGGGCGGAATCAGAGAACTCACGATCTTTGCCGACCGCGACAAGGCCGGATTGAACGGGACCAGAGACTGCGCCATCCGATGGGTCGACGCAGGCAAGGCCGTCACTGTCCACTTGCCACACTCCGGCATGGGAGACTGGAATGACATCCATCTCCGGAGGGCTGCAGCATGACTGAGCCCTTTGATTGCGAAAACTCGTTAGACCCCGACCGTTGGCTGCGAAATTTTTCGGACAAACATGATGTTGCTCAAAGTCGAGCAGGAGTTGCCGAAAGATCACCACCTGGCGCCTCAGCTGATGTAGATGCTCGTCTACCGTTAGTCCGGTTCGATGAAATCAGACCCATGCTGGATGCGAAGGATTTCGTGCAAGGCGTTCTAATCGAGGGATCGAGCGCCGTGGTTTATGGTGAAAGCAACGCAGGCAAGACGTTTTGGACTGTAGACCTTGCGCTCCATGTAGCTGCCGGCATGGAGTGGAATGGCCGCCGTATTGAGCAGGGAGGAGTAGTATACTGCGCGCTGGAAGGTAGCGCTGGTTTTTTGAACCGCGTCTGTGCATGGAAAAATGCGCATGAGATCGTTGAGACGAATATCCCGTTCACCGCTGTTCCGGCCGCGCTGAACCTGCTGGATCCTGAGGCTGACACACCTCGCCTCATCAATGCGATCAAGCGAGCGTCGGCAGGCTGTGGCATGCCTGTTAAGATGGTGGTCATCGATACTCTGTCCCGCGCCATGGCCGGAGGAAATGAGAATGCTCCGGACGACATGGGCGCGCTGGTCAGAAACATGGATCAGATTCGGCAGGAATGTAAAGTGTGCGTCTTATTTGTGCATCATTCCGGCAAAGACGCAGCCAAGGGTGCTCGCGGTCACAGCTTACTGCGAGCTGCCATCGATACCGAGATTGAGGTGAGAACGAATGATGTCTCCGGGCAGAAATCTGCACTAGTAGTGAAGCAGCGGGAACTAAAGAAAGGCGATGTTTTTAGGTTTTCGCTAGATGTCATAAGATTGGGCAAGAACCAGCACGGCGAGGATGTGACTACTTGTGTTGTTGCAAAATGCGAAGGCGCCGCACCGGCATATTTGGAAAAGAAACTCAGCAGGAATGAGAGCACTCTTTGGCACTTAATGGACGGACTTACTAACGTAGAGCATGGGCGAACGGGCAGCAAGACGCCTATGGAGTCAGGGGTTGCAACGCTCTCCCGCTCGATGCTTTGGAATGAATTAGCCGAAAAGAAATGGCTGAGAGTTTCCGGGAAGAAATCCGATTGTAGAAGTATCTTGAAAAGCGAGCGCACACGGCTTTGGAAGTGCTTGGAAGCCTTGAGAAACAACGGTCTCATAGAGTTCGACCGGAAAAATGTGTCGTTATTGCAACGCCCAAGTTTCTGTAAGTCTCCCTAGACTTTACCTCAAGCTGAGGTCCAGCTCTCCGAGTTTCCACCCCTTTTAAGGGGTGGAAACTCGGAATGGCCGAGAAGCTGTTGGTGATGTTAGAAGACCTGTGCGTGGACAGCGCGAGGTGCGTGTTAGCTTAGTGCCATAGCAGGGCTTTATTGACCAGCAGCGATGGCGCAGGGCGGAACTGCAGGACAGCATTGATCTGTCCAACGGAGCACGACCGAAAATGGCAACGGGTCACAGCAGATCGCTGCGGCGTGGAACCAGCATCCCACGCCTTTCCCCCAGAACGGCAAGCACCAGCAAAGGCGGCGTACAGAAACAGCGACGCATACGCGTGCGACGACTTGAACGTTCAGACCTCAACCGCCGTTATCCAATGGGATAACTCATGACCAAGCCTATCGCTCAGACTGTGAGGGCGATTTTCGTCCGGGCGCTACCCGGTACGCGGCGCAACCCCATGGCCATCGTGCGCATGAGGATCGGCCCGCTCGTCGTATCATTGGCGGTGTCGCGCCTGCGGAAATCCGGGCTATCCGTCCGGCTGCCGATGGGCGACGACAAGACGCCGGCGATCGAGGCTGGCCCGGAAGTCTGGACCGCCATTCAAAAAGCGGCCCTCGATGCCGTCATGCGCGATCCGGTGGTGTGCGAGCATCTCTTCGGGCCCGAGCCGCGCCGCCTGGATCGCTTCACGGAAAAGCAGCTCCGTGAGGTAGGAGTAGTCCTTTCGTAGCCCCGGCCGAGATGCCCTTTCAAGCGGGCGAAGTTGTACCTGCAGACCGCCCACGACGATATGCCGGCAAGCCGCCAGCCGCCCCCACCGTGCTGCTCGCCATCGTGTCCAGCATCGCCCGTGTGATCTCCCGGGCGAACACCATGAGAGCCGGCGTTCGGACAGGGCATCGCCGGTGGCAGCCGCTGGCCCGCGATGCGAATGGCGGGGGGTTGCGTCAGGGTTTGAAAGTGGTCCTCGCGCGGCAGCTCGTAGCGGTATGGGGGTTTCGGGATCCACGCCAGCCGCTCAGGGGGAAATTGAAGTCCGACGCGTCTTCGCAAGAACGGTGCACGCCCCTTCAGGTACGCACTCAAATGCGTACCGAAAGTGCGTACCCCCAAAGTGCGTACCCCCCCGCAAGGGGTACGCACCCGGGTGCGTACCGGCCTGAAGTCACAGCGTCCGCAGGGGTACGCACCCCGGTGCGTACCAGCCTGAACCCACAGCTTCCGCAGAAAACCGCCATTTCCCTTGCAACCTACGCCGCCCCGACCCCCGGTACGCAGAGGGGGGTACGCACGCCAAGCCTCGCGCGCAGGCACGGGCGTGCGAGGCAGTGGCTGCCTCGGAGGCCTTTGGTCGGGGCGCCGATGTCCCTGAGGCGCAGCAAAGGCTGTCGAGGCCGGGACGCAGCCCAGGCGGCACCGCGCTGCCACCCGCCCAACCCGGGTGGCCTGGCTGGCCAATCCTTGCTGGACTGGTTGGGCGCGCCCCAAACGCAAAAAGCCCCATGACCTCGGCTTGAGGTCATGGGGCTCCTTGGGCCTCCGCGGGGGAGGGTGGTTGTGGCTAGCCTGCCGTGCCGCCGGGTCTGGCCCGGCGCCGGTGCTCGAGCACGGCGCCCTGGAAGGCGCGGAACTCGGGCATCCGCATGAAGCGGACGAGGTAGCCACCGTGGGTCAGGTCAGTGTGGCAGGGGGCGCAGATCAACCAGCCATGCTCGGGCCTGTTGAGCCCGCGATGGAAGAAGTGGTCGAGCTCGGCGCCGGCCAAGGGTTGGCCATCCGCGCTGAGGACAGGGTTCCGGTTGCAGCAGGGGCACTGGCCCTCGAAGGGCTCAGCGGCCACCACGGCGCGGATCACGGCCTGGCTGCGGTCGGAGAAGTGCCGCCGCTTGCCGAGCAGGAGATCCTGGGACGACAGCAGCAGGAACATCAGGTCCGCTGCGTGCCGGTCGACGGTGTCGAGCCGGCGATGCAGGGCGCGGAACTGCTGCAGGACATGCCGCAGCAGCGGGTCCTCGCCGGCCTCGGGGCCGTCGAGATGCTCCATCGCGGAGCGGACCACGGTGTTGCACCAGAGGTGGAACTGCGGCGAGAGGTAGCGGGCATAGGACAGCGCGAGCTGCCAGTGTGCCCAGGTCCCGCCCAGCCGCCCCCGCAGGGTGGCGACCAGGCCGTCGCTGTCGCAGTCCAAAATACCGCCCTGGCCGGCATTATCGGCCGCGGCACCATCGACCTTGGTCGCCGGGGCACCGTACCGGGCTAAAATGCCGTCCTGGCCGGTATTATCCGCCGGGCCGGGGTCGATCCCGGCCGCGTGCGTACCCGCATAGGCGCGAAACCGTCCTGTCTCGTCGAGGGCTAGCCAGTCGCCGGGGCGCTGGTTCTCCGGGGCGCAGGCCGCCTTCCACATATCCGTCAGGTTCAGCATGGCGCCGCGCTGGCGGATGATCCGGCCGCCATAGCTGAGCGACCCCGCCCCGCTGACCGGGGTGTAGGTTATGGTCATGGGTGTCTCCAACATCGGGTTCGGCCTTGCTCAAGGGCCGCGACGGTCGGCTTGGGAGCTACCGAGCCTGGCTGGAGAGGGGCGGGCAGGGGGCAGTCCTCCAGCCCGGCAACTGCCGAAGCAGTCGCCGGGCTGGCCCGGCCCGCCCCACCGGTCAGGCGGATGGGCCGCGTCGGGGCGGTCAGGCTGGCGAGCCAGCCTGGACAGCATCGTCGCGCACCATCCAGGGTTCAGGTCCGCCGCGTCTGGCACGGCGGGGCCGGTGCTGCCGGCTTCGGGTGAGCGAAGCGGGCACCGGGTGGGCGGTGTCACCACCATCCCGTGCCACCGCTGGCAGGGGAGGGTTCGCAGAAGCGGCCGGCTCAGTGCCGGATGCGCGGTGCCGGGCCCCCACGGCGCCAGGGATGACGCCGTGGGGGCCCGCCGAATGGGATGACAAGGGGAGGGGAGAGACCGCGGCCCGATCCCCGCCATCAGGCGGGGGCAACAGCCGCAGGATTGACGCGGGGCACCATCGCTGATGCGGCAGCGCCGACCTCCGGCGGCCAGCCCGCCCTGACCCCAGAGAACCTTGGACTGCCTTGCTGGGGGCGCGGGAAGGCTGGCTGGGCCACGCCTCTCGTCCCAGCAACATGGGGATGCCAACATCAACTTTCAAGTACGCAACAAAACGATCTCGATTACATTCTCCCCTGCGGCCAGCGCCGGTGCTGGGGATCCTCCATGCCGCTGGAGATCGGCGTACGTCGCGGTTTGGGGCCCGCAGCGACCGCGCCGCCGGACTGGTTTTGGCGCGTACGTGGTAGGATGGCTCATGGAGCCTGCTGAGCCACCCTCGCCGCCCACGCGCCTGCCGTGGGACTTCCACCCCGCGCTGACCGAGGAGCGGCTGCGGATCTGCGCCCGGATGCTGGCCCATGCCCGCCGCGATGCGCTGGCGATGGCCAGCTACGAGATGGGCGACGACCCCTGGTCGGTCGGCTGCCGCGCGTTTGCCTTCGGCCGCCACCGGCTGGAGCGGGCGGCGAGTTCGGGTGACCTCCCTTGGCTCGAGGTGCTGGACAGCAGCGCCCACTTCGTCTTCGTCATCGGCGGCAACGGCAACGGCGTGCCGGTGCGGTTCTACCGGGGCGCAGCCGAGGAGCCGACCGAGCGCACGCTCAGGCGGCAGGAGGTCGAGGTCCAGCAGCTCTCCCTGGCGCTGGGTGAAACGGCGGCCGAGGGTCTTGCCTTCCGCCTGGCGGTGGAGACCGACGGCGCCGGTCGCGTCGACCGGGTGGTGTTCCTGGCGCTGCGCGGCGAGGACCGGATCGAGTGCTTCTGGCCGGTGCCGCTGGAGGTGCCGGCCGAGGCCGCCGCCAGCGCTGCCGTTCAGTTGCGCCTGATCGCCAACGGTGGCGATGCCGGGCCTGAGACCGCCGCCAGCCCTCCGGCGCCTCGGCCCGCGTCGCAGCCACGCCGGCGCACCAGCAGCGCCCGACCGCGGCCGCCGACCACGCTGCTGTAGACGCCAGGCTGCAGCGTCAGCCGCACCAGGCCTGCTGCCCTGACGCGATCTCCTCGGCGAGGAAAGCATTGACGCTGATTCAACCGAAATAGCATGTCGCAGGAAGAACATGCTCCCGCAGGAGATTCGCCTTGACCAAGGACGACTTCGTCACGCTCGTCGCCGACAAGGGCGCCATGTCGAAAGCCGAGGCCGGTCGAGCAGTCGAGGCATTCTGCAGCGCCGTCACCGCCGCCATGGAGAAGGGGGGCGACATCAAGCTGCCAAGGCTTCGGCAGCTTCGAGACGCAGGAGCGGGGCGAGCGACAGGGGCGCAATCTCCGCACCGGTGAGCCGATCACGATTGCCGCCTCGAAGGTCATCCGCTTCTCCGCCGGCAGCAAGCTCAAGGCCGTGGTGAACGGCAAGACCGAGGGGGGCGGCACCAAAGCCGCCTAGCCGCGGGCGCAGCCTGCTCCGCCACCGTCCGGTGAGTGGGTCCCACCAGTCAGTGGCCGTCAGCGCGGACAGACGGCCGCGGCGCGGGGCTGACCAGCGGCTTGGTCACGCCACCCCAAGGATGCGCTCGACGGGCGTCATGCAGGGCCCGCACCTGGCCACTGCGAGGTCGGCGCCGTCCTAGGCGCCTCCGCAACCGCGATCAGCTCGAGCACCGCTGGGGTGATGTCGGTGCTGGTGAGACGCCTGAATGCGAGCTCGAACGAGATGGGGCATTCCAGCGGTACGGGATCGATGGACAGGCCGAGTACCTCCAGCCTGGCCGCGGTCAGGCGGCGTGCATCCCGCCACACCTCGTCCGGGTCGATGCGAGACAGGATCCCCGGATCCGCATGGGTTTCAGCCCCGCGGAAAGCCTCGGCGGCACGGCGCAGCAGCAGCGTCGTCGGCACCGCGCCAGCCTTGCCCATGGCAGCGTCGAGCGCCATCGCCTCCATGACCAACTGGATCCCACGCTCCCAGTTGTCGCGTACGCTGCGCAGCATGACGAGCCCGACATCGCGGAGTTCGTCGACCGCATCGGCACACTGAAGCCCCGGTGCCTCGGCGCCGGCCAGGGCCAGCGTGAGCAGCGCCGCCTGCCGCCTGGACCAGGCGATGACGTCCCCGGCCTGCTGATCGCCTGGTACCGGGAAAGCCGCCTGACGATCACCGCCATCCACCACCCAGAGCGCCAGCATGACCAGCTCGATGCAGAAGGTGGCCCCCTCCGCCGGATCGACTGCCGCGACCGGGTCGCGCAACGCGGCGACCGACCAGCTGCCTTGGGCATCGATCCGCCGCTCGACCTCGGCGTCATCGAGCCCGGCCGAGAGCATGCGCTGGTGCAGCAGCAGGCTCGGCAGGGCCTCCACCGCGACGGCGATCTCCGGCCTGCCTGCTGCCTCACCCGGCCGCGGCAAGGCCATGCCGTCGCGGATGCGTTGCCGCAGGCCGTGCAGCAGCACCAGGGGCAGCCGTTGCAGGACCTCGGCGGCGTCCAGGCCGGTGGTCTCCGCCGCTTCAGGCAAGTCGGGGAAGCGAGCCACGAAGCCGCGGGCGGCGTCGCCCAGGATCTCCACCGGGTAGGCGCGCGGCACCTCGTCGCCGGCACGGACCGGGAGGATGTCCCGATCCTGCCGGGCGAGTGCGGTGTCGAAGCGCACCCCGACCGGTGCTTCGACCTGGTGCTCGTCCCCGCTCATCATACGCCTCCCAAGCCGCACCGGCGCTCATCAGGAAAATGCCAGCCAACCTTGCGAGGTCCATCGCCTGGGCGCGGGTCGTCCGAACTCTGCTCCCGCATCACGCTGCCGACCGCCTCCAGCGCTGTGAGCAGGAAGACGTCGCCACCCGCCTCGCATCGCGCGGCGCAATCAAAGGCCAACCGCTCGTTCCGCCGCCTTGAGTGTCGCCTGGTCGGCTGTGCCGAGAACGGCGCGCGCCAAGCGCGCCGCACCGCGGCTGGACATCGCCTCGGCACGCGCCAGCAGCGCTACCGCCACCGCTTCGGCTGTCACCCCAAGCAACGCGGCGAGATCCCGGACCGCGTCGAGCTTGGCCACCGCCTCCAGCTGCGCCAACACGTCGGGCGGCACGTTGCCCTGCAGTACACCCCGGCGCAGCGCCTCCAGGTTGCCGGTCCAATCCACCCGGCCCAGGCTTGCTTTTAGGCCGGAGAACGCAGGCACGATCGGCAGCGGCGCCTCTGGGGGGCTGGCCTTCAACGGGCTGCGTTGTTGCGCGCGCGCTGGTATGTCAGCACGACCCGTGCGGCGCAGGAATGCCGGGATCTCGAAGTCATACTGCCCCAGGTCGATGTCGCCGCGGAGCGATGCGGCGTCGCAGGGCGGTGATGCCGTCTCCGCGGCCCGTACTGAGGTGCGCATGGCAGGCGTCCCGGAAATCGACGGGCTGGTGGAGCTCATCAGGCCAAATAATCCCATCCTGTGACGCCTGGCCGGGGACATGAGGGGCACCTTGCGCTGGGACGGGATGCCCCGTTGCGCCTCGGCTCCCTCGTCCACCAGGACCATCGAGGTCAGGTGGCACACCACCCCCTCGGCTTCGGCCAGCGCCGCAGCCTCTTCCTCCACCATGAGGGGCAGCGCCAGCCAGGCCGCATAGGCGGCGATGGCGCGTCCCGCCTCTGCGTCGGCGGGGGCGCCGGCCGCGGGGCCCCAGCGGGCGGTGACCAGCATGCCGCCCATCCGTGCCGCGGCGGCTGCGACCGGGCTGCCCGCGGTGACCTTCGGTTCGTGCAGCCGGGCGCTGCGCATGGAGCCGATGGCCATCCGCAGCACCTCGGCCAGGTCGAGGCCGGAGGCGACGAAGACCTGCCCGCCCGTCAATGCCGCCAGATGCCCGACATTCGCCGCCAGGCTGTCCTCGCCGACCAGCACCACGGTGAAACGGGCGCCGCGCCGCGCCAGGGCATGCACGTCAAGGGCATGGCTCTTGCCATCGGTCACCAGCAGCACGTCCGCATCCTCGCGCCGGGCAAGCACGGCCGCCACGGCCCTGCCCAACTTGGTTCCGCCGGTCGGCGGCCGCAGCAGGGAGACGAGGCTGCCCACGGCGGCGGCGCCGACCCCGGAGCCGAGATGCCGCGGCTGGTTGTTGAACTCCCAGATATCCAACTGATCGGAGGGCCGCAGGTCCGCGGCGATGGCTTTCAGGCCATGCAGGGCGACCTCGTGCTTGGTCGGCGACCGGGCACGATCCCCATCGCGGCTGGTTGCCGGCTCGTCCATCGATCCGGAGTTGTCCAGCAGCAGGACACCGTCGAACGTCTCTCCGTTGCCTGCTTCCGGCTCGATGGCGAGCTCGACCGCACGGCCATCCGCAGCCATGCCACGTAACACCCGGGCCGCTGCGCCGATGACCTTGATGGTGATGGGAGCGTCGAGGCGCACGCGGGCCTTGCCCTCCACCAGCCTGCCGCCCTCGAGGCGCGCGGCGCCGCCGTCACAGAAGACCTCGAGCTCCGCCTCCAGCAGGATGGGGGCATGCGTCAGGTCGTCGCTGTCGGACAGCGGGCTGCGGCCATAGATGTCGCCGACCGTGGTCGGGATCACCAGCATGGTGCCGTCACCCGTGGCGGCCAGCGGGATAACCCAGGTGCCGAGGACGGCGACCTCCCGGCCCGGCGGCACATGGCCCACGCTGATCATGTGGACCCCGCGCAGTGCCTCCTCATGCAGCACCGCGGTCTGGCCACGGTCGATCGCTGCTTCATAGCTTTTGCGGGCTGCGGTCTTGCGCTGCGCGGTGGCGACGACCCGCCGCTCGCCGATGCGGGCCGACATGCCGACTAGGGCGGCCTGGACCGGCACCGGGAAGGTCATGGTCGCCTCGATGGACCGGGCTTCGCCGTTGCGGAAGCACCGCTCCGCCGTCACCAGGGCCAGGTTGCCCAGGATGCGGACGGCGAACCGGGTTGCGGCCAGGGGGATGGGCCGCTGCGTGCCAGCCACCATCGCCAGGTGGCGGAACCGTCTCAGTGGGTCCCGGGCGGTGCTGGGGTTAAGCGGCATCGGGGGCTTCCTTGGCACGGTGCTTGAGAGCGGCTTCGAGGGCGGCCTCCGCGAGGTCACCGATGGCGCGGGGCCGGGTATCGGGACCAAGAAGGTCCGGGGTGATCACCAGCGTGACGCCGGGCGCCAGGAGGATCCGCTCGCCGCCCCGCGCGGGGGCCTCGGCCTGGAGTAGGATCCTGATCTGGGCCGGCTTGTAGTCTTGCCGGAGCCGTTGGTAGCGACGAATCGCCTCGACGTGGCTCTGCCGGTAATCCGGCCTGGCACGGCTGCCGTCCGGATTGGGGATGAAGCCTTCGGCGATCAGGTAGCGGATCTGCCGGGGCGTCTCGCCTACTGCCTCTGCCAGCTCGCGGATGTTCAAGGCGACCTTCTATCGACAACCATTCATGTCGATAGATGCCGCCAAGTGTGGGATGAAGCAAGGGAGTTCGACACAAGTTTCTGTCGGGTTGCTCGGTATCGGCTGAACTTTCTTAGCGGCGCGAAGCCATGGGAAGCGCAAATGGAGAGGCTGAGGTCGAGCTGAAGCTGAGAAAACCCCATGCGTTAGGTCAACGTCATCGCCTCCCTGGCTTTGCTGGTAGCAATTCTCACCTGCGCCCAACCCCTCCACCACGGGGCGCCGCCCGCTTACCAAGCCTATAGCCCAGCACCGTACGCGGTCGCTCCGCGCTATTGGAGTGGCGGACATCATCACCACGCCGCCCCACGGCACCACTACGGCAGTCTGTACCATCACCACGGCGGGCATCGCCACCGCGGTGGACATGGGCACCATCACGGCGACCACCGTCACTGACGCCGCACATTCTTGAGGCAGCCAAGGCGTCCGGCCGCATCTCGACCGCCGTGGCACTTCGAGCGTCGCGGCACAGCGGCATGGGGTGGTGTGGTCGGGGATGGCGAGGTTAAGTCCGAGCAGGTCGATGACGGAGCCGATCAGGCCCTCCGTCGGGCGTAGGGCCAAACGAAACACGGCCCGTAGGGTCAGCGCCGTCAGGGTCGCTAGAGGGGATTGCTAGGGCTGCCCACCCCGGGTCGTGCGTGGTGCTGCGCGTCACGCCTCGATAGCCTCATCGGAGAACTACACTGTCAAACTCCAACGCCGGCGAAGGCTGGTTCATACTCATGCCAGTTCGTCACTTTGCGCTTTTGCTTGGAGATGTAGTGGTGGCGGTCTTGGTTCAACTTGAACGGCAAAATGTGTGTCCAGGGGCAGAGTAGGGGCAATCCTCCTACGTCGGCCCGCTCTGCAGCGCCATCGGCTGGACCCGTGCAACAACGCCTCCTAGCCCCCAATCCGTTGCTCATGCCCGGCATCCCGGGCGAGACTGGTGATCCCTAGGGCGGGGTCAGTGACGTGCCTGAGCAAGGGTCAGTCTACGCCTGCAGGCTACTGGAGATCGACCTCGGCCGGCGGGAGCTGCGCGCCTCCGGCGTGCCCGCGCCGATTGGCAATCGGGCGTTCGACATTCTGGCCGTCCTTCTCGGGGCGGAAAGCCGGTTGGTCCGCCGGCGCGAGTTGCTGGAGAGCATCTGGCCTGGAGTTGCCGTCGGGGAGAACACACTAACGGTCCACATCGCGGCGCTCCGGAGGGCGCTCGGCCCCGACCGAGCGCTGCTGCACACCGACCACGGCCGCGGCTACCGCCTGCTCGGCACCTGGACGGCCCGTGAGGAAGGCGTGACGGCAACCGCGTCCGGACCTTTTCAAGAACAGCAGGCTATTGCGACCCGAGGCAGCTTGCCAATTTCGTCCTCTGCTCTGATTGGGCGCGACACCACCCTGCGGCGACTCAGCGACCTGCTCTCCGCCCAGCGCTTGGTGACGCTGGTCGGGCTGGGCGGCATCGGCAAGTCCCGGCTCGCGCTCGAGGTCGCTCGTGGGCTGCGCGGCGACTTCGCCGGAGGGGCTTGGCTCGCCGAGTTGGGCCCGCTCACTGACCCGGCCCTGGTACCATCCACTGTCGCCGACGCTCTCGGGCTGCGGTTCGGTGGGGCTGCTCCCACGCCCGCCGAGGTTGCCCGGGCGATCGGCGGGCGGCGGCTCCTCCTCGTGCTCGACAATTGCGAACACCTCCTCGGCGCGGCAGCGGCCTTATCAGACGCGGTCGTCCGCGGTTGCCCGCACGCCACGGTCCTAGCGACGAGCCGAGAGGCCCTTCGGGTCAAAGGTGAGCGCGTCGACCGGGTGCCGCCGCTCGATCTGCCATCCGGGCTGGCAGAGGCGCCGGACCGATTGCTCGGCTATGGCGCCGTTCAGCTCTTCGTTGAGCGGATGCGGAAGCTCGGATGGGACTTGCAGCACCGGCCCGGAGATCTGCACGACATTGCTGCCGCCTGCCGACGCCTTGATGGCATACCGCTGGCGATTGAGTTTGCCGCCGCCCGCGCCTGCTCGCTCGGGCTGCAGCACGTCTTGGACGGCTTGGACGCGCGCTTTGCGGTGTTGATGTCGGGCCGGCGCACCACGCCGCAGCGACATCGGACGCTCCGCGCCGTGCTAGACTGGAGCCACGACCTCCTACCCGAGGTGGAACGCCGGTTTTTCCGCGCGCTCGGGGTCTTTCGAGGCGGCTTCACACTCGAGGCGGCCGCCGCAGTCGCGGGTAGCGAGTCGACCGCGGCCGAAGCCATTGCAAGTCTAATCGAGAAGTCGCTGGTGGTCATTGATGGCACCAGCGCCCGCCTGCGATGGCGGCTCCTCGAGACGGTCCGGGCTTACGCGCTCGAGAAGCTCGCGGCCAGCGGCGATGCAGACCGGACCAAGCGAAGCCACGCGGAATTCTTCCGCGCTTTGCTCTCGCCCACCGCACCCGGGGTGCAGGCGCTGACCCGTAACCAGCGGATGGCCCTCTACACATGCGAACTCGACAACGTCCGGGCGGCGCTCGATTGGGCTTGCTCGCCTGCCGGTGACCCCGAGGCCGCCGTGGCGATCACCGCTGCGTATGTCATCGTGTGGATCTGGCTGGCACTGACGACCGAATGCACCGAGCGCGTCGCACGCGCGCTGGACCGCTGCGATCCGGGGTCGGCTTCGGGGGCGCGCCTCCGAATGCAGCTGCTGACCGCGTTCAGCTTCGTGCTCATCTACGCGGCGGAGAGGCTGGAGCGTGTCGAAGCCGCCCTCACCGAGGCACTCAAGATCGCCCGGAGCGTGGACGACGCGGCGTCCCAACTGGTGTGCCTTTGGATCCTTTGGAACGCGCACAGCCACTCCGGTCAGCAACGGGCGACGCGTCCCTCCGCAAAACAGTTCTTGCGAATTGCTCGGCGGAGGGGCAGTCCGGCCGACATCCGCGTCGGCGATCGGCTTGTGGGGAGCACGTTGCACTACGCCGGCGACCAAGCAAAGGCCCGGCTCCGCCTGGAACGGGTGCTTGAGCACCACGTCGACCCGAACGAGAAGCAGTACCCGTTGTGGTTCCACTCCAACCAACGCATAGCGGCCCACACTGTCTTGGCGCGGGTGCTTTGGCTGCAGGGCCTTCCGAACCGGGCCGCCGAGTCAACGCAGGCGAGCTTGGGCGAGGCGCAGGCTAAGGGGCAGGAGTTAGTGGTCCAGTTCTCGTTGGCCACGGCGGCGTGCCCGGTCGCACTAATGGCCGGGGACCTCGTCGGCGCAGAGCGGTCGCTGGCCATGCTGATCGAACCGGGAGCGGGCGAAAGCCGGCTGTTCTCGCACCTTCTGGGATCCTGTTTGAAGGGCCAGTTGCTCGTCAGGCGCGGCGAGCATGCGGCCGGTTCCGCATTGCTGCGTACCGCGCTTGACGCGCGTGTTCGCGCTGGGTGGACCGCGCAGCATCCGGAGTTCCTCGGCACCCTCGCTGAGGGCATGGCCGGCCTCGGACGGCTCGCCGAAGCCAGCGGCTTGGTTTCGGAGGCACTCGCTTGGTCGGCCCGAACCGGGGAGTTATGGTATGCGGCCGAACTTTATCGGCTTAAGGGCGAGCTCGCTCTGGAAGGGACGGGAGGTCGGGCAGTCGAAGCCGCGGAGGAGGCCTTCTGCCAGGCGCTCGGCTTGGCCCATCGGCAAGGCGCCCTGGCTTGGGAACTGCGAGCCGCCCTGAGTCTCGCCCGCCTGCGGGTCCGGCAGGGCCGCCAAGACGACGCGCGGCGCCTCCTCGCGCCGGTGTGCGGCCGGTTCACAGAGGAGGGCGACTTGGCAGACCTCCGCGCGGCGAGGGCGATACTGCTTTAGGCGCCGGTGGCGCACCAACCTCCAGGGGTCGGTGCAGACGACGCGGACCGTTGATCGCTCGGCGAGGTTGATTCTGGCCCTGGATCTCCCATTTCGTTTCAAAAAAAGAATAACAGCAAGGTAGCGGTCCGGATCGACGCCAGTGCCGCGGCCCCTCCACCGACGTCGGTCGGAGCTATTCCGTAGGCCTACGGAGCGTCGCCTCGCCTCGCCTTGTAAGCCGAGCAGCATGGGATCATGCTGGTGCCGCGCCGCCCACCCGCCGAGGGCGGGGACCAAGACGGCTGTCCATCCCTTGTCCGGAGAGCCTGCAGGTCCATGCCGACTCGCCATCCACTCGATGTCATCCGTATCGCCACACGGTGGGTGTCGGTCGCGGCGATCACCGCCGCCGTCGCTGCAGTGATGGCTTCGTCACCTGCTGCTGCCCGCGACATTGCTGTCGGCCTCGCCTCGGTGCCGACCAGCTTCGACCCGCACTACCATGCCTATTCGCCGAACTACATGCTGGGCCGGCACGTCTTCGAGGGGTTGATTCACCGCAACCCAGACCTCACGCCCGCCCCTGTACTGGCGCGCAGCTGGGCACCGCTTGCCGCCGGCACCGGCTGGGAGTTCCGCATCGACCGCGCCGCCCGCTTCAATGATGGAACGCCGGTTACCGCTGCCGACGTGGCAGCGAGCATCGCACGCGTCGCCAATGTCCCCAACAGCCCTGGCCGGTGGACTCCCTTCTTCACCGAGCTGACCGCTGCGGAGGTTGTGGACCCGCTCACTCTCCGCCTGCACACCCGCGGCCCGGCCCCGCTGCTGCCGCTGAACATGGGCGCCGTCCTGGTAGTGCCCGAGCGCGTCGCACGCGAGGCCACGACCGCCGACTTCAATGCCGGCCGCGCCTCGATTGGTAGCGGCCCCTATCGCTTGCGCGAGTACGTGCCCGGCCAGCGCGCGGTGCTGGAGCGCGACCCGGGGTGGTGGCGCAACGCGCCGGAGCCGTGGACGCGCGTGACCTTCCACTTCGTCAAGAACGACGCCGCCCGGGTTGCGGCGCTGCGCGCGGGCGACATCGACCTAATTGAGGCGGTGCCGCCGCGCGACGCCGCCGCGCTGGAGCGCGACCCGGGCTTCGCAGTGGCGCGGGCGAGCAGCGTGCGGCTCGTCTACATCGCCTTCGACCAGGGCCGCGACGCCTCGCCCGGCCTGACCGACCTCCAGGGACGCCCACTCGAGCGCAACCCGCTGAAGGACGTCCGCGTGCGGCGGGCGCTGTCCCTAGCCATCAACCGGGACGCGATAGTTCACCGGGTTATGGACGGGCAGGCGGTCGTGGCTGGGCAGCTATTGCTGCGCGGCATGGCAGGGACCGAGCCCGACCTCCACCCCGACCCCTTCGACCCATCGCGGGCACGGGCGTTGCTGGCTGAGGCGGGCTGGGGCAGCGGCTTCCAGCTGGCACTCACGGGGCCAGCCAACTCGCACATCGTCAACGACGAGCAGATCCTTCAGGCTGTGGCGCAGATGTGGGAGCGGGTCGGGGTGCGCACGCGGGTTGAGGCGATGGCGAGTGTCGCTTACGTCGGCCGCTTCGCCGCGGGGGCGTACAGCGCTGGACTGAACACCTGGGGGCACGCCGGCGGCGAGCCCAATACTTACTTCACAGGTGTGCTCGCCACGAAGGACCGCGCGCGGGGCCGGGGCACCGTCAACACCCGCGGCTACTCCAACCCGCGTCTGGACGCGCTCATCGACCAGGCGCTCGAGACATGGGAAGGCGAAGCGCGGGCCGCGCTGTGGCGGGAGGCGACGCGCCTAGCCTTCGCCGAGGACGCGGCAATCCTGCCGCTCCACCACCAGGTCAACATCTGGGCGATGCGCCGCGGGCTTTCATACACGGCGCGCATGGACGAGAATACCTTCGCCTTTGGGCTGCGCCCGGCGCCGTGAAGCTCAGCCCGGCCGGGAGTACGTCACATGGGCGGCCTTTTGCTCGGCAGCGGTGCCGCAGAGTAGGAGCCGTCCACCCAACCAAGACATCGGCCTCGCTGTACGGTGGAAGCCGGTCTTAAAGATTTCGGACCTGCCGCCGGAGGGCCAGGTCAAAGCCACCCGCGGTACTTAAACCAGTAATACGGGGCAGCGGCGGATAGCGCCATCAGCCCGAGCGCGAAGGGGTAGCCAATGGCCCAGTGTACTTCAGGCATGCGGTCGAAGTTCATGCCGTAGACGGTGCCCACCAGGGTAGGCGGCAGGAACAGCACCGCGGCGATTGAGAACCCTTTGATGATGTTGTTTTGCTCCAGCCCGATCAGTCCGAAGGTCGCCTCCAGCAGGAAGCCGATCTCGGCCGACAGCTGCGCGTCGTACTCGGCGAGCGAGGCCGCGTCGCGTTCAAGGGTCCGCAGCCGCGCCTCTGCGCCGTCACGCAGGCGCTCGCCTATTCCCTGGCGGAAGAAGGCCAGCATGCGGCCGATGCTAAGCAAGCTCTCGCGCAGCTTCCCGACCAGCGCGTTGGCTCGGCCTAGGCGTTTGATCACGGTCTGCAGGTCGATCCGGGGCGGCCGGCCATGCGCCCGATCCGGCCCAGGCCCCCGCTGCGCGACGACGCCGTCGCCCTCGAAGACCTCCTCGGACAGAGCATCGAGTTGCGTGTCCGTGGTTTCGAGCAGAACGGCGAGCCGGTTCACCACGCTCTCGACCAGTGACAGAAAGACCAGTTCGCTCGTACTGTGCGCTCTGGGGTCGCGGCGGCATTTGGCAGCGAAGGTGCGGAACGGCAGCGGGTCGGCGTAACGCACTGTGGCCAGCATCGTCGGCGTCAGCACGAACTTGACCTCGGCCGTGCCGGGGCGGTGGCCCTCGGAAACCCCGGTCACGACCACGGCGGTCATCACCAGGGTGCCGAGCTCCTCGTAGAGGCGCGCGCTCTCCTCGATGGCCGCCATGCCTTCGCGGGTCGGGATGCCGAAGCCGAGCAGGCGCTCCGCGGCGGCCTCCTCCTCGGCGGTGGGGTCGAGGAGGTCGATCCAGAAGGCGTCGGCGGGTGGCGCCGCGGGGTCGAAGTCGGGGACCGGGCCGGGTACGCCCTTTCGGACCGCGAAGGCGCTGATCACGAGAAGCCCTTCGGTGGACAGGTCGCACGCCACCCGCCCGTTGTGCCGTCCCGGGCGGCGTCGGCCCTCCTCAACACGTCTGGACTCTCCTTAAATGAGCAATGTAGTGGCCAGGCGCCCTTCGGGCTGCCGGCTGCACCACCAAGGGCGGCGCAGGCGCATGGCCGTGACTCCGGCCCCAAGGGTTCCGCACATTGACACGCGGTGGCGCGACCGGGGTCCCGCTTCAGCCTAGGCGCAAGACATTTCGGTTTGCGCGGGCGACGGCGGTCAATGGCCCACGCTCGTGTGTTAATCAGACGCCCACGTAGACCAGTTTCGTGAACAAGGTGGGACTGACGGCGAACTGGCCCCACTTGGCGTCGAAGGCAGCGGTGGGCTTGGCTGCGACAGTCTCGTTCAGCGACCGTCCCTGGCCCTTCAGGGCCGCCACTTTTTCACGGACGGCGACGAGCATGTCGCGGTAGTCGCGGAGCTCCGACCTGCCCCCAATTGGACCATGGCCGGGTATCACAATCGTCCGGTCGGTGGCGGCGGCCAGATTGGCTTCGGCCGCTCGGATCGTGCCGTCGAAGCTGCCACCGGTCGAATAATCAATGAAAGGGTAAAATCCGTTCCAGTACGTGTCGCCGGTGTGCAGGACATCGGCGCCAGAGAAGGTGACGGAGATGTCGCCATCGGTGTGTGACGCCCCATAATGCTTCAGTGCGAGGGTCGCACCGTTCAACTTTACCGTCTTCTCCGCGGAGAACACTTCAGTCGGGACGGCGCCTGCGGGCGACGGCGGGAAGGTGAAATCCCAGTCCTCGACCCGCGTGGCCGCCGCGAGATGCTTACGGGTGTTCTCATGAGCGAGGATGGTTGCGCCCTCCTCGTGCAGCCATTCGTTCCCGTCGGCATGGTCGAAGTGCCAGTGGGTGTTGATCACGTGCCGGACCGGACCGCCGCCGAGGCTCGCTAACGCCTCCTTGATGCGGGGACGCGACGCAATGATGCCAGCATCGACGAGAACCTTGCCATCAGGTCCCGTGAGCACGCCGATGTTGCCGCCCGACCCCTCGAGCACGCTCACACCGCCGCGCAGCTTTTGGACCTTGACCGGAGCCTCGGCGGCCGAGGCCCGCATGCTGTCGACAACGTTGCGGGCTTGGGCGAAGGCCTCGCGCGGCGACAGCCAACCTCCTCCGACCGCGACGGTCGACGCGCCGATGCAGCAAAGGCAGAAGCCGCGGCGCGCGAGGCGGGAGCGATGTCCGTCGGTCATGGTGTCTTCCTCGGCCGTCTTGTCAGGGGGGAAAGGACGGACGTCGACGGCAGGAGTGCGGCCGAACGCTCGGTTCACCTCCTGCTCCGTTCACCCCCTTGATGAACTCGAGCAGGTTCTCCTTGTGGGTCGTGGTCCTATCCCGCAGCTGGGTCGCGCTTGTCGGCGGTGGTTTCACTCATCGTGACCTCCTCGCGCGGGTGCCGTCGCGGCGTCGTCCTGCGTCGGGAGGGCGAGAACTGCTCTCGGCGCCATGGGTAGCCCGCTTGTTCGCCTAGGGGAACCCCCTCGGCGGCCAATATTGGCGTCTGAGCGGTGCGACGTATTTCGCCGCAGGCAATCGCTTTTCGCATTCGCGCGGGATTGCGCACCGGGTATCCATTGGGGTTCATCCGCACAGCCGGTAATGTGGAGTCTATTTGGTTGGTTGGAACGTTGATCAATGGGTGATGTCCGAAGACGCGCCCAGTGTCGATCTCGAACCCGTTTCTGCCGACCGCGCCAGCGGGCCTGCATGTCAAAAGCTTGACGCTGGACGCGGCCAGTTCAGTTATTGCCGCGATGGCGATCGCGGCGGAAGCGACCTGCCCGGTGTACGGCCACGCCTCGGTGCGGGTGCACCGCCGTCACTGATGGACGTTTCCGAGCGCTGGCGCAGCCTCGCTCCCGCCGCCATCAAACCGCACACCACGCTCCGCTCACCGAACTCGACTTCGCCTGCACCATCACGTCACGGCCTGAGTTGGTCTCTGCCCAGAAGATCTAAGTGTCCGTCCGGGATCATATTGTTCTTCGGCATAGCCTTCGCAGCATGAGGCGGACGGAGGCCCAGCGTAGGAAAGCAAGCGCGGAGCGGTTCAGGCACTCCCAATCCTTGGCCAGCCGTC
>JAESFM010000172.1_pt1 | contig 21284 bp, 14 predicted proteins | sample 9266171 | NCBI WGS metagenome assembly JAESFM01 (sample SAMN14505069, study PRJNA617099) | algae metagenome | isolation source: Hassallia sp. WJT32-NPBG1 and co-occurring heterotrophs from well developed... | place: USA: Mojave Desert, Joshua Tree National Park, California | collected 2006-06-22
ATTGTTATCAAATTATTTAGTTCAGCAACTAAAACGTCCGGCTGTTCCTGTGTTTATCGCGTAGTTGCTTGGCGCGCGGCGCGGCTACACCGCGCCATTGCTTGTGACAGTTGCGTAAGTCCTGTTTTTGTTAAAGCCATGCCGTCAGAGTCAGAGAGATTTGAACCAACTTGACGGGCGGCAATAAAAGTGATACCACAACCAAGGGCAGCTATACCGATTCCTTGAATGCCAACTCCTTGGGTTCTCAAGGCAACATAAATCAAGCCACTGAGAGTATATCCCGATAAGAGGCTGTAGGTAGCTAGCAGGGGCAGGGCAACGCCTTTGTTACCTTTTTGAGCAACATTTTGGGCAACAAAAAACAGAATTAATTCTAGGATGACCGCACCAATGACGGTGGGCATGAAAAGTCCGGGATTGGTACGGATAACTCCTAAACCGCCGTAAGCCGCCAACGCGGTTAAAACCAGTCCACCGCCAACATAGGGAAGGGCGTTGGCAATTACATTTGGACCGATGAGGGCTTGATTTTTAGCCTCACGGATAGCATTACGAAAATTGCTGGTATTGCTCATATTTCACAACTAATTTTTCAGAAAAGCAGTACTGCTCACTTCTATTTTGACTTATATCCTCAAAGCTATGTGATTTGACAAATGGCGGGATTCCTCACTTGATTTATATAAAGTTAAACTAGCCTGAAACAGATAATGGCGCAAAACATATGCGTGTAAATACTAGTACGTAAAGTTAGACATTCCACAAGTTCAGTATAACGACGATGGTTTATTCAGCCCCATCTAAGGAAAATAATTACAGCTTGGAAGAAAACTTACGCAACTCCAATTTTGTAAGAAAAAGGAGTTATTAGAAAGGAATTTATATGGTAACAAGTCAGTCCTCTCTGCGGTCTGATGGTATCGAGTTATTGCACTTATACCACCAGAATCCTTCTATTAAACTTCGTAATCAACTTGTACAGTTACATACTGGCTTAGTGCGTAAGATGGCTCATAAATTCAGCCATCAATGTAATGAACCTTATGAAGATTTAGAACAAATCGGTTATTTCGGTTTGATTAGAGCAATCGAGCGATTTGATCCCACTCAAGGATATGCTTTTAGTTCCTTTGCTGTGCCTTATATTCGCGGAGAAATGCTGCATTTTTTGCGTGATCGCAGTAGCCTATTAAAGATACCCCGCCGTTGGCAAGAACTCTACAATGAAGGGCAAAAGGTTCGCAAGGAATTAGCAGTTTCTTTGGGTCGTCCTCCGAAAGATTCCGAAATTGCCACCATACTCAAAGTATCTGTCCAAGAATGGCAAGAAACTAAGTTAGCTGCTCAAAATCGGCTGCCTTTGAGTTTAGATGCTACCCCAGTTCAGTATGTTGATTGCCAAATAACCTTAGGTGAAGCGCTTCCTTGTCCCCGTTCTACGGCTTCTCAACAACAAGAAGAAGAACGCCAACAACTTCAAGGGGCAATAAATATGTTAGAAGAAAAGCCCCGTATGGCTGTTGAATTGGTGTTTTTGAAAGAACTTTCTCGCAAAGATGCCGCGAAGAAAATTGGCACTAGTCCAATGACAGTAACCCGATATCTACAAAAGGGAGTTCAGGATTTAATGTGTTTCTTACAACCAGTAGTTGCAACTGGGTCTTAGTCAAAGTCCAAAGTTTATTGACTATTGACTATTAACTAATTATTTAGATTTTAAATCTGCGATCGCTCCTCTTGTCATAGCAGCAATGGCTTTATCTGTTGCTTTCGGCAAATGATAATATTTGCCCCCTGAAGTATGAGCTAATTCTTTGGCAAAGCCAGTGGAAACAAATTTACTTTCAGTATCAATCATTAATAGCTGCATCCCTAAAACACGGATTCTGGCGGCAATTTCTAGCAATTCCCCTTTAATATCCGGCTTTTCTCCAGGTTCAAGTTGCGGTTCGCCCAAAGAACGGGACAACGGAATATTCCCGCGTCCATCGGTTATCGCTACAATCACGACTTGCCCAATATCTCCACTCATTTGAGCATTCAACCCGACGCGCACAGCTTGGCTTAAACCATGTGCTAACGGCGAACCACCACCACAAGGCAACCTTTCTAGGCGGTTACGCGCTAAGGCAATAGAGCGGGTTGGAGGCAATAATACCTCAGCCTGTTCGCCCCGGAAGGGAATCAACGCCACTTGGTCGCGGTTTTGATAAGCTTCTGTTAAAAATTGCATTACCGCACCTTTGGCTGACTGCATCCGGTTTAGTGCCATTGAGCCAGAAGCATCGACTACAAATATTACTAATGCCCCGGCTTTGCGTACCAAACGCTTAGAACGAATATCCGCCTGTTCGACAAATACCCGCTTTTGTGGATTTTGCATTTCTCCTCCACTCCCCCTCTTCCCCACTCCTTGGCTCTTCTCGCGTCGTGCTTTTTGATACGGTGCAGCGGCTCTCAGGGTGGCATCTACGGCGATGCGTCGCACTTTTCCTTTGGGTAGCATCGGCTTAATGTAGCGTCCCCGGTCTTCAGACAGAATTAAGCTGCGATTGCCAGATTTACCCATCCGCTGCGCCATCTGAGCAAAATAAAGCACGCTGGGATCAAGAATTACACCTTCAGGATCAAAGATGAATTCTTCAGGAATGCTGGGCGGTTCTTGTTCTTCTTGATTTTCTTCTTGTTCGTCTTCCTCTTCTTCTTCCTGTTCTTGTTCGGACTCGTCTTGATTTTCTGGGGGTGCGGGTGGTGGAGGTGGTGGGGGTGGTTGTTGTTCGGGTGGTGTCTGCAACACCGTTGCTCGTGGTACAATTACTAGCTCCACTGCACGGCGTAAATCTTCGGCATTTACTGTGGTGCGTCCATCTAAAGCCGCAGATGCTTTAGCGACCCGCATGGCGAATAATTCGGCGCGATGTCCTTGCACTGCGCCACGAATTGCTTCATCTACTAGGTAGGCGATTTGTTCGTGGGTGATGGTAACTTCTTTCAACCATTCCCGCGCGAGGAGAATTTGAGTTTTTAGGTTATCGATGTCTTCGTTATATTGCTGAAGAAAGTCTTGGGGAGATTTCGAGTAGGCGATCGCTTGTTCTACGGCTTCGACTCTTTGATCTAATCCAAGTACGCCATCTGCGGAAAGAGCGATCGCTATTCTATCAAGCAAATGTTCTCGCAATGATCCTTCTTCTGGATTGTAGGTGGCAATAAACAGCGGTTTGCTCGGATGCTGAAAACTAATACCTTCGCGCTCAATTCGGTTGCGTCCGTCAGATAATACGCTTAAAAGCTGGTTGCTGATTTGGTCATCTAATAAATTAATTTCGTCCACATACAGCACACCTCGGTTTGCTGCGGCAAGCAAACCAGGCTGAAATACCGTTTCCCCTTGTTTGACCGACTGTTCCACATCCACAGAACCCAAAAGTCGGTCTTCAGTCACTCCTAGAGGAATTTGCACAAAGGGTGCGGGGATAATTTCGGTTTCTATTGTCTCCCCAGCTGAGCAAAGCTTATCATCCCATTCTTCTGGGCGATTGGGGTCACAATTGCTCAACCCACCTTTAACCACTTCAATGGGTGGAATTAGAGCATGGATAGCACGAGCCATCACAGATTTTGCCGTACCACGACGACCTGCGATCGCTACTCCTCCTAACTCCGGATCGACCGCAGCTAGCAGCAACGCTAGTTTAATTGCTTCTTGACCGACGACAGCGGATAGCGGAAAGGCAGTAATTGTAGGCGCAGGCATGATTTGCACATTTTAGCTTGTCTCGGCTTTTAGCATATCAATTTCTGGCACATTTAGAATAAGTATTATCGCACGTTTGTTTTCGGAGCAAAATGTATGAGTATCGCTCAGGCTAAACGCTTCACACTAGATGAATACCACAAACTCGCAGAATTAGGCTTTTTCCATGAAGATGACCGAATTGAATTAATCAATGGAGAAATCATTGAAATGGTAGCGAAAGGTAAAGCCTACGAAACTTGTCTGCGTAATTTGTTGCGAGAACTGCCAAAGCTGGTAGGAGACAGAGCAACTTTGCAATCTCAAGCACCGATTGTTATACCACCTAAAAGTGAACCAGAAGCAGATTTTGCCATTCTTCAAAACCGAGCTGATAATTATTTTTCAGGTCATCCTCAACCGGCTGATGTCTTGCTGGTGAAGGAAGTTTCAGATTCTTCTTTAGATTATGACCAAGATGCAAAAATACCACTTTATGCTTGTTCAGGTATTTCTGATTATTGGATATTTAATTTATTTAATAATTATCTAGAATGTTACAGGGAACCATATCATAATAATCAAGGTAAATATGGCTATTTGAAGAAGCGCATTGTTTTACCTAATCAAGGAATAGTGCTGCCTTGTTTTCCTGATATGTCTCTGGATTTAAGCAAAGTTTTTCCGCCGAAGGTTAATTATTAAAGTTAATATAATAATTTTCATTTCTGAAAAACGCTCTAATTTTCTATCTTTCTCTGCGCTTTCTGCATCTGGTACGGTTAGTTCAATAAAATATCTCATAAAAAATAATTCATATATACAAATATTTAACTATTAATAGTATTAATTGCTAAGTCATAGGATATAGACGTAAATAAATTATTAATGCACAAAATTCTAATTTTTCGTAATGAAAAACTTCTACGCCAAGCCCTAACTCACCGTTCTTATGTTAATGAAAATCCAGAAGAAGGCGAACATAACGAACGCTTAGAGTTTCTTGGTGATGCTTTGCTAAACTTCTTAAGTGGCGAATATCTCTACCGTCGTCATCCGGAAAGGGGAGAAGATGAATTAACACGTAGACGTTCAGCTTTGGTAGATGAAAAGCAATTGGCAAACTTCGGCATTAAGGTAGGTTTAGACTCAAAGATGCGGTTAGGAAAAGGTGCAATTAGAGATGGAGGTTTTCAAAATCCTAATTTAATTAGTAGTACTTTTGAAGCAGTTCTTGGTGCTTATTATTTGGATAATAATTCAGATATTGAAGCAGCTCGCGCTATTATAGAACCTTTATTTAATTCTGTACCTGAGAATATTGTTGTATCTCGCTCTAATGTAGACTCAAAAAATCGTTTTCAGGAATGGGTACAACGCAATGTTACCCCCCCTAATCCTCCTAAATATGTTGCAACTCAAATAGGTGGTTTGTCTCACGCACCAGAGTATCTCGCCAAAGTGTTTGTGGCTGAAAAAGAGTATGGGGAAGGTAAAGGACGCAATAAAAAAGATGCTGAAAAGGCTGCCGCTGAGGATGCGCTAGCTAAGTTGAAAAAACAAGGTTTGCTGTAGAGTTTAATTATGAAACTTTTACTTTATTTATCAAGATTTATTGTCATTGTAAAGAATATGTTACAAATTTGCCCTTGAGCGCGATCGCCTTTATCGTTGGGGAAGCGATCGCAATCTACGAGCCTGTATTGAAAAAGCACAAAATTTATAAAAACATGTTGTAGTCAAGTGTGAATTAACAGATTTGTTACATCACAACAATTGAGGCTATTTTTTCAAGCTTTAGCCACAAAAATTTACATATTGTTTTGATTGGGTAGTAATTTTTTCATCGACCTGTTCCATGTCTCGTAATTTTCTACACTTTCTGAGTTTCTCGCTTCCTGGCAAAGAAGGCTGTCTAAAGTTTGCAATAATTCCTTTGTAGTGTAGGGCTTAGAAAGAAATGCTTTGACTCCAGCTACCCCCATCAGTTTGTCGCTGGCTATCAGACCGCTGACAGCAATAATCAAGACATGCGAATTCATTTTTTGCAATGCGCGAATTGTTAGTGTTCCGTCCATCGACGGCATCATCATATCCACCAACACGACGCTAATTTCATGTTTGTGTTGGGCATACTGCGCCAGTGCCTCAATTCCATCGCTGGCTGTCAACACTTTATAATTGTACGTTTCTAACGATATTTTGGTCGTCTCTAAAATTGGGGCTTCGTCATCCACAACCAGAACCAATTCTCCGTTTCCTTTTGGTAGTTTGAGGTTTTCTGCAAGCAGCGTTGCTGTTGCCTGCACTGCTGGCAAGAATACTTTAAATTCAGTTCCTCTTTCAACGTTGCTGGATACATTTATAAAACCACCATGACTTGTGATGATGCCCCTCACGGTCGAAAGACCCAAACCTGTACCTTTGCTAAACTCTTTAGTGGTGAAAAACGGCTCGAATATTCTATCCACTATTTCTGGCGACATACCGATTCCTGTATCTGCAACAGTGATCACAATGTGGGGACCGACACTTGCCTCAAGATTCATGCGAACATAATGTTCATCAATCAACACATTTTCAGCAGAGATATTCAAAGTTCCACCGTCGGGCATGGCATCGCGAGCATTGACGACTAGGTTCATGAGCACCTGATGCAAATGTGTGGCATCTCCAATGACAGCCCAAAGGTCTGACTTTATATTTGTAGAAAATTCAATCGATTTGGGAAATGTTTGTTGGACAATCTGCTTGATTTCTGAGAACACATGGTTCACTTGCACAATCGTCCGCTTGCCTTCAACTCCACGTGCAAACTGTAGCACTTGCTTGACCAAAGCCGCCCCACGTTTAGCGTTAGTTTCTATAATCTTAAACATCTGCTGACTTTGCTCATCAGTATTGGAGAGTTTTAGCGGCAAAAGTTGCGCTGCCGCCAGAATTGGAGTCAGAATGTTGTTCAGGTCATGTGCAATGCCGCCAGCAAGTGTACCAATGCTCTCCAGTCGCTGCGCTCGAAGATACTGCGCTTCGAGTTGTTTTTTCTCTGTAATGTCGGTGTTGACCGTAAGAATCGATTTAGGTTGGTCATTTTGATCGCGCATCAAAGTCCAGCGGCTAGCAACAATTATTTCCTTGCCTTCTTTGGTTACTTGATGCAACTCACCCTGCCACGAGCCACACTCAGGTAAAGTTTCTTGGAGGTTTTGGGGTTTAGATTGGCTTTTCACTGCATACAGAAGCTGATTGGCATCCTTGCCAATTGCTTCTATTGCCTTCCATCCATACAAATGTTCAGCCCCTTTGTTCCAAAAACGGATTTGGTTGTCTAAGTCTCTAACCAAAATTGCATCTGTGGTGATATCAAGCAAAGCAACTTGTTCACGGATTTGCAGATTTTGCTTTTGGAGTGTTTTCGTTAAGTTCCGAAGCCTGAGATGAAGTTCGATCCGGGCTAAAACTTCTTCATGCTGAAGCGGTTTTGTGATATAATCAACTGCCCCAAGATTCAAGCCTTTGACCTTATCCACTGTTTCGGAAAGTGCGGTCATGAAGATGACGGGAATATCTTTTGTTAACTCATTGTCTTTCAGACGGCGGCACGTTTCAAAACCGTCTATTCCCGGCATGAGTATGTCCAACAAAATCAAGCCGGGTGGGGCATATTCGGCTCTTGCGATCGCACTTTCCCCATCTTCTGCAACCAAAACTGTAAATCCAGTATCGCCTAAAAAATCGAACAATATCTCTAAATTTGTGGGAGTGTCATCAACGATTAAAATGACACCTTTGTCAGCGAAATCACTCATAAAAATCTCTTAATTAATATTGCTTGAGAAACTCTAAGATTTGTTTCCCTTTAAAACCTTTGGCAAGTTGGCGCAAATGCGTGGCAAACGGTACCCATCGTTCATCCAACTCCTCTAATTTTATCGCTCGTTGTGTAATGCCTCTCAGGTCTCCCCTCATCGCGAAATCAAGCAAAAATGCTAGTTCCTCTGCTGGTGGAGCTACAAATGATTCCTGAGTACCTACGGGCACAGCACTGCTTTGCCCGTACGACTTGGAAGTGCTGAGTTCTTCCCTGCTTCCTTGCTCCTCATAAACCCATTCCAGCCCCAAGTGAATTTTTAATTTTTCTAAAAGCTCCCCTTCCCGGATTGGTTTGGGGAGAAAATCATCGCAACCGACTTCTCGACTCTGCTTTTGATCGAAATTAAAAACGCTAGCCGAGGCGGCAATCACCACTACTTCCTTGAAGTCTGGTAACATCCTGAGGCGACGGGTGGCTTCAAAGCCGTCCATCACGGTCATTACCAAGTCCATAAAAATAACATCCGGCTTAAATTCATGCGCTTTGTTAAGACCGTCTAAGCCATCTGTCGCTTCTGTGACTTCAAACCCTAAAGGCTGTAGTAGATTCACCAAAACGGAACGATTTGCCCATTTATCGTCTACCACCAAAACTTTCCGTTTAGAGCCAAGAAAACCAATGATTTGGCGTTGATCAACGCTCTTAACATTAGTCTCTTGAAAAACCTCAGGTAAATCCAACTCTAGCCAAAAAACGCTCCCTTTCCCTAAAGTACTGTTTACCATCAGTTCGCCACCCATCAGCTGAACTAATTGACGGCTAATTGCCAATCCCAACCCTGTTCCTTCAATCTTACGACTATGATCACCCACCTGCTGGAATGGCAAAAATATTTCTTCTAATTGCTCTTCTGCAATGCCAATACCCGTATCTTCGACTTGAAACCGAAGTTTCTCATCTTGATAGCCCACTTTAAAAGTTATACTTCCTTTTTCTGTAAATTTAACCGCATTGCTAAGTAAATTAATCAATACTTGACGCAAGCGTTTTTCATCTGCTCGAATGACTTTAGGCAGTGGACAAAGCCTGTTGTAAATTAACGAAATTCCTTTTTGTTCGGCACGAATGCGGCAAATATCAACAATACTCTCAATAAATTCTGGAAGAACAAACTCTTTTGCATAAAGTTCTATTCTCCGAGCTTCGATTTTGGACAGATCTAAAATATCGTTAATTAGTGTCAGTAGGTGTTCCCCACACTGATGGATGATACCAATACCATTCTTTTGCTGAGAAGTTAAATTTTTATCTTTATTCAAAATTTGCGTATAACCCAAAATACCATTGAGCGGGGTGCGGAATTCATGGCTCATATTAGCTAGGAATTCGCTCTTGGCACGGTTGGCAGATGCTGCTGCTTCTTCTGCTCGCTGGCGTTCCTGTAGCGCGGCTTGCCGTTCACAAATTTCCTGTTGTAATTGTAAATTTTTATCTTGTAACTCCAACGTTCGCTCTTCGACTTTCGCTTCCAGCGTCCGATTATACTCCTCTAAATCATTATAGAGACGCGCATTCTCAATTGATATTGCTGCTTGAGAGGATAAAAGTTGTAAGACTTCCAATCGCTCTGGTGTAAACGCACCAGTGGTCAAATTATTTTCTAGATAAAGAATGCCAATCAGTTTACCTTGATTAACAATTGGCGTACATAAAATAGATTTTGGTCTGTGGTTGATTATATAAGTATCTGTTGCAAAGACTGGCTCAGAGCTAGCATCGTACAGTACAACATGCCCTTGAATACGACGCACATAATTAATGACAGATATGGGTAGCTGCTGACTTAATTCTACAGTTGTCGATGGTTGCACATTTATCTCATCTTGCCCGACACTTCCTGAAGCTTCTATGAGTAACTGCCCTCCTTTTTCTAAAATTAAAAATCCTGTTTCTGCACCAGCATTTTCAATAACAATTCGCATCAATTTAGCCAGCAACTTCTCCAAAAGAATTTCACCAGAAAGAGCAAGAGATGCTTTCATGACTGCGGCTAAATCCAGAACTTGAGGAGTACCTGTAGTCGTAGAGCTAATTGTCCGATTCATCTCTAGACCTTTGGTTTGTCGGTTCAGTGTCTGGGAGAAAATGTAAGGATATCTTGCTGCTAAATTTCTAACTTTTGCCGTTGCTCCCCAGCGAATATATCCATAGTAAGCATCAGTCAAATAGGTTTGAGCTACCTTTTCTCTGCCATGCTCAAAATAAAACTTTGCTGCCAGTTCATTTGCTAGCGCTTCTTCCTGGATATATCCTTGCTCTTTAGCTCCAGCAATGGCTCGATCATAATATTCCATTGCTTGCCAATATTGACCTAATACCCGCGCTTTCTCTGCCTCCACAAGCTCATACTTATGCAGAAAATTCATTGGGGCATGGTCTGACCATTTTCGCATCTTTTCTTGGTTCTTCGTCACCTTGCTCAAGAGGTGTTCTTGTTGTGAGTGTGCCACTGATGGATAAATCACTAGTTGTGCTAAAGAATCGTAAAAATGAAACACTGGCACAATCAAGAATCCTTTTACTCCATCTAAATACTGTTCGGCTTGAACTGCATTTTCCAATGCTTGATCGTGCTCTCCAAACAAATAACAGAGTATCAGTTTGTTTGAATAGAAGTAGTGAAGTCCAGTTCTGTCATTGGCTTTCTTAAGCAGCGGTAAAGAGCTCTCCTCGTTGTATGCTTCACCCAATAAACAGCACGGTTTTTCAAAAGGTTCTAGCAAATTAAGAATTGACTGCTGAAATATTTGATTCCAACTCAAGGCGTTCTCTTGCTTGAGTTGAGCAAGGACATTACTGGTTGCTGCCATTTCTCGTTCAACTTTTGCCAGTTCTTGACCTATGAGATATGAATAGTAGCATTTTTGCATGGCGGCATAGCCACCATATTCAAAATGTCCGTTCTCCAATCCGCTAGAGTATGAATCCTGCAAAAGTGGCAACGTTTCCTTAGCATGAACTTTTCCATGAAACGCAGATGATCCTGCCACGAAAAAGACACTTGTCTTGAGTTCTACAGCATTGAATCGTTCTACAAGACTTAAAGCCAACTTGCCAAATTGATAAGCCGACTCGATGTCCTGAAATAACCCGTTTATCATGACGCTGTAAAGAACATAACTATAAGCTGAGAAGGGTGAATTTCCATGTTTGATTGACAAATTCACCTGTTCGCAGGCAATTAACGGCAACAAGGCAGGTCCAGCTTGATAAGTCGGAGAACCTAAGCATGTTAACATCCGTAGAGTTGCTAGCTTATCGACCTCTGTCATTAATGGTAGGTTGATCAGGTCTTCGATATTTCTCCCGCTCAAATTTCTTGCTGTTTGAGTCAGTGTTTGCTCGATATCCAAGGCGCTAGGCGACTCTGGAAAGCTGATCCCCAATAGTTCTAGTGCTTGTAACCCAATCTTGATCGCTTCGAGCTGTTTAACTTGCGCCATGCATGCCTGGATTTTGACCTCATAGACTTTCATTTTGTCAATAGGGGTTTTTGCCTGCTGCATAACAACAGTTGCCCATTTCTCCATCTGCTCAAAATCGCCGTTCAGGTAGGCTGTTTCTACCCCTGACTCATAAAGTGCCAGTGTTAGCTCGTACTGATTCTGCCAGCTATTTACTGCTAATAATTCCAAACCCACCTTTAGATAGCGCATAGCAGACTCATACGCCGCCGCTGCTTTTGCTTTCTGACCTGCTATAAGATTAAGTTCAGCGAGCTCATATTTTTCCGACTCTAAGGTGAGTAAGTCCGTGCCATAATTCAGTTGGTTGACCAAAGCAAAGATATTTTCTTTTCGTTCTTCAGGGGTAATATTTTGTACTAACAATTGACCAATTTTGAGATGAGTTTCTTTTTTTTGCGAATCTGGAATGAGAGCATAAGCTGCTTGCTGTACTCGGTCATGTAGAAACTTGTAGGCAATTGTCAGTTGTTCTACCCTGCGCGAAGCCCTCCGGGTTCGGGGGTTCGCAATCGACGGGAACCGCCAAGACTGCGACCCCCTCACCCCTTGCACATCTAAGTCATTTGTTAGTTGTTCATTTTGCTCAGTAATAATAACTAAAGGAATTTTGTAAGATTGGTCTAAGGGTAAAACTAGACCCGTCTGCAAAGATTCCCACAGATCTGCTGCTGTTTCAGACAAAGATTTTTGATTAACAATACCCAGAACATCTAAGGTAAATTTATCTCCAATACAGGCAGCTAACTTTAAGATATTCTGTGTCTTTAGCGATAATTTATGAATCTGATTACTCATCAATTCAACGACATTATCAGTGATATCAATGTCTTTCAGTAGTTTAATATCCCACTGCCAGCAACCTTGATTGAAATTAAATGACAACAGGTTTTCGTTATATAGGGATTTGAGTAACTGAGTTAAGAAGAAAGGGTTTCCCTGAGTTTTGTTAAACACTAACTCAGCCAGCGATATTGTCTTTAACGTGTCACTGCGGAAGGTATCACTGATTAATTCATTGACATAAGTGATATGCAAAGGCTGGAGCACAATATTGTTAACAACTGCACCCCTTTGTTGAATTTCTTCTAGAGTCAACATCAACGGATGAGTTGCACTGACTTCGTTATCCCGATACGCTCCAATCAGTAGCAAATATTGACTATTTGGGTCACAGGCAAGCAACTGAATCAACTTCAAGGAAGCTAAATCTGCCCACTGTAAGTCATCCAAGAAGAGAACCAATGGGTGTTCGGGTTTGGTAAATACATGAATGAATTGTTGAAACAACCGATTAAATCGGTTTTGGGATTCAGTTGGTCCCAATTTCGGAACATCTGGCTGAACACCAATAATCCTTTCAACTTCAGGAATAACATCAATAATCACCTGACCATTGGAACCTACAGCTTTTAAAATTTTTGCTTTCCAAACTGCTATTTTTTCAGCGCTTTCTGTCAATAACTGCCGAATCAATTCCTGAAACGCTTGAATTAAAGAAGCATAAGGAATATTCCGCTTAAATTGGTCAAACTTACCAGAAATAAAATAACCTCGCTGACGGACGATGGGTTTATGAATCTCATTTACTAAAGAAGATTTGCCAATACCTGAGTAGCCACTCACTAACATCATCTCGGTTGCCCCAAGGCTAACTCGGTCAAAGGCATCCATTAAGCTTGCAACTTCTTTTTCACGACCATAAAGTTTTTGGGGAATGAGAAATTGACTATATGAATCCAGTTGACCAACAATGAAATCTTCAATTTCCCCATTTGCTTGCAGTTTTGTTAGACATTTTTCCAAGTCTGCTTTTAGTCCCAAGGCACTTTGATATCTCTCTTCAGCAGTCTTGGCTAATAATTTCATGACAATATCACAAACTGCTTGAGGAATCTCTGAATTAAGTTCTTTGGGTAGAACTGGTGTTTTAGCAATATGGCAGTGAACTAATTCCAAAGGGTCGGTAGCTTCAAAGGGTAGCTGTCCCGTTAGCATTTCATAGAAGGTGACACCTAAGGAGTAAAAGTCAGTTCGGTAATCAATTGAACGGTTCATCCTCCCGGTTTGTTCTGGTGACATATAAGCGAGCGTGCCTTCCAGCAAATTGGGATTAGTGACTGTCTGATTTTCACTCGATAAACGCGATGAAATACTAAAGTCTATAATTTGTACTTGACCAGTTTTCGCGTTGATAAGGATATTTTTGGGTTTAATATCTTTATGAATAATATTGTTTTTATGTAGTTGAGCAAGCGTTGCAGATAATTGAATAGCAATTTGCAAAAAATTATTTAAATCAAAATTTTGCGCGAGAATAAAATTTATCAAGGGTTCTCCCCCGAAATCTGACAAGATTAGCGCCAGACCATTGTGATAGCTTTCTAATGTTAAGGGTTTAACAATTCCTTCTATTTCTAAAGATTGGAGTATTTGATATTCATGTCTTAATCGGGTAAGCTGTTCTATAGTCGGATACTCAGCTTTAATAGTTTTAATTATCACCGAAGTTTGCTCTGGTTCCCTCGTAGCACGATAAACGCAGGTACTAGTACCGTCAGAAATGACTTCGATGAGGTTGTAACCGGCAATGGTGATACTCATTTTTATTTTGTCGCGCCTGTTAGGTAAAGATGTAGTTAGCTCATGACTAACGCATCTATCTGAAGTGAGATTTTTGTTTTAATTGATCAATATGATCAATTGTTTACATATATCTTAGCCATACACTCAATTAGGTAATTAAAATTTAAATTGCGTAACCAAAATTTAACTACTTTTGAGTCATTGCTTATAGGTAAATTTATGATTTGTTAAAATTATAAAACTTGAGACAAATTTGTCTATGTCATATCTTACGCATTATCTGGGAAAATTAGTATATTGGGTGCTGATTTGGTAATTAGGAACGCTGTAGGCAGCTTTTGCAGAAAACCAGCCTATCTCCTGCAAATATCTATACGATGGGTGACGACAAGCGATCGCCAAATCAATCGAAGGACTAATTATTTTTTTGTTACAAGTAGGTAGGTTAAAATAAATCAAGCTACCTAAAGAAACGTAAAGTAGTCGAAATTAACTTGTAGTAACTGCAAAGAGCGCACTAATTGCTGGCTACAAACCTTTAATTATTTACGCGCACTTACTTAAAGGAAAAAACTATGAATGACTCAACATTCGTTATCTTTATTGTCTTTGGAACTCTATGGATTTTAATGGCGATCGCAGGGGTAATAGCTATCTTGAAAATGGATGGGCAAGAAATTCGCTTTGGCAAAATAGGACTCATTGTTACTCTTCCAATTGTCCTCCCAATCATCATTACCCTTACATACGCTGCAATTAAAGGCACATTTTGAAAAATCATTCTCAGGGATTGGTGCTATGGCGATCGCATAATTCTTGCTTTTGTGCTTCACTGTTATCAGCCTGATATCCATGCGATCGCAGCCATCCAACCAGCTAAAACATCACTATTCCTTTGCAGGTGTAGAGCGCGATCGCAAAGCTTGCACTTGACTAAATCTTTCCCGTTGCCCAACCGAAAAATAACATATAACACAAATTAAGAGCGCTTTCTACGCAGTCCCCAAACCATGACACTAGATGTGCCAAGTAGAAAGAAACCAGATGATGCTTCAGGAACTTTCGTAACTACCAATGATAAATTATCTGCATAAGCATCATTTACTCGTCCCCTTGTATAATTTGCATCTAGCAGTACATTGATTGACTTTGTACCTACGGGTACAACCCCTTTATTAGACTGAAAAAACAAACCTGTTGTATTACTTCTCTGCTCTGGGGTTGGCGAAATAATACTAGCTGTACCTAGAGATTGGTTATCCTGATTAAGGAAATTAATATTTAATTGTCCGCTATCTAAATCTGTTGTGTATCCACCCAACCAACCACTCAAGTTAAATGCACCTTTACCCTTATCAATAATAAAAGCGATATCAGCTACATTGATTAATTGTGAGGCACTAGAAGAATTTCTGTCACCTCCTCCATAAAATAGATTTTTCCCACGATTTACCGGTCCTGGAGAGGTAGCATGGGGAAGTCCACTAACGGTTACACTATTACCAGAAGGGTTGGTAAAATCAAAACCTTTAGCTCCATATTGCAACACGCTGAAACTACCAGTTAAAGTCCAGCCAGGAATAGCAGGTATACTAGCTCCAACAGCATTACCTATTGGATCTGCTTGTCCTTGTTCCGCATCAGCATTGACAATTAAATTTTTGTTGAGCGTGCCAGCATAAATTGGGCTAGAAAGTAGGAAACTAGATGAAAGTCCTGCTACCAAAACTATAGCAATCTTTCTCAGAGATTTATTAAGACTATTTTGGAGATTTAACTGATTCATAGATGGTTCATTTCGCTCAAAGAATATATTTAACAGTCAACCAAAGCTCAAACCTTTAAAAATTTAAATTAACCGAAGAAGAGAAAAATCATAACTCAGAATTGAAAAGGAAGTATATAATCTCTTCTTACTCCGAGTGTGTCTAATTAAAGCATGTTTAATTAGACTTTGCTAACAGTAACTTGAAGACGCTGTTTTTGGGAAGTTACTAATTTTTTCTGCAAGGCAAAGGCAACACTCACAGCTAAGAAAAGTCCTCCCACTCCTTGAGGTTCGGGAACAGAAGTAGATTTTTCTGCACTCGTAAACCCATACTTTAATAAAACCTTTTGTCCATCAGGTGACAGAATATATTTCGCCAATTTATCACCATCAGGGCTAGCATTTTTGAGGACTGTCAAACCATACTTGGCTCTGACTGCTAAGTTATTTGGTAATTCCACAATTTGCAAATCTGAGGCAATCGAAAGGGCAGCAAGACCACTGGTGTAATAAGCTAAAAAGATATCTGCTTGTTCTGTTTCTTTGAGAAAGTAAACTAGATTATTTTTTCCGTCAGGAACTGTGGGAGCGTTAGGATTACCACCTACCAATTGCAAAGCTTTGTTATTGAGAATGTCATAGTTACCTGGTTTAATATTGTCAGCTTTGTGGAATATCTCTTGAGCATAGTCTCCAGAAGGATCTTTTATCGGTGTTGAAGTTCCCAACTTAATATTGGGGTTTAGTAAATAATCTAGTAAATTATCTGAAGTTACTGATAACCCTGGTTTAACAATTGCAACCAAACGGTTATCAATAAAGTTGACCACAGGTTCACTCAGACCTTTCTCATATAATTGCTGAGGATTACCGATATCTGCACTCGCAAAAACATCAGCTGACGATCCTTCGCTGAGTTCTTTCTCTATACGCTCCCGAATTGAACCAGAAGGACCAGATACTTGAGTGACCGGAATTGTATATTTCTGGGTGAAATCGCTGCTGACTTCCTTAAGAGCATTGCCCAAACTGCCAGCATTATACAAAACAGCGGCAATAGCTTGATTGGGAAGCATGACATTACAGATGCAAGTAAGCAAGGATACAGCAAAAACATGCTTGATCATATTTTTTGGGTAGATGTAAGCTCGTTATTAGTCAGTAAATTTTCTACAAGACTTTTTAATCAATGATTCTGTTCAACGCATGAACTATCAAGGCTGCTCAATTATGTTTGTGTATGAACCCTGATACATACGTGCTTTTTCGATTACAAACAATATACCAACAATATTGGAATAAATCAATTCATCTTACGTATTTAATTGCCTACTTTATGGGTGCAAAGAATCTTCATCGTTTTTTACCAACTTAACTGGTCATCCGCTATACCCAACCAACCATTTCAATACACGTGGAACATTTTATTTTTTGGATCTCCCCAAGAAGATATTAATAGAGAAGCGAAGCGCGTTTGCGTAGCGTCTTTGCGATTGAGAAGCTTCTCCCCAGGATGCTCGTACGCTGGGTGATTCTTTGTAGATTCTGAAAATATGGTAGTGTCACTAACCGCAGATGAGTTTGCTGGTAATTAGCGACAATATTTACACTTCTCATCAAAAATATTACGTTTTATGTGGCATAGCTATAATTATTTTTCTTTTATGCCTTTGCAACTTTCCTTCAATCTCAAATTGCTGTAACACGCGTGTAACTGTTACACGAGTAGTATTGAGTACATCTGCTATTTCTTGATGGGTGAGACGTAGTTCAATTAATTTTCCCTCTTCTAATTCACGACCAAATTTGTTGCTTAACCACAGCAAAAATTGCCAGACACGGATAGATACCCGTTTGCAATTTATAATACACATTAGCTCCTCTACTTGCTGAATGTGAGACAACAAAGCGTCTATATTTTGATGCAAAACCTCAAAGGAAAGGATAGTTGCTTCTACAGCATTCAAACACTCTAGATGGTAAGGTTGGACTTTAGATAAGGGATAGCCAACTATATCGCCAATTCCCCAATAACCTAAGGTCGTAGACTTTCCATCTTCGTCCCAGGTTGAGGCACAAACTATTCCCCGTTCTATTCGCCATAACATGCTATTTTCTAATGGAATAAGTTCACCACGCTCAAAAAAATGATGTTTTACAGGTGCAGGGGTAAATTTTGCGTGGATGGGTATTGCAATTTCGGGCACAACTTATTACCAATTTTGTAGGTAATAAAATCTTTAAATGATTAATATTATTTATTCTGTAAATTTCGATACTTATTGCTATTGAGTTGGGAAAAAATAATCATGATGATTTTTGCAGTCCGAAAGGGGAAAGGGTTAAAGACTTGAAAAATTCTTTATTCTTTTACCTTTGCCCAGACATGAGAATAAGTCGCATGGGGTCTAAATGAACATACCAAGGGAAAGGTTGGTCTTTGAGTGTCGTCCATTTTTCCTTGAATACTTCTGCAATTAAGTGATAATCTTGATTGCCTGTACTAGACGAATGCAGCTTCAAAAACAAAGTCATTCGGTGGGGTGTTTCGATGGTTTTTACCAACCAACAAGGAAATGTATTTTCACCCTCTCGGCAGAAACCAAGATGGGGGTTGGACTCACTTTTTAAATTGTTTTTAAAGGTGATATGATGAGCGCGAATACCTAGTGAGGATAATTCGTCTGGGATTGGTTCAACTACTCGCAGCGTGCAACCCCAGTCAACAGCCTCAATTTGTTGGGGTGCAAGAGCGATCGCCTCGGAGAAATTCTTACACCCAGTTAGTTGAGCTACACTAACTGTGGCAGGATGCTCAAAAACTTCGTATTTTGAGCCGTAATGAACTTGTTGTCCAAAGTCCATCACCAACAAATTTGGGCAAATTCGGTAAGCTTCTTCCAAATTGTGGGTGACAAATAAAGTGGTTCCTTGGTAATCTGCTAGCGTAGCAATCATTTGCTGTTCTAGTTGACTCCGCAAGTGAGTATCTAGTGCTGAAAACGGTTCGTCTAAAAGTAAAGCTTCTGGTTGAGAAGCTAAAGCTCTAGCTAATGCTACTCGTTGCTGTTGACCACCAGAAAGCTGTTGCGGATAGCGATCGCCTAATCCTTGCAATTGTACATCTATCAGTTGAGCCTCTACTTGCTGCTTCACAGATGTAGAAGATAATCCCTGCGGCAAACCAAAGGCGATGTTTTGTGCTACCGTCATGTGGGGGAAGAGAGCATAGTTTTGCACTAAAAAACCAATCCGGCGATCGCGTGCAGGTAAATTAATTTTGCGTTCCGCATCAAATAACACTCTTCCATTTAAGATAATACGCCCCGAACTCGGTGTTTCTACTCCCGCCAAACAGCGTAAAATCATACTCTTACCAGCCCCAGATCCCCCCAACAATCCCAAAGGTTCTTTGTCAGCGCTGAAGGATACTTTCAACTCAAAACCAGAAAGCTTTTTCTCAATATCAACAAAAAGTCCAGAGTCGGGGGAGTTAAGGAAGCGTGGTGTGGACGAGTCCCCCTGTTCCCCTTGTCTGCGTTGTCTCCCAAATCTCCCAAGTCGTCCCCCCCTCTCCCTCTCCCCCCCTCTCCCTCTCTTCCCCCTTGCTTCCTGCCAAATATTCACCGCGACAATCCCAGATAGGGAAGTACCCATAATTACCAATGACCAAAGCCAAGCTTCGTTATTGTCTCCCGCTTCCACAGCAAAATAAATTGCCAATGGCATAGTCTGCGTTTGTCCAGGAATATTGCCAGCTAACATCAAAGTGGCTCCGAATTCACCCAAAGCACGGGCAAAAGCCAGCGTTGTTCCGGCTAAAACTCCCGGAATTGATAAAGGCAACATGATACGCCAAAACATCGTCCATTGGGAAGCACCAAGGGTTTTGGCTACTAAAAGGAGATTTTGGTCGATTTGTTCAAAAGCTCCCAGTGCTGTTCTATACATCAAGGGGAAGGAGACAACTGTAGCAGCGATCGCTGCACCATACCAATTAAAAACGACGCTAAAGTTAAACTTCGCCAGAAATTGCCCAGCAGGACCATACTTGCCAAAAAACATCAGCAATAAAAAGCCAACGACTGTTGGGGGCAAAATCAGCGGAGAGACGAAGATTCCCTCAATCACCGATTTCCATTTACCTTGGTATCCCAACATCCAGTAGGCAGCGGCAATACCAACGAAAAAAGTAATAATTGTCGCAAGTAACGAGGTTTTCAGGGATATCCACAGAGGGGTTAAATCGACGGGCATAATTCAATTCAAAATTCAAAAAAAGAGAAAATTCGTATCTTGCTCATTAGCAGCTTCTAAAAATCTTGTTGTTTTCTCAATATTACCAACTAATTTACCTACTAATTTGGCAATAAACATTGCGATTATAAAAGAAACGTAATGCTAATGCTGTACTAACTTTGTCCTGGGAGTAGAACTTAGGCAAAAGACACGAAAAACAAACCGCAGCGATCGCACAGAATAAAGACTTTGAGAGAGACTTGGCATAAGTCCTAATTCTATAAATGCACTCTTGTTGAGTAAAGGAATGCATGTTTTTTCATACCCTTTCCAATGCGCGGAGTGCAAGGAGTCATTGCTTTAAGGTAAAAGAAACCCGTATTTGGTGAGTACACTCTTAGCTTGCTCACTAGACAAAAACTGGACAAAATCCTTAGCAGCAGCAACGTTTTTACTGCTTTTCAGCACACCCATAGGATAGGTAATTGGTGAGTGATATTTTTCATCAGCAGAAACAACGGTTTTTACCTTGTCAGAAATTTTAGCATCAGTTCTATAAACCAGACCCGCATCAGCATTACCACTTTCCACTGCTGCTAGAACTTGACGCACATTGTTTGCATAGACGAATTTGCCTTTTACTTTCTCAAAAATGCCTAATTTGTTCAAGACTTGCTCACCGTATTGTCCTGCTGGCACACTTCTAGGTTCGCCGATCGCAATTTTTTTGATATTATTTCCAGTCAGGTTATAAAAACTGGTAACACCGGCAACATTCTTTGGCACAACCAAAACCAAACGGTTCTTTGCTAACACCGCACGAGTACCTGGAGCCAACTGCCCTGCTTGCTCTAATGTATCCACCTGCTTTTTCGCCGCAGAAATAAAAATATCAGCCGGCGCACCTTGCTGAATCTGTTGTAATAAAGCACCAGAAGCGCCGAAATTATAGTTGATGTTGACTCCTGGTTTACTTTGTTGGTAAACAGTCTTAATTTCTTCCATCGTATCTTTTAAGCTGGCAGCAGCAGAAACAAGTAAGTTACCGTTAGACTGTGCTACCACAGTAGAGTCAGTCAGCACTGGCAAGCCAATTGCTAGCAGCAAGCTGGCAACTGCTACACTAATCAAGGTAAAAAATTGTCTTCTGTTCATCGTCAACCTGCTCATGATATTTTTTCATAAAATTACCGCTTGGTAGTAATAATACCAACATAACCAATGACTTACCGCGTAAATTGGTAAAATTATGCCAAGAAAAGAACAAGGATGGGTCACATTTCAAACATCAGACGAGGAGCGCAAACTTCTGGATGAGTTCTGCCAGTTGTCTCAGCGCACCAAGACTGAGATTTTGCGGGAGCTTGTGCGTGGTTTAGGCAAAGAGTCTTTACCATCTGCCGAAATACCAACTAAGCAACGAGCCAAAAAAAATACTGCCGCTCTTGAACTGGAAGATACTTATACTCTTGAGTTAGAAGTGAGTATTGACGTTCTCCCCGGCGTAAACGCACGGGGATTCCTGAAATCACTTTCAGGTTTTTCTCTTTCTTCGAGTTCCCTTACTTGGCTGCGTTTGCGCGTCGAAGCAGAGGGGAATCTCTCCAGAGACTT
>JAESFM010000173.1_pt1 | contig 21021 bp, 20 predicted proteins | sample 9266171 | NCBI WGS metagenome assembly JAESFM01 (sample SAMN14505069, study PRJNA617099) | algae metagenome | isolation source: Hassallia sp. WJT32-NPBG1 and co-occurring heterotrophs from well developed... | place: USA: Mojave Desert, Joshua Tree National Park, California | collected 2006-06-22
GCAAGACGCTATGTTATTCCAAATCAGTAGAAATGCTGAAATACTCAATTCGATTATTACTCCACTATCTAAAATTCTGGGATGTTCCAGTTCCGGAATGATTCATACCGCGATTATGCAACGCCAGAAAGCTTTGCTTATACATTCTCAATAGGTGTCAGCACAATCAAATTATGCACTTTATTCAATGTTTGATTATTTAGAGATGTAAAATAACGTTATGCGCGTTTGCCATGTGGTTGAACAACTGCAAGCGATTTATCAAGTGTTTAAGTCCTAATTTATACCATTTTCAAACAGAACATCATCTAGAAAGTTGCTTAGACTGCTTGTTGTGTAAATATTGATTGCGATTTCGATAAGTAAATTAATATATTTAAACTCGTAGTGAGCACTAAAGTGCTCATAAAAGCGATAAATCGCTCACTACGAGTTATAAAAGCTGCTTGAGTTGTTTGCAGGCTTTTTCAATTGCATCTATACTACCTGGATTTACTAAACCGTAATAATCGAAAACGTAAATTCGGTTATTTTTAGTGGCTTTGAGTTCTTTCCAAAAAGCTTCTTTTTTAAAGTCATCTAAAACCCCTGCATCAGTTTTTTGTGGAGGATTTACAACAATTATTAAATCTGGATTTGCTTGCAAAACTTTCTCGGCTGAAAGCGTTACATATCCACCAATTGGGCTGTTACCTTGTAATTCTGCCGCCAGATTTTTTGTCGGAAATTTCGCGAGTAAATCGCCAGCCCAACTATTTTTATTTGGTGCTAAAATTGGTTGGCGACTGACTAAAACTAAAGTTGATAATGTCTGATTTTGATTATCTGGTAAAAACGTTTTATATCGATTTAATAATGGCTGCGGATCGGCATCAATTGACTGAGCAAGTGTTTTGGTAAGTTCTTGTAATGATTCCCAGTTATTTACTTTGGTGAGATATATAGGAATTCCTAGTTGCTTGAGTTTGTCTGTTGTTTGATTAGAAAAACCTTCTGCACCAATCACTAAATCTGGTTTGAGAGCAACTATTTTTTCTAAATTAGGCGGATTTTGCCCTTCACTGACGCGAGGAAGTTTCTCCAATTGCGGATTATCTTTAAATAATTTGCTTCCAGTAATGCCGACAAGTTTTGTTTTGTCAAGTTGAGATATAATATCTGCCGCAAGTGAACTGAGAGCGACAACTTTTTTGGCTGATGTCTGAGTTGAATTTGTATTTGTGGCTGGTGGTTGCTGTGTGGTTGCGGTGCTGCAAGCAAATAAAAGGAAGCTTAATAATATTGCGAAAATCGATGAGATGCAACGATTAAACATGTTTTTAAACGAACCGCAAAGACGCGTTCGCGAAGAGAAGAGAAGGACGCAAAGCAAACAAAGAAATAGAGAGTCTCACGAATCATTTAGGATTGCTATATAATTCTGACTCCTGACTTCTGGCTTCTGAATTCTGTTTTATTGTATATGAATGGATATAAAAAAGGACGAGTAAACATGTGTCAAATTCTCCTCGGAATATCTGACTGTGCTACTCGCCTGGTTATATACAAGGTTGATTGAAAAATCTTTCTCTAATAATAGTTTTATAGTCTTAAAAAGACTTGTCTTCTAAATTACATATATATAAATCTTATCAGATATGCGGAAGTTAAAATATATACATAATATAAATTTATAGTAGCTAGAGTTATACAGCTTAATCGTTCATCGCTGCTACAGGACAAATCTGCAAACCTACTGGTGTTTCTAGAATTACAACTTCTACTCCCAAAACATCAGCTAAATTTGCAGGTGTCAATATCTCTTTCGGGTTTCCTACAGCAAAAATTCTTCCTTCAGATAAAAGTGCAAGACGCGTGCTGTATCTTGCTGCTAAATTGACATCGTGCAAAACTGTAATAATCGTTAAATGCTGTTGATTTAGTTGTTTGAGCAGTTCGAGTAATTCAAGTTGATAGCGAATATCTAGATAAGTTGTCGGTTCATCCAAAAGCAAAATTTGCGGATCTTGAGCTAAAGCAAGTGCTAAAAATGCGCGTTGTCGTTCACCTCCTGATAATTCTTCCACAAAGCGATCGCATAATCCATCCATTCGCGTTAACTGCAACGCGGTTTCTACTTTGTCTCTATCCTCAGCGTTGAGTGAGTATTGCCACCAAGGTTGATAGGGTGTACGTCCTAATGATACCAACTGCCGCACCGTCAAACCACTGGGGATTGTTTGCTGTTGTGGTAATAATGCTAACTTTTGTGCCACAACCGACGCGGGTTGGCTGTGAATAGCTTTACCATCTAACAGCACACTTCCCTGTTGTGGCTTTAGTAAGCGACTAATAAGTTTTAGTAGTGTCGATTTTCCAGAACCATTTGCACCAACTAAACTCAACCATTCACCTGTTATCAGTGTCAAGCTAATTTCGTGGACAATTGGTTTTGTCGTGTAACCACCAGTGAGATTTTGTGTTTCTAAAAGCATCTGTGAATTTTTGATTTTGGATTGATCTCGTTACCAGGTTCAACCTGGTATGTGCAATTCTAGAGGCTCTGCCTCTGTTAAACTTAAGATAGTAGCCAGAGCTTCTACTAAAGCATTCCCAAGCAGAGCTTGTGAACGAGAAACTAATTCCTAACTCTTTAAATTCCAGATTTTCGATTGTACAATAACCAAATAAATAAAGGTGAACCTAGTAAAGCAGTGACTGCACCAACGGGCAGTTCTACAGCACCCAAACGCGAAAGCAAATCAGCTGCGGTGAGAACTAAAGCACCACCAACAGCGCTTAATGGCAAAACTGCACGGTAATCTGTACCGACGAGAAGGCGGATGCCGTGAGGTACAATTAAACCGATAAAGCCGATTAATCCACCAACACTGACAGCACCTGCGGCTAGAAGTGTGGCTACACCACCGATTAAAATGCGATCGCGCAATAAGTTTACTCCCAAACTGACTGCTAATTCATCACCCAAATTTAACAAATTGACGGCACGCGCTAACAAGCATCCCAATAACAAGGCTACGCTAATATAAGCTCCAGCCACCGTCACTTCATTCCATCCGCGCCCATTCAAACTACCAATCAACCAACTTAAAGCGGTTTGTATTCTACCATCTTCTGCCATCAATAATAATACAGACTGAATCGCCCCAAATAACGAACTGACGGCAACTCCACCCAAAATCAACCGCTCGATTGATATACCTTCACGACTCCGAGCTAAAAAATAAACAACAATTGTTGTCAATAATCCACCTACCCAAGCAGCTAAGGGAATCCAACTTAAAAAGATTCCTAAGCTAAACATGGTTATAGCAAATAAACCCGCACCTGCAGAAATACCGAGTAAAAACGGATCGGCTAGTCCGTTGCGTAACATTCCTTGCAGCAGTGAGCCAGACATTCCCAAAGCTGCACCCACTAAGATTGCTGCTAAGATGCGCGGTAAACGCAAATCCCAAATAATCGTTTGATTCAGGGGATCGCCTGTTTTCATAAGTGCTTGCCATATTTGAGCAGTTGTCATTGATACTGCCCCAAATGATAGGGAAATGCCGACGATTATAATCAAGGCAATACTTAGAAGTAATGTAGCTAGGATTATGCGATCGCTTTCAATAATTTTTCCGAGTCGCGGAAACTGCAACTTAAATGCTCCTATTTATCTGATAGTAAATTATCAATTATAGAATCACTTAAGGCTAAGTAAATGTTATAATTTTGCGCTGAACAGTAACATCAATCTCTACTAGGTAGCCAAGTGGCTCCTGATCGGGTGAGGCAAGGTCAAGAGTTTTGGTAGAATTTCCTTGACTATGCGCCTATGGTTGGGCGAAAATTTTACCCAGTACTAGAACCTTACGGAGAAGGTAGTTTACAAGTTTGCGCTCTCGCATTCACGCATTAAGAAATAAAAAATAATTTTTAATTAATTTTGAATTTTGAATTTTGAATTTTGAATTGGAGCGAAGCGACTTGACTGTTATCCGTTGGCTAGTTCTTGGCTTAAGCTGTCTATTTCTGCTTTCAGGTTGTAGTTTCACGAATGGTTCCATTGCTGGTAAAATACTTACAGTGGCAGTAGAACCAACGTTTCCCCCTTTCGAGTTTCAATCTGCAACTGGTGAGTTGCAGGGCTTTGACGTTGACTTGATGAATGCGATCGCGCAATCTGCTGGGTTTCAAGTTAAGTACCAAAATATGCCCTTTGCTGGTATGATTCCCGCATTGCAGACGCAAACTGTAGATGCAGCAGTTGCAGCAATGACAATTACTGCTGAACGGGCAAAGATAATTTCCTTCTCGCGTCCTTACTTCAAATCTGGTCTAGCGATCGCCACCCGCACAGACAATCAAAATATTACCAATTTCGACAGTCTTAAAAACAAGATTATTGGTGTGCAAATTGGAACGACCGGCGCACTTAAGGCTAAAAATCTTCCTGGATCTGAAATTCGCACTTTTAATGATTCACCCTTAACTCTTCAGGCATTAATCAACGGCAATGTCGATGCCGTTCTTAACGATCAAGTCGTTATCTTATACGGCATCAAGAGTGGCAACCTGAAGCGACTCAAAGTAGTCAGCAGTCTGCTTACAGAAGAATTTTATGGCATTCCTACACCCAAACGATCGCCCAACCTAGACCTGATTAACCAAGGTCTGGCAACGGTGCTGAAAAATGGCACTTACGCCCAAATATACCAAAAGTGGTTTGGTATTCAACCGCCACAATTACCAGAAAAATCGCCCATTGAAAACCAGACTAGCGAAAAAGGCGTATCCGAGTTATTTATCTCATTAAACATTATCTTGAAGTCACTACCCGTCTTGCTGGGTGGGGCTTTGGTGACTCTTGAACTCACAGCCCTCTCAGTATTGCTGGGAATAGTCGGGGGTTCACTGATTGGGATTATTCGCCTTTCCCCTGCTTTGCCTTTGCGTTTTTGTGCTGGAGCATATGTGGATTTCTTTCGGGGAACCCCGTTGCTGGTGCAGATTTTTATGATTTACTTTGGGTTGCCTGCTTTTACCCAAAATTTTGGTTTAACCTTAAACTTAAATCGTCTGGCAGCAGCGGTGATTGCATTAAGTCTCAATAGCGCTGCTTACATTGCGGAAATTGTCCGCGCAGGTATCCAATCAATTGAACCGGGGCAAGCAGAAGCCTCCCAATCACTGGGTTTGAGTTCAGTGCAAACGATGCGCTATGTAATCTTTCCTCAAGCTTTGCGACGGATGTTGCCACCACTTGGCAATCAGTTCATTAGCCTGCTTAAAGACACTAGCTTAGTTGCTGTCATCGGCTTTGAAGAGTTGTTTCGCAAGGGGCAGCTGATTGTAGCGGAAAACTATCGCTCGTTTGAGATTTACGCCACTGTCGCTTTGGTTTATTTATTTCTGACGCTGTTTTTTTCCCAAGCGTTTAGTCGCTGGGAGCGATCGCTCAATCCTATTAAAAAACAGACTAAGTGAAAAAGCATACACAAGGCAGAGGTGTTTTACAACTCATTTAGAACTGCTGTATATCAACTTAATTTAAATTAGCTAAATCTTCTGGTGTATTGCAATTAAACAGCATTCCTGGTTCTGTGACGGGTAAAACTTGCACGGAATGTTGGTTAAGCCACTGCTGAAACGATCGCCCGCCTTGTTCGATATACTTATTTAAGTCTGCTAAACAACTGCGGCGATAAAAACCACATAAGGGTTCCCATCCTTTAATATGATGCGCTAAAGCGGCGATCGCTTCAGGAGCTACATCATCAAGTTGATTTGCCCATGCTTGCAAAACTTCAACTCGCAAGTTCGGCAAATCGCACGCTAGCAATAATACCCAATCAGTTTGTACTTGCGTTAGTCCTTGAGCAAATCCAACTAATGGTCCACTAGATAATGGCGTTTCTTCAATAAACTGGCAGTTAGGCGGTAGTATGTGTTGATAGCGTTCTTCCCAAGGTGTGACAACATAAACTGTAGCTGCACATGATTCAGCGATTTGATAAATCATTTGCAACAACGGCACACCTTGAATAGAAATCAAAGCCTTATCCTCACCCATGCGAGAACTTTTTCCCCCGGCTAAGATTATCGCAGTTAATTTGTCGCTACGGTTTATCATCAGTTGACTGGTTCATAAAACGTAATGCAAACACCAGCCATATCAAGAATTGCAAACTCTTTCGTTCCCCAAGGTTTTGTTTCCAGAAATCCATTGCGATGAATCATTTGTCCACCATTAGTTTGCAATTCCTCATAAAGTTGCTCTATACCATCAACTTGGATGCGAAAATTTGTCCATTCTGCCAAGTGTTTATCATCATTCTTTTGCAGAAAAATTTCTACTGAATCGCGTTTGACGATCGCTATCGTCACTGGATCGCCTTCTTGATATATTGTTGTAAAGCCCAGCTGTTGTTCGTAAAAAGCGATCGCTTTTTCCATATCGCTACCAGCAGGAATTATCGGGCTGACTTTTCCTAGTATGGATTGTTTCATGCTTCTTTTAGGAAATTCCTTTTAAGCGCAAAGAGCGCTTAAAACATTATCCCCTAGTCTGACTTTGCTGAACTTGCTGCAATAATTGCTCGATACTTTCAGCTGCTGGCAGACATTTCAAACCTTGGCAAACTAATCCTACACTACGCTCTGGTAATTTAGATACGGTGGTAAACACAGCCGTAGGCAAATATTTAGGAATCAGAACATTTATCTGTTCGCTTGTGGTGCGAATCAAAGTCGAGTTCCGATACCAATCCAAAGCTGAAAACAAACTCGGACAAGCTTGAGGAGAGCGACTCATTACAGCCCGAAAAGCTTTTAACCCTTGTTCAGCTAAATCGAGATAATGCAAATTATCCGTCAAAAGCGCCAGTCGCACAAGATTAGCGATCGCTATTCCATTCGCTGCCGGTGTGGCATTATCTACATAACTGCGTTCTCGCACAATTAAATCTTGACTTGCATCACTAGATGTGTTAAAATATCCGCCTAATTCAACACTTAAAAGAAATTCGTCAAATTCATCTTGGAGAGCGATCGCTTTTTCTAACCAAAACATTTGGTTAGGTGAACAAGCGTGTAAATCCAATAACGCTTTGATAAAAAAGGCGTAATCTTCAGACTGAGCTAACACGCTCGGTGACAATTGGTAATTTAGTCGATGGAAACGTCCATCCACAAACTGATTATCCAAGATAAACTTTGCCGCTCGTGTTGCTAGTTCTAAATAAGACGGTTGTTGAAATACTCTATAAGCTACTGCCAAACCGGAAATCATCAAGCTATTCCAAGCGACAATCATCTTTGTATCTGTGACTGCGGGAATGCGTCCTTGCCAGTTTACCGTTTTTGCTTCTTCGTTGTTACGGGCGGGAGGAAAAGTTTGAAGGGACTCAGGTGTTGCACCATAACGAGCAACAAAAAGTTTGGACAGTGCGTTTTCTAAAGTATCACTTAATCTTCCTGCATAACGCCTTTGCAACACATTGTTACCTTCAAAGTTGCCATTAGGCGTTACACTGAAGTGCTGTTGTAATTCTGTTAGTTCTTCAGAAGCGAGCAGTTGCTGTAATTGTTTGTAACTCCAGATGTAAAAGGCGCCTTCCTCTGGTTCAGCTTCTGCTGGTGTTGTAAAACTGTCAGCATCTTGAGCTGCATAGAAATAACCTTCAGGAGCGGTCATTTCGCGGCTTAACCATTTTACAGTTAGAGCGATCGCTCTCTCAAAAGCCGGCTCTTGTACTCCTGCACTCCACAAAGAAGCCAGATATTCCACAATCTGACCATTGTCGTAAAGCATCTTTTCAAAATGCGGTACAGTCCAAGTAGAATCAACCGTGTAACGATGAAAGCCACCAGCTACATGATCGAAAATACCGCCTAATGCTAAATCTAGCCCACGCTGAGTACAAACTTGCTTGCCATTGTACCTTGATTCTTCCTCAGCATCAGGCAAAGAAAATCTAGTTCCCCGTAGCGCTAATTCCGCATAGGGAATCATCGGGAAGCGATTACCTTGTTGATCCGAAGTAATTATAACCGTGCTAGTTTCCCAGCCTTGCCGTAATAATTCATTATCTTGTGCCGTTGTGCCGTCATCTAATTGCAAAACCGCAGAAGTTAGCAGCGACTCTAAAATTACCGCTTTGCGTTGACGCAAGTCGTCTTTTTCGGTATCGTAGTATCGACGCAGCGCTTGCAAAACTTGTAAAAACCCAGGACGACCAAAGCGCGGCTCAACAGGAAAATAAGTACCAGCATAAAACGGTACTAAATCTTCTGGAGAAAGAAAGACATTTAAGGGCCAACCTCCTTGACCATTACTCATCATTTGCAAAGACTGCATATAAATGCTGTCGATGTCGGGTCTTTCTTCGCGGTCTACTTTGATCGGGAGAAAATTAGCGTTTATGTATTCGGCGATCGCCAAGTCTGAAAACGCCTCTCCTTCCATCACAGTACACCAGTGACAGCTAGAGTAGCCTATAGAGAGAAAAATCGGTTTATTCTGCGCCTTTGCAGTCAACAGTGCTTCATCACACCAAGTCCACCAATCAACTGGGTTTTCTGCGTGTTTGCGGAGGTACAGACTCTTGGCTTGAGCAAGGCGATTCGTCATGATTCACAGAGCGGTAGATACGTTACCTTCTTTGCTCAGTCTAATACATTTCACTTTCAGGATAAATATTTCATCATCCTGTTAGAGAATAAGCTGTTGAAAACAGCTTTATTTTAGACAGCACCGGCAAGCAACGCCGATTTTGAAAAGCGTACAAGCATAGTAGCTTGTCGCAAGACATCGCCCTATTCCTCGACAAATTGTCAAATACTATACTTTTATGGCAGAGAGCGAAATACCCAGCTAACCATTGGCGCTGGCTTTGCATTTAAAGATGATTCTGCCTGAGTATGAATATTAGTATTTTGGTTAAGTCCCGCTAACAACTGAAGTAAAAACGTGATGATAGCGGCTTGCATAAGTTTTTGCAGCATGGCAGGTTCTGTGTGTCTTCGGGTGAATGGCAATTGCAGTCTTGGTTGATTACCCCGATTGCACCTCGTACTATCGATTTACGACTTTAGGCAGATTCATCCGGATAATTGTGAGTACAAATGCGGAAAAAAGTTAAATTTACGTGACAAAATGGCATGGGGCATTGGGCATGATCCAAGTGGGCAAGTGAAATTCGGAAACTTCTTTTTATTCCCATTGCCCATTTCCCAATACGAGCGTGCCCATTGCCCATTGCCCGGTTCGGGGAGTAATTACCGAAACCAATCAAGGGCTGTAATCGATAAAATGTAATTAAAATAGCTACTATTCCCGCACTTATGATTCCTATCGTCATTGAACAATCGGGTCGGGGCGAACGCGCCTTTGATATCTACTCACGCCTGTTACGTGAGCGCATCATCTTTTTGGGACAACAAATTGATAGCAATCTAGCGAACTTGATTGTTGCCCAACTGCTGTTTTTAGATGCTGAAGATGCGGAGAAGGACATTTATATGTACGTTAATTCTCCGGGCGGTTCGGTGACTGCCGGTATGGGTATATTTGATACTATGAAGCACATTCGCCCAGATGTCTGTACAATTTGTACCGGATTAGCGGCGAGTATGGGTGCTTTTCTCCTCAGCGCGGGTGCTAAGGGTAAGCGGATGAGTCTACCCCATTCTCGGATTATGATTCACCAACCTTTGGGTGGCGCTCAAGGACAAGCTACTGATATTGAAATTCAGGCACGGGAAATTTTATACCACAAGCGTAAGCTAAATGAGTATTTAGCCGATCATACAGGTCAACCAATTGAGCGTATTGCTGAAGATACCGAACGGGACTTCTTCATGTCGCCAGAAGAAGCCAAGAACTATGGCTTAATTGACTCTGTGATTGACCGTCATGCGGCTGGTAGCCGTCCAATGGCTGTTGTCGATAGCAATTAATTAATTAGCTTTTCTCGTTCCCTGGCTCTGCCGGGGAATGCTCTCTGGAGAGGCTCTCAATACGGTTCGGATAAGCCTTTATATTCTCTCCCCCTGCTCCCGAAGCTTCGGAAGCAGGGGAATTGAATTGTATCAGGATTTTTGTGAAATGGTATAAAACTGCATTACCAGGCTCCTGCCTGGTAAAGAGTTTGACGAGTTTGAGGGCACAAAGAACACAAAACAAAGAATTAACAACTAATTAAAATCCCGCGATTGGATCTGGTTGAGATTCTAAATATCTAAGAAAGTCAAGTAACTGTTCTTCAGTCAGCAAACTGCGTCCCAGCTTGCCATAGGTTTTTTTCAGATGCTCCTTTCCTTGTTCTTTTGTCCAGCCTAAGCGCTCAATTTCGACATCTGTTTTCGCAATTACATCCGACAAGTCTATAGGTTGGCTTTTATTATTTCTCTTGCCTTTTTGACTTCCCGCATCTTCAGTCGAACTATAACTACGGGGCGCAAATTGTCTAACGTTGCTAGCAGCAGGCATTGGTAAAGGATTCTCTTCAGGTTCGCCGCTCTCCAACATAGCCCAGTTTTCCATCGGTATATCCAATTCTAATTCTGGCTCTCGGTTGCTAGTCATAGCAAAGCGAGGCTCTAAGTCATAGTTATAGGTATCGCTTTTAGCTGTCGCTTCTGGTTGTGTAGTTGGTGCGTAGACCCTTTGCGGCGTTTGTTCTTCGGCGGCGATCGCTTCTGTTTGCGGAACAGAATTTAGAGCAGAGACAGCCGTGTTCAATGAAGAATGCGGGTTGGGCTGCACTTGCGGTATTGATTTCGGAGATACTGTCGATTCCGATGATGAGCTTGTCATTCCCAAAACCATCAGCGCCCGATTTCTTGCTTGATCTTCTGCTGCTTCAACTGTTTCTGCTGCTGCCATACCGGTAGCACGAATTACACCTTCAATGTGTACGCTTGCCCGGACAATATATTTTCCTTGAAAAATTTGTACTAATTCAGAAATAAGACTGCCCTTGGGATACAAGCTCTGGAATTGAGCCAACATAATACTTTCACCAATCTAAATCTATTAAACAACGCTCGAATGCGGCTACTAGACTGCCAACATGAAAATGAGGGATAAACTTAACTTGTAGTTGGCGCAAAGCACGTGCTTTGCGCCAACTATGAACCAATCACATCAATTTTGACAACCCACTACCTATGTAGCTTTGTGAACAAATCTCAACCCAAAGTTCAAAGGAATCTGTGCTGATTGAAAACTTTGATGGTAGATTGCCAACATTTTTTGTCAGTTTTTCTCTCAACGGCTTTTAATTTTACGTTCACCTACGCCCTATAGACAGAAAAAGCATTCATCTAAAGGATAAAGGATGAAGTTAAGACTTCACAGAAGTTTTGTGCAGCTTGAAGTTGTACGGATTTATTTTTTCATCCTTTGTCTTCATATTTCTTTAGTCAAGTAGTTTTCACTCTTTTAAATGAAATAGCCTGATATATCTTGATCGCTTGTACCGATTGTAGCAATAGCTTTTTGTGAACAACTTTTTCATTACTTGTAGCTAACTCTACGTGGTCTTACCTTCAATGCTATACTAATTACCCAATCCGATATGCAGAACTACTTTCACAGAAGTACGCTCTAAATCTACAATAATGAAGATAAGGTTCGCCTTCACTGAGCGGTTTCGCTGCTAACTTAGTTGTTACCGATTCTACATATGGGACAATTGGGTTTGCCGGCAGTTTCTCCTAGTTAAACATCAGAGTCTAATGCCGTAAAAGTACCTTTAATCTAGACAATCAAACACCTGCTGTTTTCCCTGCATAGCGCTTTTAGGCTGGAATGAGTGAGTTTTATAAACAAAGTCCCTCAAAAACCCGTCGCATAATTACCTAGTGGGGTGGATTCTCAATTCTTCGTGCTTTGTTAAGATTGGCTGGGCCAAAGGTCTTTTTGGTAGTGAACTCTGAGAGTGTCGTGAGAAGTCCTTTGGATCGCGCCAGTCTCAGCTCGAGGTAGGGCTAAACCTCTGGTTGAGTGCTGGCTCATGGTGCTTCTCTCTCCACGTAAGTGTCTTCTAATAATGATGTTTTGACCAAAGGTCGGTTCACTGCATGGAATTTTCAATCGCTACATTGCTTGCCAATTTTACCGATGATAAGTTGGTAGCTCGGAAAGTTTTGGAAAAAAAACTTGGTTGTGAAGATGAAGATAGTTTACAAAAACTTCAAATTGCTTTAGAAGTTCTAGAAAAAGTGGGGCTTTTAGTAAAAGAACGCGGCAAATATCGTCGCGTGACAGAAGAGGGAATCATCGAAGCAAAGCTGCGCTGTTCTAGCAAAGGCTTTTGTTTCGCCATTCAGGATGTGGAAGGTGCGGAGGATATTTATATTCGCGAAAGTCATCTGAGTAATGCTTGGAATGGCGATCGCGTTTTGGTCAGGGTTCTCAAAGAAGGTAGTCGGCGCCGTTCCCCCGAAGGAGAGGTGAAACTAATCCTCGAACGTTCCAATCACACTTTGCTGGCGCGTATTAAGCAAGTAGAAAGCGGTTTTCGGGCTGTCCCTCTCGATGATCGCTTGCTGTTTGAACTTAAACTGCTAGCTAGTGGCATGAAATTGGATGAAGCGATCGACCATCTCGCTCATGTCGAAGTTTTGCGTTACCCTTTGGCACAATATCCTCCTGTCGGTCGAGTCGTGCAAATTCTCGGTAGCGATGCGGAAGCCGCTGCTGATATAGATTTGGTAACTTGTAAACACGACCTTTCCCGTACTTTCCCGGAGTCAGTTAGCGATGCAGCTGCTAAGTTGCAGAAAAAGCTACTGAAAGCTGATTTAAAAAATCGCCAAGATTATCGTGACTTATTTACCCTAACCATCGGCGGTACAAGAGATTCTCAAGTAATAGAAAACGCTTTTACTTTAGAGAAAACTTCAGAGGGACACTCGCGATTAGGCTTTCACATTACCGATGTTTGTCACTACGTTTTACCAGATGAAGCTCTTGATCGCGAAGCAATTAAGCGCGGTAGGTCGGTATATCTGGGAGAAGTCGTACTGCCAATGTTACCGGAAGCTGTGACAGAACGGTGTTCTTTGGTTGTGGGAAGCGATCGCTTAACCATCTCTTTTTTAATTACCTTCGATTCACAATCGGGTGAAGTCCTAGACTGGGAAATTCAAAAGGGTATCATCAAAGTAGACGAACACATTAGCGAACAACAAGCAGAAGCAATTCTGACTGCGAAAGTAAGTAAATCTACGAAAAGCAAAAATAAGGACTCAGAAGAACTAGTCCAGATGTTGCAACAACTGCAAGCCTTGCAAAAAGCAGTCAAACAAGTACGGCTCAATCGAGGTAGCTTGCAATTAAATCTGCCACCCAACCAAAACCCCTACAACGATGAAGGTATTTTAGGCTGTGCCGTAGTCAATGATTTACCTGTGCGATCGCTCTTAACAGAATTCGTGCTAGTTGTTAATCAACTAATGGCAAATCATTTAAGCGCTTTAGGCGTTCCTGCCATTTGGCGAGTGCAAGGCGTACCCGATTCTGAAGACGTGCAGGAAATGCTAAAATTAGCGATTAATTTAGGCGTGGAACTGTCACTAGAAGCAGAAGTAGATATCCAACCTTTAGATTATCAACAATTGACTAGGGCTTTTGCCGAATCGCCATCAGAACAAGTTCTGACTTACTTGTTGCAAGATACACTCAAGCCAGCTTCTTACAGCACAACTAAAGGATCTCACTTTGGTTTGGCGCTACCAGAGTATACACACTGTACTGCACCGTTGCGGCGTTACCCAGATTTGCTCATGCAAAGAGTGTATTATTCACTACTAGAACATGGACGCGATCGCCGCAACACCCGCGTGAAAGAGCGCGTTAATTTGTGTCACTCCGTAAGCCACAGTGAAATTAACTGGAATGTTTTACCCCCAGAATTGCAGCAAGAACTGCAAAGCGAGTTGACAAGGGTAATCGTCCAAATCAACGACAGAGAAAAAGAAGTTCAAGAAGCCGAAGCCGATTTAGCCGGGTTGCAAAGAGCTTCTTTGATGAAACAGCGCATTGGTGAGGTTTTCAGCGGTGTAATTACTGGTGTTCAATCTTACGGCTTCTTTGTGGAAATTGAAGTACCAGCACCCGAAGACAAAGAAAGCGGTAATCTGAGAGTGCCTTTACGAGTCGAAGGACTCGTACACGTTAGCTCGCTCAAAGATGATTGGTATGAGTATCGCGCTCGACAACAAGCGCTATTTGGTCGCAAAAATCGGGCTTCTTACAGATTAGGCGATCGTGTAGCCGTGCAAGTTAAAAGTGTCGATTATTACCGCCAGCAAATTGATTTAGTCACCGTAGGCAGCGATGGTGTCCCATCAGGCACGGGTATGAACGGCTCCAATGGCGAAGTATCAAATATGTACTTATCCAATGAAATGGAGTCTGATGAGCTAGAACCATATGGTGATGATGAATAGGGAATGGGGCATGGGGCATGGGGCATTGGGCAAACATGAGGGCGGTTGGATTCCCCGCCCTTACGCCCCCCATCCCCCACTCCCCCCACTCCCCACTCCCTACTAAAAAACCGTGTCAAATAATACTAAACCCCTTATCTTAGGCATATCAGGTGCATCAGGTTTAATTTACGCCGTTCGGGCGATAAAATTTTTGCTGTCAGCCGACTATGAAATTGAACTAGTTGCCTCGAAGTCAAGTTATATGGTTTGGCAATCAGAGCAGAATATTCGGATGCCAGTAGAACCGATTCAACAAGAGCAATTTTGGCGACAGCAAGCTGGAGTTGAAGCAGGAGGCAAACTATACTGCCATCCTTGGGGTGATGTTGGAGCCAATATTGCCAGTGGTTCCTTTCGTACCCTAGGGATGATTGTCATTCCATGCAGTATGAGTACCGTAGCCAAGCTAGCAGCCGGCTTGAGTTCCGACTTATTAGAACGGGCAGCAGATGTCCAGCTTAAAGAAGGTCGAAAGCTGATAATCGTTCCCCGTGAAACTCCTTTTAGCCTGGTTCACCTGCGTAATTTGACTACTTTGGCAGAAGTCGGGGCAAGAATTGTCCCCGCCATTCCTGCTTGGTACCACAATCCGCAAACGATAGAGGATTTAGTTGATTTTGTTGTTGCTCGTGCTTTAGATCAACTGGATATTGACTGCATCCCACTTGAACGTTGGCAAGGGAGAAAATAAAAGGGAAAGGGGCTTTTTTAAGAGGGGTAAAGGGTAAAGGGTAAAGGTATGGAAATAAAGAGTTATTTAAATAACTCATCATATTTTTCTTTTCCTTTTCCTTTCCCTTTACCCTTTACCCTTTACCCTTTACCCTTTAACCTTTACCCCTCTTTTTATATGGATGTCATTCGCTTAATTTTATTAGTGGCGGTACTGGGAGGACTAACGCTATTGTTAGCGCAAAACTGGTCACCTGTTTTACCGTTAGTATTTTTGGGGATACGGACTCAACCTTTGCCATTGGCTATGTGGATTTTGTTTACTACCACTGCTGGTGCTCTTACATCTGTACTTATCAGCAGCTTGTTTAATTTGTCCACTTATTTTGCTGGGCAACAACGCCCAACTCGACTCAAATCTCCAGCCACTTCACCCCGCGCCAAGCAAACCCCTAGAGAAGAAGCATTTTCCCGCCCTGTCAGTCCCCCACCGCAGGCTAGTACAACAGAGTCTAGAAGCAGTGATGTAGCGGATGATTGGGACATAAATAACAGTACAGATGATGATTGGGATTTTGAGGATAAGTCTAATGTTGCGCCTAGTCGCAGTTCTGAAGACACCCAGGTCAAAGATTCTCAAAGCTATGAACGTCAACAAGAACCCAAAACTGGTTCTCAATCTGGTTCAGTTTATTCCTACAGCTACCGCCAACCAAAAAATTCTGGAGTAGGAAAAACTGAATCAGTTTACGATGCTGATTACCGAGTAATCATACCGCCTTATCAACCACCGACGACTACCAATCAGAAAAATGATGATGATGATTGGGGATTTTTTGATGATGACGATTCTGACGATGACAATGAGCGATCGCGCTCTTGAGTAGGTATGTGGTATTTATGTGCTAAATACCACACCTTTCTTCGCGAGACTCCTGTTTGACTTTGCCCATCATCGCCGCTTCTTGCAAGCTCATAAAAGCTTTAAAGTCTTCTAAGTCATACCGGGTTGTCAGTAAATGTCGTAGTTGATTTTCGGCTTCAACCGTTAGGTAGCCAGTGGATAGCGCTTTATGCACAACGTCACGAATTCGAGTCATGGTTGATACCTCAATAGACCACACTTATTTATTCGGGCGCACTCAAATAAGATATGCAGTAGTTTTTCTTCTTCAACCGTTAAGTTGGCAAAGCTTTTTTGCACAATGTCACAAAATAAGTCATAATTTACACCATGATTTTTAACAGATTTTGAGTGGGGCTTGCCATGACTAAGTTTTTTGAATGTTAATACTGTGGGGTAGAAACACAGTATTGTATAAAGTTAAAACTGCCCCAGTTGAGAAAGAGTCTTGATCCCTTATATTGACGACATAAATTCAATAAAGTTTCAAAGAAGCTTTATTAAATTTCCGTTAAGCCTAAAGATACCGAAGCAAGAACTGGCAAGTCACCTAACGAATGTTATTAAATTCGTTATAAATTAATTGTTTATTTATTCCGACTTTATATATAAATCGTTAATATATTGCCTTAAGGGAGACCACAAAAAAAAGATACCAGCCTTCTGGGTTCATCAGTTCGACGGAAACCAAACCAATCATACGCCGACTGATTGACCGTGTATTGAAATTATTGATGGTGTCTCAAGTATCTAGAAGCGACGGTGAGCCAGTGCGGTGAGTCCAGCACAATTCTCCTGGTTTCCAACGTATGCTCCACTTGGGGAGACATGCCAATGAGCATGACTGCCAAGAAGCTAAGAGCGTTACTTCGCTCTCGACGCAAACCCTCTGTGGGAGCGCGCTGCCGATGCCCACCCTCATAGAGAGGCACTTCGCCAAGAAAGAAGACCGCACTGACTCTTCGGCAGGTGACTTGCGAACCCGTAATGGGTGGTATTTCTATCGCGTGCATGTGCCTTAGCTACTTTAAATAAATAACTGTAATGGCTGCTAATTCAAATAAAATAGAAGAGGAATTTGTAGAGGCTAAAAATAATTGGGATCTAGAAAAGTTATACGTTGATTTAGCATCGGCAAAAGGAAAAGCTCTAACACCTGTTGAAAAAAAATTTCTGAGAGGTTTACTTTGTGGTTTTAGTCCGGCGGAAATTGCGAATGCAGTTTATAAAAGTCGCAGTAGTAGTACTGTAAGAGTTTATCTGTCTAATGGGCTATATAAATATATAGAAGATATGCTGAGTAACCAAGAGGGAAGCAGCATTAAGGTAAAAAACTGGAGTCGGGTGACTCAATTGCTAGAAAAAGCAGGTTACAAAAAAGGTTGGTTTCAAATAGAGCGAATCAACAATCAAATAATCACAATGGAGAAAAAGGAACCTAATTTTGTAACGATGAAAACAACCCAAAAACAAGATTGGGGTGAAGCGATTGATGTCAGTAAATTTCACGGACGTACTACCGAACTCGCATTTCTTAAAGAATGGATTTTACAAGAGCGCTGTCGGTTAGTGGTACTTTTGGGTATGGGTGGAATTGGTAAAACAGCTTTGTCGGTAAAGCTGGCAGAAGCAATTAAAGAAAATTTTGAATTTGTCATTTGGCGATCGCTTAGTCTGGCTCCACCCCTAGAAGTCATCTTAAATCAACTCCGGACGCTTTTATCTCCCGAAGCGCAAATACAAAGCACAGAAAGTGTGGAAAGCAGCATTTCCCAACTAATTGAGTGTTTGCGCTCTTCACGTTGTCTGATTGTATTAGATCATGTTGACTCGATTTTAAGCAATGGTAACGATACCAACTTGGGAATAGAATATCCGCTGAAGGTGCCAGCCAGCAATCCTGGTGTAAAAAATTCTTCTAGTTATGTTCTTTCTCAAATTCGATATCGCCAAGGTTATGAGGGTTATGGAGAGTTAATTAGAAGGTTAGGAGACTCTCAACATCAAAGTTGTTTGGTATTAACGAGTAGAGAAAAACCTCAAGAAATTGCCGTTTTAGAAGGAGAAAAATTACCTGTTCGCTCTTGTAAATTGAGAGGACTAAGTCATGCAGAAAGTTGGCAAATTCTCAAAGAAAAAGGCTTTCAAAATTCTTCCCAAGAAGAATGCAAATTATTAATTGATTGGTACGCAGGTAATCCTTTATTTATTAAGTTAGTTGCTACTACTATTCAAGAATTATTCGCTGGCAATATATATGAGTTTTTAGAACAAGGTACTGTGGTTTTTGGTGATATTCGGACAATTTTAGATAAGCAGTTTTATCGCTTATCTAATTTGGAAAAGCAGATTATGTACTGGCTAGCACTAAATAGCAATTTTATTTCAGTCCGAAAACTGCAAAGAGAGATTATACCACGAGTTTCGCAACGATTAATATTAGAAGCTATAGAATTATTACAAAGGCGATCGCTTATTGAAAGACAAGCATCCAGCTTTGCACAAACCCCAGTTTTGATGGAATATATAGCTGAAAGGTTAATTGAGGAAAATTTTAAAAATCAAGATAAATCAGGCTACTCATTGATGAGTCAGACAATTTTTGAAGCGCAACTAAAAAACCACATTCGAGAAATTCGTCTCAACGCCGAGATGTAAAATAGGGTTAGTAGTTAATAGTTAATAATAAAGGCGGGGTTTGCCCGCTTGTGTGGGATTGTAGGGGCAGGGTTTCTACGGGGTTTTCACGCCCTAAAGGAGTAGGAAATTGACAGAAAGTATATTAAAAGGAGTTAACCTGTACTTAATTGGCATGATGGGTGCCGGTAAGACTACTGTAGGGCACGAACTGGCGAAACAATTGAGTTACGGGTTTCTGGATGCGGATAACGTGATTGAACAAGCAACGGGACAAACTATTAACCAGTTGTTTGCTTCCGAAGGTGAAGCGGGTTTTCGTCAGATTGAAAGCGATGTATTAGCACAAATTTGCGCTTTCACAAAATTAGTTATCTCGACTGGCGGAGGGGTTATTCTCCAACAAAAAAACTGGAGTTATCTGCGCCACGGTTTGATTGTTTGGCTGGATGTGCCAGTAGAGTTACTTTACACCCGTTTAGCTGTTGATACCACAAGACCCTTACTGCAAGATGTTGACTTGAAGCAAAAACTGCGATCGCTTCTTGAACAACGACAAGCACTTTACAATCAAGCCGATCTGCGAATAAGCGTCACAGAGGGAGAAACACCCGAACAAATCGCGACACGAGTACTTCAGAAGATCCCCACTGTTCTGAAATAATCACAGCGTCGCGGCAAGGAAGCCCATTTCTGTGGCTGGGATGGGAGAAATTGCCGCTGCGAATTCACGCATTAACCCATTCAAAAAAAAGCTGCCAGTATGTTTTTGTACTGTCTTATGAGAGATTGTTGAAAGTAGCAAACTCCTTTACACTGTCTAGATCAGTTTTAACTGTCAATAGCTCCCCATGATAGTCAACGATACTGAGTATATCAAAGAAGCCGCAGCCACTCGCGTGCAAGTACTGAGCGAAGCATTACCTTACATCCAACAATTTGCGGGACGTACCGTTGTTGTAAAATACGGCGGCGCGGCGATGAAAGATAGCACCCTCAAAGATAAAGTTATCCGCGACGTTGTATTTTTATCCTGCGTCGGCTTGCGACCAATTTTAGTCCACGGTGGGGGACCAGAAATTAACAGCTGGCTGGATAAACTGGGAATTGAACCGCAATTTAAAAATGGTCTGCGGGTTACCGATGCCCCCACAATGGATGTGGTGGAGATGGTTTTAGTCGGTCGAGTTAATAAAGAAATTGTCGCTTTGATTAACCAAGCTGGCGGCTTGGCGGTAGGATTATGCGGTAAAGATGGTAACTTAATTAAAGCCCGTCCCCAAGGTCAAGAAGGCATTGGATTTGTGGGGGAAGTTTGCGGTGTGAATATCAAGATTTTGGACACACTCGCTAGCAATGGCTATATTCCAGTAGTTTCCAGCGTAGCCGCAGACGAAACAGGACAAGCTTATAACATCAACGCCGATACGGTAGCTGGAGAAATAGCAGCAGCACTTGGGGCGGAAAAGTTAATTTTGCTCACAGATACGCGGGGTATTTTAAAAGATTACAAAGATCCGTCAAGCTTGATTCCCAAAGTGGATATTCAAGAAGCCCGCGAGTTGATTGCCACTAATGTAGTTAGTGGTGGGATGATTCCTAAAGTAAATTGTTGCGTGCGATCGCTCGCTCAAGGAGTACGTGCAGCACACATCATCGATGGTCGCATTCCTCACGCCCTTTTGCTAGAAATCTTCACCGACATCGGTATCGGGACAATGTTGATTGGTTCTCAATTTACTTCTTAGAAGCGGGCATTGGGCATGGGGCATGGGGCATTGGTAATAATTCTTCCCCTTTTCCCCTCCCAATTTCCCATTACCAAGGATAGTTGTAGATAACGCGCGATCGCCTGACTGGTGAACGACGCGATGAATCTCTCACAATCGTTGGATTAATCAGCGTTGAGTTCCGAATTGTCGGATTAACCAACACTGGATTGACAAAGGTCGAATTTCTCACATTCTGTCTAATACGCGGATGGGAGTAGTAATAATTATTGTGACTCGGTATCAGTCCGGTTGACGGATTTACAGGTATGGGAGTAGGAATCGGACTACCGTAAATAAAATTACCAACGGTAGGCGGTTGGTTTACCCTGATTGAATTATTGTAATAAATCGAGTTACCACGTACACGCGGTTGATTGTAATAAATAGAGTTACCACGTACACGCGGCTGATTTACGCCGATGGAATTAAACTCAACGAGGTTGTTACCAACCCCGTTGGTCTTCAAAACCGGACGTGAGACTTTCACCTCATCCGGCTCCTCAATGATTTGGTGCTTGTCACGCATACCTCATTACCCATTTATCCAAG
>JAESFM010000174.1_pt1 | contig 21004 bp, 18 predicted proteins | sample 9266171 | NCBI WGS metagenome assembly JAESFM01 (sample SAMN14505069, study PRJNA617099) | algae metagenome | isolation source: Hassallia sp. WJT32-NPBG1 and co-occurring heterotrophs from well developed... | place: USA: Mojave Desert, Joshua Tree National Park, California | collected 2006-06-22
GACGCTATGTTATTCCAAATCAGTAGAAATGCTGAAATACTCAATTCGATTATTACTCCACTATCTAAAATTCTGGGATGTTCCAGTTCCGGAATGATTCATACCGCGATTATGCAACGCCGATAATTTCTGCCGTGCCTGCCGTATGTCTGCATTGTCTGCCGTGATGGTTGCCGTGTCTGCCGTGCGCTCTGGGTAAGGATTGCCGTGATTCTGCCGTACTGCCGTGCCTGCCGTAATGCCGTGGCTGCCGTGGCTGTTTTAGGCAGTTTTTAGAGACTGATCTAAATTCACGGCATCACGGCAACGATAAATTCAATTCTCCCAATCAGCTTTTATCCAATTACCTGAATCATCATAAATTAGTATCTCTGCAATGCTTAACTCTTGCAGCGCTGCTAATAATTCATCGTCGGAGTAGTCAGCTAATCTATCAGCTTTCTTCAAATCCCTTAAAGACTTAGGCGACTTGTTTTTTACAGCATCGAAGTAAGCTAATACTTTAGTGGCAATATAAGATAAAACCGTCGCGGGGTCTTCTTTCTTAAAGGTTGCTTCTAGTCGCTGTATTAGCGCTTGCATCTCTTCAGTTTGTTCTGGCTGAGTTTCTAGCGATGAAGCATTTAAATCTTCATAGGAGTCTCTATCATAATTGGAATAGTTTTCAAGTTTTGGCATTGGATACCATCTATCAGTCTTGCCAAAATAAACAGCGCGTTTTACTTCTGATTTGTTAATTAAATCATCCAAATCCTTAATTTTACCTAGCACCGCCGAACGCTTCCACTGCCCTAGTGAGTCTCTATTTTCTTGGCTAACTACCGCGATTGTGACCAGTTGACTAGAGGCGCTTAAATCGATGCCTGAACCACCTACAAAAGGAGTTTGAGCAACAAACCAAACATTTTTACCTGTAGAATCGCCAAGCATTGTTAGGGAGGATAAACGGTCAATCAAAATGGTAGATTTAGCAAGTTTGCACTTTAGACCGAGAACCGTTCCTTCGTCCAAAACTAACAAAGTACGTTCGCCTTTGTCTTTATTTTCTCTAGAGTATTTATTAAACTCTACAAACATTTCCTCTAGCCATTCGGTTACAGTTTCCGGCGCTTGTGTCTCACACTTAAAACGGCGAATTACATCAGCAACGCCGACCGTATAACCGTATTCTTGCTCATCATCTTTCGGGTCTATATAAAAGATTCTCAATTTTTCATGCTTGCTTTTAGCAACCCGCAGCGCGTTAGCAATAATCATTCCCTTACCCGCGCCAGCAATGCCTAAAATAAAACTGTTGCTCACTCGTTCGGTCATGCTGCCAATAATATCAATTTGCTCGTGTGGGTTAGTGTAAATTTCTTCCTCACTTTCCACTTGCACCACCAAGCCAGCTTTTTCTAAAAGTCCTTTGGCTTTATTGAGTAATGGCGATTGGGCATCGGGCATTGGGGATTGGGGAGAAGATTTTTCCTCTAAGAAATTTTCCGCCGCCGCGCTTAAAGTCAAACCGCGCTTTACAGCAAATTGCAATTCTTCCAGTACTGCGTCCTCACCAAGCTGGTAAGTGTAATCAGCAAAATCGTCACCATCAAGGACTTGCGCGACACATCCCGATTCAGCGATCGCTGATTGGTTGCGCTGAATCTCTCCTGCTTTCTTCCAGCTATCCCATAAAAAATAAATGGCGACTAGTCCCCCCGTCAAAGGATTAGCAGCGCCAGCGGCTAAAAACCCTAAAAGCAAACCCACGATAACATTAAGCTGTAGATTGTTGTCTTTAGTCCGTGAGAGAGCGATCATGCTCCATTGTTCCGGGGTCTTGTTGCTTTTTCCAGGATTGAATCTAGACATATTCTTTGCTTTGGTATTAGACAGGCGATCGCACTCCGACACTGAGGTGGTGCGATCGCGTCTTTTTATTTGGTAGTGGCTTTTATCGCGTATGACAATTTGCCTACCCAGATAATCAGGCTGAGAATTAGCTCAATCGCAAACAGGGTTATAAACACTAGTGCCAGGTTCCCATAGTCGAATTTATTAAATTGACCCGATGCCAAAAACCAGAAAAAATCTGAGAACTTGCCAGAGGCAACCGGACTATAAACGCTGATGCAGATTAGAAAATCAATGGTGTAAGTAACAATTTTCAATCGCTCTAAATTGCTGATAACAGAGAGAGGCAGCGCGTTGTAAGTGCGCTTTAACATTGACAATGTTGGATCGTCGTCATCCTTTACTTGATATTTGGACCGGCTGTCAACGTCGCTAATTATTTGCTGTATAAATCCCTCATGGCTGTAGAGAATCAGCGGCAGCACCTGGTAGAGTCGATGGGGGCTATTATGCCCCGCACCTCTCTGTTAAATCTGGGCGTGCGACTTTCATCGCACCCAGCTTCCGATATTCTTAGCTTGCGCTTTTGCCCATGTGTAGATAGTCGTGACAGGATTCGTGTATTGCTAGGAGATTTTTAGGTTTCCAGTTATCATGATTCCCGTCAATGTGGTGGAGATGGACTCGTTCCTCACTTGTCAATTTCAGACCACAATGACCACATGTATGGTTTTGCTTTTGTAAAGCTTTAGAGGTGATGCCAAAATACAGTTTGCTGTTGCGTTGACTCCAGTAAACTAAATCTCCGTCAAAAGGGGATTTTTTCCCTTTAACCATGATGTAGGCGTTTTGGGAGGTAGGAACTGTTGGGAATGCTAGGTTGACAAGTTCTGAGCTTGATTCTTTACTATTCTTCACTTCCTTGTTGAATACCGTAAATGCCCTGTGTCGGATGAACCAGAGTGAAAACTTTGCCCCTTCCATATCACAGTACTTGTGGTATTGTCTCCATCCTCTAACTATAGGTGCGAGCTTTTGGGCTTTTACCTTAGAGCCATAATTCGAGCAGTTGACGATGGCTTTTACCTTCTGACGGAATTTTTTAAAATTCTCCACTGAGGGAGTGCAATTAAATTTTCCGTTGTTAAGCACTTTAAAGTGCCAGCCAAGGAAGTTAAATCCATCTGTCGTAGCGGTTATCTTGGTCTTTTTCTTGCTTATGTTCATCCCGCGTTCTGCTAGAAATCTGTCAATGTCGGCAAGTATTTTATTTGCATCGTCTTCGGGTTTTAGCACTATTACCATGTCGTCGGCGTACCGGACGGAGGGGTACATAATGTATTCTTCCGGGGTTTTGTCAGTTACTCTCCTTCCTTCCCCATTGGTATGAAGACGGTGGATACTTTCAATCCCATTTAAGGCGATGTTAGCTAGTAGAGGACTCACAACTCCTCCCTGTGGTGTACCTTGTTCTGGAAATCCTGGGTTAGTTCCGGCTTTTAAACATCGGAAGATACCAATTTTGATACCCTTGGGGGCAATCAGGTTATCCATAATAGTGGAGTGAGAAATCCTGTCAAAGCATTTTTCGATATCGAGTTCTATGACCCGTTTATCTGACCCATTCCTGCCAGAGTTTAGATTTGTGAACAGGGCTTTTTGAGCGTCATGTGCTGACCTACCAGTTCTGAAACCGTAGCTCCTAGCATGGAAAGTTGCTTCGTGCGCTGGTTCTAAGGCGTATTTGGCTAGGCATTGCCATGCTCTATCCGCGATAGTAGGAATTTTAAGCATCCGTGTACTACCATCCTTTTTAGGGATAGGAATTTCCCGCAGTCCCTGGTGTATCCAGTTATTGCTTGATGCTAAAAGCATTCTTTCGAGTTCAAATCTCTCCAAGAATGTGAGAGACTTTTTGCCGTCAATACCTGCTGTTTTCTTTCCAGCGTTTAGCTGTGTTACTTGGCGGATTGCTAAAAATCTAGCCGAAAAGGATTTCAGAATAAGTTTTTGAAGGAACCGCGTTTTCCGCATGTCTCCTGCTTGAATTGCTTTAAACACTCTCTTTTGTAGGTTAAAGAGGTTACGTCGGAATCGCTTCCAGGGTAACGCCTTCCAAGATTCACTGTAGTTGCCTACGTGCCCAATCATACTCTTCTCCATTAAGTGTTTCTCTGAATACCTCGCAGCAATTACGCCGCGTCCTACCCGATTTAAGAGAGTTCCGTGTCTCATCTCACCTACAAAGGGGTTCGACCTCCCCTAGACTCTCAAATCGTTTTTTTTCGTTCCCTCAGAAGATTGATTGTTCCATTAGGTGTAGCCAATTCAACCATCAGAAACCCAGGATTCTTGCAGCTACTTCATCGATGTGCTGCGGGTTTTAACTCTGATAAAGTCAGGGGTTTTGTGTTATGCCCTGCTCTCCAATAGGTTGCTTTTCTAGGCTCTGTTTCACCATAAGAACTCCCTGTTAGCACCAGTGTCAGCCCATAACTGCCGTCTGGTTGTGCCCTGCTCCCAGCTTCACTCTCCAAGAATTGAGCTTGGTCGGTGTGGGCAGGTAAGGAGTCACGCATGAATCTTGCGGAAAGGACTTTCACCTTTATCTTTCTGAGAGTTCAACTCCGTGGAGTTGGCTGATATATGTACGGGCTGATTACCGTGATTCTACCAGCAACGAATCGCACCGATGATTTGAATCACAGCCCATAGAATCGTGCCAAGAATCCAGGTAACGCCCTTACCTAGAAAATTAGCAATACCATTGATGATCGGGATAACTGAAATTAAGTACAGAACCGCCTGATTAATGACTTTACCGCTTAAAAACCTAACCGCTGTCTCGTAAGGCTGTATATTCAGATACGCAAAATAAACAGCACTGGCAACCAATCCCCAGTACAAAATTCTTAACCACTGAGTAGAAGTTTTCGCGGTCTTATTATCTTTGGAAGAATTAAAACCGCTCACTTTAGAGCCTAACGCCATATTTTTAAGTTTTATTTTTCAGGAGTGACAAAGTAAAGTTTTGCGCCGTGTATCCGGCGAATTTGGGCGATCGCCAATTCGCGATTCCCGGTAAAAGCCATCTGAGAAACAACAGGGACACCGCTTTTATTAGAGATTAGTACGCCTGTATTGCCATTTGAGTCACATACCACTGTGCCGACTGGTAGCGATTTTTTACTAGTACGGTCTAGTACCGTTTCGCCTTCTACCAGGGTTGCCAGATTGCGAGGGGAGTTTACAGCTACTACAATGGCGCAGCCTGCTTTATACCGCGCCTCAGCTATTTTCGCCTGTGCTTTTTCGTGATTTAATTGCTCTTCCAGCAAAGTCAATTGCCGTGTGTTTGCGCCGATAACTTGCCGCGCCTCTGAAAGCGATCGCATGTTGGCGCTGATATCGTTAGAGGAATATATCAAACTGGCAATGACTAACGAGCCAAAGACAATTTTACTGTTGTGTTTTCGCCAAAATCGGTTGATATTCATTTTTGAGACAGTTAAATTAATAGGGCGATTACTCGCCCCATATTTTTAGTGACGGCTGGTTTTGACTTGAGAAACTAGCGCCTCTAGTAATCCGAGGCATTCGCTATAGGAAATTTCTGCTAGCCGCTCGGTTACGTCTTCCACCTCATCGTCGTGTTCTCGGTCGTCGCAATGTGTTGGATCTGCCATAAACAGATGTAAAGCTGTTTGATGAATAATCCAAAGGCGCTGCGTGTTGCTTAAGGCTGCGAAGGTGCTACCCCAAGCATCCTGCATTTCAGCAATTAAGCCCGTATCCCCTGGCATCGCACCAGAGCAAAAGTAGCCAATTGGTTTTGTCATAGTTAATATTGTGTTGCGTTAGTTTTTCAAGCTTGATGCAATGCACCCTGATGCTTAAAGTTGATCGCCCACTGTGCAGGTAGGCGATCGCCTTTTTTAGAAATCCTCAATTAATGCCGATAAACGCCGGATTACCGGATCGTCAATCTGCTCGTAAGCAGTCGGGGGCAATTGGTTCACCTGGGGTTGCACTGTTGCTTGCGTCGGTGCTGGTTGTCCGCCAGTGATTACCCAAGTCGTTTGCAGGTGATAGCCGTACCGGGTAATTAAAATTGCAAACAGATTTGATAAGTTGCTGACTCCAGTGAGCTGCAACAAGTCATCCGCAAGGAGTTTCACTCGCGAGTTAACAGTTATTCGAGTTTCAGGCATGGTACTATTTGGTTACTTGCGTTGTTACACCAACGATGCAGAGAGGCAAGAGGCGATCAGTCAGCGAAAGGCGATCGCCTTTTGTGTTTTTTAGGCTTGTGTGTTTTTCTTTTGTTGGCTCAATTGCTTTATCTCTAGTGTTTGGGTATCAATTCTTTACATTGCTTTTTTCTCAACTGCTAGCAGGTCTTTAAACGTCTCAATGACTGACAGGCTGCCATCTCTGCCGGGTTGCGGTTGGAAATGGGGCAATATTGCATTTTTAGTAGCACATTGGTACAACTGAATAAAGCTTAGTACTACCTATGCGAAAAATCAAGGTACTACATGGGTAAAATAAAGGGAATCTACTTTATGGACACTAAGAATGCGGAAGACAATACACGGAGAGAGGAAGAAAAACGTAATGTTCTCCCTCTCGCCGGAAGGAATGAGGCTATTGGAGGGGAAAGCACAAGCGCTGGGAATCAGCAAAAGCGAATTTATCGAGCGGATAGCACGGGTAGAGAGTTCGACGCTCAAACCTCAATTACTGGGGGAATCCTCAGCCAGCTGATTAACGATTATTATGATCAGTTGGCAGAGAAAACTAACCAAATTCATAAAATAGAGGAAGAAAGGCAGCGCCTTGAAGCGGAAAAAGAGCGAATTAAGGCAGATAGAGAAAAATTACAAAGTAAGATTCAGGAGTTTACAACACTTCAGCAGGAGTTAAAGAAACAGCCTGACCAACCTGAATAAACCATATTGCCTCAAGAGGCAGTATGGTTTTTTTATAAGCACATATCAACAAGTAGCCTCTTGTTAATTTGCAACCGTGTTTCTACGGTTTAGTTAATCTACATAGGCATTGACAATTGATTGTAGTTAGAGAAAAAGGATTTTTCCTATATGAGAACACTCGTACTAGCAGGTAATGCAAATATGATTCTACTATCAAGTTATGTGTCAACAAAAAAAGCGGTTGCTAGCAGCAACACGCTTTTAAATTAACTTCATTTACCAAAGTAGGAGCACGACAAATGAATATGACGGCTAGCCTATCCTTTGATAGTTATCATGATACACTGCCACCGTTTGAGAGTGAGGCAGAAGAGTCAATTCTAGGTGGGATACTACTTGATCCCTCTGCTATCGGTCGAGTCAAAGATAAGTTAAAACCTGAACATTTCTTTTTTCCTAGCCATCAAGATATCTATCAAGCTTGTCTAATTTTAGCAGAAAACGGTACTAAAACTGACATCCTTTGTGTCGAATCTTATTTAAAAGCTAACAACCTTATAGAGAAAGTTGGCGGAGTAAATAAGACTCGTAAACTCTTCCATAGTTGCGTATCGGCAGTAAACATAGATGCACTTGCTGATTTAGTAGTTGATAAAGCTGTACGCCGCGCTGTGATTAAGCTTGGCGCTGAAATACAAACATTAGGATTCGCCGTGAACGAAGATTTAGCAGAAATAATTGCTGCACTAGAAAGACAAGTCAGGCTAGTAACTGAAGCCTCAAAAGCCCCAACCAAGGAAGATGCTCAACGCGCCAAACATGACCGACTGATTAAACAGTTAACCGACGTTTATACAACTTGTGGTGAGCCTTCCTATCGCTATTACAAATTAAAAGAGCTAGCAGATGAACATAAAGTTTCTATAAAATTTCTAGAAACTCTCTACCTAAAATCTCTAGCGTCTCAGTGTTCATCGCTACTTAGTTATGAAGAGTTAAAAGAACGGGCTGGAGGCAATATTCGCGAATGGCTGGTTAATGGGTTAGTGCCCAAACGGACAACGATTTGTTTAGTCGCTGACGGAGGCATCGGTAAAACTAAATATGCCTACTCTTTAGGTAAGTTGCTAATAGAAGGTAATCCCTTCGGAGTATTTCACCCCACTGGGGAGAAGCGGAAGATTTTGTATTATCAGGGTGACGAGCCGGATGTCGATATGTACCAAGCCTTAGAAACGCTCGGATATTCAGAGGGTGATATCGGCACATATGTAAAAGTTCGCCTGGGGTGGTCGTTCGAGAATATGCCCAACCTGATCCAGGACTTGCAGGACTTTAACCCTGATTTTGTAATTGTGGATTCGCTGACGAGCGCTAACCGGCTTTCGACCTTCCGCGAGTCCGAGATGGAGTACGCTCGCCCCTTAATAGAGCTTGCAGGCTTGGCGACGAACTACGATTGCAGCTTTTTGGTGATTCACCACACCAACAAGGGAGGCGACGTAAGGGGAACGACGGCGATCCGCAACTCGGTTTCGGAGTTTTGGAAGCTATCAAAGCCGACAGATGCAACATCAAACTCATCAGATCGCCTACTAGAAATTGATAAATCTAGGTCTAGGTCAAGCGGGAAAAAGTACCGCTTGCATTTTGACCCAGACAATTTAAACTTCACCTTCTTAGGAGAAGAGGGGGCAGAGTCTTCTAATTCTAGTAGTTCGCTAAAACAGCAGATTCTCAAGTTCTTTGCAGCTAACAGAAAAGTCTATTTCACTGCTGTGGAAATATCCCACGAGCTAGACAGCGATAGAGGCTATACCCGCAAGTGTTTAGCAGAATTAAAAGCCGATGGACTACTGAACGCAATTCAAACACTTGGTTTTGCGACTAAATACTTTTTGGACTATGACGGCGACTATCAGGGTGCACATGAAGGCACACCCCATGTACACCCCCCTGCACCCCTCCAAAACCTAGTCTCTGTAAGCTTTTCACAAAATACTGAGGGGGGTGCACCTCATAGTCCCGAAAAAATAATTTTTGAGGGTGCAGCCACTCAAGAAAAAAATATTAGAGAGGAAGGTACACCCCCCCCTAATTTAGAAGAACCTAGTAACAGCAATGGGTTAGAGGGGGTGCAGGGGGTGCACATAGAAAACGATTTAAACCAAGAAAATGCACACTTAGACGGCGAAACAGTAGGAAATAACACAGCGGTCGAAAACGAGCCGAAATCTCAGCCAAACGAGCCGAAATCTCAGCCGACCGCGCCAATTACTGAAGCGCAAGTAACCCCAGCTACACCAAAAGAAGAAAACTTCTGCCCGAAAACAGGCTTACCACTGCCTAAACCTTTCACAATTGAAGTTGATAGCCCGATAGGAGTTAGCACCGCTGCCGTTAGATTTACAAAGGTACAGAACGATCACAAAGTAGCGTTTTCAGTTGACTTCAATTTTGCTAACGGCACTAAAAACCGCAAGCATGGATCAATAAGTAAGGGAAAGGCTGAAATTATTGAAGTAGTCGAAAAAGAAATTAAGAAAGTCATCACTAAAGCTATTAAGCACCCCTCTAAGCGGTACAAAGTTCAACAGATTTTAGGCTCAATCCAAAAACCAGAGGTGCGCTGGGTTGGTGGTTGCCAGTGCGTAGAAATTCCTGACGCACCTCTTAGCGATTGGTGGGTATTTCAATCTCCCGACGGTGAATATCTCCAGGTTGCAGGCGACAAAGAATTTCAGCTTGAAAAATCATGATATGCGAAATTTGCTCCTCAACTGCCATCAGCTATGATCCGGCAGCTGAGTTGCACATTTGCCAGGTGTGCGGGCATACCTGGCTCTCAGAAGAAGATGACGACTGGATCGAAGAGGACGACTTTGACCTTGAGTTTGACTGTGGCTTTCAACCTGGCTACGGTTGTCACTACGCGGGAAGTGAGGATTGCGACTGGGAATGTCCCTATAGGGATAAGCTCCAAAAGCATCCACACTATCCAGATGTGGCGTTGAGCGATTTCTAGCTTTTTGGAGATGTAGCGTGATGGACTACAGACTTTTATTCTGTGATGTGGATGGCACGTTGACAGAAACTTTATCCGGTAAACCTTTCAAGCAAAATCCCACTGATATCAAGATAATCAGTGGGGCAGAGTTGGCGATCGCTAAGTTTCGCGCCGATGGCTGGATCATCGTGGGAGTGTCCAACCAGGGAGGGATAGCCAAGGGACATAAAACCCTTAACGATACTGTAGCAGAGATGAGGCATACCCTTGTACTATTCCCCGAAATAGCTTCGATCTGCTTTTGTCCTGATTTTGAGGGGAAGGAATGCTACGCCGTCAATCGTCGCGGTTATGAGGAATTAGGACAAGATTTTCCGGGCTTAATCGGCACATATCGCAAGCCTGGATCGGGAATGCTGCACCTAGCTAAGGGAGTTTTAGAAGTAGTGGGAGAAAAAATCTCTGGAGTTGCAATGGTAGGCGATCGCCCCGAAGATGCAGCCGCCGCCGCCGGAATTGGCGCACTTTATTATGAGGCTGATTTTTGGCGTAAAGGATACGGCAACGCGAAAAGTACAGCCGAAAATTTAACCTAGTAGGAGATAACTGACAGAACCGAAAAAGTGGGAGACTTCCGGGTAATCAATTAATAATGAGGGTTTCAACCATCGGGATTTGAGGGCGATCGCGTTGCTCCGGTAACGGGATTGCCTGAAACGGTGATTAATCGGTTGAAATGTGGTGTTTGGGTGTTTTGTTGAAATGTGGATGTGGCAGGGGTTGTAAAAAACTTTGTGAGCTAGTGAAGCTGTTTTACAGGCTGTGAAATGTCGTTAAATACCTATAAGACGACATATCCGCCCGCTTTCACCGACTTAGGAGAAAGCGGGGCTTTTGGCTAAACCAAAGTTCTATAACTTTACATAAAACGGCTGAAAAGGGGCAATCTATCCAATCAGCGTGCGATGATCTTGTAAAAAACAAGTACCCGCTATCAGCCTGATAGCTGTTGTGGCTCGCAATAATTACCGGGATAATGGAAAAAGTCGAAAAAGCCTCTTTCTCTGCCCCCTCACCTCTTCTTACACACCTCAAGTTCTTCCAACCTCTCCGGATGAGCGATAAAGTAATCACTTAACCACAGACAACCGCTATTTAATAGTTCATTTAAGTTTTCAACTTGCCACACCTTGGCGGTCCTGTCATCTGAAGCGGTGACAATTCGTTTGCCATCAGGGCTAAAACTGGCACTGTTGACTTCTGATTGATGTCCGGTAAGGGTGGCGATGAGTTTGCCATTTAAACTCCACACCTTGGCGGTTTTGTCAGCAGAAGCGGTGACAATTCGTTTGCCATCAGCACTGAAACTGGCGCTGTAGACATATAATTGATGCCCGGTAAGGGTAGCGATGAGTTTGCCATTTAAACCCCACACCTTGGCGGTTTTGTCTAATGATGCGGTGACAATTCGTTTGCCATCAGGGCTAAAACTGGCGCTGTAGACATATAATTGATGCCCGGTAAGGGTGGCGATGAGTTTGCCATTTAAATCCCACACCTTGGCGGTATTGTCATTTGATGCGGTGACAATTCGTTTGCCATCAGGACTAAAACTGGCGCTGTTGACTACTAATTGATGCCCGGTAAGGGTGGCGATGAGTTTGCCCGATCTGTCCCACACCTTGGCGGTATTGTCATTTGATGCGGTGACAATTCGTTTGCCATCAGGACTAAAACTGGCGCTGTTGACTACTAATTGATGCCCGGTAAGGGTGGCGATGAGTTTACCCGATATGTCCCACACCTTGGCGGTATTGTCATATGATGCGGTAACAATTCGTTTGCCATCAGGACTAAAACTGGCGCTGTTGACTCTATCTTGATGCCCGGTAAGGGTGGTGATGAGTTTGCCATTTAAATCCCACACCTTGGCGGTTATGTCCCAAGATGCAGTGACAATTCGTTTGCCATCAGCACTAAAATTGGCGCTGTAGACTAAATCTTGATGCCCAGCCAGGGTATCAATGAGTTTGCCATTTAAGTCCCACACCTTTGCGGTATTGTCATGTGAAGTGGTGACAATTCGTTTACCATCAGGGCTAAAACTGGCGCTGTAGACATATAATTGATGCCCGGTAAGGGTGGCGATGAGTTTGCCCGATATGTCCCACACCTTGGCGGTTTTGTCAACTGATGCGGTGACAATTCGTTTGCCATCAGGGCTAAAACTGGCGCTGTAGACTGCTTGTTGATGCCCGGTAAGGGTGGCGATGAGTTTGCCCGATATGTCCCACACCTTGGCGGTTTTGTCCTCGGATGCTGTGATAATTCGTTTGCCATCAGGGCTAAAACTGGCGCTGTAGACATATAATTGATGCCCGGTAAGGGTGGCGATGAGTTTGCCCGATATGTCCCACGCTTTGGCGGTATTGTCTAATGATGCGGTGACAATTCGTTTGCCATCAGGACTAAAACTGGCGCTGTTGACTATATTTTGATGCCCGGTAAGGGTGGCGATGAGTTTGCCCGATATGTCCCACACCTTGGCGGTTTTGTCCTCGGATGCTGTGATAATTCGTTTGCCATCAGGGCTAAAACTGGCGCTGTTGAGTGATTGTTGATGCCCGGTAAGGGTAGCGATGAGTTTGCCTTTTTTATCCCACACCTTGGCGGTTTTGTCCTCGGATGCTGTGATAATTCGTTTGCCATCAGGGCTAAAACTGGCGCTGTAGACATATAATTGATGCCCGGTAAGGGTGGCGATGAGTTTACCATTTAAGTTCCACACCTTGGCGGTTTTGTCAACTGATGCAGTGACAATTTGTTTGCCATCAGGACTGAAACTGGCACTGTTGACTCTATCTTGATGCCCGGTAAGGGTGGCGATGAGTTTGCCAGAAATGTCCCACACCTTGGCGGTATTGTCATCTGATGCGGTGACAATTCGTTTGCCATCAGGGCTAAAACTGGCGCTGAAGACTGGTTCTTTATGCCCAATGAATTGATTTCGCTCTTGGATATTATCTAAAATCGTTCTTAAAGCCAAAAGTGGGCTGGCTGCGGGATATTCCTCTAAGGAACGATTATCCTTAACTAGCTTTTTCAAATCTTGTCCAGCCCGCATTGCCGATCGCAATGCTCCTATTTGGTCATAATTAAACTGCTCTAAAGCATTGCTGCCTTCTCGTTCTAATCTGGTTCCTTCTGCTGCTTCTTGTAGTTTGTTAAGACCAACTGTTGCTGCAATTATCGCTCCCAGCACAGATATACCCAAAATCCAAGAACCAAGGCGAATCCGCTGCGACGCTTTTTGCGTTGCTGCTTGTAAAATCTGATTAGCTTGCTTTTGTGCTTCTATCGCTTCTCGCTTGTCTGATTCTTGGCTAGCTGCCAGAAACTGATAATCCTCCACGCCCAAGCTTTTATCTCCTGCCCAAATCAAAGCATCCTGTAAAGCTTGTCCCCGCAACAGCCGTGATTCATCTTGACGATTTGTATCTATCCATGCTCTCAAAGCTTGAGAATAAGGACGCAGTTTGGCTAATTCTTTCTCAACCCAACTTAGGTTAAAAACCGATTCATAAATCAAGTTATAAACTTTTAACTTACCTTGCTGCTTAACCACCAACCCGGTCAACCGCAACTGCATTTGTTGGGAACTATCATCCGCTGCGACTTCACCGTGTTGTAAAATTTCCTGATAAAGTCCTAACAGCCTACCTGCAAGTTGGTCACTGCTAAGAATCCGATCTCGGATCGTCTTTAAATGCTCAGGCTCATCCTGTGATTCCCAATTAGTAATAACATAAGTTTTAACCAACTCATCAACTTTAGACTCATCCCCAGTTTCCAGTCCCCAACCTTTGATGTTGATTAACTTACAAATTCTTTGAGTCAGAAACGGTTGTCCACCAGTCCAAGCTAAAATCTCCTGCAATACTCTTTGGGGATTACTAACTTTCCCCGCAAATCCCAAAGCTAACGCTTGAGCTTCATTTAATTGAAAGCCCGTCAGAGCGATCGCTCGACCTATATTAAATGGTGTGCGCTTTTTATCTTTAATCAAATCCGAGGGAGTTGCTACCCCAAACAGTGTAAAAGTTATGCGCTTATACTCTGGTTTATCAGCACGCTGGTTATAGCAACTGCGGATTAAAGCAAAAAAATCGTCAACCGAAGGCAAATTCAAGCTGAGAATGCTATCGATTTCATCAATAAAAATAACAATGCTTTCATTAATCGACGTTAGCAGCACATCCTCAATAAACTTTCCCAACCGTTGCACTGGCGAAAGTAAATGGTGACTCTCCCACCAGCTATCTAAATCAAAATTTTCATACAAATACAGACTGCTAACTATACTATCAATCACCCCTGCATACCACTGCTCGGCGGTGATATCCCAACTACCGATCGCTGTAATATCAATAGCAGCACAAGCAACTCCCTCAGCTTGCAACCGTTGCATAGTTCTCACCCGCAAGCTAGATTTACCCATTTGCCGCGAGTTCAGCACATAACAAAAATCACCTGCCTTAAGCCCCGTATACAAATCTTCATCTGCCTGACGCTTAACATAAGTCAGAGAATCAGAAGGTAGACTTCCGCCAACTTGATATTCATAGCTTGGCTGATCTGTAAAACTCATCTGTTAATTCTCAGGCGTTCGTCAAAATCCTATTGATTTCACCTGAGCGCGATATGGCTATTAATTCTCTCCAAGATGCTCAGATTATACCGCTCGCCGCTACCACAATTCAGGAGGCACGGAGTTATCCCCTTTTAAAACCATCCTTCAGGGAGCTTACCTGAAGATGGCTAAATCTCTGCAAGTGGGTCACTACGGTCGGCTGGAGATTGGAACAACTTTTAGCTTTTTGGCTTTTTAGCTTTTTGAGTACGCAACAGTGCAAAATCAGTTTTCTTAACAGAATGCGTAAAAGATAGGAGTTTTTGGGGTAAAGGCAAGATACGCGCAAAATTTATCACGACGTAAAATTTTGTAACAAATTTTACGCGATCGCCTCAAGCCACTACTACGTCGTTGGTGGCTTGAGGCATTGTTTTTTTTTGGTGTTGTCATAATTTTTTTATCTAGAAGGTCCCACAATGGCAGGCACAAGGTACTGCAAATTCTAAACACCACAACGTCTTTACGTGAGATATTTCTTTAATCAAGCGTAAATTCGGAAATATTCACTAAGCTGGTGTATGTACTAGTAGCCAAAACCTAAACAAACACCAGCATGATGATTGAATCGCTCACTGCTTGGATAGCTACAAAAGCATTTGGTTTTCTTGTCAAAACTATTATCAGCGAAGACTTTCTCAAAGATTTAGTCAAGGACTACGCGAAAGATTTTTTCAAAAGTATCTTAAATAATGCCGTAACCGCACCCTTTAAGCAAGAAGCGCTTCAGAAAGCTGAAATTATGGCACTGGCAGAATTTGTGGAATTGATGCAGCAGGATTTAGAATATGGTGGACTTTCAGAAGATGAAATCAATAAGTATACGCAACAGATAAAGCATTTTATCAATAATCAAGAAGTCAAACAAGTTTTAGGAAGTGCCTTTAAGCATGACTGTCAAGCAATAGACACAAAGAGATTACAAGAAATTTGGTATCAGCATAATTCGTCAGACGATTTTAACTGGAAACCGATTGGCAAGAAATATCTACAAAAGGTTAAACAAATTATTCGTGAAGTTGATGAACTGCGAGAGATTCTTGATTCCCATAATCTAGAAAAAATCGCAGAAAACACAACCGAGATTGCCGGGATTATTCCGCAATTTGATTTAGAAAAGTATCAAGAAGCAATTCGCGAACGCTATGGTAATCTGAAGTTAGATAATTTGGATACTAGCGGTTACGCATATAATGAACTAAAATTATGGCGGATCTTTATTGCTCAGAATGTCAAGGAAGCTAATCAAGTTTTACCACAAGTTCACGAACTGCCTAAAGAACATCTACGACGACTGCGAGAAAGCAACCAAGTAGAGGCAGAAGTTGAAGAGGAAGAATTAAAACGTTATAAACAAGCTTATTTAGAACAAGCCATACGTTCGGTATTAGATATTGTCAATGATAAACAAACTTATAAATATATAGTGATTTTGGGCGATCCTGGTTCAGGTAAGTCTACATTGTTGCAATATCTCGCTTTGAATTGGGCAAATTCACCCCTAGATAATGTTATCTCACTGCCAATACCTTTGCTAATTGAGCTACGCGCTTATATGCGACGACGAGAGGATAAGGATTGTCATAATTTTCTGGAATTTTTCCATAAATGTAGCGGTGCAATTTCTCATCTGAATCAACAGCAACTACATCAGCAGCTTTTAGCTGGCAAGGCTTTAGTGATGTTTGATGGTTTAGATGAAGTGTTCGATCCGGGTAAGCGAGAGGATGTAATTACCGATATTCATCGCTTCACTAACGAGTATCCCAATGTGCAGGTGATTGTAACTTCTCGCGTCATTGGCTACAAAGCGCAACGATTGCGAGATGCTGAGTTTCGGCATTTCATATTGCAAGATTTAGACGCAGAACAAATTCAGGATTTTATTTACCGCTGGCATGAGTTAACCTTTAACGATGAAGCGGATAAACTTAGAAAACGTGAGCGATTGCAAAGAGGAATTGAAGCTTCAAAATCTATTGCCGAATTAGCAGGTAATCCTCTGCTGCTGACGATGATGGCGATACTTAATAGGAATCAAGAATTGCCGCGAGATAGAGCGGAACTTTATAATCAAGCATCGCGGGTGTTGTTGCATCAATGGGATGTGGAACGCGCTTTAATTGAAGATAAAAGGTTAGATCCGAAAACGATTGATTATAAAGATAAGCAAGCGATGCTGCGTCAGGTTGCTTGTTATATGCAAACCAGTGAGAAAGGTTTGGCAGGCAATTTGATTAGTGCGGGTGATTTAGAGGGAATTTTAACGGATTATCTGAAGACTATAGAATTTGATAAACCGAGAGAAGCTGCTAGGGTGATGATTAATCAACTGCGAACTCGCAATTTTATGTTGTGTTTCCTCGGTGCATATTATTATGCCTTTGTGCATCGGACATTTTTAGAATATTTCTGTGCTTGGGAGTTTGTTTGGCAATTTAAAGAAACGCAAACCCTGACTATTGAGCAATTGAAGACAGAAGTTTTTGGCAAACACTGGCAAGATGAAACTTGGCATGAGGTGTTGCAGCTAATTGCGGGAATGATTGAGCCTAAGTTTGCAGGTGAGATTATTGAATATTTAATAAAGTTAGACGGAGAAGGGGAAAAGTTCATCAATTTGTTTTTATCGGTGAAATGTCTTGTAGAAGTTAGAAATCGTTCGGTCATTGCTTCAACCGCTGATAAGTTAGTTAAGGTACTCAAAGACCGAGCGATCGCTGATAATGATTGGGTTGTGCGACGTGCAGCAGTCCAAGCTTTAGCCAGCTACTTTAAAGATCACCCCGACACTCTCCCGCTTCTCAAAGACCGCGCTACATCTGGTAATAATTACTTTATACAAGGTGCAGCAGTCGAAGCATTAGCCAGCTACTTTAAAGATCACCCTGACACTCTCCCTTGGCTCAAAGACCGCGCTACATCTGATAATCATGAGGATGTGCGGCGTGTAGCAGTCCAAGCATTAGCCAGCTACTTTAAAGATCACCCCGACACTCTCCCTTGGCTCAAAGACCGCGCTACATCTGATAATCATGAGGATGTGCGACGTGTAGCAGTCAAAGCATTAGCCAGCTACTTTAAAGATCACCCCGACACTCTCCCTTGGCTCAAAGACCGCGCTACATCTGATAATGATAAGTATGTGCGAGGTGCAGCAGTCGAAGCATTAGCCAGCTACTTTAAAGATCACCCCGACACTCTCCCGCTTCTCAAAGACCGCGCTACTGCTGATAATCATGAGTATGTGCGAGGTGCAGCAGTCCAAGCTTTAGCCTACTACTTTAAAGATCACTCCGACACTCTCCCGCTTCTCAAAGACCGCGCTACTGCTGATAATCATGAGTATGTGCGAGGTGCAGCAGTCCAAGCATTAGCCAGCTACTTTAAAAATCGCCCCGACACTCTCCCTTGGCTCAAAGACCGCGCTACTGCTGATAATCATAAGTATGTGCGACGTGCAGCAGTCCACGCATTAGCCAAGAACTTTAAAGATCACCCCGACACTCTCCCTTGGCTCAAAGACCGCGCTACTGCTGATAATCATGAGGATGTGCGACGTGCAGCAGTCCACGCATTAGCTAAGAACTTTAAAGATCACCCCAACACTCTCCCTTGGCTCAAAGACCGTGCTACTGCTGATAATCATCAGGATGTGCGACGTGCAGCAGTCCACGCATTAACCAAGAACTTTAAAGATCACTCCGACACTCTCCCGCTTCTCAAAGACCGCGCTACTGCTGATAATCATCAGGATGCGCGAGGTGCAGCAGTCCAAGCATTAGCCAGCTACTTTAAAGATCACCCCGACACCCTCTAATTGCTCAAAGACTGCGTTACTACTGATACTATCCCTTTTTAAAGCCATCCTTCAGGGAGCTTACTTGAAAGCGGCTAAATCCCTACAAGTGGCCCACTATGGTCGGCTGGACATTGGAATGACTTCTAGCAATGCAGGTTTTTGGGTTTTTGAGTACGCGGTAACGCAAAACAGTTTCTCTTAATAAAATACTCAAAAGATAAAGGTTTTTACCTAATAGATAGCTGAAAAAGATTAATTTTGGGTTGGTTTTGACGCAATCACAAGACTTAGAGCGGTGAATTCCACGAAATCTGCATTTGGTGTAGGGTAGGGGAAATATTGATTTTATAAGATTTATGAAGGTTAGCGGAAACGGGCAAGCGAAAATTCTCACGAACGACGAAATGCAGCGCCTATTTAGTGATGGCTTTTTAAGTTCACGCGATCGCGCTTTGTTCGGCATCTGTCTATATACAGGTTGTCGGGTTTCTGAGGCGCTGGGATTGCGAACGACCGATATTAAAGGGAAAACCTTAACTTTTAGGAAATCTACTACTAAGGGGAAGCTAAAAACTCGCGTCGTTGACATTGAGGCGGGTCTTGCAGCGCTACTGGCGAATTATCAGCCTGCACCTGGCGCGATGTTTCCGGGGATGCGTGGTCTGTCCGAACGCCTCACCCGTTACTCGGCTGATAAAATCTTACGATCAGCTGCTAGGCGCGTAGGGATTGAAGGCATCAGCACCCACAGTTTCCGCCGTACCGCTCTCAATCAAATGTCTAGCGCGGGTATCCCGTTGCGCCATATTCAAGAAATTTCAGGACACAACGACCTGGGGACTTTACAGCGATATCTAGAAGTGACACCGGATCAACGGCGCAAAGCTATCTCGGTTATTGGTTTTTAGCAACATCGAAAGATAAACTGTTTTGTCTCAAAATCTAAAGTAAATATTGAGCCTGTTTTTAGGACATCAACAGGGACTAAAAATGGTGGACTACCTAAAACAAGTGTTTCCGAAGTAAATAATCTTGCACATTCGATACGTAGTTTAAAAGTCTTCATATGCTCTGATATATGAAGATTATTTCTGTCATCTGGTAGCCAATCAGACAAGATTAAAAAATCTCTTCCGACTTCTTGGATTACTTTATACCTTACTTGCTCTAGAATTCTTGCGTATGCTCTGACGATGTTTATCTGTAGCTTTGCATTGCCCGAACAATCAAAAACAACATTTATAAAACTTCATACTCTAAATACTCTAAACGACTGCCTAGACTTAAGCCCTTTTACGATTTGTCGAATAATTTTCAACAACTTTTCACTAGGTCGTCGCCTGCTATCACTGTGGTGTAGAAAAGATAATTTTTATCAAGTTGGTAACGGCGATCCGACTTGGCAAGTTGCATAAACTCTCTGTGACCCTGTCGCCTGCGACCAACAAAACACCCGGCGCTGGTGTTTTTGATATCGCAAACTGGCGCATCATACCCATGATGCTGATTTATCCCAAAGTGCCCGGTATCGAGTTTGTCGCCAGTGCGCTTAAAGTCTTGGTTAAAGTCACGGCAGACAGTGACCGGGCGCACTTGTACCAGCGCCTCGTGTGGTTCGCTGTTGCCGTGTGTGCCGACGCACCAAGCCCGGTATTGCCCAAACGCGATCCGCGCTGCACCGCCAGCATTTAAAGGGTGATATGTATAATAACCGCCCGGTTCGGTTGTGGCTTGCCAGTGGTTGACGATACGGGGGCAATCGTTGATAAAGTCGATGACGATCCGCCGATCGTTAAATTCGTTAGGTGTATCGTTGTTTAAACTGCCGTCTTCGTTGACACCCTCAAGATAAATTATGTTGTATTCCCTCGGTTGGTCGAATAGAACATAATTTTTTTTTCGCATGTACTCAATTATTTTGGTTGCTAAGTCCGCCATGATTATTTACTAAATTATTTTTATCTTGACTATTCTTTTCTGCAATAAGCAGCATCAACTTTTCTAGCGTGAGTGTTGCAACTTCAATACATTCAATGTCGCTTAATTCGGGATTGGTAACTTTTACAAAATCCAGAAAAAAATTAGTTTGCATTGCGTAGATTTCAAGAGCTTTGTAAGTTTCTATTTCAATCATTGTTAATCGTTCCGCTTGTCTTGGGGCAAAAGTTGACCTAAATAACCACCCACACCAATTTTAGCTAAATCGCCGAATGTTTCACGAAACGAGTTATCTTTTATTGCTAAAAAAAAAGCCCCTAAAACTAAAATCAAAATGACTATGGATCGTGTTTTTAATTTTGACAACGCTTCTTTAATCACGTTTTACTCTGTGTATATTTAAATAAGTTTTTATTTCTAATAAAGCATTGTCAATATTATTTAATCGCCTATCGATATCATCAAACCTATCGTCAAAGTCTTTCGCTATGTGAGCGATATTTTCAACTATTTGCTCTTGATTTCTCTTTAAGTGCTGAAAGTCCCTCTCAGCCGCATATCTCTTTTGTTGAGAGTTGGAGTAATGCGAAACTAGATTCAATCCATAAGGAATTAAACCCGCGATAAAAGCGCCAAAAGCGATCCATCCTTCAGTTGACATTTTAAGCAGCCCTTAGTGGGACTTAGACAAAACAGAAGGTAAAAAAAGGGTATAATGCAGTCAGAGCATAGCTTTAACGTCAAACTATCCCCGATGAAAGAGACAACTCCCGCAGCCATCCCCCCTTGCTTTGAAAAAT
>JAESFM010000175.1_pt1 | contig 20908 bp, 21 predicted proteins | sample 9266171 | NCBI WGS metagenome assembly JAESFM01 (sample SAMN14505069, study PRJNA617099) | algae metagenome | isolation source: Hassallia sp. WJT32-NPBG1 and co-occurring heterotrophs from well developed... | place: USA: Mojave Desert, Joshua Tree National Park, California | collected 2006-06-22
CTGTAAGAGCCTAGTCAAAAACTTTGAGCGCACCTTAAGTCATGCGACAGCAAAACTCAATCTGTGTTTCATTCGACTGATGCTCAAGCGGTTGGCGAATGGATAGATCCCAAATGGGTTCTATATCTTTTGTCACCAGCGGTAATCTATCCCAAGTTCCCCAAACACAATGCAAATATAACTGTGTAAAATTCCTCGACATTTTTTAAATATTCCAATGTGCCTCACTATATATTTCCCGGCTTGAATGCCTAAATAACACCCGCATTCGCACCCGCATTCGCACCGACACCCGTACCCGCAGGCTAGAAGCCTGGGGCTATACGAACAAAGCCCACCTGCGTGGGCTAAATAAAATTTCTTCAGGCTGCGGAGGCAGCCTTCGTTCGTATAGCCGCACCCTTCCAGGGTGTGGGTTTACGAATGCCAATTTACAAATACCGCTTTGCGAATACCGATTCGTAAATGCCGATTCGCAAATGCTTCCTTTACGACATCGGTGTGCAGAGTATATCCCTTCACGCTATAAAAAGAATAATGAGGACTCAAAAGAAACGAAACGCTCTGCGTCAATCACTGGCTGTATTCCGCTACAGTGGACGTGCTGTCAACTTGGTGTGGACTACTAGCCGCTTTCTAACTATTATTCTTGCCACTTTAACTTTAGTGGCTGGTCTTTTGCCAGCTGCTGTCGCTTACATCGGTAAGTTAATTGTCGATGCAGTAATTTTAGCAGCGCAATCACCTACATATGGTAGTGATTTTGTCAATAATTCTCACCCGTTGATGTATGTAGGATTAGAAGCGATCGCTGTTGCTTTATTAGCTGCAAGTCAAAGAGGACTTACCGTTTGTCAATCGTTGTTGCGGGTGTTACTTGGTCAACGGGTAAACGTTTTAATCTTGGAAAAGTCCCTCACATTGGATCTCACCCAGTTTGAGGACTCGGAATTTTACGACAAATTGACCAATGCGCGGCGGGAAGCTTCGACTCGTCCCCTTTCTTTGGTAACGCGCACATTCGGCTTGGTGCAAAGTGCCCTATCACTTATAACGTATGCGGCTTTACTAGTCAAGTTTTCTGTTTGGGCATTGGTAGTCCTAGTTTTAGCCGGGATGCCTGCATTTTTTGTGGAAACGAAGTTTGCGGCTCAAGCTTTCCGGCTGTTTAGTTGGCGGGCGCCAGAAACCCGCGAACAGCATTATTTAGAAACGCTACTTGCTAGAGAAGATTTTGCCAAAGAAGTCAAACTCTATCAGCTAGGGAATATGCTGTTAGGGCGTTATCACGATCTATTTAATCGGCTTTATGGCGAAGATCGCGATTTAACTTTGCGTCGGGGATTGTGGGGATATTTATTAAGTTTACTTTCTACTGCTGGCTTTTACATCGCCTACGCTTGGATTGTGTTGGAAACGGTAGCCGGGAGGATTACTCTAGGGGATATGACGATGTATCTCACCGTGTTTCGCCAAGGACAAACTACTTTTTCCGGGGCGTTGACTTCTATCGGCGGGATGTATGAAGATAACTTGTATCTCTCCAACCTTTACGATTTTCTGGAAGAAGAAGTACCAACGTCAATAGGTAAAGCGACTAAAGGTGTCAAACCTAAGGATGGTATTCGTTTTGAGAACATGACATTTACCTATCCAGGAAGTTCGCAACCTGCATTGAAAAATATATCTCTACATTTGCGACCAGGTGAAAAATTAGCGATCGTTGGTGAAAATGGTTCTGGAAAGACGACTTTAATTAAATTGCTGACTCGTCTTTATTACCCAGATTCCGGACGCATCTTACTAGATGGTTTAGACTTGCAAGAATGGGATGTGGATGTATTGCGGCGTCGTATTGGTGTAATTTTTCAGAACTTTGTTCGCTATCAATTCACTGTTGGCGAGAATATCGGTGTGGGTGATGTGGAACGATTAGAAGATAGAGAACTTTGGGAAATTGCCGCTGAAAAAGGAATGGCTTTACCTTTTGTAGAGAAGTTACCCGCAGGTTTTACAACTCAACTTGGTAAATGGTTCCGGGGTGGACAAGAACTTTCTGGGGGGCAGTGGCAAAAAATAGCTCTTTCTCGTGCTTTTATGCGAGATAGTGCAGATATTTTGGTTCTAGATGAACCTACATCAGCAATGGATGCTCAAGCTGAGTTTGATATTTTCAATCACTTTCGCTCTTTGACCAAAAATCAGATGGTATTGTTAATTTCTCACCGCTTTTCCACAGTGCGGATGGCTGACAAAATCGTGGTGATTGAAAATGGCGAAGTTATAGAGCAGGGAACTCACGAAGAGTTATTGCAAGCTGAGGGACGCTATGCGAAGTTATTCTTATTGCAAGCAGCGGGGTATCAGTAAGAGGAGGGGGAGAGGGGAAGGGGGGAGTGGGGGAGTAAAGGAAGGAGATTTTTGAAATTTGAATGTTGAGTCTTAAAGCATGAAACTTCTTGTTCAGAAACTGATGGTTGACCTTCATAGCGAGTTGCATTCATGACTTACACCTCACCCCCTACCCCTCTCCTTAATAAGGAGAGGGGAGATAAAGCACAGCTTTGTCGGGGTGAGGTTATGATGTGAAATTTGGTATACAAAGCTCATCGTTGACCTTCTGAGGCTCATCGTTGACCTTCTGAAGCTCATCGTTGACCTTCTGAGGCTCAATGTTGACCTTCTGAGGCTCAATGTTGACCTTCTGAAGCTCATCGTTGACCTTCTGAAGCTCATCGTTGACCTTCTGAGGCTCAATGTTGACCTTCTGAGGCTCATCGTTGACCTTCTGAGGCTCATCGTTGACCTTCTGAAGCTCATCGTTGACCTTCTGAAGCTCAAATTTTGAGTTTAAAGCATGTTTGTTTAATTACTCATAAAAAAACATCGTAGTCAGGACTGAAGTCCTATCTCATAATATGAGGACTAAAGTCTTCACTACGAAGCTATCAAGGTTAACTCAAATTTGGGAGTATCTACCATGAAATTGATATCCGATGCACCGATTCCAGTGAAAATCCAAAAGATGAAGGAACGAGTGCGATGGAGTCATTCGAGTATTATCTCACGCGGAATTGACCAAACCAGCATGGTTTTGGATGACGGTAGAGACGATAGCCCAGAATTTTCCTTTATGGTTATTGGTGATACTGGCACAAAGTCACATTATGGTGAACATCCCCAACGAAAAGTTGCGGAATTAATGCTTCCTCACCGCGATTCTTGCCGTTTTGTGTTGCATACAGGGGATGTGATTTATGTGGTCGGTTCCCATGAATATTATCCCTCAAACTTTATTGAGCCTTACCGCGAGTTTCTGGAGGGTGGCGAGAATCCTAAAAGCATTGCTTACGATCGCATGGTGTTCAATTTACCAATATTACCTGTGCTTGGCAATCACGATTACTACGATGTGCCGTTGATGTACCGCTGGCTGACAGGAACAACGCAACCACTACGTCGGATGTTCCGTTATAAAGATATTGAGATTGGCTGGCATGGTTCATCTCAAGGCAATGCTTATGCAAAAGCATTTCTTGATTATTTGAAAGCGATCGCTTCTCCAAAAGACTTAGAGCGTCACCTCGATAGCCATTATACTGCCAAAACTGACACGGGGCGCTGTTTGCGTTATCAACCCGGACATTTTACCCGCTTGCCCAATCGTTATTATACTTTTCGTTATGGCGGTATTGACTTTTTCGCCCTCGACTCGAATACTTTTAATGAACCATTACCGCTGCCGGCAACCAAAGAAGGGGAAATTAATCGGCGTGAATTAGAAAAACGTCGGCGGGAAATAGACAAAGAAGAATCAGAGATTTTGACAATATGCGATCGCCTCAACCCAGATATCCCCAAAGAGGGAGAACAACTCGATGAACTCAGTGCCAAATTAGACCAAATTAACGAAATTAAAATCGACATCGAGAAACAACTCGCATCTCACAAACCGTCTGCAATCGACTTTGAACAACTCGAATGGCTGAAAGAAAGATTAATTGAATCTTGGCATACTTCAGAGGTGCGCGGACGTATAATTTATTTTCATCATCCACCCTACGTCACTGAAAGCAATAAATGGCATCAAGCGCAAACATTAGCAGTTCGTCGTCGCTTGCGTGGTTGTTTTGATGCGGTTGCCCTTCAGGTTGGTTCCCTGACTCAAGGACGTCCGATAGTCGATTTAATTTTAAACGGACACGCGCATTGCTTAGAATATCTCCGCACCGCTGATACTGGATACGCAGACTCGCACATCAACTGCATCATCAGTGGTGGTAGCGGTCATTTTCCCCGTCGTCAACGCAAAGAGGGAACAGAATTGATGGAAACTTTTGAGGAAATTAACGGCAGTCCTAGCCGTAAAATTGCGGATTCGTTGCTTTATGTTGGTCGCGAAGGGTACAAAGCACAGAGGCGATTGCCTTACTCATTCGTGCGAATTGATGTACAAGAAGGTTCCCCACCCAAGTTTATCATCAGACCGTTTGTGGCAGAGCGGGTTGGAGAAAATTGGCGCGATCGCGCTTTGGAACCGTTTGTGATTTAAATTTTTGGGAAGATGGCGGGGCAGGATAACCCCGCTTGTAGTTATATAAAATATGGTAGTAGGCGTTTTAACGTTTATTTTCAGCATTAAAGTGCTGACAACAAAATAAAACAAATCAAATAATGAAACTTAAACTAAAAGATAACTTTGTATTTTTAACGGTAGGCATCCTAGTAGTACTGTGCTTATGGCTGCTTAACATTACGCTCTCACCAATTGCACCTACAGCATCCGCAACATATGAACAAAAGGCTGTCCATAGCCCAGACGGTATCGGCAAATTCTACCAAGGACGAGAAATAGCCCAAGTTATGGGACACACCGGCGCTTCATGGCTAGAAAGACCAAGCCGAGAAGCGGAAGAACAGCCTAGTAAGATAATAAAGGCGATCGACCTCAAACCTAACGATGTCGTTGCAGACATCGGCGCAGGTACAGGTTATTTTAGTTTTCGCATTGCACCTTTAATTCCCAAAGGAAAGGTGCTAGCTGTGGATATTCAGCCAGAAATGCTAGATATTATTAACTCTTTGAAAAAAGAGAAAAATATCAGCAACGTTGAACCGATTTTAGCAACAGAGAGTAACCCCAACCTACCGCCTGAAAGTGTAGATTTGGCGATAATGGTCGATGCATATCATGAATTTGAATATCCCTTTGAAGTGATGCAAGGAATTGTCAGCGCCCTCAAACCTGGTGGTAGAGTGATTTTGGTTGAGTATCGGGGCGAAAATCCCTTGATCATGATCAAAGCTTTGCACAAGATGACTCAAAAACAAGCGATAAAAGAGATGCAAGCTGTTGGTTTGCTTTGGCGCGAAACCAAAAACTTGCTACCACAGCAGCATCTAATGGTGTTTGAAAAGCCGCAGACATGAGTCTGTGCCTTTAGAATAACTGCTTTGTCTTTCTTGAAAGTTCAGCAATAATAGCAATCAAGAGAGAACTTTATCCTGAATGCTACTCAGACAAAAATTAAGATGAGAACGAATAGCCCGCTCATAAACTAAAGTTTGCTCTGTGCGTACCCCAACAGGTTGATATATCAAGTTAACTTCGGGAAAGTCCTGCCAAGACATCAAAAAAATGTCTTTAGCTGGAGTAGTAATTTGATAATTATTCTCTTGTCTTTTTTTTACGAGGCGACAATTATTTAGCTTTAATTTTTGTCTAAATAATTCTTCAAATTCTGGAACTAAATTTGCATAATTTGTCATGGTCTATACACGCTCAAACGTTTTAGTGAGAGAATCAGCATCTGGTGATACTACTAATTATGACACTTCATCTACTTAAAATCTAAAATTATTTTGAATGTATAAACTAGTCTATGTATTTACTAGCAAACTTAATTCAATTGATTCCGCAAATCTGTAACAGTAAATACCATTTTGGAAAAAGTAGTCTATAGTGGTTAGTAGATTACATAAAACTAGGTAAAAACTTGGCTGACATAATTGATACCGCTGTAAAAGCTGGTTCTTTCGGTACCCTAGTTGCTGCAATCAAAGCTGCTAATTTGGTAGATACTCTTAAAGGTGCTGGTCCCTTCACCGTTTTTGCACCTACTGATGAAGCATTTGCAAAGCTTCCAGCAGGCACAGTAGACGCACTACTTAAGGACGTTCCCAAACTCACGAAAATCCTGACTTATCATGTCGTTTCCGGCAAGGTGATGGCATCTGACGTGGTTAAGCTAAAATCAGCGACCACAGTTGAAGGAACTGATGTGAAAATTGACGCTTCTAATGGCGTAAAGATAAATGATGCCACTGTTGCAACACCAGATGTTGCTGCTGATAACGGTGTCATTCACGTCATTGATACTGTGTTGATTCCTGCGTAATTAAACGCTTAGATAGATAATACAATAGTGGGGCAGCGAGTATTTATAGTCGCTGCCCCATTATTGTGTAGATGTAGTTTAGGCACGAATTTGAATTTAAACCGCAGATAAATTATCAGCAACCCTCATAGAGACGTTCCGTCAGAACGTCTCTACAATATGTCTGAGTTGCTGGAGATAATATAGTAATTCTGATTTTGCCAATAATTCTACTTTGATTTAGACACTGGAATGATGCTGGCGCTTTTGGCTGCGCTATCCCAAACTATCCAATTACTAGAATCATCCACATCATCTGCATTATTTGTCACTTTAAAATAAAGCTTTTCGCTGCCTTTGGGTTCAATAGCAAAGTCGGCATTTTGAGCATATACTACTTTGAATCCTCTGTCTCGCAGGCAATACGTTGCCCAATTTTTTAATGACTGCTTATATGGATCGTGTGGAATTGGTGGTCTTGTGATTAATGCTTCTTCGATGACTTGAAATATTTGCATCTTTGTTCGATCTTAGTTGTTGGTTGTTATTTATTGGGTGTTAGTTGGAGCGTTGTTGCTTGTTGGCTATTATACTAACCACTATCAGTAGATCGACTATCGACTACGCACTATCCATTAACATCGTCCGGATCGCAACGAATTTCAATCATAAAGCCATCGGGGTCGTAAAAATACACGCCTTTACCTGTGGGACGGGTGACGGGACCGTGTGCGATCGCTATTTTATTTTCTCTTAGTACTGTCACCGCTTGCTCAAATAATTGCGGCTCTATATCAAACGCCAAATGATATGCTCTAGTAAACGTCTGCTCTGGATTTGGATCGGGTGGTGATAAATCCGGTTCCCAAAATAAATCGAGGATTGTCCCATCTGGAGTGACGAAGTTGGCGACTTTACCTTGTGCTACCAACTCAACTAGAGTTTTGGGAACTTCTTCACCTGTGAGTTCATGCAAACCCAGGATTGTGCTATAAAAGTGGCGGGAAGCTTGCATATCATGCACATTTAAGGCTATATGATGCACGCGACGCAGATTTCCGGCAACGAGGGTAGGACTAGAAGTAGTGCTAAAAAGCATGGTATGACTCAATTTATAAACATCTTATCGCTAAGGCATCTCACCTTTTTAGGATGAGAGTGAATAAAACGCAACCTCACATAGAATTAGTATTAAAGTTTATTATTCATCATAAAAAGCTATGATGGAATTTGATTATTCTTTAGACTTTAAGAATATCGACTTTCGCCAACATCCGGAACTGTATCGCGTTGGCAAAGGCGAACAGGGTGTACTTTTGGTAGAACCCTACAAATCAGAGATTCTTCCTCATTGGCGGTTTAAGACTCCGGATATTGCAAGACAGTCGAGTGAAAAAATATACGAAATGTTTCTTGCTTATCTCGAACAAGATGATTTTGTCGGCGCAGATATGGCGCGGAAGTTTATTCAAATGGGTTATACGCGATCGCGTCGCTATGCTAATCACAAAAGTGGCAGAAAATACAAAACCAACCCGCAAAAAGAAACTTCACCAGAAGCACAATTGCAAGCGCGAAAAGATATCTTACCCAATGAAGTAGACCCAGTAAAAGCCGAGTCCGCAGCCATATTTAAAGAAAAATGGATACAAGCAAAAACAAACGAAAAATATCTTCATTTGTTAGCAAGGCATAATGAAAAGATTTCCAGCAGCGGGGAGAATAAATCTATTTAGGTAACTTTAGTTTTTTTAAGTAACATTTATAACACTAAAATTTGCCCTCAAATAACGAAGTATAGCTGAACACCTTGAGCTTGAACACAAATTAAACTTAGTAAATTCATTTGTTTGTAAATTATTTATTCACGAAAAATGCTTTATTTTCTAATAATTCGTTACATAAATTAATAATTACTTGAATTGCGACTTCAGACAGACTTTGTAATTTAGTATGTCTGCCTTTAGAGCGGTTAATTCGTTAACTTTAATTGTTAGATTAGCGCTGGAGAAACAATTTACATATCGGCGCTAAACCTTTTACTTAAGGAGTTCATTATTATGGTTCAGAACACACAGGATTTAAATCAGCAAGATGAAAATACTAATCGCGTAGGTAACGAGCAATCTTATGGTGCTTCAAACTATGGAACCCAAGATGTTAACCGCGTAGTTAGCGATCAACCTTATTCTGGTTCCGCAAATTATGGAAACCAAGATGTTAACCGCATAGCTACCGGTCAACCTTATACTGGTTCCGCAAACTATGGAAACCAAGATGTTAACCGCATAGCTACCGGTCAACCTAGTGCTGGTTCCGCAAATTATGGAAACCAAGATGTTAACCGCATAGCCAGCGGTCAACCTAATGCTGGTTCCGCAAACTATGGAAACCAAGATGTTAACCGTGTAGTCACCGGTCAACCAAATGCTGGTTCCGCAAACTTAAATGCTGGGGTAAATACACAAGCAAATTCTCCTTCAGGTGGGAGTCAACCCAATGCAGGTTCAGCAATCAAAGGTTTGAGTCCTGCATTAACTAGAGCACTCATAGGTGGACTGATTGGTGGTACTTTGGGTTCATTAGCTGGTGCTTGGGCTGGTAAAAGAATAGCTAACGGCTTTAGCACTGCTGTAAAAGGTTTAGGAGATGCATCAAAGACTATTGGTGAAGGTCTTGGTCAGACAGCAAAAGGTTTAGGAGAAGCGGCAAAGAGTGTCGCTGAAGGTGCTACCCAAGCTGTTGTAGGTGGTGTAGTAGAGACGGTAGAGGGCGCCACTGACTTAGCCAAGCAAACTGTAGCGGGTACAATCGACGCAGTACAGAATACAGCTGAAGGTGTTGGTCAAGTTGTCAAAGCTGGAGCAGACATAGCCAAGGATGCAGCAAACAGCGTCGCTGACGTAGCCAAGCAAACTGTAGCAGGTACACTCGACGCAGTACAGAATACAGCTGAAGGTGTTGGTCAAGTTGTAAAAGCTGGAACGGACATAGGCAAGGATGCAGCAAACAGCGTCGCTGACACAGCTAAACAAACTGTAGCAGGTACACTCGATGCAGTACAGAATACAGCGCAGGGTGTTAACCAAGCTGTACAAGGTGCAGCACAGACAACAAAAGATACAGTAAACAGTGCCGCTGACACAGCTAAACAAAACGCAGTAGGTACAATCGATGCAGTACAAAATACAGCCCAAGATGTTAATCAAGCTGTACAAGGTGCAGCGGATGATGCTAGCAAGTCATTAGAAAATCAGGGCAATCAATATCAAGATCGGACGTTTGCCAGCAATCAGCAGATCAACGATCAAAGCGAGATAGATCGTACACCGATGATCTACGTTTCTACCCAAGAGCAGACACTACCTGGATCTGAGCTAATCCTGCCATCAGATGGGGGAGTCATAATAAGTTCTGGAGACGAGTCGCTTGAGGAAGAAATTGCTCGGTTTGATGATTACAAATAGACAACCGACATTTGGAAAGTCAGAAATCAAACCTAGACAATAAATGAAGGTAGTCTTATAAATGTCAGGATAAACCACAATTTGTTTCATGCCTTTTTAGGACTACCTGCAAACATAGAAAACTCCCAAGTTATATCAAGTTCGGTTAATCACTTTATATGTAGTTCGTAATTGGGAACGTCGTCATGAGAGATTCTCTTTATACTCGATGCCCTATTACTGACCTCACGGATAATATAAGTGTTCAAACCGACTTGAGATTATAAATCATGAAAAAGAGAGTTTTCGCAGTTTAAACTTTGTCAAATAAAACAAAAAAGGTTAATATCTAGCCTTTTCTTGTGTAGCTAAATAAAAATTAATTGAGTTTTGCTTAAGAGGAAACGATTATGAACAATGCAAACCAGCAGCTTTTGGATCAGCCTCAAGAAAATATTGATTCCGTTACAGATCAAGCTGATGTTTATGATGTAGATAAAAAAACAAATGAGGCTTTCAATAAAATAGCGCTAGGCACACTCGTTGGTGCTACCTTAGGTGCGATCGCTGGAGCTTTAGCTATTAAGGGTACAGCCGAAAAAGTTAATCAGACTGTAAAAAATGTTGGGACCACAGTCAGGGGTGCTGCTGAGGGTTTTAACCAAACTGTAAAAGATATAGGGACCGCAATAAACACTGTAGCTCAAGGTGTTGACAACAGCGTTGAAGATGTAGCCACTGCTGTCAGAGGTACAGCTTTAGGTGTTAATGACACTGTAAAAAATACAGTCGATACCGTCAGCGGTGCAGCTGTCGGTGTTAACAGCACTGTAAAAAATACAGCGGAGATCGTCAAGGGTGCAGCTAAGGGCGTTAACGAGACGATCAAAGGTACAGTGGACGTAGCAATGAGTGCAGTGCCATCTAATAGTGAGAACGTCAACGTAGCTAATAACCAGAACCAGACGGCTTACATTTTAGTCCCAGTGGAAAACCAAGAGTAAAGCTAAGGGTGGGCAATTCCCACCTTTGTGATTTATTTTATTTGCCCACAACCAAAAATTGATCACCAATTGGCAAAAATCTAAAATGTTGTTTTTAATTTGGTTAGTATGAGTGATAACAAGCAGCCTGTTAATATGGATGACCAAAACACTGACCGCATTACAAAGCAACATCTGGCTCATCGAGGAGGTAGAGGTATAGGTGGTGGCTTAGTTGGAGCGGCAATTGGTGGTTTACTCGGTCGCAAAGTTGGAGGAGCTTTTGGTTGTGTAGTCGGCGTGGCAGCTGGTGCATTGGTTGGGAAGGGTACAGCTCAACGTATTAACCGCGCTATCAGCAGTATAGAAAGTGTAGCGGACGCAGCCAAGAGCGTAACTGAGGCTGTTAACGAGAGTGTAAGCGATATAGGAAATGCACTCAAGGATACAGTTGAAGAGGTGAAGCCATCTGTGGTCAGTGTAGTAAATGCAGTTAAAGATACAGTTGAAGAGGTCAAGCCATCTGTAGTTGGTGTAGTAAATGCAGTTAAAGATACAGTTGAAGAGGTCAAGCCATCTGTAGTTGGTGTAGCTAATAATGTTGCTGAGGCTGTTAAGCAAACTGTAAACAGTGTAGAAGAAGCCCTAAAAGATACACTTGAGCAGGTCACTGCAAACAGTGTAGAGGAAGCCGTAAAAGATACATTTGAGCAGGTGACTGCAAACACTGTAGAACAAGCGGTAAAAGATACATTTGAGCAGGTGACTGTAAACACTGTAGAACAAGCGGTAAAAGATACAGTGGAGGAGGTAAAACCCTCCCAAACAAGTGTAGAAGCGGTAAAAGATATTGAACAGGTGGAGTTATTTAATAATCACAACAGCAAGCTAGATGAACCGCTAGTTACAGTGCAACCTTTAAAGTCAAGCGAGGAGCTTTTTTTTGATAATGCTGTTAACCAAAAGTTAAATTATTTACAACCATATAATAATTTCCCGGACACAGACGTAAAAAAAATTGAGTATAACAATATTCAACAAAGCCAAGAAGAATTTCAGCACGAGCAACAAGAAACTGCTTACCAGCCTAAACCCGAAAAAATTACCTTACAGAGTGACAAGATTCAAACAATTACTGCAATTCTTGTCGGAGCAGTTACTCTCAGTTTTATGGGTCTATCCTTAGGATTTAGCCCCAAAGAAAAATTTTTGGCAACACAAGCATTAGATTTTAATAAAAGTATAAGTCCAACCGTAGAAACTAAACCAGAAACAGTTAATCAAGGTTGGATTTTTTTAGGCAATATCAATAACGCTTCCGATTCGAGATTGATTGGAAAACCTTTAATAAAAGGTTCACAGTATACTAATTCTCCTGTTGTTCCATCAGTAGGGTCAATAGTAACTGTAACTGTTAAACCGGGACTAAGGTTGAGGAAGAATAAACCAAATGCAGCTAAGTTTAATTATAAAGAAAAACCTTTAGCTGTTCTTAAGCCACAAGAAAAGCTAAAGGTTCTTAAAGTAGAATTTATAACTTCCAATAGCACTCCACTTGCCAAAAAAGTTTGGGCAAAAGTCGATAGATGTAATACTGCTTGTAATTAAGGACTTCCCAAGAATCAATTATTCTTGGTAGCTTGTAGAGACGTTCGGGCGGAAGTCTCTACAATATATGTGATATAATGCCCACTAAATTGCCTATATTGAAGAATAACTTGACACTCTCAGCGAAGACAGCGACGCTCGATTCTTGTTTCGCGGGGAGTCCAATGACCTTGCCCTCCACAAGCTTACACGGTCTGCCCGACCGCGTTTAGACTATTCAAATAGATGAGTGTTTCCTCTTTCCTACCTATGTCGCACGTAGCTGGGAGTACCCAATACTGGCTATCTAGGCGAATGAATTCGCAGTGCCACTATTATTGTAGCAAAAAGCTGTTTCAATGCGATTAAAATCGCACGGGTCGCTTGTATCTCAGCCCTAAAGGGACTGAGCTTTACGCTTACCAGGAAACTTGTAAATCTAACGTTAATACAGCGTTTTACGTTTTTTCTTATAATTGATTTGTCGGAGATTCTATTGTGTAGAATTTCCCGACAATAATTTGAGTAGCAACAATTAATTTTTCTAGCTGCTAGAATTTCTTTTATCTTGGTTGTTTTGCTGTTGGTTCATTTTGTACTCATTTTTTTCCAAAAGTCTCTGAGTAGTGATGAGAACAACAATTAGCAATAAAAGCTGAATCTGCCAAGGCGCTAAGACCAAACTTATAATTAGGCTGATAACTGCAAATATGCCTACAAAATAGGCGATTTCATCGGCACTTTTTTTAAAGATATAGCCAGTTATCAAACCAGTGAAGAGTGGTATCAAAAAATACAAAGCCATTTCCAACGAACCTCTGAACTAGAAGTAGAGCGTTGCTCTGAGAATATGAACATTTTTTGGAAGTGTACTTAACTTTACGTCCAAAAAGGTTTTCAGTACAACACTTAAGTTAAAACCACAGCGTATAAAATAGGAATTCCGGAATCGTGATTTAACTTAGCTTAACACTTTACCTTCCGCTGCGATCGCCATTTAGCATATTACCTTAGAAATATATTTTCGCTCCTTAACACTTGATGTTGAACATTCCTCAATTACTGGCAACTGAACTAGACCTTAAACTTAATCAGGTGCAAAACGCGCTAGAGCTATTCGCGGAGGGTGCGACAATTCCCTTTATTGCACGTTACCGCAAAGAGCGCACCGACGAAATGAATGAAGTGCAATTGCGTGATGTTGCTGATAGGTATACTTACTTACAAGAATTGGAAGAAAGGAAAGCGGCGATTTTGAAAGCGATCGCTGAACAAGGTAAACTCACTGATGAACTCAAAGCAAAAATTGAATTCTGTTTACAAAAAACGGAGCTTGAGGATTTATACTTACCCTATCGACCAAAGCGACGCACTCGCGCTACTATCGCTAGAGAAAAGGGGCTCGAACCTTTAGCAGAATTTATCAAGTCGCTAAATGTTAAGAATGGTGTAGCGGCTTCACTAGAAGAAGAAGCAGCCAAGTATATTTCCGAAACTCAGGGAGTGAAGACAGCAGAGGAAGCACTTAAAGGTGCCGCTGACATCTTAGCGGAAGAGGTGGCAGAAAAAGCTCGTTTGCGTGCATATGTGCGGGAATATCTCTTAGAAGAAGGAGTATTTGTCTCTCGCATCAAAGATAAACATCCCGAAGGGACAACTAAGTTTGAAATGTACCGCGACTATAAAATTCGCGTGCCAAATATCGCACCGCATAATATGTTGGCGTTGTGTCGCGGTGAAGCTGAAGAAATATTACACTTTGAAATTTCCTTTGATGAAGATGTGGTACTTTCTTACTTAGAGTCGCAGGAAATTCACTCAAAGCAGCGTGTAATTAGAAATTTTTATCAGGATATGCTCAAAGATGCATTCAATCGCCTGATGAAAACTTCTTTGGTAAGCGAGGTAATTTCTGAAAAGAAACTCTATGCAGATATTGAGTCAATCAAAACATTTGAAACGAATCTGCGAGAGTTATTACTATCTGCGCCAGCGGGAATGAAACCAACTTTGGCGATAGATCCGGGGTTTAGAACTGGATGCAAAGTTGCAGTACTCGACGAAACGGGGCAATTTTTAGAATATCAAGCGGTGTTTCCCCACCAAGCAGCAGAACAACGCGCTAAAGCTGCACAAACCATCAAAAAGTTGATGGAAAAATATAAGATAGAATTGATTGCGATCGGTAATGGTACAGCTTCGCGAGAGACAGAAGAGTTTGTCTCGGAAGTTTTGCAAACAATGGAACGCAAACCAATTAAGGTGATGGTAAATGAGTCGGGTGCATCTATATATTCTGCCAGCAAACTTGCAGGTGAAGAATTCCCCGAATTAGATGTTACTGTACGCGGTGCGATTAGTATCGGGCGTCGTTTGCAAGATCCACTAGCGGAACTTGTGAAAATTGACCCGAAATCGATTGGTGTGGGACAATATCAACACGATGTCGATCAAAAGTTGTTGAAAAAGAAGTTAGATGAAACTGTAGAAAGCTGCGTAAACTATGTTGGCGTGGATTTGAACACCGCATCAAAGGAACTTCTAACTTTTGTATCGGGAATTACCTCAACCGTGGCAAACAATATCGTTAAATATCGTAACGAGAACGGTGCATTTAAAAATCGCCGCCAACTGTTGAAAGTTCCCAAATTGGGACCAAAAGCCTTTGAACAAGCAGCGGGTTTTCTTCGCATTCGTGGTGGTGACAACCCTTTAGATAATACCGCAGTGCATCCAGAAAGTTACTCATTGGTGCAGGCGATCGCATCCGATTTAGGTGTACCCTTACAACAGGTAACGGAAATTGCCGAAAAGTTGAAAAAAACCAACTTGAAAAAATACGTCACCGACACGATTGGTGAACCCACCCTGCGTGACATCAAGAGCGAACTAGAAAAGCCAGGAAGAGATCCGCGTGCTGAATTTAAGTATGCCACTTTCAAAGAGGGAATCAAAGAAATTTCTGATTTAAAAATGGGGATGGAATTAGAAGGTATCGTTACCAACGTCGCTAACTTCGGCGCCTTTGTCGATATCGGTGTGCATCAAGATGGTTTGGTGCATATATCCCAACTTGCTGATAGATTCGTAGACGATCCGAATAAAGTCGTAAAAGTTGGACAAGTTGTGAAAGTGCGAGTTATGGAAGTTAACGAGAAATTGAAGCGGATTGGTTTGTCAATGAAGGCTGTGAAGCAGTAAAATCTCAGCATTTTACCCTTCCCCGTTTGCCAGGAAGGGTATTTCTTGTATTATTAATCAAACCGCGAAATTCTGGCTTAATTTGACAATATTGCACATTATGTGTCTAATAAAAAGTTAGGACTCGCGTTCTGGCTTTAATTCAGTTTATAATCTCAGCTTTAGGAGGAGCAGCGATGTCTTCCATTGAGGATAACAAAATAATTGGTAGACGGTGGCTGGAACTCATAAATGAGCACAAAATTGAGGAGATATGCTCCATGACTGCCCCGACTTGGAGGATGCACGGTGGGGCGCCAGGAATGCCCCCTGGACCGGAAGGGGTTCGCAAACTCTTTAATTCAATCGGACCTATCGATCAAAAATGGACGATTGAAGACGTAATTGCTGAGGGTGACAAAGTTGTCGTACGTGCGACCAACACCTGCGTCCAGGAGAGTTTCTTTGGGATACCTGGTCGTGGTCAGCGGCAAACGTTCACGGCTACGTTTATTCATTCGATTGCTGACGGTAAGATAACTGAAACCTGGCGAAACGCTGATGATCTTGGGCGGCTTTTTCAGCTTGGTGCAAAGATTTCGCCGGGAACGTCCGAGCAGCCTTCTGTGTAGGTGGGATTTCACCGGACTTAAACCTTTTTGATTAATAATTATTAAATTATTTTGGCTTTTGCTACAACATAGGTGAAGTCAACGACAGCAGCCGTTAGGCGATCGCAAAATACACTGTAAATAACCACAATCTTGGCAACAACACTTTATTAATGAATTTGCTTCTGCCATCTGAATCATGGCGTAAGCAGTCTAACTATGTCGTTGTAGCGGACAGATACGTGAAGAAATTCAATAACTACTTCAGGGAAAATCCAAAAACATTTACTCAGTGCAAGTGTAGTAGAAAATAATAAATTGTGACTATTCAGATGAGAAATAAGAAATGGCAGTTTATAAAGTTCGACTCATCAATTCTGCAATTGGGTTAGATCGCACAATTGAAGTACCCCATGACGAATATATCCTTGATATAGCCGAAGACATCGGTATCCGCTTACCATCTGGGTGCAAACAAGGCGAATGTTCCGCGTGTATCGCCAAACTCATCAGTGGCGAAGTCGATCAAAGTGAGCAAAAATTTCTACGTCAGCAAGAAATCCAAGCTGGATATACGATTACCTGTGTAGCTTACCCTCTGTCTGATTGCACCTTAGAAACTCATCAAGAACAAGTCTTGTATAAATCATCGCTTTACTTCAAATCTGAAGCTACAAAATCAGACGATACAAGCAATAATATTTAACTTTAATTCTACCGACTTACTTAATTTTTTCACATACCAGCCAAATGGCATAAGACAAATCTACCTTGTTAGGGAGGTTAAAACCTAAGCGTTTAGTCGAAGATAGTTTTAGAACGTTGAAAGAATCTTTGGTTCTTAGGTGAAAAAAAATGTTGTTAGGAACCTTTTTTATAACGCTAGCTACAGCCTTAAGCCTGCTAATTGTTGATTTAGTTGTGCCAGGTGTTAACATTGCTAACTTTCCGGCTGCTTTAATTGCTGCTTTAGTAGTTGGTTTAATCAATGGTTCAGTTAAGCCAGTTCTGTCTGCCTTATCTTTACCACTTAATTTCTTGAGCTTTGGAGCATTTTCTCTAGTTGTAAACGGTCTGTGTTTTACATTAGCAGCATTTTTGGTTCCTGGGTTTAGCGTTCACGGTATTCTCGGTTTTATTCTCGGTCCAGTTGTTTTATCTTTTGCTAACACATTCATCAGCAAATACTTTGCCGAGAAAAATCTGACTTTGAATAGCGGTGACGTTAAAACCCAAGGTGAATTACCTTCAAGGTAATTGTTTGTTGGAATAGAGACGCTCCTTAGTATTATGTCTCTATCCAAAATAAATCTAAAGGCTTGAAGCACACCTCTGAATTAAGCTAATTCCTAACATGGAGTTTATAATTCAGTAGTTTCCATAAAAAGTAAGTAAATAAAATTAAAATAGTAGCAGTCCTACCATGAAAATAGTTCGTTTTCTTCTTGGTCTTCTTGTGCCTCCCTTAGGCGTTTTCTTAACAGTTGGTGTTGGTCCAACTTTACTAATTAATGTTTTACTAACCCTTCTAGGTTGGGTTCCTGGTAGTATTCATGCAGTTTGGGTCATAGCTAAACGCGAAGAAGCTTTAGATAGGCAGGAACCGATTTAGTAAAGTTTTTACGTTTGATGAATCTTCTCTCTTAACAAGGAAATAAATTTTGGGCGGACTAATATTAAGTCCGTTCTTTTAATTGTTAGTTATAACTTGTTCTGCCCTTAAGCGCTTTAGCCTAGGGCTATACAAACAAAGCCCACCTTGTCCTGAGGGGCACGCTTCGCGAAGGTGGGCTTAATATCTAAAAGCCTGCGTAGGCAGGCTTTGTTCGTATAGCCCTACCCTATAAGGGTAGGTGCTGATGAAATTACCAAATCTCTATTTGTGAGATTTATCAGAATGTTCTCTATCTTTAAACGCGTTAACCGCTGTTGACAACAACTCGCGCAAGATTAGTTTTACCTGGCGTTCTTTTTTAGCGATCGAAGAACCGGCTTCACCCAGTTTCTCTTCTAACTGCGATCGCTGTTGCGCTACTTGTATAGCTACTGATTCTGCTTGCGGACGAGCTTTGTCATACCAAGTCTTAGCCTCGTCTAAATAGCCTTTAACCTCTTCACCGCGTCCGCCATAACGTGCAGCTAAATTAGCTCTGACAATGGCTAGCTGCGCTTGCAATTGAGCGTAACGTTTCTGTAATAATGCCGCTTCATCGCTGTTTTTAATTGTGTTGACAGCAGAATCAATCACAGTTTGGCTATTAGTATTTTCTTTGCCGGTCTGTTCCACTTCTGTTAAAATGCCATCAATTTCTTGCTGAAGTTGTTCTTCTTCATTATCCAGTTTTGCCTGGAGTTGCTTCATTTCAGCTTGAGTTTTAGCAATGGTTTCATGTCTTTTGCTGTTAACAGCTTCCAGTGCTCCTTCAATTGAGGCTGTCACTTCTTCTTTGACTTCGCTACCTTTTTCTTGTAAGTTTTCAATCACGGTAGAAACAGCTTCTCTGACAATGGTGCGAAGTTCTGTAGAACCTTCTTTAAACTCAGAGCTGACTTGAGAAACTGCGGCTTTGACAATTTCTCGAATGCGATCGGCTCTAAGTTGTCCGGCTTCTTTGGCTTGTTTGATGTCGGTTGTAATTTGTTCTTTGATATTGTTAGGCATGGAACTATTTCGCTGTAGATAATTTGAATCTCTAAAATTTAAAATTTTTAGACATGATGTTCTATTTCCATTCTGGCGCAGTATTTTCTTGCTTGGCACTTCCTTTAGGTAGAAAAATAGTAGCAATTTGCTTACTTGTATGAGGTTACACTTCATGAGATAATTATTATCTACCTAGTAGGAAATAATAGTAAAATATGTGGCTAGTAAATGTTACTTGTTCAGATGATGCTTGGAAGCGCTCTACGGTGGAATTTAAAGCTATGACAGATAAGTATCAAGGCAATTGTATTTCTTCTAAGAGAATGCCTGATGGTACACGGATTATGGGATATAAAATTGAGGATATCAGTGATGCTGAAGCTTTTCAGGATGAATGTGCAAGTTTAGCTGAATTTACGGCTTACTTTGAGTCGCTTTGAAAGCAGTAATAATTACCCAACTGCAAAACTACTACAGCATTTTTATATTCTTTCTTATTTAAAGGTCTAGTAAAGTGAAAAAGCATCTGATAATCTTGCTGATATTGATTTTGTTAAATGTTAATTTCATATCTCCCGCTTTAGCAGCCGATACAGTTAACGGTACACAAATTTTTAGCGTTCATTGCGCTGGCTGCCATATCAATGGTAGCAATATTATCAGGCGCGGTAAGAACTTGAAAATGAAAGCGCTAAAGAAAAATAACATGGATTCAATAGAGGCGATCGCATCCATTGTAACTAACGGCAAAAACAATATGTCGGCTTATAAAGACCGCTTAACTGAACAGCAAATTCAAGATGTTGCTGCATACGTTCTCGAACAAGCAGAAAAAGACTGGCGTTAACATATGAATTAAATTGAACTTTTCCCTTTTCCGACTTACTTCATTACTCATAAACTTTAAAATGAACTTACCAACATCAAGTCGTCTACAATTCACCCCCAATTTAAACATTTGCCGAATATTAAATGGAATGTGGCAAGTTTCTGGCGGACATGGGCGCATTGACCGAGCCACCGCCATTGAAACAATGTTTAAATATATGGATGCGGGCTTTACTACTTGGGATTTAGCAGACCATTATGGTCCAGCGGAAGACTTTATTGGTGAGTTTCGCCGTCAATTAATTGCTACTCGTGGCAAAGAAGCTTTATCTAACCTGCAAGCTTTCACAAAATGGGTTCCTCGACCTGGGAAAATGACTAAAAAAGTCGTTGAGGAAAACATCAATATTTCCCTCAGAAGAATGGATGTAGAATCATTAGATTTAATGCAGTTTCACTGGTGGGAATATAGAGATAAAAACTATTTAGATGCCCTCAAATATATGACAGAACTTCAAACCGAGGGAAAAATTAAGCATTTAGCTTTGACAAACTTTGATACTGAAAATTTACAAATCATTGCCGACGCAGGTATCAAAATAGTTTCTAACCAAGTGCAATTTTCTTTAGTTGATCGCCGTCCGGAAGTGAAGATGGTTAAGTTTTGTCAAGAACACGACATCAAACTTTTTACTTACGGTACACTTTGCGGTGGTTTATTATCAGAAAAGTATTTAGCTAAACCCGAACCGCGAAGCTCTTACCTTGAAACGGTTAGCTTAAGAAAATACAAAAATATGATAGATGCGTGGGGGGGTTGGAGTTTATTTCAAGAGCTGCTTTCTACACTGAAACAAATTGCTGATAAACATGGCGTGAATATCTCCAATGTAGCAGTGCGTTACATCTTAGATAAGCCAGCTAATGCTGGTGTAATAGTCGGTGCAAGACTTGGTATTTCTGAACATATAGAAGATAATGCCAGAGTGTTTAACTTAACACTTGATGCTGAAGATAGCTTAAAACTAGATGCTGTATCTCGCAATTCACGCGATTTATATCAGAGCATCGGCGATTGTGGCGATGAATATAGAAAATGAAAAATCGCTGGCAATGCTCTCTATTATCCAATACGGTTCAGTTAAGGCTATGCAGTGCTTGAAACAATAAACACGGGAAGATTCGTTATTGTTCCAGTACCTCTGTGTTTAACTTTTTTCGAGCGAAATTTTGATACAGGCTTTTTCACAAC
>JAESFM010000176.1_pt1 | contig 20845 bp, 24 predicted proteins | sample 9266171 | NCBI WGS metagenome assembly JAESFM01 (sample SAMN14505069, study PRJNA617099) | algae metagenome | isolation source: Hassallia sp. WJT32-NPBG1 and co-occurring heterotrophs from well developed... | place: USA: Mojave Desert, Joshua Tree National Park, California | collected 2006-06-22
CCCAGCGTGGCTAAGGTGTTGCCCAGCTATTTCCGCTGGATGGCTCCCATTTACGTTCCTTCGGTGACTCGTGTCCTGTTTGGACCCCTTCGCAAACAGGCTGGGGTCAAAGCAGAGGAAGTTGAAGCATCACCTGAGTGGGACTTTGCTAGTAACTTCTAAGGCTTAGGACGAGTCCTAGAGACTATTAATACTGGATCTTCTGTTCAATGGGGAATGACATTTTGTTATGTCAGCCCCAAAATAAACTTGCAAAAAACTCAACTGAAAAAGGGAAAATATCATGGCATACACTATCGAAGCAGATATAGAACAATTTACCGAGGCAGATGCTGAAAGCCTAGAATTTGCAACCGAAGACTTGGAAGGTCTTGAAACTGAGTCAATGGAGAGCATCAGCTTGGAAGATGTCAATCCTGAGAGCGTAGCCGAATCACTAGAGAGTTTGATGGAGGGAGCGGAAGCAAATGGCTATGGCAATGGCTACACTCGCCCCAGTCCTAGCAGCTCTGTAAACAAGCAGTTGCTGAAGACCTTCACAATTATCGTCAAGAAATTGGTGAAGAAAATTATGAGCAACCCTAGAACTCGTGCCAAACTGCAAGCCGCCACTCGCAAAGGTCCAACTGCGGTTGCCCGACTGCTGACACCCAGCGTGGCTAAGGTGTTGCCCAGCTATTTCCGCTGGATGGCTCCCATTTACGTTCCTTCGGTGACTCGTGTCCTGTTTGGACCCCTTCGCAAACAGGCTGGGGTCAAAGCAGAGGAAGTTGAAGAAGCGCCCGAATTTATTCAATTTTTGCCCTGGATATTTCGTGCTATATCACTTGGACGGACTGCGTACAAGACGGCGAAGCGTCGTTGATAAGGAGCCAGTGCAGCTCTAATCAAGCCCTCTGCTGCTTGAGAAAGAACCAACTTTCCTTCAAGACGGGCGATGACTGACGACAAACTGCATTGCATCTATGCCCTCCGATTTCTCTTCTGATTTAGGGAGTTTGGGGGCTGCGATCTGATTTTCCTTTCATTTCATCAATACAGGAGGCAAAACCCCATGATTTTAGAAGATGATTTTTACTTAACAGACGAGCAACTTGATGGCGCTTCAAGCGAAGTCCGCAATCAGTGGGGAGCCGAGATTGACGACAAACTTGAGAATCTCTTAGAGCATCAAATCCTGGCTGAAGAAGGCGGAATTGAGTCTACTAAGCGCCAGCGGGTGATTGTTCATTACAAACCAACTAAGTCGTTCGACGATTTCCAGAACGAATTCGACGACTTGGAAGAATTATATCAGAAACGCGGAGAAGAATTTGAATTCCAAGAGTTTGACGAATTTGAAAGCTTGGCAAATGAATCGATCGAGTCACTCTTGAAAGAGTTGCCAACCGCAGAGACAGGCGAACATTTAAGATTAGGGAATGCGGTCGTTGCCAACCTCACCCCTGCCGAAATTAAACAAATTGCCAGTCGTAGCGATGTAGAACAAATAGAATTTGATACGCCCCTTAAGTTGGAACTCGATCTGAGCGCTGTTAGCGTGGGTGTGGTTGAAGCCAGAACCCAAGGACTGGTTGGCACGGGCAAAGGCGTGATCGTCGCCGTCCTAGATGGAGAAGTTGATATTAACCATCCTGACCTCAAAGGTCGTGTGGTTCATAAGCGGAACTACACCAACGAAGAGTGGGGCAACCCGCATCCGCATGGCACCCATGTGGCGGGCATCATCGCGGGCAATGGCTCCAAGTACAAAGGCATGGCACCGGGGGCAGAAATCTGGAGCTATAAGATTTTTCCCACCCAACCCGGAGAATCGACCGAATCGAGAGGTGCCGATGCAATTGAGGATGTCGTGAAGGATATGCAGCAAGAGAAGCGATTACGGATTGCCAACTGTAGTTGGGGATCGTTTAGCCAAATGCTTGATGGCAACAGCGTCGTTTCCGAAACCGCTGAACGAGCGACGAAACTCGGCTTAGTGTTAGTGAAAAGCGCAGGCAACGAAGGCACTAAAAGACCTGGACCCGGAAGCCTTACCATTCCGGCAGATGCCAGAGGCGATGTGATTGTGGTTGGAGCGTCTAGCCGTGATAGTAAGAGCGTCATGCCTTTTAGCAGTCGGGGTCCAACGAGCGACGAGCGACCAAAGCCGGATATCCTGGCTCCTGGTGAATTGATTATGTCTGCCAAGCCGGGTGGCGGCTACGTCAGGCAGTCGGGTACCAGTATGGCATCGCCCCATATTGCGGGGATTGCTGCCCTAATCTTAGAACGTTATCCAAAGCTCCAACCTTTGCAGGTCAAGAAAATTCTGATGCAATCTGCCAAGAAACTAGATTCTTCTGAATTCGATGAGAATGCCCAGGGCATGGGATTGGTAGATGCCGTCAAAGCGTTACAGCTAGCAGGGCAACCGATCGCGGAGGCAGAGAAGATCACCGCCATTCCATCGCTTAAAGAATGGACGCTGCGCGAGCAGGTAAATATTGCTGTGCGAAACACGGGTGATGAAACAATGCAAGCGGTGAAAGCAACTCTGGTTGGACCTGACGGCATTAACCTGATTGGGCTTGACGGCAAGAAAGTGACGAGTGCCAAACAAGACTATGGCACGTTGCGAGTCGGTGCAGAGGCAACCCGCGACTTTGGAATTGAAGTGCCTTCAAAGTTCAAGTCGCCTCAATGCCAGCTGACTTTAAACCTCAATTTCACGACGCCAACTGGCAAGAAGAAGACTCGTTCGTACAAGCTAACGCATCAAGTTCCCAGTCTTCAGCGCTAGAAGGTTGTATGAGTAGAGCGAAAACTTAGTAAGGAGGTTCAAATTCAAGATGAATATTGATTTCACAACCATTGCACGGGGTACTGATAGTGGTTATCAAAACGCCAGTCAAATGACGATCGACAACTCAGAGCGATGGATCGGTTTCTGGCAACTGCACACTTGCAATACCGAGCCACCGCCACCCGTTCCTCAAGTGGATTTTAGCCGCTACAGGGTAGTCGCCGTCTTTGCTGGGGAGAAGCCAACTGGCGGTTACTCAGTTGAGATTCTGAGTGCCGAAACCAGTAGCTCCCAAACCAGGGATCGACCGTCGCTCGTGATTACCGTTCAGTATCGACAGCCTGGTGCTGGAGAATTTGTTACAGACGCACTTACCTATCCGTATCACATGATTAGGATTCCCAAAATCGATGCGAACAAGGTTGTTTTTAAACACGTTTAACCCAGTGCATCGTTCGCTCAACATCACTGTTACCAGAGCTAAATTGAATGTCCATCAACAACAACAGGAGAGAAAATCATGAAAGCACAGACAATCGAACAAGTTGAGTTTTTTTCAGAAGCAGAACTGGAGAGCCTAGAGTTCGTACCAGAGGAATTAGAAGCCATTGAAGCAGAGCAAGTCCCTGATCTGGACAGTATTTCTTTTGAGGAAGTAGCCAAAGACCTGGAAGCTTTTTTTGAGGGAGACACCGAAGAGGCAAAGTTGGAAATGAATAGGCTGCCGAATGAACTTGTATTTAACACATTGAAGCGCTTGGGACTAAACTCCTTGAGGAGAATGGCTCAGACAAACCATAGATTCCGTCTATTAGCGCTAACCGTAATTTCACAAAGACAAAACCAGATAGATGGCATTCGTAACCAAATAAGTACATTAACGGCACAAAGGAATGCCTTAATGCCAGGCAACCCTGCAAGGAGCCAATTAAACAGAAGAATTAGGTCTCTTCACAGTCAGATAAATCGGTTGGAACAAGGGTTTTAAGTGCGGGGACAGTCTTTAAAGTCAGGCGATCGCTCATAGATGAAGGTTGATAAGAGTGCGATGTCTGTTCTCAAGAGTGCGATCCTTGTTGAGATTATCTTAAAAGTCAAGCGATCGCTCATGGATAAAGGTTTATTTGTTGCGATGTCTGTTTGTTCAAGTGCGATCCTTGTAGCGACACTCTTAAAAGAAATGCGATCGCTCAGGGATGAGGGTTGATAAGGGTGCGATATCTGCTCTCAAGAGTGCGATCCTTGTAGCGACAGTTTTTAAAGAAATGCGATCGCTCATGTAGGAAGGATGATGAGCGTGCGATGTCTATTCTCAAGAGTGCGATCGCTAATTTTGTAGGGGCTGTCTTAAAAGTAATGTGATCGCTCATGTATGAGGGTTGATGAGCGTGCGATGTCTGTTCGTCCAAGGATGCGTTACGCGAATGCGCTCTACAGAAACTAAAAATAATTAATAAGCGCTTTGATTAATACCGAAAAATAGTTTATTAGCAAAAGATTGAGGAAATAATACTATTTGTATTAGAAAAAAACGAAAGTATTTGTAGCCAGTAAGGTGAGCAATGCTAGCCCTGTCAAGTTGGGTTTCAATCAGACCCTTATGCGGCAGTCAATAGACTTCTTGCAAAAGTCGCTTAAAGGTGAATAATTAAGGGTTAAATAAATATAAAAAACCCTTTAACCTTTACCCCAACTCTCAATAGTTATAATGTTCTCCTTTGGTTTTCAGCCTAATAGTAGCAATCCTGCTCTCCACAAAGTTAATAAAGAACTCAAACGCGAGGCAATTGATATGTATAGCTCTGATAAATTCAAGATTTTCTCTTGCGATGGCGGTGGATTTAGAGGATATCTAACCTCTCTCATTCTTGAAAGAATTGAAAAAAAACTAAATAACGAAATTGCAGCAGTACAAACGAAAAATAATGCTAGTAATCAAAAGCTTGGCGACTATTTTGAAATGTATGCTGGCACATCAACTGGAGCGTTAATTGCCTGCGGACTTGCATTTGGGTTAAGCGCACAGGAAATCAAAAATATATACGACAAACACGGAGAAAAAATATTTCCCAACTTAAATATCTGGAAGGAATTACAGTATAGAGCCGCCCAATTCCTGAGTGCTTTTACTATTCAAAGGCTAACAGGAATGACATCCGAGCATCGCTTTTGGTCAAGCAAGCCTTTATTTGATGGAACCGAATTGCAAAAGGCTATTGAGAACGTTTTTGGTCAAGACACTCGCTTGGGGGATTTTGCACATAATAAAAGAATAATTATTACTGCCTATGATGTTTGGAATTCCTTGCCAGTTATTTTTGATAACCAGAACGAAGAACATCAATCACTGAAAATAGTTGATATTCTCTTGGCATCTGCTGCTTATCCTGGTGGATTTCCTGCTCATAGTATCTCAGATCCGTCTTTTATAAAACATCAAGCCAAACTTGGAAGCTCAAAACCTAATTACGATGGCTTTCCATTAGTTGACGGAGGTTTGGTCGCTAATAATCCAGCATTGCTGGCTCTTGCAGAGTACTGTAAATACAAAAAAAACAATCCTCAAATTCCCGATGCAGTGATTCTGGCTACTTTTGGTACTGGAAAGCTCGCTCTTAGATTCAACTTAAATCAAACAAAAACTATGGGACTACTTGATTGGACTTTTCCTTTTGGTAACCCCTTGTTAGAAGTCATTTTTGGAGGTTACTCAAGACTTACTGACAATATTGCTTCATCACTGCTATTAGACTACATCAATAAAGATGGTATAGACAACTATTTCAGATTTCAACCGTACATTCAGACTGTCGAGAACCAATCTTCAACAGTTTCTTCAAATCTTTATCCTATTACTCTTCCTGATTCAGTATTTATTACTCCTCAGGAACAAAAACAATTTGAAAGTGCAACATTTCAGCACAGTTCAAAAAATGTCTTGGCAAAGATTGCTGACAAGTATCTAACTGAAAAGCCAGAAGACTCAAATCCTCCTTTAAATCAGGAAATGCAGGTAAGCCAAAGAATAGATAAATTGGTCAGAAGTCTCTTGTAATCTAGCTACTGATAGAAAGATTTGTTCAGATGTAGCCATTCATATCTTGCAGTAGTCGCCATTCGGCTAAAGCCTCCAGCTACACACACTAAGTACATAGATGGTCTCTCAAGACTAAATAAGACAGCTATCTATTATGTAATTAAACAAAAAAGGAGAAAATTATCATGAATACACATCCTAATGGTACCTGGATTTGGAATTTGTTAGAACTCGAAAATAACTACCTTGACAGGTTAGTTAAATGCCAGGTAAAGCGCGTCTACCTGAAAGTTTTTGATGGTAGAAGTAGACCGATGTTTTGGAGCAATCAATGTTCTCCAGAAATAATTAAGGAATTCAAATCTCGCGGTGTGGAAGTTTACGGATGGGGATATCACTACGGAACTGATAATATCGTTGAACAAGTATCAGCAGTAAAGCAAGCTCTTGATTGTGGATTGGATGGCTATATCCTTGATTTGGAAAAGGAAGTTGAAGATAAAAGCACTCACATTTATGTAGACAAACTTCTGTTTGCGCTTCGTCCTTTGGTTCAGGAAGGAACACTTGGATATACCAGTTTCGGTCATCCTGGACTTCACCCTAATGTTCCTTGGAAGATTTTGGACAAGTATTGCGATATAGCTTTACCACAGATTTACTTTGAAAAATTCACTTTCAAGCCTACCACGAAAGAATTGGTTAAGGATTGTCTAAATGCACATCAGTCCATAGGCTTGCAAAAACCAATTCTGCCGATTTGGGGTTCCGAAAGTGATACACAAAAGCCTGCTAAGAAAGCAGAACTTCAGGATTATCTCAATAATTATCCAGGGTCGTCAATTTGGCGTCTTCCTAATAAAGGTGAACGTGGTGAAGCCTGGAATTTAACATATTCGTATTCTGGCTTGGAATTACCCATTCTTACCCGTTTTCTTCGTCTAGGAGTTGAGGGAGAGGATGTCAAAGCACTGCAAAAAGTCCTGAATGCTAAAGGGTTTAATGCTGGAGTTGTAGATGGGGAGTTTGGTTCTCAAACTGAAACTGCTGTGAAGAACTTCCAAAAAGTAACCGGAATTGATGTAGATGGGGAGGTTGGTCCACAAACTTGGGCGGCTCTTGGTGGTAAATTTAATAACAAACTGCCATTAGATATTCTTGCTAAACTTGCCGATTTTGCTGAACAGGAAGCAGCTAAGAGTCTGATATGGAATGGACCAAATAGTGAAGCTGAGAAGTATCTCCAGCCTTTCCGCAAACCTATGCTTGAATTAGGTCAAATCGGTAAAGAACCAGTCTTTTATAACTGGTGTGCTGCGTTTGTAACTTATTGTTGCCGGGATGTAGGAATTGAGATTCCAGATGTTCCTGAAGGATTCTGGGCAACAATGGCTCTAGTTGAATCTTGGAAGTATTGGGCTAAAAAGAATGGGTATTGGTATCTAAAAGGAAGTATCACTCCTCAACGTGGAGACATCGTTGTTTTTGATTGGCAAAGAAACAATTCACAACTGGATCACATAGGCATTGTTAGAAGATACACACCTGGAAGTTCTGAGATTCAAACCTCTGAAGGTAATCACAGCGATGATAATATCAGCGGTAACTTTATGCAAAATATGGCAAATGTCGCAGGATTTATCAGAATAGGCTGAATTACAGCTATTAATCGACAAAATAACCGGGTTACGCAATCCTGGGATGATTAGAAAACGCGAGCGTTTTAATTCCTTGATTTTTGCTCTTTTTAGAGAGACTTTAAAAGCTGTTTCATCTCAAAAAGAGTGAGCAACGTCCAATAACTGGATGCAATCGCCAGGAAGGTGACTTCCTGGCGATTGCATCCAAATAACGGTACATTACGCCACGGAACTGTAACATACTTTACTTAATCTTTGTTTATAAACGAATAGCACTCTTCATAAGCCGAAACAATAATGGTATAAGGCTTTGAAGGATTAAGTCGGTTAATCGTCGCTGGCGCTAAACCTTGCTCAAAAAGATGGTTGCGGTAAACGACCACTACCGCGTTCGCCTGGGTTTTGGACAGCGATAAAAATTCGCGGGACAGGGAGCAATGTTAATTCACGACCGGGAGCAATGAGGCGTCATAAATTTCGCAAGTCTTGAAAATAAGCCCTGCGGGTGTGTTCCGAACGTTTTTGCGTCAGTAACACTTCGAGAAGTTTAAGTACTTTTGTACAAAAATACAATTATGCAAAAGTACTTTAGTACAACTTTACAATAGTATTATATTTATGTTATGCAAATTTGTGCTTTAGTATAATGCAACTTTTTTCAACTCCCACAATTGTCACCTTGGGGCTAGCAGGCGGACAGGGAAAGTCTACCGTCGCCCTAATGCTCGGTCGATACCTGGGACGATTGGGAATTTCCGTACTGTTCATTGATGCAGACCCGCAGTCATCGCTCACAAGTTTTTTAGGGGTTAAGGTGCAGCCAAATACCCCTACCCTGCTGGAGGTAATCACCCAAAGCGAAGAAAAAACCCGAATTGTTGATGCGATCGCACCAGTACCGGATGTCCAACTAGACAACGGCATCATCAGCAACAGCAACTTATTTCTGATACCTTCAGATGACGGCTTAGAGAATGCGAATTACAAACTTGCATCCAGCGGCATTAGTTTGTTTATCTTGAGAAATCGCTTGCAACCTATAATTAGCAATTTCGGGGTAATAATTGTAGACCCACCACCAGAGCGATCGCACTTGGCACAAACTTCTCTGGGTGCAGGGGATATTTGGATAATCCCCGCAGAAGCCAACGTCAAAGGAGTACAGTCGCTAGTACGTACCCTCGAACTAGTCAAAGAATTCAAAAGTGCTTTACCATACGGTGAACTAATGGGAGTCATACCCTTTAGAGCAAAGTGGACGGGTGTAAATCCAACCAAAGCTACCAAAAGCAGCATAGAAACAATGGGTGAAATAGTGGGAAAAGATTTGATGTTACCCCACCTTCTCGAATCGGATGTATATAAAAATGCTATCAACCAACGGGTATCACCAAGCGATTTAGGACAGCCGGGACTGGAATATCCAATTTCAGTATTGGCGCAGAAGCTAAAACCAGCATTAGCCGAACAGTACGCAAAATTAATCCCAACCGAAACAGTGTAATTTATAGTACTAGGAATTAGACATGAGCCTATTAGATGAAATTCGCGATCGCGCAACACAACCTACCGTTCCCCCACGTATTGATGTATTGCAGCAGCAAATACCTTCATATGACACATCATATGATGCTCCAGTGGTGACTACTTACTATAAACAACAACCGTCTGGAATATCAGAACTCAAGCGATTAGAAGAATTACTCGCTAACTTTCCAGAAATTGCCGCTAGAATACCCGTGAGGTTGTCAACCCCGATTAAAGACGAACTTGACGAACTATGTAATCGAGAGAAAGTCACAATCGAAACATTACTTGAAGCGTTTTACGTAACTTGTAAGGACAAGGAATCAGTGATGAAGCAAGTTATCAAGGAAGCAAAAAAGCGGTTGAAAAGCAGGAAGGAGGCGGGTAATATTCGGTCTAGCCTAACCAAACTAAATAATTTGACGCGCAAATAGAAAAAGTCGAACGCGCTCTGTCAAGTAACAACAACTAATAAGCGTAAGAAAAGCTCCGAAAAAATCATACTTTTTTAAGGAGAAAAATAATGAGTGCCGAACAAACCGTCTTAGAAGCTTCTTTGTGTAGAAATCACCAAAGTCCAGTTGGTAGATTTACTTTAGCTCTCATCGAGAGTTTCTCTCGTTCGCAATATAACGCGCTCTTGTTCATACCAAATCTTCCAATAACGCAGTGATTTTACCCTGCGCCTTAGTGCGGTTGTCGTCGTAAATCATCAAAGTATTCAAACTCGCATGGCGGCTTAACTTTTGCACGCTTCTGACATCTCCACTACTCGCATCCAGCGCAGCCGTTACCGACGAATGCCTGATTCTGTGCGGGCTGATAGTTTTAGAAATACCAGCTCGCTTTGCAATCGCCACAACAATCTTGCGGATGCCATCGCCCGTCAACCTATGCCCGTAATGCGGTCGTAGCGAAATAAACAACGGTTGCTTGATATCTAACTCCCGACGCACCAACAACCAATCCTGTAGCGCATTGCAAGTTTTGGGATGCAAATCGATATTTTCCTTTTGGGTTCCCCTACCCTTCCCCAAAATAGCAAGAGTCCTTGCATCTTTATCCAAATCCTCAATATTGCAGTGGGAAACCTCCTCACGCCGCAACGCATTTGCCCACAACAGCCGCAGCAGCGCATAATCCCGTTTCCCTTTCAACGTTTCTCTATCGGGTACTGCTAACATTTTCTTAAATGCTTCCGGACCAATCCCCGTTGTATCCCGGTACGGCTTTACTTTCTCACACTTAATATCTGCAAGCGTCCAGTCGCACTTCCCCACCTTATAGGCATAATTAACCAGTGCCTTAATTGCCGCCAACCGCCTGTTGACAGTCGCTTCCTTCAACTCCTGGTCAACCAGCATCGCCTTATAGCGCAAGACCAGCGTCACCGCCGAGAACCTGTCCATTTGTAGAAACTGCGCCACCAACACCGCAGTTGGTTCTTGACCGCACACCGTCATGAAAAAGTTCTTTAAATCCTTCGCATACTCGTGCCGGGTGCTTTTATTGCGCTTGCCCACTAATAATTCCTGCAACAAGTCGCGTTCAACAGCTAGAGCAAAGGGATTTGCCCGCGTTAGGGAACCATCATTATCTGGTGGCGGCATAAACTATCGAAAATCAATGTTTTCGATACTTATTTTACGCCAATTATGTAATTAGTAAATAGTAATAACCAACAACGGGGCATCCAATTCCTGATCCGCTGATATCAATGCAATAAGATTCGATATCGGTCTTCGATGCTATCAATGGCGATATCAACATGTCCGAAACTGAAGATGATAATAAACAAGCGTGCAATGGTGCGTGTCCCCACTCCCCGCTCTTCCAGCAGGCGCGGGAATTATCCCGGTTGCACCGACACTCTCCGAACAAGTATGGAAATTGATTAACGGGCGATCGCATGTTTTGGTTGAGGGATTTTTTTAATTAAATATCACGCCCGCAACATCAGGCTTGATTGCAGGAAAGCGAATCTTCTCAGGATTTAAAGTCTCAATCCAGGCGATTAAAGTTTCAAGTTCAAGGTTGGAAATATTAAATTGTTTGCTTGCATCGATGACAGCTTGGGGGAAATATAGCGGACTCCGATCGCATCCCCATTGGCTGTAGATTAACAAGTCCAGTTGTGAAGATGTGAGCATCGTTAATTATTCCTTCGTGTAATTAAGGTTATGTAATTGTCTACCCCGGACATGAAAATTACAAAGGGTAATGTAATTACTGTAACTACAGCTTTAGCGATGGCATGAATTTATTTTTCAAACATGATATTTACTAGTGTTTTGTTGTGGTTAATAATGCGATTAAGTTTCTCGGCAAACATTAATGCTATCAAGCATTACTTAGTCTTCAAAGCTGAGTGGTTTACGATTGAAGTGCTGGTAAATTTTTTCAGGGTGAAACCAATCGGGCAAGGTCTTCTCAACGTCGTCAAGGTTGTTTCCTTGCTCATCCACTAACCCGTAACGTACAACGACCCTTTTTAGCGGTGTTTCACCATTAGCTGAGAATTTCTCAAGCAATACGGTACCCGATTTTCTAGCGCTTGCTGTACCGTCTGGAAATGATTCATTGGTGGCATTGTGAGTTATGCCTAAAAGATATTCCTTAGCTTTACGGGTATCAGTTAAGCTCATTTTGAAAAATGCAATCGCACTTTCACCACACAGCGATTTTAAATTGGTGAATTCATCCACAATCACTTGCTGTTTAGTGGTCGGTTTCTGCTTAATCCGGATCAACCACCTTTCGCAGCAATCCTCAAAAGCAAGGCTTATTTCAGACTCTGATTCTGCTTTGCTGGCAGCGTCTAACAACTTCCATACCGAGGCATTATCCCCAGTGGCGTGTCTATCAATTAGTTGATGAATTGGTGCGTCAAGGCAGTACTTTCTAATTAATGCAATGGCTGTGGCGGTGTAAGTTTTGCCGCTTCCTTGATTGCCTATAAGCCATAATGGTTTAAGTGAATTAATTATTTTCCACAAATAACCATCCTCATGGTTTTTGAGCGCATCTACGAGGGTATTTTTAAGGTGTTCATCTGCTGAAACCTGCTCTGGTTCCTTAACTTGAAGAATCTCTGTTTTAGCTCGTTCCTTGTCAGCCTTCGCCTTAGCTAGAAGATTCTCGGCTATAATTTTATCTTGAGCCGAGTGGTTGACAGCTCGGGCTTTTATGAAGTCTTCAAACTGAATTCGCGCCTTAGCATTTTCGTTTTCTTCATCGGTTAGCCCTAGCGTTTTGCGTTCCTCCATATCCAGCGCGGTTAATCCGTCTTTGAGGCGTTCAGTGTGCAATTGAGTTGAGTGTTGCTTAATTTCCCTGCGATGTGCGCTACTTAGCCAGGTAGCGTAACCGTCCGTTTTCTCAGCCTCACCTAATTCGTAATCCCTGCGTTTAAGTCGTTGCGATCGCACGAGCAAGCAACCCGCTACACCCCAAAGCCCGATAACGGCGATGGCGTTAGCTTCTAACTGCCGAGGGTTGTCGGTGGGCAAGTCACGCACCCATTGAATTGCATCGCCTTTATAGGGGATAACACTACCGTATCCGCCATAGCGCCGCCATTCTGAGGCTAGGACATACCGAGGATGATTACAATATTGTTTGTCAAGGTAAAGTTGCCCAATTTCTGTTTTTGAAACTGGGCAGAACTGAATCTGTGTTAGGTCGTAAGCCTGCCTGGTTTGAGCTGCGGCAAAGCCTGCGATCGCTCCAATAGCAAAAAAGCCTGCGGCAACCAACTCAATAATATTGCGCTTCAATCTCTACCTCCTTTAAAAATAATCGAGAACGCACCCAATACGAGCAGAGCCGCAATCCCAATACTTAGCCAAGGATCTAACTGCGGATTTTGTTTTTCAATGGTTTGAATATCCTGATTGATTTGCACCGCCGTCTCCCTGGTTAGCGTTTCAAAGTATTGATAATCTTTTGTTGCCAGCCAAGTGACAGTGCCAGCAGTCACAAGTCCTACTGCACTTTTAAAAATATTTTGCATGTTGTCAACTTCTAGTCCATCGCTGTTGTAATTAACTCGAAAGCCTGTCAGCCCTGCAAGAGAACCAACACTGCACACAGAAAAGCACAACGTAATTGCCAGCCAGAGGTTAATACCACCACCAGTAACTAATAAAAACTTAGCTATAAAAAAACCCGTAGAATTTAGCGACCAGCCAACAAAAAATCTAGACAACTTCTCGGTTGTATCAATAACTTGTTTGCGGTGTATCTTGCGTTCTTCTAAGTGTTCTAATAAGTTTTTTGGTAAAGGCGTATCTGGCGCGATTTCGCTGACTACTTCCTCTTGACCATCGTCGCTGTCGTATGTCATCGTTAATATTGGATTATTGATATAAGCCCACTAGCGACCGCTCAAAGTTTGCTAGTGGGCTTTAACTTTTAGAAGCCAAGCAGTGTGTCCTTAATCTTTTGGACTATAGAGCGCCCTGCATATTGCTTTTTGGGTTTAAACTCGTCAACAGCGTTGTCGCCTGTTTCTAAGTAATACTTGCCTAGTTCTTTGTCGTGTTGCAGGTCGATAGTGCGCTGCTTGATATCTGTCTGTAATTCGGCTTGCAGCATCTTGTACTCCCCGTCAACCTCCATCAGTTAGAGTCGATGGTGGGTATTATCCCACGCACCTCTCTGTTAGAACCGTGCGTGCCACTTTCATGGCACACGGCTCCCGATATTCTTAGGGTTATACCCTTTGCTTCATGTGAATATAATCGTGACAGGATTCATGAATCGCAATCAGATTTTTAGTTTTCCAATTGCTGTGATTCCCGTCGATGTGGTGTAAGTGTACTGGTTCGTCACTTGTACATTTGAGACCACAATATTCACATTTATGGTTCTGGCGTTTTAATGCCTTAGAGGTGTTGTCGTCGTATAACTTGCTGTTGCGTTCGCTCCAGTAAGATATATCTCCATCAAAAGGTGATTTATTCCCTTTGACCATGACGTGTTTGTGTTCGGAGGAAGGAACATTAGGAAACGCTTTTTCTATTAATTTCTTAGTAGAGTGGTAATCCTGCTTTGTCTCCTTGTTAAATACCCTGAAAGTTCTGAGTTGTGTGTGCCAAAGTGAGAACCTTGACCCGTGCATTTTGCAGAACTTGTGGTAATTCCTCCATCCTCTAACTACAGGTGCTAGCTTCAGGGCTTTCTCTGTAGAACCATAATTCGAGCAATTGACTATGGCTTTTACCTTCTGACGGAATTTCTTATAGTTCTCCACTGAGGGAGTACTTCTAAATTTTCCGTTGCTTTGCACTTTGAAATGCCAGCCAAGGAAGTCAAATCCATCTGTCGCAGCGGTTATTTTTGTTTTCTTCTCACTAACTTTCATTCCTCTATCAGCTAAAAATTGGCTGATGTTCTCAAGTATTATTTCTGCATCGTCTTCGGGTCGAAGTATTATTACCATGTCATCCGCGTATCGGACTGATGGTTCGCTAATATTGGCATCCGGAGTTCTTTGTGATATCTGTCCGTGGTTTCTATGATATCTGTGGATGCTTTCTATCCCGTTGAGAGCGATGTTGGCGAGCAGTGGACTTACCACTCCACCTTGCGGCGTACCTTGTTCAGGAAATTCCGGGTTGACTCCTGCTTTTAAGCAGCGAAATATTCCTGATTTAATGCCTTTTGGAGCTATAAGGCTATCCATTATTGTGGCGTGGCTTATCCTATCGAAGCATTTTTCAATATCGAGTTCTATGACTCTTTTATTGATTCCACCAGCCTTAGAGTTTAGGTTGTTATACAGTTGTCTCTGAGCATCGTGTGCCGAGCGCCCTGGTCTAAAACCGTAACTTCTGGCATGAAAGGTTGCTTCGTGTGCAGGTTCTAGGGCAAACTTTACGAGGCATTGCCAAGCTCTGTCTTTCATAGTAGGAATTTTCAGCATCCTTTTCGTTCCATCCTTTTTTGGGATAGGAATACTTCGTAACTTCTGGTGATGCCAGTCCTTACTGGATACTTTTAGCAGTTCATTTAACTCAAATCGTTCCTTAAAAGTAAGGGATTTTTTGTTGTCGATTCCTGCTGTCTTCCTGCCTGCATTTAGCTGCGTTACTTGACGAATCGCCAAAAATCTAGCTGCACGGGATTTCAAAATCAGCTTTTGAAGTGACAAGGCTTTGCGCTTGTCTCCTGCTCGAATAGCTTTGAACACTCGACATTGTAGGCGGAATAAATCTTTGCGAAATTTCTTCCACGGTAGATTCTTCCAAGATTCACTAGCATATGCGCTGTGCCTAATCATGCTCTTACTTTGCTCTTGTGTTTTCTGAATACCTTGCAGCAATTACGCCGCATCCTACCCGTTTTGAGAGAATTCCGTATCTCATCTTACCTACCTGGGATTCGACCGTCCCAAGACTCTCAAATCGTTTTTATTCGTTCCCTCAGATGATTGTTTTGTTCCTTTAGGTGTAGCCATTTTAACCATCAGAAACCCTAGATTCATGCTGCTATTTACACAAGATGCAGCGGGTTTTAACTCTGATGAAGTCAGGGGTTTTTAATTTATGCCCTGCTTTCGACTGGGTTACTTTTTTAGGCTCTGTTTCACCGTGGGAACTCCCTGTTAGCACCAGTGTCAACCCATAACAGTCGTCTGATTGTGCCCTGTTCCCCGCTTCACTCTGTAAGAATTGAGCTTACTCGGTGGGGGCAGATAAGGAGTCACGCTTGAATCTAGCGGGTAGGACTTGCACCTACATCTGTCTGAGAGTTCAACCTTTTGTACTTTTAATGACAAATGGTTGGGTTAGTTATATACGGGCTGGATACCGGAATTCACTAACCAACGAATCGCACTGTGCTTGTCAACCCAAGTTTTTAATTTAAGGTGGTCTGTTGCCTGTTGATGGCGCAGCGCTTCTTTGTCCTTAGCCGAGGTGAAATCAAGCCTCATTTCCTCAAGAACATTGGCTAAGTGGGTATCAGCTAATGTTGCAGACTGCACCGCTCTCTCGATCTTCTCGCCACTAACACCAGCTTGTTTATAGATCTGCGTGAGAACCTGGTTAAGGTCTTCAGTTCCCTTGATTGCATTCAACATCTGGTCTTTTACTTGTGGGGCAAACTCACTAATCCTCGCCCCGTCGTTACCCATTTGCCCTATCAATTTTAGTGCTGACTTATCACCCGATAACGCTCTCACCACTAAGTTAGTAGATGCGTTGAATTTACCTTTGAGTTGCTTCTCGATCTGCCTGGATTTGGAAGTTACCAGATTTCTTAGCTTCATTGAATTTTTGGCAGCCATACTTCTTATCCTCAGTTAAAATTACGTTGCAGTGATATTCCATCCGCCTCACATACTGCTCAGTAGTTTGCTTCCTCTTTAGATATTGCTGGTAGCATCTCTGCTCATTAATTGGCAAATACACCCAGTAATGTAGCGGTAAAATCAGCCCCGTAATCGCGCCTAAACTAACAGCAATTCTTGAAAAGTAACCCAGTCTCCCCCAACGTTGGGGCAAACACTGGAGAAGTGTTAAATTATCGCTATTGAACTTTGAGCCTTGAAAGGATGTTTCCGAGTTGGCTTTTGGTTTGGCTGCGGCTCTCCTCCAACGCCGTACTGATGCTAGTTAAGCCTTGGGCAAGTTTGTCTCTGCTCTGTTGGTGGCGATTAACTACGCGCTCTTCCACCCTAGTAAGTGAGGCGTGAATTTTTGCGTCAACTTGATTAGCCGAATAATCTGCATAAGCTAGCAGCGCAGTCTCTACATCTGAAAGGATTTCATCAAAAGTGCTTGCAGAAGTATCAATAGTATCGGCGATGCTACTAACCTGTTGAGGGGTTAAAATCATCCCTAATTCAGCAGCTTTCGACGTTACCATGCTGCCCAGATTTACCGTGTCAGCTATTGCCAATTGGCTTAAATCTTCGGAGGCTGTTGCTATTGATGATTGTTCGGTTATGGTTTCTGTAAGCACCTCAGTAGTTGTTGTTTCTGGGGGCGATGAAGCTAGTTGCTTTGACTGTTTATCAATTAAAAATTCAACAGCCTGAGATAATTGCAATGAAGTTGGGTTATTAAGGTCTTCACATTCACACGCTTTAGCAGCAGCGGTGTAATCGTCCTTGGTGAAGCCTTGGTAGCCAGCTTTATACAACCGAGTACGAACGTTATTAGTGAATTTATTCGACATTGGTGATTTCCTATTTGATGATTAGCTCGTGAGATGGGTTTGCAGATTTCATAGGCTGTGGTCGCTTATTGATTACCCACTGCGTAGCTACAAAAGCCACTAGTGCTAAATCCTCGGAACTGTAAATGCTTTCAGCTTTGTAACTTAACCCCGCTTGGCTAAACCAATAATATCGAGTGCTACGAGGAACATTATCAAGATTGACTTCCAGATAATTCGTAAAAACGATCAAGAAATCCTTTCCGCTGTAGCTAATGCCTAAATCATAAAAATGTTTGAAGGCTTGCCAGCGCTCTTTAAAGCTAGAAGTTCTGAACGAAAAAACTGGACAACGCTTTTTAATTCCTGCGTAAGTTTCAACGATGCTTTGAGCATTATCAGCCTCAATTGAGAGTGAAAAGTATCGTCTTAAGCTTGTTACTATCCGCCCCCACGTTATATCTACAATGTCCTTTTCCGTGATACGCTCATAGGTCTTCTTAAGATGACGGTACTTAATTGAATAAGCTTTAGTTGTCACATCATTTCAATGGTATTAAGTAAGTGTGTATAGAATAAAATGATTATCCGGATATTCAAGGAATTAGCACCCCTTATTTACCTAGATACAAAGAATCAACACCTCTTAGTTAGTTAGACGGTATCAATACCCTTAGATTTTCATTTTTAGAAAAAGCTAAGAGATTGGATTGTGCCACTACACCCACGCGATACCAAGAGTGTCAGCTATCCGGATATACTGACACGGCTTGTTATCGCTGTTTTTAATCCATATGCGTAATGAAAATTAGTAGGTTGAGAATCCACAAAGTCTTGATGTGTGCTTGCAGATGTTACTCAGTCTTTTATATTGCGTTTTATTGATTAACCTCCATCCGAGCGCAAACCAGCAAAGCGTTAGTCAGGGGCTTTACAGCACGCATGTAATTTTCAACCTCGTTACTATTTTCAGCATTTCCAGCACAATCAAGAAGTTCAGTGATAGCCTCCTGAATCGCGGTGAGCAAAACCTCTTGTTTAGTTGGTCGGTAAACTGTCAATTCTCCAATTTCTTTACTTACTAGACTTAAGTCGTTCATAAAAGCCTCGCACTCAGTTAATAACAGCCACATAACCGTATCTCCCGATGTTGGAAAATGTAAGCTGTTGAAAACCGAGGGGTTTTTTGCTCGTCCAGCTATTAAGTTTTCAAGGTTCAGGCACGCGCAGTTATTGCGATTGCAAACATAAAGCAACTGCACAACAGACCGATGCGTTGAATAAATGGTTTTTGAAATACTTCTAAGCGTTGCAACCCATAAGGGATAACGTCTTGACGTTTTGCGCTTCAGCTTGTCTGTATTTGTTTTTTTAAGGGTATTGACGTATCCAATTCCCTGATACTGCTATAGTAAGATGAGTAACTCAAAGTGTCAACACTATTAAGTGAAATTTGCTAGTGAGCTTATAAGTGTTATTTAATAGCCTCAAAAGACATAATTTTTATGTGTAATGGCTACTAAAAAACCAAGGCTTACAATTTATCTAGCCTCGCAAGAGTTGTTAGAGGAATTACAGTCCATAGCCGATGAGCAACAAAGGTCAGTTTCTAATCTTGCTAGTATCGCGCTCGCTGATTGGATAGCTGATTACAAATCCCAAAAAGCCAAGAAAGAGGCATCATGACTGACCAACCCCAGGACACGCCATCTCGACTAGATCGCATCGAAGCGATTTTACTGCAAACTGCAACACGTCTGGATCAAGTTGCCCAACAACAGCAGACAAATACTTCGGCGATCACTCAACTCACAGAGCGACAGCAGACAAATACAGACGCGATCGCTCAACTAACAGAGCAACAAAAAGCTAACACCGCTGCGATCGCTCAACTCACAGAACGAGTTGACCAAGGTTTTGAACGAATGCAGCAGCAATTAGAAAGCAATATTTCTGATTTGGTTGGAATAATTGGTGACGGTATAGAAGGCGTTGAAGATATGCTTCGGCGTGCTTTGCAACAAGGTGGCAATGGCAATACCCCACCTAGCAATTAAAGCAAAAGGTCAATATCATGATACAAGGCAAGCTAGAAATTACCATCAAAATTAACGAACTCCCCACCGCCACCGCTGTCGAAAATGGTTGGCAGCATTTTCAGATTGACTGCGACGGGCAGATTATCAGCATCACTGTTAAGCCCAAAGTTTGGAAGAAACTTACCGATGCACAAGCCAACTATCCGGAATGGGTGGGCGCGATCGCAGGATCGATGGGTGAGGCGACTGAAAATGGTTTTGTGTTGCTAGAACCGAACATTCAAGTTTTTGAAAAAAAACCAAAAGCCGATAAAGTTGTAGCAACTTAATTTATAGTTACAATCTTTTGAGGCAGGGTTGCAGAGTGAATTTTTCCCGTCGGTGGAAAAAAGAGAATTTCATCGACGGGAATCTCGCCTCAAATAACTTTTAATTTGGATTCTTGCACGTTAAGGCTTTCAGCCATTACCTTCAATTCTTCAATAACTTTTGGCACGTTTAAAACTGTAAATTTTCCTTGTCCGATCTCGACACCATCATCAATGACTATATGCGGCAACTCAACAATTGATTTATAAGCTGCCTTGAACCGTATCTCTGACATGTTAACTTCATTGAACTGGATGTATATTCCAAGATTCCCAATAACACCCTTTTCCCCGAAATAAACATTTAAAAACTTGTCAATATCCTCAATAATAACTTCTGCGTTAATAGGATTTTCAGAATCTTTAAAAGCTTTGTCAATCTGCTGGAGCGACCAAATTTTACGGAAGTGATACAAAATCCTCAAAAATATTATTTGATTCCAACTGTACAGGACTGCTGGAATTTTACGAGGTTTAATAATTTCTAATTGCTCTAATTTTTGTAATTGTTTTCGACTAAAACCAGAAAGCTCTACCGTCTCCTTCTGGGAAAACATTCTAGATTTTTCTAGCCTTGCAAGCCTTTGTTGCCGCTTCATTCCAGCTTCTCCATCTCCTACGGAATTATTCTACTGCTCTCAAGTTTACAAAAAAGCACAATTGTGAACTATAGTTATATGGAGGGTATGGAAGAAAACTTTGCAGGTATTGTGAAGCGCTCTTGTTGAAGTACCCGGAGCTTACCTGGTACACTCATTGACCCTTTTCCAAGTTTAGCCGACTGCGAAAAAATCTTTGAGTTTAAAAAACCAGGAAGCTCCTTGCACGCGAGTTGTCTTACTAACTCATCGTCGTCATCGTTACGACTAGCTTCCGTCAGCTATGCTGACAGCTATTCATCACGTTTCTTACGATTAACGTCCATCAGTGATGCTGGCGGACATCCATCATGATTTTTATTATATCAATACAGAACAGTAAAATTGCTAAATTCCCACTCTGGGAAATTCCAGGCTGCATCTGGGGGGTGGCACAATGACAACTCCGCCCGACAACATTAAACAGAACCACTACCAAGAATGGCTTTCTGACGGTGTACACCCAGGAATCATTACTCTGAACCCACGTTCGTTAAAGGGCGAATTAGCTACCGTTGATGGAGAATACTCCTTACCTCTAGCTGAATTTCTAAATATTCCCATTCGCCCAGGACGCTGGATAAATCGCCAGGGCTTTAAAGATGAGGGTAAATTAAATCGCCTTGACTGGGCGAGAAGTGCCTCAGG
>JAESFM010000177.1_pt1 | contig 20757 bp, 22 predicted proteins | sample 9266171 | NCBI WGS metagenome assembly JAESFM01 (sample SAMN14505069, study PRJNA617099) | algae metagenome | isolation source: Hassallia sp. WJT32-NPBG1 and co-occurring heterotrophs from well developed... | place: USA: Mojave Desert, Joshua Tree National Park, California | collected 2006-06-22
TTTCAAAGCAAGGGGGGATGGCTGCGGGAGTTGTCTCTTTCATCGGGGATAGTTTGACGTTAAAGCTATGCTCTGACTGCATTATACCCTTTTTTTACCTTCTGTTTTGTCTAAGTCCCACTAACTGCCATTAAGCATCATTGAGATACAGTACTTACGTACGGTGATGTGAGAAAATCGGTTTCTTTATTTCTTTCCCCCTTTACCCTTTACCCCTTCCCCTTTCCCTTTCCCCTTTTCCCCTCTTGATGAATTGCGTCAGCTAGGTTGTTATATTTTTCTCTTCACTGTTTGACAAACATATTTCAAGATAAATTCATGAAGACTTTACAAACAAGAGTAAAGGTACAGTAAAAATATTGTTATGCTTGTACTCAAAGTGTCAAATTCTCAGTATATTACTCATTTTCATTTGTAGTGTCCACAATATTAGACGGTACAAACTGGCGACAAAAAAGCCGTTACAGCAGTAGGGGAAGTAGATACTTATTTAGCCCAATGGTGGACTTTAATGTGATGTCTGAAGTTGGAGATACTCCCCCTTAAATTGCGTATAGGCATCTAAAAAATGAAACAAAAATTGAAGAATTACATCAAGTGTAAAGCTTAGGCTGATGTAATTGTGCATAATTGCTTGTAAAATTATTTTTTGACGAAAATTAAATGGAATATCTCATCAACTCAACAACTTTCTTTTGACAAGTTGATGAGATAATTTAACCTGAGGGGGTGACAATCGCTCTGGAACTTTTGCGTCTCAAAGAATAGAGAGCTTTATGACATAAAAAGATACTGTCGAGATTTTGCTGTTGTTGAATCGATTCTCAATTAGCAAAAGCTATAAGCTTTATTTTTGGTTAAACTTTGCCCAAGAAAAGCTGTTATCTTTTTAAACCTCATAAGGTTAAAAGCCTTAGATGATAAGCTTTTTAGCTTGCATGTCACCCACTTAGTAATTTAACACGATTACAGACGTAATTAGAAACAAGCGGTTACAAAAAAAGTATTATTTGACTCTTGATAAGCAATTGAAACTTTTCTTAGTGCAGTTGCTTCCATATTTACAGCAAACTTATTTTTGAGTTATCAAACAATGAATACAAAACAATCTACCTCAAGATGGATGCGATTGATGGAAGTTCTAGTTATGACTTTCCTCGGATGGATTCCGTCAATTGCTCTCGGTGCAAAGTTAAGAAATGTCCTATATCGTAGTATTTTTGCCCGTATTGGTCGCTCAGTTTATATTCAAAACGGCGTTGAATTTCTTGGCACTTCTTGCATTGAAATAAGCGATGGAGTGCATATTTTCAAGAATGTTCGTTTAGATGCAAGAGGGCATGAAAATAATAAAATTTATCTTGGACAGCGAGTAGCCCTAGAGCATGGTGTTGAAATTGGAGCGTTAGATAACACCCATATTCATATTGATGAAAATACATATATTGCTTCTTACGTTTGTATTGCTGGTCCTGGCAATATTAAAATTGGTAAGCAGTGTATGATTGCATCTCACTCAGGGATATATGCTAACAATCATAATTTTGCCGACTTGACGCAGCCGATAAGAGAACAAGGTGTGACTCGCAAGGGAATTACTATAGAGGATAACTGTTGGCTTGGGCATGGAGTGACAGTATTAGATGGAGTCACCATCGGTCAAGGTAGTGTTATTGGTGCGGGATCAGTTGTCAGCAAAGATATCCCTCCCTTCTCGATAGCAGTGGGTGTACCGGCAAAAGTGATTCGCGATCGCCAAGAGAAAGAACTACATAATAATCTCAGCCGTCTTGACATTAAGCTAAGTGCAGCCATAGCTGAAATTGAGAAGAATGCTGAACTAAGTTATCCGCAGACAGCACATCATACTCTATTTCCTAATTTTGTTTTGGAAAATCTGCTTTCGGTGCTGCTTGACTGCATTCGCCAAGTAATGAATGCAGATACAATTACGATTTTATTGCCCACAAAGAGTGGGCAGCAATTGGCTGTATGCGCCAGCGTCGGTCTTGAAGAAGAAATTGTAGAAGCTGTGCGAATTCCTATAGGGCAAGGCTTTGCAGGTCGCATAGCCGCAAGTGGCGAGCAAATGATTGTAGACGACTTGTCAAAGGTGGACGTTGTAAGTCCGATTTTGCGGAATAAGGGAATTCAATCAATGATAGGTGTCCCTTTGGTGCTTAAAAACAAAGCAATCGGTGTCTTCCATGTTGGCACATATCGTCACTGTGAATTCACCAAAGATGATGTACAGCGACTGCAACTTGTAGGCGATCGCATTGGCTCGGCGATTGAACCGTTTGTTACAAATATGCTGGAAACTTCTTTGTCTAAATAAAACCTGATATTAACCCTCTTGTGTCACTCTTGGAAAACAAAAATCGAAGCTAAAAACTGTAGCTTTGATTCATCAAGGTTGGAAGCTTTATTTCTAAAATTAACCAAAATTTTTAGGAAAAAAGTGGAAAGCCTTTCAACGATTGGTTTTTCCCATACTGATAAAAGAGGGTTAAGTCCGGTTGATTAGTTTTTATTCCGGGCATCTGTGCAAAATAAGTGAAAGCCTGCTATAAACTTTTTTTACAGACAATCATGATAAGTCTTTAATTGGACACGATATGACTCCTTGCCCCTTAGGTTATTGAGGATGCTGAAAATGTATACCTGCTAACCTAATATTCTCCCTATGCCTAAAGAGAACCTCACAGATATATTATTTTGTAGCTGGCAGCACACACTCTCTAGTTTTGAAGTAGACCAAGTAGCGGCTGAGAAAGCTTTTAATCTTTTAGTTGAGGCTTACTCTAGCAGCGATCGCTATTACCATACGCTCAAACACATTCTTGTTTCTCTTGGTTCATTGTCAGCGATCGCACAGGGTTATTTCCCTTTACATTTTCCCAGAAATGGTAAATATTCCAAAACTGGATGCTCCCTTGCAATCTGAATGCAGAAATTCAATGTCTATAGCTGCTAATGTACAAATAAAAGTGCAATCAGTGCTATTAAATGGATGGACGATGATGAATGTTGTGACACCTAAGCGATTTACAATCGATGAGTATCATCGATTGATTTCACTCGGATTTTTGACAGAGAGCGATCGCATTGAGTTGATTCGGGGAGAGCTGATTCAAATGACAGCAAAGGGAACACCGCATACAGTCTGTAGTTCCATCCTATGCCGCCAACTGGATCGCCTTTTGGGTGATAGAGTAGTTATTCGTGGGCAAGATCCCATTACCCTTCCCAATAATAGTGAACCTGAGCCGGATGTTGTTATTGCACGAGGAACAGATGAAGATTATCTGGCTCATCATCCTTACCCCCAAGACATTTTGCTTGTTGTTGAAATTTCTGATTTCACACTCACCTATGACCAAACCACGAAGCTGAAACTTTATGCAGAAGCTGGAATTGACGATTACTGGATTGTGAACTTAAATGCTCGCCAATTAGAACGTTACAATCAGCCATATCAAAATGCTCAAAGCGAATTTAATTACCTGAGCAAGCAAATTTCTCTACCTAATCAGTCAGTTCTAATTCCTGGGTTTGAAGATACTTTATTGGACTTGAGTAGGATTTTTCCTACTTTGTGATGAGCGTTATGAGCGATCGCCTAATTAAAACTTCAAGATCTTATCCTAAAAGTCAGTTCGCGCAATAATTGATCAAAATTTCTGTTCTTCTATGCTACACCATAACCTGTATATTCTCTTGCATAGACCGGCTGTACGCCCAATATAATATCTTGTTTTGATACACCCATTATTACTAACTCTTCAGCAATCAACCGATCTGTTTGGTTGCGTTGAATCCAGATTTTGCCGTCTTTGATGTCCAAATGCATAATGCAATTGTAAATACGGCGATGTTTATCCCATCCTAAATCAACAATTTGATAATGGTCGTGTTCTGTATCAAAAATCGTTTGTACTTCAATTTCACCATTTATCGGTGTACATTTGCTGTATTCGGTCAATAGTTCTTTAATATACTGACGGTAAAACGTTAATTTATCCATCTGACTATTACCTCATCTAGTGGGTCATATATAATTAATTTGACTTGGTATTGTCGCACTGATGCTTGGGGTAGATCGCGTTGGAAAAACGATTCATAAGCCGCAATTGGCACTGCTAAATATAAGATGCGTTCTTTTTCACTGGCTTCTAAAACTAAACGGTAATTCAAAAATTGACCTAGTGCCAAATGAAAATCAAACAATGCGGAGTCACTCAAAAAACTTTTAATTTCAACCGCAATCTTTTTTCCGGCTTTTTCAGCCGCGAACAGTTGTTCTGCACCCAAGTCAATTCTAACTTCATCCTCCTCACCGAACTCAATCCTTAACGGTTCGTGTGTAATTACCCACTGCTCTTTCTGAAGACCCTTTTTAACTGCTTGATGAAATCGGTCTTTGGCGGACATTTTTTTCTTCTTCGCTTTTTAATGCGATCGCCCGAACTAAAACGTCAACTTAGGCGATCGCTCTAACTAAAACGTCAATCTCAAGGAGAAACTTGCTTTTGTGCCTTTTTAATAGTGAAAAAACTACTGGGTCTAGTCTCCACTTAACGCAACGCCTAGCTAACAGAAAAACTATCAGCTAATTGTCACATCAACACGGAAACCAGACCCAGTATAAAATTTTAGGTATTTCTAGTTGAAATCCTAGCGTCTACCACGAGATGGCACGAGGCTGAGAAAATCGCCGAGGTCAAAAGAAGAAATCTTTTGCGCGTAATTACCTGACGTATCGATAGATGCTGCCATAGCCGCATATTTGCGGGGATCACCTTCTGCCAATCGCCGTTCTTTGGACTTGCTGCTGTAGTATTTGTCCAGAGTGAAGCGCCAGTCTGTTTGAACGGTGCCTTCTCTTTCTTGGAAGTCTTCGCCGTAGCGAGGAGTTACCAAGTTGTAGGGGCGTCCCTCCATACGCTTGCGTTGGTAAGGTACGGTGTTGTCACCAAATGCACTGGTGTACTCTTCACTGTCAATTAAGGCATCAACAAAGCCGCTAAAGCCTTTGGTGCCAATCACAATTGACCAAGCAATTTCTTCTTGTTTGTTGTAAGAAGAACGACCTAAAAAGCGTTTGAGCGAGATATCTACTAAGCGGTAGTTGTTGTTAACTGAGACAACTAAACGGTAGAAAGCCTCAGATTTGGCTAAACCACGGATGAAGTCGCGTACAGTTAGGGAACCGTTTTTCAGCTGAGATTCCAGATTTTTCTGGCGGTTAAACCTGAGAATTTCATGTTCGCTGAAAACTTGGCGATAGCCCGCCCAAATGATATTTTCCATGTCAGTATAGCTGCTGACATCTTCTATTCTGTAGATGTATGGTGTATCTTCATCAAGGTCAGCTTTGCCAAAGCTTTTGACCCGTTGATTTTGACTGCTGGGTTTGTATTGAAGTAATGGCAGTGCCATGCTGCAATCTTCCTCGTAATTTATTAAGAGATTAAACGTCATTCCAAGAGAAACTGAAAACTGAAAGAGGCTTGATTACTCAAAATCCTCATTCTTTATTTATTGTCCCTTATTTAGATTTGCGATTGAATCTAAAATCTCAAATCGATTTACCGCAGGGGAAAACTAGCGCTGGGACTAACAGAAACGGGAATACCTTGGGGCTTGGTATTCTTCGTCATGTCGGGAATTTGGATATTGGCAAGGTTAACTGGTGTAGACTTAACTGTCCTAATCTCAATTCTACTCGCCATATCTAGGAAGTTATTGATATCGCCGGACTTGTAACGCTCACTTTCTTCCTTATCGCGCCAGTAGTTCCCGTAGCGAGGTGTCACCAAGTTAAAGGGCCTGTCTTTGAAGCGACGCCGCTGATAGGGAACTGTATTCTCGCCAAAGTTGGTTTGATACTCTTCGCTATCTACTAAAGCATCGACAAAGCCACCCCAACCGAGGGTTGCTATCTTGATTGACCAAGCAATTTCTTCGTCTTTATTATAAGACGTACGCCCCAAAAGTCTTTTGAGACAAACTTCGACGATGCGGTAGTTAGAGTTTGTCTCTACCACCAAACGCCGAAACGCCTCAGATTTTGCTAAACCGCGAATGAAGTCGCGCACGGTAATTGCGCGGTTCTTCAACTGAGATTCGAGATTTTTCTGGCGGTGAAATTTCAGCGTTTCGTGTTCGCTGAAAATCTGCCGATAAGCAGCCCAAATTAATTCTTGGACTTCGCCGCCATCAGAACCACTGTTTTCTAGGCGGTAAGTTCTGGGAGTGTCTTCGTTAGCGACTTCGTAACCGGCTACGCGCTGGTTTTGAGAGCTGGGTTTGTATTGTAGTAAAGGGATTGACATTGGTATTTGTCTTTTTGTTGTTTGTCTTTTTGTTGTTTGTTAATTGGAGCGTTGTTAGTTGTTCTACTAACCACTAACCAATAAACTAATAACCATTACCCCCTGAACCTAGGTTGTCTTGTTTCCTGGGATGTAACGGTAAGGCAAAGCAACTTCCGTAGGTTTAACGGTAGTTTGTGTAACTTGTTTTGACATCTCAGGAAGCTCAATACTTGAGATGTAATTTCTGGCGCGATCGCTTGAACGCTGGTAGTTCATCCCACCTGGTGATATACTGGCAGCCATTGACAAGAATGTGTCCGGAATTGCTTGACGAACTCCGCGTTGTACAGATTCTCCTGTGCGTACCGCTTGATAAAAGGAACGACCTTCTAAGTATTGCCCCAGTAGGCGATTGCGATAATCTGCATCGTACCGGGGGTTGACTAAGTTGAAGGGTCTATCTTTGAAGCGGCGGCGTTGGAAGGGTACAATGTCGTTGCCAAAGTTCTTTAGATATTCTTCGGAGTCAAGCAAGGTGTCGATGAAACCATGCAACCCTTTGGTAGCAATTACAATCGACCAAGCTATCTCTTCGTCTTTGCCGTAGCTAGCACGTCCTAAAAACCGCTTTAAGCTGATGTCAACTAAGCGGTAGTTAGAGTTGGTTTCTCCGACTAATTCCCAATAAACGTCAGTTTTACCTAATCCACGAATCAAATCCCGAACGGTAATTGCCCGATTTCGCAACTGAGATTCTAAAAAGGGTTGGCGATGTCTTTTTAAAATTAAGTGTTCGCTGAATATTTGCCGATATGCTGCCCAAATTATGGCATCAATATCTGCATCGTCAGAGGTTGCTGTCAAGCGATAAGGTTGTGGGGTATCTTCACTGGGTACTTCGTACCCTTCAACACGCTGATTTTGCGAGTTGGGAGTATATTCAAGTAGTGGGATTGACATCTTGACTTTTGCCTTTTTTTATGATATAAATCCATGACGCGATGAATAGCGTCTCTACACTGCTATTTGCGTTAGTTGTACGCGGGCACGGACTGCTTTTTCTGTGTCAGTAAAAAGCATTTCTTTGAATCTAGCCTGAATTGGTTGTTGCAAATCAGGAATTTTCGCCAATGCTTGCAAGCCGACGACAGCAGCATAACGAATTGACCAGTCTGAGTCTTGAGAAATATTAAGTAATGTTTCCAAAGATCGAGACAGGGCAGATGTGCGATCGCAATCTTCCAATTTATGCCAGTGTAAGTTTCCCAGCCCTTTGGCAGCGGCGCGGCGGACACTTGGGGCAAAGTCGGTGGCAGCAGCAGTGAGTAATATTTCTATTGCGCGGGGGTCTGCGATCGCACTTAAGGCACGAATCGAGTAAGCCCGTGCGCCATAGTTATAATCATCAATTTGCTGCATCAACTGTGGTACTGCCACTTCCCCTAATTCCACCAGTCCGGCAAGTGCGACTACTGCTGCGGTTGGGTTGTTATAACCAAATACAGCAATTAAGGTAGGAATTGCCGCTTCATCTTTTGCCGCTACCAACTTTTGCACTGCTGCCACCATCAAGGCAGGTGAATCAGCCGACTCGACGGCGCGAATTAGTTCTTTAGTCATTGGTAAAAGTGTTAGTTGTTAGTAGTTAGTTGTTGGTAGTTAGTTGTTGGTTTTTGACCACTAATAATTAATAACCACTAACCAATAACTACTAACCAATAACTAATAACTACAACAGCGCATCCATGAGGTTCATTACCCGGATGGTGTCAACAGAAAGGGAAAGTGCATCGAACTCTGATGGGAGTTGATGCTCTAACAATCCTTTGAGAGCGATGAGTTTGAAGCTATTTTCTACCTTAGCGCTTGCGATCGCATCTGCTGCTGCTATATACCCGATTGCACCCAAATCGCTTAAGGCAACGCGGCGCAATTTTAGATCGTCGCTGTGCAACATCATAACTAAGCGATCGCCATAACTGGCATCTTGTGTTAGTTGGTACATTGCTCTGGCTGCGGCACATTGCACTCGTGGTACTGGATGCTCTAGAAACGGTTCAATTAGGGGAATAGCCTCTTTTGTCCCAATCGCTCCCAAAGCTTCTAATACGGCTTCATAGGGTTGGACTAAGTGCGGGCGTCCGGGTACTTCCACGGCTGCCGCAACACCCCCGGATAGAAGTTGCATCAGTGTCGGAGCGGCATCTGAGGCACGCAACATTTCCAGAGATTGGGCAGATGCTTCGCGCACGTAGAAGTCGGGGCAGTCCAAGCACTTAATTAACCCATCAACGGCTTGTCTATCGCCTAATTTTCCTAACGCTCTTGCGGCATTGCGTCGCAGAGGATAACCTCCCAGTTCTGTTCTGTCAGCTTCATCCTCTAACGCTGCAATTAGACCATTTACAGCAGCTTTTGAATTAACGCGGAACTTGCCCAGCCACCAAGCGGCGTAATAGCGAAGACCTATATCTGGTGATTCCAAATTAGCGATCGCTTGTTCTTCATTTAGCTGCGGTGCGCTTTCTGGTATATGTTCTTCCGCGCCATTTTCTATCATTGCCCTCGTCGTTAGTTATGCCCTTGAGATTCGGTATCTGCGCCAAGTGCTGATTCAGCAGTCAACGGTTCAATTTTGACAATTGTGCCGCCCATGCGACTAATCCGCTGCATTTCTTCGTTCATCCGCTTGTATGGCACTGTGATATACACGCTGCCACTGTTACGGATTTCATAGTTATTTTTGTCGTTTTCTGAATTTTGGCGCAAGCCTACGACTTCGTAACGGAACATCCGGCTACTTGCGCTAGAAATTCCACCAGTTCCTACTGTAGTTTGACCGAACATATGAATTAATTTCTCCTTTAGTATTTTGCTAAATCATTGTTAGTTGTTAGTTGTTAGTTCTTAATTGAGACTTATTGAGACACTATCACTAATCACTAACGACTAACGACTAACTACTACTAATTAAGCTGGTGACACGCTGACGATTTTGCCACCCTGCTTTTGAATTTGCTGCATCTTTTCGGAAAGTCGCTCGTAGGGTACGACGATCGCGTAGCTGCTGCGACGCACACGGGGATACCCAGGACTTAGCTGTCCGGTTACTTCGATGCGGTAAACGCGATCGCCTACACCAACTGCGTTGCCCATATTCTTTCTGGGTGTCACATCCGCAGTGGCGCGGTAATTCCAGTTAGTGTTGCTACCCGATGGTCCGACAATTGAGGAAGCACTATTAGTCCCTAATTCTCGTGCTAGACGAGATTTTGTGCCTTCTACTTGCGAGGTATCGCTGTTGGCATAACCTCGGTATAACCTAAACATCCGGTTGAAACCGACGGTTTTTTGCCCTGTTTGAGTAGCAAAGCCGCGATAATAAGGCACAACATTGTCGCCGAAGTTTGTTTGGTATTCAGCAGAATCAATGTATGAGTCTATTTCCGCGTCGTATCCTTGGTTTTCATAAATGTCCAAGTGATAAACCACTTCTGACTCATCATAGGGAGCGCGACCCAACAAATGCTTGTAGTTGAGTTCGATTACTCTGGTTTGGAAACTATTGTAGAAAAACTTGTTTTTGTAAAGTTCCGATTTAGCAACGCTACGCACAAACTCGCGCACTGTCAGGTTGCCATCTCGCAGTAATGATTCTGCACTTTTGAGGCGTTCTGAAGCCATCAAATAGTCATTTCCCAAGACTTGCCGATATACGGCACGAATCACTGCTTCCACGTCTTCTTTCGTGGCATAGGGACGCAGTTCAACTCGTCCGGCTTCACTATAAGCTTCTGTTCCTAGCCTGGATGCTGCTGCTGTAATCGCCATTTTAATTTCCCCCTTGTCTTTGCACTTCTACTGCTGCAAGCAGCGTGCGCGTGATAAATATTTTTTATCTATTCCCAGATAAAACGATGCCCGGAGCGAGATCCAACTGCTAGGTGATTTCATCCAGCACTTGCATCCCTCTCCGGGCTCGATCGCTATCTAGCTGAGAGCGTTGATTGCGTAATCGATGTATGTGTTAGCTTCGTTACCTGCTTGACCAGATAAACCGTGGCTGTTTTTGATGTTCTTCAAAGCTTCTACGTACCAGCTGTTAGACAACTCGAAGGAGCGGTTGATTTCATCCAAACCAGCAATTAGGTATTCATCCATTGGACCTGTGCCACCAGCTACCAAACAGTATGTAACCATCCGTAGGTAGTGACCAACGTCACGGGCGCACTTGGATTTACCACGAGAATCAGCGGCGTACTGAGGACCGTTCATTTGAGTGGTGTAGGGGTACTTCTGATAAACAGCTTGAGTTGCACCATCAATCAAGCGTTGAGCGTTGGAGGTCAAAGCACGAGCTGCTTCCATGCTGGCAGCAGCGCGGTCAAAACGACCGTTAACGGCTTGGAGTTCGGTGTTGCCCAAGAAACGTCCTTGGGTATCAGCAGCTGCGATCGCTTCGGTAATTGGTGTTTTCATTGTGTATAATCTCCTTCTTTTTTCGTAGCTTTTGCCTATCGACCTAAATCTTTAGGCTTCGGACTTTTTTTTGTTTTAAATTAACCAACCGCAGCAGCTGCGCGATCAAAGTAGCTAGCAACTTCAGAAATCAATTGGCTGCAATCGCCTTTGGTGATTCCGTTAGGATCGTTAGCAATCTTGATTGCTGCATCCTTCATCTTTTGAACGCCAACTGCCACTGAAGAACCAGGTGTACCCAAAGCTTGGTATGTTTCACGCAAGCCGTTCAAGCAGCGGTCATCAAGCACGCTAGCATCACCAGCCATGATCGCGTAGGTTACATAGCGTAAAATGATTTCCATGTCGCGCAGGCAAGCAGCCATGCGACGGTTGGTGTAAGCATTACCACCAGGAGCAATCAATTGGGGCTGTTCTTCAAACAAAGTACGAGCAGCGTCGGTAACGATTGTGGAAGCATTGCTGGTGATGCGGTTGACGGTATCCAAGCGCTTGTTACCATCCTTCACCATGTTGCTCAAGGCATCAAGTTGCTCGTTGCTCAAAAACTCGCCTCTGGAGTCAGCTTGAGAAACTACCTTTGCAAATGCGTCTAACATGGACTCTTTTCTCCTAATTCCTTAGTTGAGTGCTGTCTTGATTAAAACTGGCAATGTTTTATCAATGCGGAACTGCTAAACAACAGACTTCAAATAAAACTGTTTCTCAACTCCTCTCACATTCCGCTTTCAGTGTCTGAAAGAGAAATTATGAGAAACTGGGGTGATTTTATGAGAAACCAGCAACCTTTACGAATTGATTGCATTGTTTAACTTCTGTCTGTTCTTTAACCCCTCCAGCTTATGTTTATACAACGCCATAGATCCATTATTTGTTACAATTTGTGAATAAATAAGTGACACGAATAAGAAAAGCCTCAAATGCTTTACATACAAGGGCTGCGCCTGAGAAAAGTCAAATTTTTATGTGACAAAACTTAATAAAATGTGGATGTTTAGGCAGAAGATTGTTGTTTTAATATTTTATTAATCTTTCCAGAAATGCTTACGATATATAGATTAGACTCTGGTATAGTCTTCATGGGTTAAGGCAGATTTATTACAAAAAGTTAAAATTATCTTTCTAAAGTTTGTTACAAATTTTTTGGATTCTTCGTTTTAAGGGGGGATGAGGAGTGCGGGAAGGGGGAAAGGAATAAAAAAACTTTCTTTTCTTCCCTTTACACTCTTCAAATGCCCTTCCCCCTACTACGCCAACCTCTAGCGCCTCTAATGCGGTTGTTATGCGATGAAGGACAACTTTTATCGGTTTCTTGGGCGATCGCCTCTTCTAGGGCAAGTAGAGCCTCTGGTGTAGCAATTTCTGCTAGAGAAACTACAGCAGCGTAACGCAGTCCCCAATCTTTGGGAGAGGATAACGCCCAACTTAGCTTGTCGAGAGTAGGGCGAATGTTTTCTGGGTTGCCAGAAGTGCTAGCGATGCGGCGGACATTTCCTTGACAGTGATTGGCGACTGAAATTAACGCCTTGATAACTGGTTGTTTTTTTATACCACTAGCAGCTGTAGCAGAAATTGAAGCGATCGCATCTGTTGGCTTCAGGCGTGGTTTAATTGCAAAATCAAGCCGTCAATATCGTCATTGATTCTATTCATAGTTCAATGAGTATTCTCAAATCCAAAACTGGTGGTAAATAGTAATGAGTGCTTATCTCTTGGTTAGCCTGCACTCTCAAGTTTTGCATTGTACTCCCGACCAAAGCTTTCACCAATCAGCTGACCCTACTGTGACAAAATTTCGAGAGCATGATTGGTGAGACACTGGTTGGGGTCGAAGAATCTTCTCAATAATTTACGCCTAGTCCTTCAACCTTTTATCTTTTTTATTTACTTCAACCAAGGTTTAAACTTTTTCTTATTTCGCATTTATCTATTGGGTTGTTTACACTAATTGTATTGAGCAATCGAATGCAATGCGCTATTTCAGACACTTTATTTTTTCCTGATTTCTTATTTTTACTTACTTTGAGTGATGAATAGCCGTAATCTCAAACCTGAAATAAAAAATCATCAATTGCTTGAAAAAGCAATTGCGAAGAATGATGAAAAAAAGGCTTGAGAAGTTTCACACAAGCAGCTATTTAGAACTTTTTGTAAAGCTTAGTTAAGGAAAGCCGAAAAAAATTTCTCAGATTTTATGTCTAAGAGGAGATGGCAGCGCGTCGCCGGAGAACTTCTAGCAGAGTTGTGAAAGTTTGCGGAGGGGGGGCTGTCACCTCAATCAACTCTCCAGACACCGGATGTTGTAACTTGAGTTGCCAAGCGTGCAATGCTTGACCTGGTAGGTTTACGCCTACGGAATGATTAGAACTATAAATGGGATCGCCGACTACAGGATGACCAATTTGGGCGCTATGTACGCGAATTTGATGGGTGCGACCAGTTTCTAGCTGGAAGTGCATTAATGTATAGTTCCCCAAGCGTTCTAATATTCGCCAATGAGTGACCGCGTTGCGTCCACCTTGTTCAACGGGTACGATCGCCATTTTTTTCCGGTCTTGTGGATGCCGACCAATCGGGAAATCAATTGTACCACTTTCAGTTTTCGGCGCACCATAGACAATACCTAAATATTCTCGGCGTGCGGTTTTGGCTTTCAGTTGCGCTTGCAGATGTTGATGAGCAAGTTCTGTTTTGGCGATCGCGATCGCTCCGGTTGTATCCTTATCTAATCGATGGACAATTCCCGGACGTTGCACACCACCAATACCTGGTAAATTGGGACAATGAGCTAACAAAGCATTTACTAACGTTCCATCTGGATGACCAGGTGCAGGATGAACGACTAAGCCTGCGGGTTTGTTGAGAATTAATAAAGAGTCGTCTTCATAAAGAATATCTAAGGGAATATCTTCGGCTTGCAATTTTAAAGGTTCAGCTTCTGGTATTTGTAGAGTAATGCGATCGCCTGCTTTAACATTTATCTTTTTAGATGTGCAGACTTTGCCATTAAGTTGAAGTTGACCTTGTTCGATTAACTGTTGAATGCGCGAACGCGATAAGTCTGGTAATTCTTGGGTAAGATAGCGGTCTAAGCGTACCCCGTTTTCTTCGACTTGTAAATTAAATTCAGTTTGGGTATTAGACAAGTGTGTAAGCATTGCTATCAGTCTTTTTGGACTGGTTGTGTAATTAATTTTAACGAAAGTGGCGATCGCATGAACGCAAGCAAAATGTTATTCCTTGGCGGATAGCAAAATAATTTCTACCAAACTGTTTTTCTTTATACCTTTATTATAATTAAGCAAAAGCACGTAATATATTACAATTGATAAAATATTTCCAACTCATTATATATTTATCGTTCATAGCTTCTTTACTTTATCCAAATTCTTTTTACATAGTTTTTAACTGTTTGGAAAAATTTCGAGTAACCTAAATAGTATAAGTAACTTACTTACCTCTACCATTTCGCTGAAAAATTTCATTTTTTTTAGATATGCACTATCGTTTTTGAGTTTCGCTGCCAAGTCGAGAATTTGGTATTTAGAATTCTCCAGCGTGAATACTCATTATAAACAACCTTAGAGGATGTTTCAGTACTTATGAAGGGATTGCCTTTTTCCGAATTATTAGCCGCCGCATCTGATTACACACCTTGCTAAGTAAATTTCCTGATACTCGCTTTTAGTAGGAGTTTGCCATTTTTATTCGGAAAGCGAAAATATGTTTTGAGAATTACCTAGATTGCGATATAAAGAGGTTTCATGAAACGTTTCTACGGTAAATTTCATGAATGATTTATGACTGCTATATTGCCCAAATCTTGAAAAAAGCTCTACAATCTAACATTTGGGTAAGATTTTAAACTTTCATAAACTGGATACGCAAGTTTGCAGCTTTGTACTCTTAGTTGCGATAAGCCGTGCAATGCTAGTGAGACAACTTGATAAATACGCAAATTTTGTTTTTTTTGGCAATTTGCATTTTTACAATCTCACGGCTTGAAACACGCTCAACAGCGCCACTCTAGCGCTGCACTGAGTAGGGCTGAACCTCTGAGTCAGCCTTTAAGGTACTGTTAGATTAGCGAAAGATACAGAATGTACAATCTGATTTTTGGAATACTGTTGAATGGCAATAATTTGAGCCATTTTGCTATTTGGCAGTAATAGCACAGCTTCTCAACTATTCGCCTCCAGTAACCATGACAATATGCCTGTAAATTCTGGACAGGATATTAACCAATTTCAATTACAAATATTAATTTTATATAAGAGTCGTAGCAATGAAGACACTTCCCATTAGTAGATACAGATTTTTCCAGAAACTACAACCCTTATCTCTATTGACCAAAATAAGTAATAAGTCGGTTACTGGTTGTTTGCAAGTCTTCAGTACAACAGGTTCTTGGTCAATCTATATAGAGTCAGGTAAATTAACTTATGGCTGCTACTCAGATCGTGTCTTTGAGATGCTTTACAAAAATTTGCAGCGATTGAGTCAACATATTCCTGCTTTTCCTAAAGGAATTTACGAGCAGTTACGGGCAATATTTGAAACAGGTATTGATAATAAAGCAATACCGAATCCAGATTATCTAGCTATTTGCTGGTTAGTTAATCAAAAATATCTTAGTCCAACGCAAGCGGGGATGTTGATAGAGCAATTAGCAATAGAAGTCTTGGAATCGTTTTTGAGATTACAAGAGGGGAGTTATGAGTTTACTCATGAAAGCTTTCTTGATGATATGCCAAAGTTCTGTCATTTGAATTTGCGATCGCTAGTTGAAAAGAGTCAAAAGCGAGCTTCATACCGCAAAAATACTCAGTCACAACTTTCTGAAGCACAGCGATCGCAATTTCTACGTGAACCTCAACCAAAACAACCTCAACAATTACCCAGACAAAACGGCTATAAACCGAAAGAAAATCCTAACTATGCTTTACCTCGCGATGTCCACATTGCTGATAAAAGCATAGAGCAAAACAACGAACAATCAACGGAGAAAAAACTTTATAAAATCTTCTGCATTGATGATAGCCCCACAGTATTGAATGCAATAAAAAGTTTTTTAGATGAGCAAATCTTTTCTGTGATTACAGTTAACGAACCATTAAAAGCTTTAATGCAAATTCTCCGTACTAAACCAGATGTTATTTTGCTAGACATTGAAATGCCCAATTTAGATGGATATGAATTATGTTCTTTGTTGCGGAAACATTCATATTTTAAAAACACACCTGTAATTATGGTTACAGGTAGGACAGGATTAATAGATAGAGCTAAAGCAAAGATAGTTAGAGCCTCTGGCTATTTAACCAAGCCTTTTACACAAGCCGATTTGTTGAAAATTCTTTTTCAACACATTGTTTAATTTTTCATCAGGACTGTCAAAAAGCTAAATTAAGTTATTTATTATTGAAGATTTAAGTTTCAGTCTTGGTTGCTTTAGCAAAATTCTGATTGTCGCAGATGCTTTGAATGATTTGGAACTCTTGGGAGGGATCGCAATACTAAAGATACTCTGTCACTCAAAATAAATCTGACGAATCAAGATGTGTAGACTCTGGTTCACAGTTCCACAAATCAAGCATATCAGCATTTTATTTGACAGCAATAAAATGCTGACATCGATATAATTTAAGCTTTACAGCCGCAAACAGCTAATAAGTGCCATTCAATTAGTGCCTGTATGGATTTACATTCTACCATCAAAAGTTCAAAAATTTCAATCATCTTGAAAATGGGGAATGGGGCAATGGGCATCGGGCATTGGGTATTGGGCATTGGGCATTGGGCATTGGGCTTTTCCGCTTTCCCCTTTCCCCTTTCCCCCTCTTGAAATTCCCCAATGCCCAGTCTTTATTTTCAAACCGGACGGCAACCAGATAATATAGGGTGCATATTTACCACCGCTCCAATAACAGCGATCGCTGGTGCTGTAAAGTTAGTTTTCTCAACTTGTTCGACAATTGTTTTTAGCTGACCAATCAATTCTTCCTGTTCTGGTCGCGTACCCCAACGCACTAAAGCGATCGGCGTTTCTAAACTCAAGCCGGCAGAGTGTAACTGTTGAACAATGTAGGGTAGATTGTGAATTCCCATATAAATCACAATTGTTTCTGAACCGTGAGCGATCGCATTCCAGTTTACCGTCGGTTGGTACTTACCCGCTGCTTCGTGACCCGTGACAAATGTCACCGAAGAACTATACAAGCGATGAGTTAAAGGAATACCCGCATAAGCTGGAGCGGCGATTCCTGATGTAATACCGGGCACAACTTCGGTGGATATCCCTGCTTTCAGTAATTCTTCCATCTCTTCGCCACCGCGACCAAAGATAAACGGATCGCCACCTTTTAGCCGCACCACTATTGCATTAGTATGTGCTTTATCAATCAATAACTGCGTAGTTTCTGACTGTAATAAAGAATGTCGCCCCATGCGCTTACCGGCGTTTATTTTCTCTGCGTTAGGATTAATCATTGCAAGAATTGCCGGACTTACTAAAGCATCATAAATGACGACATCGGCACATTCTAACAAAGCTTTACCCTTAACAGTCATTAATCCCGGATCACCGGGTCCCGCACCGACTAAATAAACTTTTCCCAAATATTTCTTTTCTTGTTCGTTGGTGTCTTGGCGGTTCATCTGTTAATCAAATCCCAAATCAGATCAGCTAATTCTGCACTTGCTCCCAAAGGTTCAGCCAGTTGGAAATGCACAACAGGGAATTGTAATTTTAACTCTTGTGAAGAACGAGCGATCGCATCGGTGATACCGCCAGCAAATAAAAAGTATGGCAAAATAGTAATTTTTTCATAACCAGCACTCACCAACTCTTTCACTCGTGATTCTAAACTAGGAGCTACAGACCAATAAGCAACTACTACTCCTAAATTCGCCGCTATTGCTTCGACTTGTTTTTTAGAACCAGGACGACGGCTACCATGAGTTAAAAGAATCCATCCTTGGTTATGACAATTCTCCCTAGCAGGCATTTGCTTTGCTAGTAATTGTTCTACACCAGCATCACTACCTAAATATGGTTGCAACTCAATTATCACATCTTCACCAACAGCCTGTTGAGCCAGAGCCACTTCACCGGGAATATCTTCCATCACATGCACTCCCGCCAACAGAAATAAAGGTAATATTTTTATGTGATGATACCCACTCGCCAAAGCAGTCTTGCTAAATGATTTAATCTGCTCATGCAAAGGCTCAGGCTTGAGTTCTAAGTATGCAGTACCTACCAATTCACATCTTGGTGGTGTGCTGTCACCACCAATGATAGATCTTTGTAAGTTGCTTTCCAGCTTGTTATTTACCAGTTTTGCCAATTGCTGCATAGCAATTTCCTGGCGCGGATCGCGACTTCCGTGAGACACCAACAGATATGCAGATGGCATTAGCAATCATTTACTCAAAACAGAAATTTTATATATTTTATCAAACAATTAAATAGCGTAGACACAAATCTAATTCGCGTCTACGCACTAATCGCTAACTATAAAATTCGCAAAGCCCATAAATTAACTTCTAGGATAATCCCCTCTGATTAACCTAGAAATTAAAACTATTTTGCAGCACCTGGGTCAGCAACGTAACGGAAATTTGGTTCCGAGTTCCAAGGACCGCGTTCATCCTTACCGTTGGTAGACAGGTTGTAGTAAATATCCACAGTGTTATCTGGTTGGATATTTCCAAAGAATGGGTCAGTTAATTTACCCAAAGAATCCAGCGCTTTCATAAACATTTGGGTATGAGAAATTTCCCGTGTCAACAGATGAACAAGGGTGTTCTTCGTTCCTTCATCAGTAGCTAGTTTAATCAAGGCTTCATAAGTTTGACGTGCGCCGGCTTCAGCAGCAATATTAGCTCGCAAATCGCGCACTACATCGCCACCTTCGTTTATATAGTTAGCACTCCAAGCATTACCCTGACTATCTAATAAGTGTGGTCCCATACCGCGCACTGCAAACAAAGTGCTTTTGTAAGCTTCGGTTTGGTCTACATTTTTGGTGTGAACTTCAATCAGTTTACCCACCATTTCTAAGTGACCAAACTCTTCTAATGCAATATCTTGCAACATATCGCGAATACTGGGGTCTTCGCAATGAAAGGATTGAGTCCAGTATTGCAAAGCTGCTGTTAATTCACCAGTTGCACCACCAAATTGTTCTAAAAGCAGTTGAGCAAAGCGCGGATTTGCCTCTTTAACATCAACAGAATGAATCGGGTCTTTTTTGTGAAAAAACATCAGCGTCTCTCTCTCTTTTTATGGCATATCCCAGCATTTTGAATGTAATTTTTTTAACAAAATTACAAGTCATCTGGAAATGCTCGGCACACATCTAATCATGTTAAATATCACATCCAATCTTTACATTAATCTTGAGAAAGACTTACTTGAGAAGCATCTATAACCAAAGTTTGATTTTGTCGATTAGAAAATTTAAATAAAAATAACTCTAAGATCAGAAAGCGTCTTGAATGTGAGGAGGAATCAATTACGCTTCTTTTCTACTGCTGTTCGGCGCTGTAAGTATAAAAGTTTTCAAATGCTCCTACACTTTCAAATGTATAAGAAGGCAGCCATGAATTCAGTTTTAAATCTGTCTGATAAATACTAAAAATAATAAAATCTTGCCGTTGCGTAGTCGCTGCAACAAGTTCGCGCACTTGTGGACTAGCCGAGTCTACTAGTTTATCGCAATCTAATTTAATTAAATTTTCTAACATCTTTGGCGTTTTTTTACAGACATCGCTTTTTAAGTAGTTTGTCAACTGTTGCATGGCATATTCTTCATATTCCGCTTGACTGGGATTTGTTTTCGCCATTGTCACTCCCAAGACAACTAGTCCTACGGCGGCAACATATGTCATAATTGTTGAGAGTCTCATTTTTACTAACTGTTAATCACTGTGGTCTCTTGACTCTAGATTAACTGACTCCGTTCCTTAAACAAAAACTCTGGATCAATTCGCCGGGGCTATGTTATAATGAATCGAAGAATGGCGAGCGTAGCCAAGTGGTTAAGGCAGTGGTTTGTGGTACCACCATTCGTGGGTTCAATTCCCATCGTTCGCCCTTATTTGACGTGAAGCTTATATCCCCTCGCCTTCAGGCAGGGGATATAAGCGAAGGGCTGAATTTATTCCGCATTCTTATGCTAATTATGTTAACATAAGACAATAGTTGGTTGGTCGAGCCAAGTGATAATTTACGAGTTCAAAGTTAAAGGCAAAGACTTGCAGTATCGTGCAATAGATGATGCTATTCGCACATCTCAATTCATCCAGAATAAGTGTTTAAGACAATGGATGGACATTAAGGGGTTAAGTAAACACGACCTTAATAAATATTGCGCTGTAGTTGCGGCTGAATTTCCTTTTGCCTCGGAACTCAATTCAATGGCTAGGCAATCTGCGGCAGAACGTGCATGGTCTGCGATATCTAGGTTTTACGATAACTGCAAAAAGAAAGTTAAAGGTAAAAAAGGCTTTCCAAAGTTTAAAAACAATTGCCGTTCAGTTGAATACAAAACCTCTGGATGGGCGCTTTCAGAAAGTAGGAAGCTGATTACTTTTAGGGATAAAAAGGGAATAGGGACTCTCAAGTTAAAGGGGACTTATGACCTTAATTATTATGACATCAAGCAGATTAAGCGTGTCCGTTTAGTACGTCGGAGTAACGGGTATTATGCTCAATTTGCGATTGATGTTGACTTAAGGATTGAAACTCAACCAACTAATCAGATAGTCGGCATTGACTTGGGGTTAAAGTATTTCATTGCCGATAGTAAAGGCAATGTGGAACCATCCCCTAAGAGGGTGTTTATAAAATAATTCTTAAGCAGTTGAGCAACGATGATTGCGGGCTAATCGGCGTAACATCAGATGCGTCATAGCGGCATATATCATGGTTTCACTCGTTTGAGGATGATATTCG
>JAESFM010000178.1_pt1 | contig 20556 bp, 17 predicted proteins | sample 9266171 | NCBI WGS metagenome assembly JAESFM01 (sample SAMN14505069, study PRJNA617099) | algae metagenome | isolation source: Hassallia sp. WJT32-NPBG1 and co-occurring heterotrophs from well developed... | place: USA: Mojave Desert, Joshua Tree National Park, California | collected 2006-06-22
CCCCTCAACCCCATCGACTGATTGCCGATGGGGTTGAGGGGCGGTGGTGGGTTCCTAGACACCTGAGAATTAATAATTTTCAAATGGGGTGTCTGTACCAAAAATAACTCTCTGTTTCATGATTGCCCTCTGTCGTATTACTCTAGGGTCATCGTCTGCGCCATATTTTAAGGCTAGGTATTCTTTGTACTCTTCACCTGTTAACCCGTCTTTTCCATATGGTGGAGTACCAATAATTAGCCATTTAAAAGCTTGTTGCTTTTAAAGCTTCTAAAAAGTTTTGAAACTTTTTATTATATAAATTTACTAAATAGTAAAATTTTTAATCTATATCATCTAATGATGTATTTCTTATAATTTTATCTGTGAATTTAATGGAATTATATCCAAAAAGATTAGCTGTATTTGTTATTCTATTTGATGGGTCTAGTTGTAACAATTTTATTAGCGCTTCGCCCATTTCTTTCTGGATACGTATACGTTGTTCTAATCCTAAAATATCTACATTATATCTTTTTGCTAAATCAACAGCATTTGGTATGTCTATTATTTTAGTATTAAATCTTTCCATTATATCGCTAACAGATGGTATAGCTACTGAATCTGAAGGAAGAACATGTTTAAATAGTTGATCCTTATAAAAATTATATTTATCCTCGTTTAATTGCTCTTTTTCATTTTCAATTCTAATATCTCTAGCTTCCTCAATTAATTCTGTTTCATGAGGAAAATTTAAAAAGTTTTCCGCATACTCTATAAATCTATCGCTAAGATACATATAAAAATTTACATTAGCTGACGATTGCATTTCTTGGATTAGCTCCGGTCGCGGACCTTTTTTCTCTCCTTCGACTTCCCACCACCAATCTTCTTTAGCATCATCTGTTATAAATATTAAAGGACATTTTTGTTGTTTAGCATAATCAATTAATTGATGCCAAATTATAACATCTCCATATTTTTCTAAACCTTCTTTATCTTTATCTTTATAACCAGGTGGTATTTCCTGTTTGAACCTCCGTTCACTATCTTTATAAATTTTATTTAACTCTTCTTCTCCAGGATAAACACCAATATTATCGCCTATTATTCCATCTAGCTGTTCCCTAATTTCGTCAAAATTGACTGAATTATTTTCTAATTGCGCTTTAGAAAGGATGTCTTTTGATTTATCTAAAGCTTCCTGGTATATACTCTTTATATTATCAATATTATGATCAAGATTATGTTTTTTATTTTCTTTGCGCTTATTATTTAATAACTTATTTAGATTTTCTAAGTTATTTGATAAATCTTTTTCTATTTCCGAGTACAGCTTTAGTTTTGTAGAAATTACGCTATGACGATTTTTTTGGTACTCAAAAGCAGCTTGATATGGAATCCAAATTCTATTTTGTAACTTAGTTAATATATTAAAAAATTTTTCTCGCATTTGAGGACTGTACTTATAAATGTTTAATAAAACATTAGCATCAAAAACAAAAATACATTTTTCCCACATATCTTTATATTCCTGTTGACTAGGTTGGTAGTATCCAGGAAACAAGTTACGCATATTCATAGTTTTAATTATAGATATAAGTGCCTATGGCTATTATAAATTAAAAATTACACTATTTTAAAAGCAATAACTTCCATAACTAATTTGCATATTTATACGCCTAATACTTTAGCTAGGGTTGTTTCCATAACTAGCTTAGTTTGGTAAAGCTTTTTATGTTATTCAATATTTGAATTTAAGCATGAAATATTTAAAATCAAGGTGTCAAAGTTAGATTATATGCATCAGTTTATTTGTAGGAGATTTTTAAATTAACTTTAATAAGCCCTGCTATCTGGGTAGTAAGTCTTGTTGAAGTTAAGCATTATCGCCTTCTCTAACATCTTTTTAGGAGTAACTAATCCTTGCTCTATTGCTGCTGTTTCAATAGCTTCTCTGAGCCATGCAGACCTCTCTGGCATAGTGCGAATCATACCATCTATATCACGGTCTATTTTGACACACAGTGATTTATCTGCTAGTGCAACCTCTCTAAGAAACTTCAGAGGTTGCAGATTATCTAGTCTATTGCGTTTGTTCATAAGAATACTAGTGAAAGAATACAGCTTTGAATATAGCTTATCCTCTAATTTGTGTCTTTGCTTGGGCTAAAAGCCTTATGAACTAATACTTTCATTAGTATACTTATGATAATTTCAATTTAAGACCAAATGAATGAATACATGTTTAAATACAATAAAATTTTCCCCTACTTATTTATCAGCCCAACTTTCACCAATCAGTGAATGGTAAGACGTTTTGAATTTCGGGTCAATTATCTTCTTTCCTTTCTTGTCAAGTAATTCTTTACCATTGTCGTCTAATAGGTATTTTATAGAATGGTTGTTTTTAAAGCTTGGGCTGCCAGTTTTAACCCCATTCTTTAGTACCTTTTTGAATTCCCGATCCATCACCCAACACACAAGTTTTGCTACCCTTGGCGCGTGTGTTTCTGGTACTTCGATATTTAGCTCATCATGCACAATATTGACTAGTTTTGCATGCCATTCAGGGTGTTTGCGTAAGATTTTGCTAACTATGACTAGTGACCGTTTCATAATTGTTGCCTCAGTTCTAGACCATTGGCAAGCAATTACCTCAGTTGGTTTTTTCGGTTTTAGTCCCCCGTGTTTTTCCTCTAATTCAAATAGTAGCCGTTGACCAGTATCAGCGATTTCAGTTATGCCAAATATTTTATTGTTGATTTGTATTTGGTACTCTTCATCTGATAGTTTATTGACAGCGATTTTACAGTACTCAGCAAGTTGTGGGTATAGTGAATCGAATCGGTCGTTAGCTAATTTTGCTTCTACGTCAGTTGCTACTATTTTCATTTGACCTGCTAATTCAGCCTTGATTCTTCCCACGCTTGCGCCGTTAAGCTTTGCATAGAAAATATTCTTGGCTAAGTCTCTTAATGCTTTGCAGACACTTGATGAACTACATGCTGACTTAAATGCTTGTAAAATTTCCTTATCCTCAACAGTTACGTCTGATAAGATAAATTTATCAATGCTACCTGATTCCACTAATTCAACAAGTTTTTCCTTATCACGATGATAGTCGGTTTCGATTGCGTCCCAGTCAAGTTTTAAGTTTATTTCGTGGCTAAGTAAAAACTTTGCAGGTAAACCAAGCTCTAAAAATTTAGCTGGCATTGATTGAGCGATCAACAAAGCAAATACGCTGTGCGCGTCTATAGAGTCATCGTTTTGTGCTAACTTACCTATTTCATCATTAGCAAAATCGTTGGCTATTCTCGCGTGCGCTGCTGCCATATCAGAGACAATTAGTTTTAGACCTTCATCAACTTTAAATACTTTCCTTAATGAAGGAACACCTAAATCCTCAAACTCAGGACTTAATTTAGCTGGGATGCTTTGAACGTTTACAATATCATCAAATTGCCCGCCGCTAGACGTTCGACCTGTGCCTGTGAGTGGGTTAAAAAATGTTTTAGCTCTACCATGTCTCTTAATACTTTTATCCAGCTTTATGAGCCTTGTACGGTAGTTCAGTAAACCCATGTACTGAAATCTTAATTTGATTTCATCATGTTGTATAAAATTACCTAGAGTTTTCTTATCACACTTAGATAGCACTAGACCGTATTTTTGCTCTAGGTGAATTAGTAGTTTTTTACCTTGTGTTGGTTTAGCTACTGTTGGCGCTAATTTTTGCCATTTTGTCAAAAGTGATTCAGTTTCCTCATCAACTTTAGACATCAAGCTATCAATTTTTTCCTTGGAAATTGGTAAACCGTTAAACTCAATTTCGCTTAACGGTTCAATGCAATTATTCTCAAGTTCCCATGCTTCGCGCATATCCCATTTCGCAATTTTAGCAAAACCAAATTTAGTTGGATCGTCGTAAATCTCATTGAGGCGTTGCCAAAGCAGAAAATTTAAGTGCGGGTCAAGTGCAGCATATTCCTTTTGGCTTTTGGTAAGGTTTTCACCCCAATCAGATTTTTGCTCTGTTTTGTCCATCGGCACGCCTAGGAACTGCTCTACCATTGTGCCTAAAGCAAAACCACCCTTACCAAACTTATCACCGTTGTATATACCGAAAAATGTTTTAAACCCTAGTAGCGTGTCACTAAATTGACAGTATGCTTGCGTGTTAAAGGTATGCTTCCAAAAGCCGTTATCAAAACTTAGATTATGACCAATTACGGTTAAGTCTTTCTTCGCTAGAAGTGCTTGAAAATGAGGTTTGAAGTTATCTAAGGCTGTCTGCCTAGTGTCGCTATCTCTTCCACCAAAATCAACCGTAATAGTCAAATGAGCGTCGCTAAACTGTATCAGGCGGATGTGTCCATTTGCTTTATGTAACCCCTCCTTTCTCATCCTCTTTTTATTTGGTTTGTCGTCCCCATAGGTTTCTGAGTCAATCGCTATCGCTGGCATAGAATTTAAGGTTTGAAAAACTTCACTAATCCGGGTTGCATCTGTAGCGTCAACAAATATTTTATGTGATGGCTTATATTCAAAACCATCTGCTTGGTTGATTAGTGCTGTACGGTTTTGGACTGTGACTTTTTCCCAAGCCTTATTAAAAAGTGGGTGTTGCTTATTTTCAAAAAATTCAGCAATTGTAACCCCTTTATTAATGGTAGTAACTAGCTTTTCAACTGCCCATTCTTCCTTGCGCTTCTCCCAATTTTTAGAGTATTCAGCATCAAATTCTAACCACTTTTCAAAGCATTTGAACCGTAGTTCATCCGGTGGTAGTATGTTGTATAATCTAACAACTTTACCCTTAATTTTCTTTCGTATTACGTCACTTACTTCCCTACCAATTAGGTTGAGTAATGATTTAATCCACCCAAGATTAAAGCCATTATTATCAACTTCTTCTTTTAAAATTAAATTAAAAATTTGGTTTATTGCTTCTCTATTTTCAGCTATTATTTGACACATCAAAATTGTTTCTTCATCATTTTTGCTAATAGTTGGGTTAGATTCTATATACTCTAACAAGCCTATATCAATTAAGAATTTTGCTTGATACAAGTTATGTTGCCGTTGTAAAAAGTCTGTTTCAATTAATCTACCTTCCCCATCTTTCAGTTGACTAGCACCCATATTTAGGTGAATTTTAGCTTGTAGTTCAGCACCAACCCCGATGGTGTAATCAAGTCTAATTTGGTTGTAGTAACCTAATCTGTCTAGTTCTAACAATTCTTGAGTAATTTCGATCCCACCATACCGACGGCTGATTGATTTTGTGATTAAGTCTAATTTTTGTTGTGCCGTCAGTTCTGTCGCTGTTTTTAATAGTTGATACTCTTCATCACTCATTACCCTATTACCGACGATTTTTGTGTTTGATTCTTTTATTCCAATCTCCGCAGATTCAACTAATTCATCATAAATATTCTGCGGATTTAATCGGTACTGTGGATATAAGTTTGTCACATCTGAACATTCAGTTAATTGGACGTTTTCTTTTAACAAACCCTCTTTGACTGCATAGTAAAATTGAGTATTTTCCACATTACTATGCGCGATTGTTTTGGCTATAAAATCAGCCAGTGTTTCGTGTTGCAATATTTGGTCATACCCTTGATTCCAGTCAGAATCAGTTTCATCAAGAGTGTCGAATCCTAATTCCACTAACTCATGTAATTTATTTGTTACAGAATTAGGGGTATAACCTAACGATTTAAACTCTGTCTGCAAACCTTTTTGTGCAACATAGAGAATTCTCGGAACGGTCTTATCTCTTAAACGGATTAAAGATTGTCTACAAGAGTTTGAGCTACCGACACCTAAATTAACACCAAAAACAGTGTCTTCACTATTTATGGATTCGATACTTACGCCTGTCTCTAGTGTGGGAGTCATCAATTTAATTTGGTAGTTGTCACAAATTTGGTTGATGCGGCTACCAGCTTGAAACGCAATATGTGTTGGATCTTTAGTGGTGTCTGAGTCAATTCTGATTATTGAATCAATCCCATGTGAAAGAAATAGTTTCTCAATGTTGATTGACCCGTATATCGACTCAACCTTTTGACCCGTTAAGTGTATAATCATTCGTTTACCATCTTTAGCCATTGCAAGAGCTAAAGCAATAACATCAGCAGGTGTTTGGATGTACCTACCGCTTTCTGTCAAAGTAGTAAAACCTTTAGATAGAAAACAAGGGTAAGACGGTTCGTTGTAGGTGTTCTCAATTATGTATGGGTCAACACCGCCGCAAAATCCGCTCGCTAGGCTAATAGTTGGATGATTTAAATCAGCGCTTGCGATTATTACTTGACCACCGAAATCGATAGCAGCCTTAAAAAGCGCCTTGATGTGCCTTATGATTTTTTCCCTGTCTTTTAGGCACAACTTACCTAGTGCAGTTTCAAGAAAAACCTGATCTGCTTCATCCATAAAAATGAATGCGCCACGCCAGTCATCTGGATTTAATTTTAGGATTGAGTGAAAACACAAACCTAATTCGTTGACTTTATCGATTGACTTTAAGTCATCAATGTATGGAATTCCAACGCGATTACAAATACTTTTACCTAATTCAACTCGGTGGATGAGGAACAGGATTTTTACGCCTGTGATAGTTTTTTTCAACTCTTGTACAATTATTTCAAATTGCTTAGTTTTACCTGTCCCCTTTGCGCCAAGGATACAAACTAATGGATACTCACTAGCATCGGGGATCTGTTGAAAAACCCACCACTTTGAATTGAATTCGACATTAGGGACAAAACCTAATTTATTGAAGGTTTGAGACACCCATTGCTTCACAGAAACTGCCTCATTTACGACTTTAATGATCCTTTCAGCGCCATATTTCTCAAATAGGTCATCTATACCTTTGTCACGAGTAAACCACCTTGCAACGAATAACTGAGCGCGTATTTCCTCATCTTTAGGTGCAAGTTTGAATTTCAACCGGGTAATTGTTTGGTCAACTGCAAATGAGACGTTATATGTCGGGTCATTGTCGAAAATGGCGATTATCTTTCTATCTGGGTGTAAATATTGTGGGAACCGGACATCGCCATTATCTTTGTGACATGCGGTGTTGTGACCGGGCAAGGCAATTGCAGGTGTCAAACTGATACTCATTACGGAACCTGCTTTCATGACTCCTTCTGTAATGATTACAGGCACTTGTGGGTTATTTCTCACTAATAGCCAAAAGTCATCACCAGGGGTAAACTCAACACCAAAATTATTGAGTATTTGTTGTGCTAAGTCATCCGGCACAACATGATAGTAAGGTTTTGTTTCTGGATTTGTCGGGGTCTTCGGTTTACTTTCGTACTTGTGATAAATATATGTTCCACGTTTTCTAGTGCGCCGTGGGTTCCGTGGTTTGCATTGGTCACCACATACAAGCATTGGGTTATCATCTTGCATCACCACGTTATATTGCCGCCTTGTTTCTCCAACCGACAGATGAGTTATCCCAAGTGCCTCACGCTTCTCATCAAAGGTAAATGCAGTGTAATAATTTTCTCTTATCAATCCGGGATGAATTCCCTTTCTGATTAATATATTCAAATCATGACTGTCAAGCCTTGCATTAATACCAATAGATGCGGTATTATTAAAAATAACAAGAGGTTCGAGTTTTTCTTTTTTCTTCGAGATTAACAGAGCCATTAACGTTAAATCCTTTTTACTACAGATCCCTAGGCAATTTGCGGTTGCCTAGGGTGTTTAGTTTAGTGAGTTTTTAGGTGGTGAGTCTTTACTTGCTACCTATTTCAGTATTTAGGGGCTGAATTGTTTTGAATTCGATACGAGTCATGTTTGGCTTATTCCGTTGTGGGACTAGCTTAAATTTGAAACCTAGACCGATCAACGACTCTAGATCGGCTTCAAAATCTTCGTCGCTTAACAATTCCTCTTCCGTCAATAGTCCAGTGAGCAGTGCCAATTGTGTCAGCTTGCTGTACCCGGTAATCACTTCGCCGCTTTCATCATCTGTCCATGTGTATTTTTCAGGATTTAGGTTTACGGAAGTCCACAAATATTTATCGGTTGTACCCTTACTGTTTTGATTAGCGACAGAGAAGATAAACTCAAATTGTGGTTGTCTTCTGCCTTTATCGTCATATTGTTCCGTTTCGCTAATGCTCTTGAGGGTGGCAGTTACAAACCCTTCTGAGTCAATTGCAACTTTACCGATTTTCTTTGCTGATAGTGAAGCCATTATCGTTTAACCTTTGTGTAGTGGCGCGGTCGCCTTGTGTTCGATACTTATATATTATCCCAGTGGGTGTCATTGTGTTAATTATATGGACACTTTCTGCAACTGGCACATTAAGTCACCCAGAATTAACCCAATACCTTAATATAAAGGTGTTGACCAATATAAAAAATATGGCTACTGAAACGAGATTGAGTATTAGGGTAACTCCAGAGGAGCTTGACCAATTTAAAGCCCAAGCTAATGCGGCAGGAATTAGCCTCACAGATTGGGTAAGAAATTCATTATTAAAGCGCGGTACAGATGTGAATAATCTAAGTAGTGAAGTTACAGATTTAAAACACCGTCTTGAAGTGTTAGAGGGTATTATAAAACGTTCGTAATATTTAAGTGGGGTGGTATATAATTTAGATATGCGATGATTAATACTAGTCATAAAAAATTTTAATTGGTTCTTCTTAAATAGCTTGCGGCTTATGTCGTGAGCTATTTTGCTTTATCTGCATAATTTCATAGTATCACTTATACATAGATTCGTGCAGTTTTATTAAATACCAAAAGCATTGGTATAAACTCAGTATTCACTAAGATGTATGCAATTAGATGCAACAATAATTGGGTTAATTTTGGGTGTCATTATGTGACAGTTGCGAAACTGTCTGATTTAGTAACACAATGACACCCAATGGGATAATATATAAGTATCGAACGCGCCACTAGTAAATTATGAAACCTGTAACAAACGCAATCGAAGTAATGAAGATTCAAGATAACTTACGCGTCACGGCTGAGATAATGCTCACTCTGTTGTTGGATTTAAAAACTAAATCACCGGAAAGTTTTGATTTGTTAAGCAACCAATTGTCCGATCGGATCGACCTAAACGCCTTGGATTTGGCAAGTCTTACAGCCGAAATGTGGGAAATCTACAAGTAATAAAATCACAGAAATTAAGGAGTAATGAAAATGAAATCGCAACGCCTAACCGTCAAATCACATAACATTGCATTTTTACAAAACATATCTGCACAGATGGGACTAACAGACCTTTCCGAGGTGCTTAACTACCTGCTACTCGATGCAAAAGGACTTGGTTATTCTTTCGGCAATAAGCCAGCGCCACAGCCTCAGCAAGCACCGATAGGCTATAATTTTGACCCTTCCACCTTTGAGCCAGCTTATGAACCTATTCACAATAATCAAAATGTTGTAGATCCTACAATTCAACGATTGATCGACGCAGGTTTAGAAATGGATTTTTAATCAAAAGGCAGGAAAGACCGAGAATCAATCCTGCCTCATGACTCATCTGACTCAAAGAATCAAACAAATCAGACACAAGGAAATTATCTCACATGGCAGTCAAAAAACGCGAAAATGGTTCATTAACAGGAAGCAAGCGCTATGCAGCCGAAAAGGGTAAAAGTGTTGAGGAACAGACTCAAGACAATCACGCTAAGGCGATGCACAATGTTAAAGAAAAATTCCAGAAACCACTAGAATCAGTCACAGACGGTATTAAGGCGGTGTCGCAGGGAATTCAAGGCGTAGAACGTGCCACTATAACCATTAAAAATGCCGTTAGCGGTGGTTCTAGTACAGTAACTGATACTCATACCGCTTCGCTAGCAAAAGCCTCTGGAATGGCGACACAGTACGGTGTAGCTGAAATTGATGTTACCGATTTGCTAGGTAAAGACCCGTATCAGGCAGATGGTAACATTCCTGAGATGACCGCTGCCGATGCTAATCGCCAAAAACTGAAGATACAGCGCCAAAATAACGCTTTAGAAGTACGGCACGAGAAAATTAAGCAAGGTAGAAAAGTCTTTGCGATCGCCAGTGAGCAACGACGGCTGATTGGTGATGTCGTTGACTTTGCCACGGCGGGCATTGAAACAGCTACAAAAGTAGTCAAAAACCAAATCGCTGACACTCGCTACCAAACTGAGCAAAGCAAGTTAGAGCAGACGGAAGAACTACTATATCAGCAACGGGTTGCGACTCAGGGGACACTAAATCTGACGCATGGAATAGAGCAGGAGTGGGATCTAAAATTCCAGAATCAACAAGCTAAAAACGACCGATTAAAGCTTGAAATTGAGGGTTCCCAACGTGAGAACGAAATGAAACGCCTTGAAATTGAGGCGAGATTGTTCGATAGCTAAAAACAATGGGGGAGCCGTTCACACTCCCCCACTGCATGAGTCAATTTACACCTAGTCACAAAAAGGGAAATCAACTATGAATATTCTACTAAAATCTGCGTCACGCGGTTTAACTATTGCCGCTTCTTTACTATTCGTCGGTGGGGTATGGAGCTTTATAAAGGGCGATGAGCAAACCAAGTCAATTGCGATGAATATCGCCCTAGTGAGCGCCTCAACCGCTGTTACAACAGAATTAACTAGCAGAAGCAATCACCGTAAGGCTAATGAGCAATTAGCCGATTTTATGGAGGGTAACTCGCAGGAATGGCAGAAACTCAACTATAAATTTGAGCAACAAACCAAAGTCTTAAATGAGACTGAAAATCTACGTGATGAGCTACAAAAAGGACTTGAAAGCGCAGTAAATGACGTTTTACTCCAACGACAAATAAATTCTGAGTTACAGACTCGCGTAGCCACTGCAATCAAAAATCTAGAGGAAAAATCAAATGAACTCGATGCAAAAATCGGTAAGGAAGATATGAGGTATCAAGAAGTAATTAGCACTTTTAAGGGACTAGTCACAGAGCATTTAAACGAGAGGATAGTAAACTTTTTGAATGGTCTAAAATCCCAAATCGCAATCAAATTAGAGGATGAAAACTTTAGCAGCATTCACCAAAATCTCATAATTTTTCATGACAAATTGCATGTTAGCTACGACAATCATAAGGACTTGCTTTTATCGATTAAAGACATAGACGGCGACCTTGAAGATATTGTCAATGATACATTACAGACGTTTACCCGTATTGTTGATGAGCAACACGCGCTGAAAGTAAAGTTTAGAAATTTACTCACCATCGATGAGCGAAGAAGTCTTGATGAGGCATTTAATCTAATTGCTGAGTTTGAGGAAGTTGTCACTGATTTGAACCATAAAACTGTACCAAAAGACAAGGCTAAGGAAGCAATTAAAGAGTACAGCGACTTCCAACAAAACCAGTTGATAAATCTTAGCAGCCAAGTCAATGACAATAAAAATTCACTAGAGGAAATGCGAGCGCAGGTACAAGATTTAATAAACCAAATTGAGAAACTAGCACTAGAAAAATTGGAGTTACAGAAGCCTCAAAAATGGGTGTTAGCGACTTCGCGAGAATTGCAAATTGGGAACATGGTAATTGACTTTTTCGCAAGCAAAGGTTTTCATCTCGACCGATCGCACAGTGATGGTGATGAGTTTTCTACTAAGCTGTACTTCCAGACAGACCGGAACCCACGCGCCATACTTGCCAAAGAATTGCAGGAGCATAGTGAACCTCTAGCTATTTATTGCCGTTGCTTAAAAATCGATTTTGAATTTAACAACAACATAGGGCTGATGGTTGCAACAGTACAACTAAGGGAAAAACCGAAGGAAGATAAAAACGAATTATCTGACGCAGCAATCAATCGTGTTGCTCGCAGTTGGGATACTTGGAAAAAGCCAGCGAGAAAGTGGAACAGAATTAGAATCACCGGGGGCAGTGGCGCGGGTAAGTCACCTTTGACTGAGCGCTTGGTGTCTGAGATACTTCAATATAAAAAAGCTGGACTAGAGGCGATTAAATTGTACAACCCAATGGCAGATAGCCGTAAAGATTTCTGGAGTTTCCTAAGTGTGGGTAGAAATCACAGAGACTGCTTAAACGGCATCGCTGAATTAACGAGCCTGTGTAGTCGAAAGTATCGCGGCGCTTTTGGTATCTGGGTATTTGATGAGATTGACTCCAGTCTTAAGCAAGCGCCACCAAAAGCAAGACCGACTAAAGATGACCCGGAACCTGAACCAACAGCAAGCGCAAACATACTTTCTATCATCACTCAGATCGACCATACGACTCAGGCAGTATTTCTACTAGGGCAAGGGGCGAACACGGGGAAAATCCCAAACACTACCAAGGGTGATTGGAACAACTTGGTAGGCATACATATCCTAGGCAACGCTAAGGACTATTTAAGACTGGCAGAGCATATCGATACCTCTTCTAAAGACAGGCTCAACTCCCAAGCTGACTTGCTCCAAAAATACTGCGACAGCAAAAACGAGCAACTGGGACTAGAGAGAACTGAACCGGGCGCTTACCGCTACGCTCTGATCGATGAGTACGGTGAAAAGCAATACTTTGTGATGTTGCCGCTGTTCAGCGCTGATGAGTTCCTTGAGTCACTGAGTACAAATACTAAAAATGAGGTGTTTACTACTAAGTCAAACGAGTTAACATTGAGTGTTGCTGAATCAGTTTCAAAGGTAGAAAACCGTTGCCCTACTTGCGGTGGTAATGACATCGGCAGCAAGGGCGATCGCTGGAGATGCAAAGCAGTGTCTTGTGGTAAAACTTGGACTAAAGACAAGTAGAGACACTGATTAGCTAATACTAATTAAAAATTTATTGAGTGTCCGGAGTCGTCCAAACTTCGGACATTTTTATGGACATTAATAGACAACGAAAAGATTTAATGTCCGCTCAATTCTATGATGTATACAGGGTAAGTCTTTCAAGCCGTCCATTCTGTCCGTCCAATCAACCTACGGGGGGGGTGACGCAATTTATGAACAATTTGCATATTTATTGGACAAAGCTATTAGTAAAAGTTTAATAACCTTGAAAATATCGATAAAGATTTTATGTAATTAGTATTAGGAAATCATCAATTAATTTATTAACATTAATTAAACAGAATAGTTTGTATTAGTTAAAATCTAATTAGTTAATGTTAAATAAAACTGCATAGTTCATCTTAGTAGAAAATAGCTAAATTTAACGTAACTTTTAAATCATACAGTTAGATGTGTACTACACATACCCACTACCTACCCTCTATGATAGATTTGAAATCAGAAAATAAATTATTATACATGTACCCGTTATTTACCCGGTATTTGTACTACAATAAAAGAGTAGTGAAAAAGGAGCCTCTAAGATGGCACGTCCCAAGTTAAATTTTCAAATCGGTTTAGACCTCGGCAACGGCAACATCAAGATCGCAACAGGAGATACAGCCGAACGCATTCCTAGTTATATCGACAACTGCCACACATCCGATGCTGTTGGTAGCGTTCTAATTAAAGGTGACAAGCTAGATTCATTCTGTGTAGGTTATGGTGCTAGCACTTCAAAAACTGGCATACCCACATCAAGCGATCGGTCATTGAAAATCGACGGGGTTAATAAACTGTACTTAGGAGCGTTGGCACATCTACCGAACCTACCACGCAAGATGCACTCTCAAATAATTGTCAGTTCCCACGCTTGGGAAAGTCACAAAGACGTAATCAAAAACAATTTGAGTAAGGACTTGACGGTTAAACTAGCTGACACTGAAGTGGAGTTAACAACCGAAGTTTTAGCAGTAGTACCGGAAGGGTTCGGCGCGATCGCATTCAACCCATCATCAAAAATTGCAACGTTTGATTTTGGTACAGGTACAACGTTATTAACGCCATACATCAACCGCAAACCACAGGAGACGCGCACAAGCATAGAGGGAGTACAAAAACTCATTGACATGATTTGTGAGTCGGTAAAGCCAATCAACAACGGGTATGTGGGCAACCCGAATGAGGTGAGACGTTGCATTGAGCAAGGTACTTTCAAGCTGGCTGATGGCTGCGACTTTAAATCGACTTATACAAAATGCCTAGCGCAGTGGTGGCAGTCCTACTTAAAAGACTTGGCAACAGAAGCACAAAAATTAAGCAATGATGGCTATGAGATTATTTGCATAGGCGGTGGTGTTGCTCTCCCAACATTCGGGAAAGTCTTAGCGTCCAAAAAGTTTACTGTCATCACCGATCGCCCTGAAATGGTATCCGTCAAAGGATTGTATCAATTAGCCGCTAAAAAGGTAGGTGCTGAGAATGTCTAAACGCAATGACCCGAATGGTGAAAGAGTCAGAATCAGAGAGAAAGAAGCTGCATATATCCGCCAAGTGGCTGAGACTTATCAAGAAAGCTTTTTAGATGCGCTCTACCGTATCGTTGCCTTCCACCGCGACACTAGTTTAGTTGGAACGCCATTCCTACCAAAAGTAGAGCCAACGAAACCAGCGCCAAAAGTTGAGCCTGTCAATAATGACGATTTACCCGATCTTGATATGTTTGCATAAAAATCACCTGGGGAGGCTGTCAAACTTTCCCCAGGTGCTTACCCCTTACTCTCTACGCAAAGGATATTTCAATCATGGCATACCAAAAACGTGATGATGCTGTTCCCGGATATGTTTACTTAATGAAGGCTGTGGGATACGGCGGAATTATCCCTGGTGTACTTATTGGTAGGTATAAAATTGGCTTAAGCCGGAACCCAGAAGCCAGACTAGACCAATTGCACAGCGCTCAACCTTGCTGTGATATAGAAATTCTCCACACCGTAGCAGTCGAAGATATGGAGTATTTAGAAACCAAGTTACACGACATTTTTAAAAACTCAAATGTCAAGCTAAGACGCTCGCGAGAATGGTTCTCACTAAACCCGATTCAAGTACAGCAATGCATTTGGGTGATGGATCGACACAGAACCACGCAAGTAAAATCATCACTACCATTCAAAGTGATCGCCGCATCACTCATGACTTTGCTCGGTGTTGGTCTACTAATTGGGCAAAATTTCCAACCCGAACCAGTAAACGAAACCAAAGTACAGCGAGCCGTCAAACCACCTAAATAGAGTGAAAATTGCGATTTTCGCTCTATAAAAGCTTGTAACCCGCCACGTGGTGGGTTCTATTGTCCAAAGGTCTAAAATAATCTAAATAGGAGTAACAATGCTAATATGACAACGTTTTCAACTAGAATCTACTAAAGCTACAAGCCAGATAAATATCTAAAAATATTTAATTTATGAAGTACTAATAAAGAAATCTGGTAAGAATAAATCAAAGTAAGCCCTGCCCTAGACGCTAAATCTGCTGCATGAAAAACCTATCCAAAAACCCACAATTTATATTCATTGTTGGTGCGATCATAGCCAGTATTATCGGTTATTTAATCAATCAATTACCTGGAATCCCAGATTTCCCGCATAAAACTGAAATACTATTTACTTGCGTCTTTATATTCACGATGTTGGCTGCACTAATCACATATTGGCAGGCAAAGCAGCAACCAGAAGAAACACCCGCAGAAATTGACCCCACAATTCGCCCCAGGTTACTTGAAGCGGAAACAACTAAAGTCAAGAAACGTTTGCACGATTCCTTACATAACTTGTTAATACTAGATTTGATGCGGGAGGAACAACCGCAACAAGTTGGTAGAAAACCATTGCAAACTTTGTATACAGTCTCGGTTAACAATACTACCAGTCAGCCCCAGGCTCTCGACAAGATGGCGGATTTATTGTACCGGAGCGACATTGGCGGACGTTTATTAATTTTAGGGAAGCCCGGTAGCGGAAAAACTACAACTTTGTTGAATTTGGCAGACGAATTACTCGATAAAGCTAAACAAAACGACAAAGAACCAATACCGATGATTTTCGAGCTTTCGGCTTGGCGCTACGATAGCGTAAGTATTTTAGATTGGTTGGTTCTCCAGTTAAAACAAGAATACAATCTTGCACCGGGGATAAGTCGGGTTTGGTTTGAGCGGGGTAAGATTTTACCGTTATTAGATGGGTTGGATGAGTTAGGGTTAGAAAAACAGAAAAAATGTATTCGTGCAATTAATCAATATTTGGCTGAAGATGCAAGGCTGGATTTGGTCGTTTGCTGTCGGGACGAACAATATTTTATGGGGAGAGAACAGCTTTCAACATTACATGGTGCGGTGTGTTTGCAGGAATTATCGAATGATCAAATTCGGAATTATTTAACTCAGTTGCAGCTAGATAATTTATGGCAAAGTATTCAAAATAATGCCGATTTTTTTCATTTGACAAAAACTCCTTTGTTATTATCGATGATGGTAGTTGCCTATCAAGGAAGGGCTATACAGACAAAGGAAGAATTATTTGATGCGTATATTGAGCGTAGGTTTGAGTTGTTACCTGTAAAAGGAGGTGAACCGCAGCGTCGAAAAACAATGGATTTTTTAGTGTTTTTAGCAAAGCAATTGCGAAGGACACAAACAGAATTTTTGATTGAAAAAATGCAGCCTAATTGTTTGCAAAATTCTCGGCAAAGATTTTTTTATGAAATGATTTTTGGGTTACTTTATGGACTGATTTTATCGCTGATTTTATGGCTGATTCATGAGATATTAGGGCTGCTTTCAGGATTGGTGTATGGACTGTTAGTAGGGCAGCTTTTGGGAATTCTATTTTTTGGAAGTAGTATTCAAACGGTGGAAATAATTCAATTTTCATTCACAGTTATAACATTCAGAAAATTTATTAAATTTTTTATTGTTTGGATGATTTATGGATTGATTATTGGTCTGATTTTGGGAATAAATATAGGATTAAATTTTGGGCTGGGACTGATTTTTGGACTGACTTTTGGACTCATTTTGGGGCTGGTTTTGGGACTGATTTTTGGGCTGATTTATGGGCTTAGAGGGGAGATTGTAAACAAATCAATTCCCAATCAAGGCATTAAGGCATCAGCTAAAAATATGGTTGTACTGACTATTTTATTTAACTTTATTTTTCTTTTAGGACAAATTTGGTTAGAACCATTTTTACTTCAATTTAGTTCAGCAATTGATACTACTATAATTCTAAATATTTCTCAAAGTTTGATACTTGTTATAACATTTTTTCTTGGTGGGGGAATTGCCTGTATACAACATTTCTCCCTGCGCTTGGTACTTTGGTATAACCGTTACATCCCCTGGAACTATGCCAAATTCCTGAACCGTGCGAGTGAACGTCGCCTTATTCAACAAACAGGTGGACGTTATCGCTTTATCCACCGTTTGCTACTCGAACACTACGCCAAAATGTGAAAAATCATTTTCAACACTATTACCCTCTAGAACCCGTCCGTGTGGCGGTTTTTTTAGCTTTAAACCATCAAATTGAGATAGTGCGGAAACCCCCGTTATCGCACTATTAAAGCTTATAATCCGCCAAGTGGCGGGTTTTATTGTTCAAAGGTATAAAAATCTAAATTAGATTAAAGTATATTTGGTTATCTATACTTGAAGCTTTATGTCAATAGATTTAGATTGGCTTAACCGTGTTGGAATCATTCTTAATTTTTTAGCAGGTTTTATGTTAGCGCCAGATTTAATAGGAAAAGAAAGACTACTAATTATTGAAGAAAAGATTGAAGGTCAATTACAAACCATAATAAAATTAGTAAAAAGTAATTTAAAATCTCGCTATGGAAAAAGGCATAATTATGGGTGGATAATGTTAATATTTATGTCTACATTTTTTGTTCCAGGGTTAATTGTGATTGCTTTAGACCATTTAAATTTATTAGTAAAATTACCGGGTAAAATGTTGCTATATTATATAATTATTTTCTTTTTGATTCCTAATCTTCTTATTCAGCAGTTTCCAAGAACTTTTCGACTCTTTTTAATGAAAAGTTTAAAGCAATTAATAAAGATAATGAATAATTTAGAATATTTTCTCAAAGACGACAATACAATCATAAGCTTACTAACTTTCTGGGGAATTATATTTTTTATTGTTGGTAATCTGTTTCAACTTATCGCAAGCTTTAAATAAAAATTTTATGCCTTTATACATTAATAAACTCTGCCGTTCACACAATGTCAATGGCAGAGTTTTAATCATATTTGAATCATGGGATTTCGTCCGATATGTTGACCCAAACCAAGGTATAGTAAACGATTAAATCCAAATAGGTGTAGAGAAAAGCCATTCTCGCAACCTACCACCCATAGAGACATACAGCAAGAATATCGAAAATAACACCCCAAACTTTATACACAAATATAGTTTGGGGTGTTATTATGTGTTTATAAGAAAGAAACAACTAGGACTTAATCACATGGCTCGTTCAATCGAAGAATTAAATAAATTAAAAGTTCAAGATTTGAGAAGAGAAGCTGGAATACTAATGAGAGAGCATAACTTTCATTACCTAAGCAAAGGGTTTGAGTTAAGTATTTCAGATGTACAATCTCATGGTAAAAAAGCAGACTTAACTTTCCACATATCGTTGTGGGAAGGGGAACTTGAGAAAGTCAAGGCAAGTGAACCGCAAGTTACAAGCAAAAGCGAAGAATTTAAACTCGCGATCGCTAAAGAAATTTACTCATCAACTAAAGCTAAAAATGACTTGATGGGATTAAGAGAATACTTTAAAACATTAAGCCAACTTCAAAAATTCGTGTTACCAGAGTTTGCAATTTTAGTAAGTCAATCAAGACAAAAAATAGAACAATATTCGCACGGAGTAGCAACAGGTGAAAAAGCATCGGCAAACGTAATCCTAAAAAATCGTGTCGATATCATGAAATACTTGCGGGAATTAGTAGAAGCTGACGCTGATAAATTCAATCCGATTGACGATATAACTTTTATCGACATATTTAATGACTTTGACTCAGCTTTGAGAAAGGGAATGCTTGATCTATCTGCTGAAAAATTCAGAGAGTACAAAGCTTCAAACACGAAATCTAGAGAGGATGTAAAGCCGATTAAGGTGCTTCCATTCATCGAGTGGGCAAAAGATAAAGTGAGCCGTTTAGAATCGCTCAGTGGGGCAAGATGGCGCGAAGTCGCGATTGCTTGTATGCTACTCACCGGACGCAGGCAATCAGAAGTGATGTCATCGGGTGAATTTACTTTGATTGACTCAAACCACGTATTATTTGACGGGCAACTTAAAAAGCATACTAGCGACGTTGTACCAGCCATGAGAATACCTGTATTAGCTAACGCAGCTAAAGAGGTAGTTGAGGCAATAAAATGGCTTGAGAAGCATGGTAAGCGGTCTTTGCCAACTGAACGATCAGCGAAAGGGTTCCAGGACGCGGCTAAGAAATCTCACAATAAATGCTCTCGATATATCTCAGAACAAATGCAACTACTAACTGAGTATTGCCCAATTACCAATGATAAAACTTGGATTGTTGAGGAAAATGGGGCACTTGTGAACCGTTTCAAAGGACATTTGACCCGCCAAATTTACGCGCAAGTTGCTTCTTATATTTTCAATAATTCTGACAATGAGAAGAAAATCAGTTATATCTCCAAGATACTTGGCGAAAGTGTTGAGGGCGCGGGGATGTACGACCGGGATGTCGAAGTAAAGGACTTAGAAACCATCAAAGAAAAATACACCATAATTTAAGTAGGGGAGGGGAGAAATCCCCTAATAAAAATATGCGCTACTGTAAAATTTGTTCCAATCCAGAGTTAGCTAAAAGGGTACAAAACATGCTCTCCGAGGGCATATCAGGTTATCAAATTGTTAAATCTATACCAGAAATTTCTGATTGTAATTTACGAAATCATAAAAAACATATGAGTAGCGAAAATGACGAATTAATGAAACAACGCCAACAACTAGAAGGTATTTTAGATGTTGGTACAGGTGACTTTATAACTGATATGAGAACAGAATTAGAGTCACTCTGTAAGGCAAATACGAGCCTAATTAGGGCGGCAATGACTGAATGTTCTGATGGGAAATTTAGCCGTAAGCTAGGCGAATACACAAATACATTGACAAAATTAATGAGCGCCCTTGATTCTGTCACTGGGTTGAAAGAAAAAGTTTCGCTTGATACTGCGATCGACACTGTGACTAGGGCAGGGTACGAAATCAACCAAACTGAGAAAGCAACAGATTCAAAATCAGACAACAAAGTAAACGTAACACCGGAACGTTTTAAGGAATTTAAAGCTTGGGAGCGGAACAATGGTAAAGCCTAGAACTGCTAAGAAAATTAAAAATAATACAGGTTTAAGACTTGCGAACGGATTCACAAAAGACAACATTGAATGGATTAAAACTTACCTTTGCGGTATTCCTCCCACGCCTCCAGAAGGGTTTACAGAGAGCGAATATTGGGAATACCTCGATTTTAAGTACGGTGATTATAATTCACCTGAATATATGACAAAACGCGCAGGTTTTTACACAGCAGTTGTAGGAAAACCTTGCTTAGAAAGACCGCAAGAACGCCCTAAAATGAGTTCTTTATACAGACACCATAAGTAAGGTTAGGAAGCATCCCCACGCCTCAACCCCATCGGCTCCCGCAGTCGGTGGGGTTTTGCTTT
>JAESFM010000179.1_pt1 | contig 20167 bp, 17 predicted proteins | sample 9266171 | NCBI WGS metagenome assembly JAESFM01 (sample SAMN14505069, study PRJNA617099) | algae metagenome | isolation source: Hassallia sp. WJT32-NPBG1 and co-occurring heterotrophs from well developed... | place: USA: Mojave Desert, Joshua Tree National Park, California | collected 2006-06-22
GTCTGGTTTTCTGCTTCTTTGGCAGTAATGGCTTAATTAGTTCCCACTCTTTATCGCTTAAGCTGCTGGTGTACGGCATTTATTTTTGATTCTAGCTCATTGCCAGAGATCCCAAATGGGTTCTATAAAGTTCACTTTTCTTAATTGCCATTTCGTCTTGCCTTCACGCATACCTCCGTTGATCAACTTTGTCAGATGTTCTCAAGTCCGTCTGACACTTTACCTTGAAGTTTGTACATCTTGCAAAGAACCAATAACATACCACGCACAAGGACTTTGCTCATGTAGTGGCTGAGGATATATCGTATACCAGGAATTCGCAAATTGTCCTCATCTGCGACAGCTACATAGTTATTGCGGCGGATTTTGCTGCTTCTCCCGCTCCTCAACTGCCTTACTCACAATCCGCACAACAAGATTACTGATGGGACGGTCTTCTTCCTCAGCCCATCTCACCAAAGCCTCGTGGATATCCTTGGGGAAATATATGGAAGTTTGTACGCGATCGCTCTGACTCATCAACACTACAAAGATTTGTTGCCAGTTCATCATACTCCCGTAACCTTGGAACAAGGCTCAATAATGTTTAACAATGTGTGGCAATGTTTTTGTGGTAGATTGAAAACATTATTGAACAAATGCGGCAATGCCGAGGTTTTTGGATGGCGATCGGCTCAAGTGGCGATCGTTATTTGACGAAGAGGCAATTAATAGAGGTGTTGTGATTGGGCGTTTTTATGCCTACGCTCCCCATCGTGCTTCCTGGGGTTGGAAGTATCTGAGTTTACTGGATAGCGAATCCTACAGCATCGAATTTTGTGCTGCTGGTACTGTTTGGGAAGAAGATTTGGAAGCAATAACAAACGAGGAAGGTTGCGATTACTCCTCGTAGACTGGACAACGAGAACTGGAATGAATCAAAAGGTTTGCTAACTGCAAACTGGAAATGTTACTGCGTGCATTTGAGGAGATTTTGCCACTATGAGTCGCAATAGGGTTATTTTGGACAATAATTCTTTAAAACTGGTTTCAACTCTGGACAACAATTCTTTAAAACTGATTTGATTGCTGAAAGTCACGAAAATACGTAACTTATGTCCCACAAAGTCGTAAATTTGGACATTAATTCTTTAAAACTGACAATAATTATTTAAAGTACAGATATGGAGGTAAGCGGGTTCGAACCGCTGACCTCTGCAATGCCATTGCAGCGCTCTACCAACTGAGCTATACCCCCTTGTCATGCGTTTCCGATCTTATCTTAACAATTGGCATTATGTCAAGATTATTATCGAAAAGTTCCTAACGCCAATTACTTTAACTATCTCAACTAGAACAAGTAAGTGGCAATTAAGCACTATCTTAAGATACTTGCAACAAGTAGGTCATACAATGTCCCATAAGAAAATAAACTACTAACATAGCAGCAGCAGCTAAAGCAACCAATGTACCCGCCAACATTAAAGAAAACTCTTTATCCTGAAAAGCTTTTTCCATAAGGTGTAGTGACCATGCCACTAGCGCCACATCAAATACTAAAATAGGAATCAACATTTTTTTTTAAATTTATTAATACTTGTTTAGTAATCTTAACATCGTTTATAAGTAGTGTGTCTAACCTTAGATAGATGTGGTTATGTGAAAAAGTAATGATGACTATACTATTCTTACTGGTAGAGAGCGATCGCGCAAATAATTTTTAATTTCCGCTACACTTAATTGTCCGTAATGTAAAAGTGATGCCAGTAGTGCTGCTTCTGCTTTACCTTTTGTGAGAGCATCGTAAATATGTTCGCATGTTCCCGCGCCACCTGATGCAATTACGGGAATTTGTACGGCTTGGGCGATCGCGCTTGTTAAATCTAGGTCATACCCAGCTTGAGTACCATCAGCATCCATACTTGTTACCAGCAGTTCTCCTGCGCCTCGTTTTTCGACTTCTTGCGCCCAAAGTAGAGCATCTAGACCGGTATTTTCCCTTCCTCCTCGTACATACACATCCCACCCAGGGTTATTAGGGTCTTTTCGGCTTCTGGCATCAATAGCTACCACAATGCATTGATTACCGAAGCGATCGCTTGCCCGATTAATTAAATCTGGGTCGCGTACCGCCGCAGAATTAATACTAACTTTGTCTGCCCCTGCTCGTAACAAAGCTTTAACATTTTCTAAGGATTGAATTCCTCCACCGACAGTTAGAGGAATAAACACCTGTTCAGCTGTGCGGTACACTACATCAAGAATAATGCCCCTGTCTTCATGAGTCGCCGTAATATCCAGAAACACTAACTCATCTGCACCAGCTTCGTTGTAAACCTTTGCCAGTTCTACGGGATCACCAGCATCCTTGAGGTTGACAAAGTTAACTCCTTTTACAACCCGTCCCGCCTTGACATCAAGGCACGGTAAGATTCTTTTAGATAACATAGCAAGTTTGCCAATTTTTCCTTAATTGTTCGGAAATTAAATTTTAAAGCTTATGAGTTGATTTCAAAACCCGTATTTTATCACCCGTATTTATACTCATATTACAGGTGGGTGGCGCTCAGAAGTCGTGCAGTAAAAGTTGATAGCAGCAATTATGGCGATTATCTCCTCTAAAAAACAGCCTCAAGAACCTAACAAACAACCAAAACAGTCTCAGGAGTCGCAAGCTACTGCAAAACCAGAGATTTTGCAACCAGAAGCTGCTGTTGATGAAGGTAAGCAGGAAGAAAGTATTCGTCCACATCGGTTTGCCGATTACATTGGGCAAAAAGACTTAAAAGATGTGCTAGAAATTGCCATCAAAGCAGCCCAATCCAGGAGTGAAGTGTTGGATCACTTACTTTTATACGGTCCGCCAGGATTGGGTAAAACCACAATGGCAATGATTTTAGCATCAGAGATGGGGGTAAATTATAAAATAACGAGTGCGCCTGCCCTAGAACGTCCCAGAGATATTGTTGGGCTATTAGTGAATCTTAAAGCCGGGGATGTTCTATTTATTGACGAAATTCATCGTCTTTCGCGGATGACTGAAGAAATTCTCTATCCAGCGATGGAGGATTATCGTTTAGATATTACTGTTGGGAAGGGTTCGAGTGCGCGAATTCGGAGTATACCCCTGTCAAAATTTACATTGGTGGGAGCAACAACCCGTGTCGGTGCTTTAACTTCACCATTGCGCGATCGCTTCGGCTTAGTTCAAAAACTGCGATTTTACGAAGTCGAAGAAATGACCCAGATTATACAACGCACCGCTCAATTACTACAAACCCCCATGACCCAAGATGGTGCTACAGAAATCGCCCGTCGTTCGCGAGGAACACCGAGAATTGGGAATAGGCTACTTCGACGAGTACGTGATTATGCGGAAGTAAAAAAATCTGGTGAGATAACCGAAACCGTAGCAGCCGAAGCATTGCAACTATTCCAAGTAGATCCCTGCGGTTTGGATTGGACAGACAGGAAAATGCTAAGTGTAATAATTGAGCAGTTTAATGGCGGTCCTGTAGGATTAGAAACCATTGCCGCAGCAACGGGTGAAGATACGCAAACGATAGAAGAAGTTTACGAACCCTATCTTATGCAAATTGGCTATTTAAGCCGCACTCCCCGTGGTAGAACAGCCACAAGAGCAGCATACAAGCATTTAGGCTTCACACCGCCGAATGAGCAGATGTCTCTTTTGTAGTGCCTTGAAAGGTGGATGAGGGGACAGGGAGAGTGAGGCAGTAGGGGACAAGCGGAACTTTTAACTTTTGTAGAGACGCGATTAATCGCGTCTCTACTCCCCACTCCCCCACTCCTCCCCTCCCCATCGTCATGAGAAATTGTGGATTTATAACCGCAGATGAACACAGATAAACACAGATGATTAGATTAATTACTATTTTGTTAAGTTTGTTGCTTGTGTTTGGACTGGGTAAACCAGTCATGGCACAATCTCAACAGCCCCAAATTACGGAAGAACAGTTACAAAAAGGCGATGAGTTAGCGAAGAAAGCTTTTGCTGCTACAGATAAGGGTGATTTTGTTACTGCTGAAAAGTACTGGACAGAGATTATCGAGCAATTTCCTCAAAATCCAGCAATATGGAGTAACCGGGGAAATTCTAGAGTAAGTCAGAACAAGTTGGTTGAAGCGATCGCAGATTATAACAAAGCCATAGAACTTGCGCCAAATGCAACCGATCCTTATTTGAATCGCGGTACAGCGTTGGAAGGATTGGGAAAATGGGACGATGCTCTAGCTGACTATAATCATTTGCTAGAAATCGATCCGAAAGATGCGATGGCGTATAATAACCGGGGAAACGCCAAAGCTGGTAAGGGAGAATGGGAAGAGGCGATCGCTGACTATCAAAAATCAGCAGATATTGCTCCAAATTTTGCCTTTGCTCGTGCTAACTACGCTCTCGCTCTCTACGAAACCGGTCAAACAGACCAAGCGATCCGCGAGATGAAAAATATTGTCCGCAAATATCCGAAATTTGCTGATATGCGTGCGGCGCTGACGGCAGCTTACTGGGTAAGTGGACAAAAAGGTGAAGCCGAAAGTAATTGGGTAGCAGCTTATGGACTTGATAGACGCTACAAAGATATTGATTGGGTGAAAAATATTCGCAGATGGCCCCCCAGTATGATAGCAGCTTTGGATAAATTTCTCAAACTCAAGTAGGGCAATTACTATGACTCATTTTGGCATTCTTAGTCCTGGTGCAGCAACTGGCCCCCTCAACACCATGCTCCCCTTGGGGCAGGAACTTCAACGGCGTGGTCACCGCGTCACTCTCTTCGGAGCAGTCGATACTCAATCTAAGGTACTTGCAGCAGGAATAGAATTCCAGTTAATTGGGGAGAAAGATTTTCCAGCTGGCTCATCAGCAGAAGCCCTTGGTAAGTTGGGGGAGTTGCGTGGACAGGCTGCATTTAAATATACTATTGATTTGCTCAAGCGGGTTTCGGCTGTGACGTTTCGGGATGCTCCAGCAGCAATGAAAGCAGCAGGTGTAGAAGCTTTGCTAGTAAACCAAAGTTCAGTAGAGGGAGGAACAATTGCTGATTTTCTGGGAATTCCTTTTGTGACTGTGTGCAGCGCCGTGGTGCTTAATCGAGAACCTAGCATTCCTCCTTTTTTTACCACTTGGAAGTATAGTCCAGCTACGTGGGCGCGTTTACGCAACGGATTGGGTTACACGCTACTAAATCGCGTTGCTAAACCACTTGCAGAGTTGATAGATGAGTATCGTCGAGAGTGGAAATTACCTTTGTACTCTGTTACTAGTGATGGTTACTCTCAACTAGCTCAGATAAGTAATGCACCTGCTGAATTTGAATATCCCAGACAAGAATTGCCTCCTTGGTTCCATTTCACAGGCAGCTACCATACTCCCGCCAATCGCGCACCTGTTGCTTTTCCCTACGAAAAATTGACGGATAAACCGTTAATTTACGCTTCTATGGGAACATTGCAAAATCGTCTGACTTGGGTTTTTGAAACTATTGCCTCCGCTTGTGAAGAATTAGATGCTCAGTTAGTGATTTCTCTGGGAGGTTCCGCTAAACCTGAATCACTGCCAAACCTGCCAGGAAATCCTTTACTAGTTGAGTATGCACCTCAATTAGAAGTATTAGAAAAAGCAACCCTGATGATTACTCATGCGGGAATGAATACAACAATGGAATGCGTGAAGAAGGGTGTACCAATGGTGGCAATTCCAGTTGCCAACGACCAACCGGGAGTAGCAGCACGTGTCGCTTGGACAGGGGCAGGTGAGTTTATCACTCTTAAGAAATTGAATGTTCCCAGGTTGCGAAATGCTGTAAAGCAGGTGTTGACAGAAGAATCTTATAAACAGAATGCGCTCAGGTTACAAGCAGCTACTCTCCGTGCTGGGGGGGTAAGCCGAGCCGCTGATATTATCGAGCAGGCTGTGTCTACGGGCAAGCCTGTTATATCTGGTTAATTCTAAAGTAAAAGAATCGAGATATAGCAATCCTAAATCATTTGTGAACAACAAGATTCCCGATTTATTCAAGAAATTGGGAATTTAAACCTTGCTATTTATACAAATTTAATTAGAGAATAATAAAATTAAAAGCTTTGATGATCAGTAAGGAATGTCAGTAGATGAACTGGGAAGAAAACTCAATTGTAATTTATTCCAATATGCCATTCCATGTTGAAGATTGGGCGCCTCCCTGTGTTAATAAGGGAATAGGAGGCAGCCAAGAGGCTGTGATTTATTTAAGCCAAGAACTTGTTAAATTGGGCTATCAAGTTACTGTTTTTAACAGGTGTGGCGATATGGAAGGAGAATATGATGATGTTGTATATAAATCAGTTGAAAAAATAAATCTTCAAGACAAATTTAATGTCTTTATATTTCATCGTTACTGGCTTCAACCGATGACGATGAAAGTAAAAGCTAGAAAAAAAACAGTATGGATGCACGATAATCCTCAATTATTCCCTCAAGTCGAAGATTTTCAGCGTTCTGAATTTTTAGAAAGCTTTGACAAGCTGTTTGTATTGTCAAAGTTTCACAAATCTATGTTGCCTGATTGGATTCCTGAAGAAAAAATATTTTTGACAAAAAATGGTATTAATCTAGAGGACTTTAATGTAGATAATATTTCAAGAAATTCCAAGCGACTAATTCATATTAGTGATTACACAAGGGGTATCGAACATCTACTTGCCAAGTGGGAAGATGTTCTTCAAGAAGTTCCTGATGCAGAACTTCATCTTTTTTATGGATGGCAAGTAGTTGATGCCTTAATAAAGTCACCCTTCATTGAGAGATATCCAGAGTTACCAGATATTAAGATAAAACTTTTACAACTTTTTCAACAGAGAAATGTCTATGAACATGGAAGAGTCGGGCATCAGCAGTTGATTGAAGAATTATTAAAATCTGGAATATGGGTTTATCCATGTCATACCGCAGTCGAGACTTTTTGCATTAGTGCTTTGAAAGCTCAAGCTTGTGGTTGTGTTCCTGTAGTAACAACTTATGCCTGTTTAGATGAAACTGTGCAATCTGGTGTAAAAATTAAAGGCTCTGCTGGAGATGAATCAATCAACAATAATTTTATTGCAGCGCTAATAGACTTGCTGAAAAATCCTGAGAAACAAGAACCTTTAAGACAGCAAGCATTACGTCTTAAAGGTTCATTTGGCTGGGATAAAGTTGCTCAACAGTGGCATCAGGAATTTATATTGGCTTAACTGAGGTTATGTACGATCGCTCCGACTTATCCCATTGTGAAACGCTTTAAACTGAACTAGAGCTAGTATGGAGGATGGGCTGATTTTGATGACGCTTGCCCTTTACCACCATCTGGACACCCCCTGCTGGTCCAAATAGAATACCCTTACGCACTGGCTGCACAGGTTGACTATCAGCCAGTTCCATTTGCCAACGAGACAGGATTGTTACTAAAACCAGTTTCATCTCAAACAAGGCAAATGCCATACCAATACAGCGACGGTTACCGCCACCAAAGGGTAAGTACTCATAAGGGGCAAATTGACGTTCTAGAAAACGCTCTGGCTTAAATAGCTTTGGCTCAGGATACAAATCTTCTCGATGATGAGTCAAATAAATAGAGGGAATCAGCATAGTACCAGGCTGAAACTCGTATCCCCCGATTTGTAAAGGTGATTTTACCACTCGATTTAAAGCTGACATCGTGACTGGATAAATACGCAGTGTTTCTGAGCAGACAGCATTTAAATAGGGCGCTCGCAAAATAGCGTTAGGATCAGGCTGTTCACCCAAGTTATCCAGTTCTTGCAAAAGTTTTTCACGCACCTGCGGTAGATCATGAATCCAGTACAGCGCCCACGATAAGGTAGTCGCAGTAGTTTCGTGACCTGCCACTAATAAAGTCATCAACTCATCACGTAACTCCTGGTCTGTCATTGGCTCTCCCGCCTCATCACGAGCAGCCATCATCAAAGATAAAATATCAGTCCCAGATGCATCGGCTTCTTCTTTGCGTTCCCGAATTTCAGCGTAGATAAGTTCGTTAATTTGCTGCCGTACACGCAAATACTTTCCCCAAGGACTCCACGCCCCTAAATCTTGCCGCAGTGCTGGGAAAATTAGCAGCAGTGTCCTAACAATAGGTACTTTGGGATTGAGGATTTCAATCAGGAGTTCCTTGAGTTTCTCATACCGTGTCCCGTCTTCTAAACCAAATACAGCTTTTAAAATTACTTGGAAAGAGATTGCTTGCATAGTCGGCAGAACTGAAAAAGCTTCTCCAACCTGCCATTGATTAGTTACTTGTTCTGTAATATCGCGGATTAACTGACCATAAGCCAGCATCCGTTCTCCATGCAACGGTGGTGTCAACAGCTTTCTTTGCCGTTGGTGGGGCTTTCCGTCTAGCGCCAGCAGTGACTGTTGTCCTAATAAAGGCGATTTTACACCTGCTGCCTCACCAGAGTCTAATAGTTTTGGGTCGGTAGTAAAAATCTGCTGAATCGCTTGGGGATTGCTTATGAATACTTGAGGAGCAAAATTTTGTCCCAGATTGAGGGCGAAGATATCACCATAGCGTTTAGCACACTCTTCCATGTATTCTAGGGGACGAGTCAGCCACTGAAATGTCTGTATCCAAGGGTGAGTCTGAGGACCATCAGGCAGTTTAAGTGTAAACATTTTTCACTTCCTCGTAAGTTCGTAGTGAGGACTTCAGTCCTCATATTATGAAGGACTAAAGTCCTTACTACAAAAAGCTTTACTACTTTTGCAACCAAACTGACACAGAACCACCCGGACAAGGGAAATTACCCCAGCCGTCACTGTTAGTATAAACAATATTCTGAATATGCCCGGTGGAATCGTAAAAAGCTGCATTCGGTCGAAACACGTTCATCCACTTGCTGCCAGATTCACCGTTAGTCAACACTACAGCCATTGCCCCTGGATGTTCGCTGTTACCCAAGCGCGTCCAACCTATAGTATTGGGATGATCAAAGTAATCGTGTTGGTCGCCAAAACCGTATTCATTACGCGCTTTTATGAACTTGTCAATCAAGAAACGGTGAGAATAAAGAGTTGCATCACGTCCTTTGTCATGATATTGCGCTCCGTAATAGTCTGCATAAAAAACGCAGGGATAACCTTCACGACGCAACAAAATTAGTGCATACGCTAAAGGTTTAAACCAAGGTTCTACGGGGGACTCTAGCGATTGACAAGGCTGCGTATCATGATTTTCCACAAAGGTGACAGCTAAGGCAGGTTGTTCCTTAACTAAAGTTCTGTCAAAAAGCGATCGCATATCGAAACTACTACCTTGGCGACTTGCTTGATGAAACTTGAAGTGGAGAGGCACATCAAACAACGATAAACGCCCATCACTAGCAGCAATATAGCCGTGTATTGCCTCGATATCCTGAGACCAATACTCCCCCACACTAAACAATTCTCGCCCGCCAAAATGAACTCGTAGATGGTTCAGCCAATCGCGGAAAAAGCTGGAACGAATATGTTTAACAGCATCAATCCGGAAGCCATCTACCCCTGTGGTGTCAACAAACCAACGTCCCCAATACATCAACTCACCGCGCACGAACTCGTTACCCATATCCAAGTCGTTCGCCATCAAATAGTCATAGTTACCGTGTTCGTGGCTAACTTCTGTCTCAAAGTTATTGTTCTTGATGCGGTAGAGTTTATCAGTGTTTTTAGTGGCTGCATTGTAGGATAATGTATCAAAGCACCACCAATGCCACTTCATGCTGGAGTATTTATCTCCACGACCAGAAAAATTGAACTTGGTATAAGCTTCAATTTGATACCAGTCACTATTTGGGCGATTGCGATCGCTCCAATCCATTTCCTCTGCCGAGATGCGTTGTGTTTCATCTCCACCATCTTTGTGGTTAAAAACGACATCGGCGTAAATTTGAATGCCGGCATTTTGAGCGCTTTTAATCGCTGTCAGATATTGATCGCGTGTTCCATATTTTGTGCGGACACTGTTTTTTTGATTGAACTCACCCAAATCAAATAAATCGTAGACTGCGTATCCGACATCTCTACCGCCACCACTACCCTTGTAAGCTGGTGGTAACCATAAAGCGCTAAAGCCTGCACTAGCCAACTCGTGAGCCGTTTTATTCAGTTGATTCCATAGGCTACCATCACCGGGGATGTACCAATGGAAATATTGCATAATTACGCCGTTGGTCATGCGATCGCCTTAATCAAAATCTTTGGTAGATGCAGATTTCTATGAGAAATCTTTGGTGTTAGCGTAAGTCTTTTTTGTCACACATCCAAACATCTCCAGAATTTATTTATGTTTCCATTAGCGCAACAATCCCTGAATCTGCATCGGTGTTAATTCTTGCACATTGCTCAAAACTATCGTCGCTCCCGCTTGTCGCAATGTTTGCCCATAAGCATCACGACGCGCTATCGTCTCCTGTACATGAGGCGGTAAAATACCTACACCAATCCAAGTACGGTTAGGCTCAACACTTCGCGCCTTCTCCACTGTGTACATATCTGCTACCGTATCTCCTACGTATATCACTGGCTGTAATTTGTCAAGCTCCAACAGACGAACAGTCGCGAAAAGCCCGGTAGGGTCTGGTTTACCCGGTGCATCTTCCATCGCCACTAGTACAGGCGATTTTAAACCAAGCCGCTTTTGCAAAATATAAGTAGCGGAAGCGCGAGTAGCACCGCTAAAAAATCCCCAGCGAATGCCAGCTGATGTAAGTTCCTCAAAATAGCTAGACTGTAATAATAATGGCTCATCGCAGATATAACCCGTCCAATTGTTGGGGTCTGGTCCTCGGTAACGCGATTGAAAAAACGCGACAATCGTACTGTAGTCAAGTTGTAATTGCTCGCGAGGTATGGAATTTTGAAAATAGCGGTAAATTAACTCTTGGGATGCTTCCCAATCGTTATTCCAGATGCCTTCAGACTTCAGTTGGTCAATATCTAATGGTGTAGGACGATACGCAGAATCGGTAAAATGCTCTACAGTATCTGCCAGCGCTCGTCTATAAGAACCGCCAACATCGCGGATCACACCATCAATATCGAAAATAACCAGCGGATTTGTTTGTTCAGTCATAGAATTTTAGATTTTAGATTGGTAATTGGGCACGCTCGCATTGGGGATTTCCCTTTCCCCCTCTTTAAAATCTCCATTTCCATTCTTATTTAGTCAACTTGTCAAGAATTGGGTTAGAATAAGCGATCGCATGAGTTAGTGAGTATGGCACACAAATTAGCGGAGGTATGATTGACCAAGTTTATTTTGAAAATTTTGTGGTTGGATGAAAACGTCGCCTTGGCGGTCGATCAAGTTGTCGGCAAAGGCACAAGTCCTTTGACTAAGTACTTTTTCTGGCCCAGGAATGATGCCTGGGAAGAGTTAAAAAAAGAGCTAGAGTCAAAACACTGGATTACTGACGTTGATCGCGTTGAGTTGCTCAACAAAGGAACAGAAGTAATCAACTACTGGCAAGAGGAAGGCAGAAACCGTCCAATGGCTGAAGCCCAACTGAAATTTCCGGAAGTTACCTTCACAGGTAGCGCCTAGTATCGCATAATTAAGTTTCTTGTGATTCTACAAGCTGCCAAAGTTTAATTGTCTTGTCCCTGCTGCCACTAACAATCACTGTGGGCACTAAGGTGTCGGAATTAAGCGCTGTTCTGGATTACTACGAAAACTCCTCCTAGAAAGTTTTTAGGAGGAGTTTTGATTTGTCGGGAATAATATAATTCCCTAACTTGAGTTTGGGCAGACTGAATGTTTACACCATACCGCCGGCTGCTTGAAAGCGAGCGCGAGCGCGTTTGTAAGCTTGTGTTGCCTGAATTTGTGCTTGCCGGTCTTCTGCTTGCACTTGATTGACGCGAGCTTCTGCTTGATTAAAAGCAGCACGGGCTTCTTCAAGGTTAATTGAGTCGCCTTTTTCCGCACCGTTAACCAGAATTGTGATTTCGTTTTCTTCGACTTCGGCAAAACCACCCATGAGGGCGATCGCTGTCCAATTCTGATTTTTATTCGCACGCACTCGCATCACACCTGTATCCAAAGCGGTCAAGAGTGGCGCATGTCCTGTGAGAATACCTAGCTGACCAGTAGTACTGGGCAATACTACTTCTTCAGCTACGGCATCCCACACTGTTTTATCTGGAGAAATTACACGAACAGTTAGGGTCATAAAAAGTATAAAGTGTGAAGTCTTAAGCCTGAAGTATGAAGTTTGAATTTCAGCCTTCAGACTTCATACTTCAGCCTTTATTTAACCTTTAAGCTTTTCGCCTTTAGCGATCGCTTCGTTAATGTCGCCTACCAAGTAGAAGGCTTGTTCTGGCAGATCGTCCAACTTGCCTTCAAGAATCATCTGGAAGCCTTTGATGGTGTCTTCCAATTTCACGTACTTACCAGGTGAACCGGTGAATACTTCTGCCACAAAGAAGGGCTGAGACAGAAACCGTTCAACTTTCCGCGCACGAGATACGATCAGGCGATCGTCTTCTGACAATTCATCCAAACCAAGAATGGCGATGATGTCTTGCAGTTCTTTATAACGTTGCAAAGTCGCTTGTACAGCACGAGCAGTGCTGTAATGTTCATCACCTACAATGTTGGGTTGCAACATGGTAGAAGTCGAACCTAACGGATCTACAGCCGGATAAATTCCTTTAGATGCCAAACCGCGAGAAAGTACTGTTGTACCATCCAAGTGAGCAAAGGTGGTTGCAGGTGCGGGGTCAGTTAAGTCATCCGCAGGTACGTACACAGCCTGAATCGAAGTAATAGATCCCTCGTTTGTAGAGGTAATCCGCTCTTGCAGTGCGCCTACGTCGGTTCCTAGTGTAGGCTGGTATCCTACAGCAGACGGCATCCGACCTAGTAGTGCCGATACCTCAGAACCTGCTTGTACGAACCGGAAGATGTTGTCTACAAACAGCAGTACGTCCTGCTTGTTCACATCTCGGAAGTACTCAGCCATTGTCAAACCCGACAAACCAACCCGCATTCTTGCTCCGGGTGGCTCGTTCATCTGACCATAAACTAGAGCAATTTTAGACTCGTTGAGGTTGTCTTTATTGATTACCCCAGATTCCATCATTTCGTTGTAAAGGTCATTACCCTCACGAGTCCGTTCACCCACACCAGCGAATACGGACACACCACCGTGCTGGGTGGCGATGTTGTTGATCAACTCCATCATGATCACGGTTTTACCGACCCCTGCACCGCCGAACAGACCAATTTTACCGCCACGTCGATAGGGAGTCAGCAAGTCAACAACTTTAATCCCAGTCTCGAACACGGAAGGCTTGGTTTCCAGTTCTGTGAATTTGGGAGCATCACGGTGGATCGGTAAGGTTTGTTCAGCATTTACAGGTCCCCTGTTGTCTACAGGTTCGCCAAGAACGTTGAAAATCCGTCCTAAGGTGGCTTTGCCAACTGGCACGCTGATGGGAGCGCCAGTATCAACGGCTTCCATGCCACGGACTAAGCCATCGGTGGTACTCATGGAAACGGCTCTCACCTGGTTATCGCCCAGCAACTGCTGCACTTCGCAGGTCAGCGAAATTTCTTGTCCGGCTTCGTTCGTGCCTTTGACGATTAAAGCGTTGTAGATTTGCGGCATTTTCCCGGTGGGGAATTTAACGTCTACAACCGGACCAATGATTTGAGTAATGTAGCCTATGTTTGTTTTTTCTGCGGTGGTGACCATGCTGGGTCCTAATAAATGAAGCTATATTTGGTGATAGGGTCGTGTTCGACTTAAGATTAACGCTCTTTCATCTTCCAGGTTATCACCGAACGACTCCTATCTTCGCCATAAATTGATTCTTAAGACTGATGTCGTCAAGTAGGCAGCAGACTTGATGCAAAAGGCTTTGGGGAAGACTAGATAGCAAAAAAACCGTTTGGATTAGGCATAGAGGATTAGCGCTTGGTAAAAACCTTGGCTTGTTGCCTCTTCGTGCCTAGTATTAGCACAATAATTTTATATTTCCTCGTGGGCGAATAAAGTAGCAATAATATTCGCTCTACATAGGGGTGAGTAATTATATCATTAAACGCCGAAAATAAAAAAGCTGCCGATCGCACTATCAATCGCGCTATCAGCAGTTCTATACCATTTCACTCTGAATATCTAATACAAGCGATACCAATGACATTTCGCAAAACCTGATTAATTTAAATGTAATAACTTATGAAGTAAATTTGAATACATCTGGCAGTTACCCTTGATAAAAGCTGTGTGGGTAGATGTCCAAATCTTCTGATTGTCTTTAATATAGGGATAAGCACAAAAAACAACTTTCATTTTTAGCGCTTTAGTTTTATCCTCACACATTGACACAGCATAAGATATATGAATATCTCGTCAGCGCGACAAAATTTTTACCAGGAGATTCAACAGCCTGACGAGAATATCGATTTGGCAAAGGCGGCGTTATATATTGCACAAGAAGAATATCCCGACATTGATGTAGAGCAATACCTCAATACCCTCGATACAATGGCAGCAGAAGCTAAAAAACGCTTGCCAATCGGACGTTATCCTTTGCGGGTAATTCAAAGTATTAATCAATATCTTTACGATGATTTAGGATTTGCAGGCAATAAAAAAGACTATTACGACCCCCGCAATAGCTTTTTTAATGATGTGATTGATCGACGATTGGGAATTCCGATTACTTTGGCGCTGGTTTACATAGAAGTTGCCCGTAGAGTTGATTTTCCGATGGTGGGGGTGGGAATGCCGTTACATTTTTTGATTCGTCCAGATATTCCCGATATGGAAATTTTTGTTGATGCGTTTAATAACGGTGAAGTAATGTTTGCCCAAGATTGCCAAGAAAGGCTTTCGCAAATTTATCAACAAAGCGTGGCACTACAACCGGAATTTTTAGTAGCGGTGAACCATCGGCAATTCTTGGTGAGGATGCTGACGAATCTGAAATATATTTATTTGAAACAGCAGGATATAGAAAAGGCTTTAGGAGCGGTTGAGAAAATTTTGCTGCTATTGCCTGATATGATTTCCGAATTGCGCGATCGCGGTTTGCTTTACTATCAACTCGGTCTTTACTCCCAAGCTACTCAAGACTTGCAAAGTTATTTAACAAGAGTTCCTGATGCTGAAGATGCGCCGGTGATTCGACGGTTGCTGACCGAGATGGCGAGAGGGTGAGGGAAATGGGCGAGTGGAGGATTGGGGGACAAATCACTCCTGACTCCTGACTCCTGACTCCTACCGAAACCCTTGCTGTACTTCCTGCGCTACTCGTTTGAGTCGTTGCAGTTGTTCTTGCATGTCTTTTTTTGTCCAGGGTTCGGCGAAGGTTTTGAAGCCCCAGCTAATTATGGGGTTAGGAATCTCAAATTCAAAACGATTAACTAGACGCGTTCCTTTTTCGACTGGTTGACATTCCCAGCGATCGCGTCCAGTGAAAAATCCGTCAAAGTCCCACACTACTAAACCCGGTTGTCTTTCCACAACTGTGCTATTTAATGTCGGTTTTATTATCGGTATTTGAATTACAAACTTGCTTTTACTACCTAAATCGCTACTCCAAGTTTCGCCGACAGGTTCGCAACGCAGAACGGGATTAAGCCAACGGTGCATGAGAGCTAAATCGGTAATACATCTCTCAACCACTGTCGCTGTAGCATTAATTTGAATTGACTGTTCAAAAACTTGAGACATTTTACATCTTTCAAGCTATTGCCGCACTTACAGTAACGCTAAATTTAGCGTTGATAATACACTAAATCAATACTAAAGCCAACTCAACTTTAGAAATAAAACTATATACAATTACGCCAAAATCAGTGATAATTTACTATTTTGGCACTAGTAATTTATCAAACGAGTTGTCAAGCAAGCAAGTAAAAAAAATACTCTTGATATCAACTCTATATATGATTTTACTGGTAGATTTATAGGCAAAACACTGGTAAATTAACTGGCATGTATATTTGTGCTATACAATACACGCCATAATAATCTGACGTGTTTTTGAAATAACAGTTTACCTTAATTTGGGAAAACCATGAACACAACTTGGCAAGGAATAACCCAGGTAATGGAGCTTGGTTTGTCGATGAGGGTGCAGCATTTTTTGGCACAGTCGCCAACCCTATCACCAGATCAATCAAATGCAGTCAATTACGTACAAGGAAGTATCCAACAGGTAGTTGCATATCTGCCCCGTTTGCTAGGGGCTGTAGCGATTTTGTTGGTAGGCTGGCTGATTGCGGCGATCGCTGCGGCGATAGTACGGGGTGTTCTTAATCGCACCAAAATAGACAACCGCATTGCTGCTGGGTTGACTGGTAGTGATACTATTCAAGTAGAGAAATTTGTCTCTGGCTTGGTCTTTTGGTCTGTGCTGCTGTTAACGGCAGTAGCCGTTTTGAACGCCCTAGATTTGGGAGGAGCTTCTCAGCCACTCAACTCTTTTCTCAATCAAATTGGTCAGTTCTTACCAAGGTTAGTGGCTGCGGGAGTCATCCTTTTAATAGCTTGGTTAGTAGCTACCCTCGTCAAGCTGATAACTATACGCGGACTCAGCGCTTTACGGCTAGATGAGCGTTTGAATCCCCCAGAACCACGAGATGCCGTCCCAAATCTAAATCAATTGTCTCTGAGTGAGACAATTGGCAACGCTTTATATTGGTTCATCTTTTTGCTGTTTCTCATCCCAGTTTTAGATACTTTGGGGCTGCAACAGGCTTTACAACCAGTACAAAGTCTGGTGACGCAAATTATATCAATTCTGCCGAATATTTTAGCGGCGGTATTGATTGGTGTTGTCGGCTGGTTCGTGGCTAATATAGTGCGACGGATTGTCACCAATTTATTAGCGGCAACTGGAATCGATGATTTGGGCAGACGCTTTGGACTTTCGTCTACTGCGGGGGCACAATCTTTATCATCGATTATCGGCACGATTGTCTATGTGTTGATTTTGATTCCGGTAGCGATCGCTTCGCTGAATGCTTTGCGAATTGACGCGATTTCCTTGCCGGCGATCGCCATGTTGCAGCAAATCCTCAATGCCTTACCTGCGATCTTCACAGCGATCGCCATTTTGATTGTTGCTTATTTCGTCGGGCGATTTGTGGCGGAATTAGTTACCAATATCCTCACAAGTATCGGCTTTAACAACATCTTCTCTGTTTTAGGTCTGCCAACACCTGTCAGACGCACCACATACCCAGCAGAAACAGAAGCACCTCTCCCAGCCCGAACCCCATCGGAAATTGCTGGTATCGTTGTATTAGTTGGCATAATGCTGTTTGCTACAGTAGCTGCGGTGAATATCTTGAATATTCCCGCGCTCACAGCACTGGTAAGTGGCATAGTAGTCATATTCGGGCGCATTTTGGCTGGATTGATCGTATTTGCCGTTGGTTTGTTCTTAGCAAATCTGGCTTTTAGCATCATTTCCAGTTCGGGAAATGCCCAAGCACGGATTTTGGCTCAAGTAGCGCGGATTGCGATTATCGCTTTGGTTTCGGCAATGGCACTGCAACAAATTGGCGTTGCTAGTGATATTGTCAACTTAGCCTTTGGACTTTTATTAGGTGCGATCGCAGTTTCCATTGCCCTAGCTTTTGGTCTAGGTGGTCGCGATATTGCCCGCGATCAAGTTCAACAATGGTTAAACTCTTTTAAAAGTAGAGGGTAATTCATGAGTTGGGGCACATTACCCCTCAATCTCGGTAATTGTGCCTTCAAAAAACAGCATCCCAATTTTGTAGCCTTCAGGCTAAAGCCTGAGGCTATACGAACAAAGCCTACCTTCGTAGGCTTAAATTCTACCAGCCTACGAAGGTAGGCTTCGTTTGTATAGCCCCACCCTTCTAGGGTGAGGGCATTCCGAGTTCAGAACACAAACTTCCGAGTTCAGAACACAAACTTCCGAGTTCCGAACACAAACTTCCGAGTTCAAAACACGACATTCCGAGTTCCAAGCACAACATTCCGAGTTCTGAAGGTGAAAATGGGAGTTTTGAGCCTCAACATTGGAGATTAGAGTGTTCCCAATACGGTTCGGATAATATTTTTTGATGAAAATTATAGATCACAAAGACGCGATAAATCGCCGTCTTTACAATAATCAGTCCTTTGTAGAGACGGCGATTTATCGCGTCTCTTGCCTTAACCGAACCGTATTGAGAGTGTTCCAAAAAATAAATGATCCAAAACCCGTCCGAAGCGAGCGAAACGTTCGCGGTAGCGTCTCGTAGAGAAGTCTAGCAAAGCAATCTCAAAGACTTTGCGATTGCTTGTCTGCGGCACGCTGCGGGAACATTACGCTTTGCTGCATCCGCTTCGGACAATTGGGCATTTTTTTACTTAAAGTACTCTTAGAGGTTTATTTCTCCTGTTTTCTTCTTATTAATCCCCGCTTTTAACTTCTTCTTTACTCCAAACATGTTTACGGCAGACTTCGCAAGCGGCTTTTGCTTCCTCTGTTGGCGGATTGGTGAAGATGGGATGGTAACGCAACCTGTCGCAACAGACTTGCAACCATGCACGCCAGTCAGCCCGCCACAACCGCACTGTGACGTCTTGACCCCCACTGACAATCGTCTGCCCATCCGGGCTAATGGCGACAGACCAGACCGTATCCTGATGACCACTGAAGGGTTCAGCCAAAAGCTGACCTTGGAAATTCCACAACCGCACTGTGCCGTCTTCACCCCCACTGACAATCGTCTGCCCATCCGGGCTAATGGCGACAGACCAGACCTCACCTTGATGACTACCGAAGGGTTCAGCCAAAAGCTGACCTTGGAAATTCCACAACCGCACTGTGCCGTCTTCACCCCCACTGACTATCGTCTGCCCATCCGCGCTAATGGCGACAGAATTGACACCACCCTCATGACCACCGAAGGGTTCAGCCAAAAGCTGACCTTGGAAATTCCACAACCGCACTGTGCCGTCTTCACCCCCACTGACAATCGTCTGCCCATCCGGGCTAATGGCGACAGAATTGACCTCACCCCGATGACCACGGAAGGGTTCAGCCAAAAGCTGACCTTGGAAATTCCACAACCGCACTGTGCCGTTATAACCCCCACTGACAATCGTCTGCCCATCCGGGCTAATGGCGACAGAATTGACCTCACCTTGATAACCACGGAAGGGTTCAGCCAAAAGCTGACCTTGGAAATTCCACAACCGCACTGTGCGGTCTTCACCCCCACTGACAATCATCTGCCCATCCGGGCTAATGGCGACAGAATTGACCTCACCTTGATGACCACCGAAGGGTTCAGCCAAAAGCTGACCTTGGAAATTCCACAACCGCACTGTGCCGTCTTCACCCCCACTGACAATCGTCTGCCCATCCGGGCTAATGGCGACAGAATTGACCTGACCCCGATGACCACCGAAGGGTTCAGCCAAAAGCTGACCTTGGAAATTCCACAACCGCACTCTGCCGTTATAACCCCCACTGACTATCGTCTGCCCATCCGGGCTAATGGCGACAGACCAGACCGTATCCTGATGACTACCGAAGGGTTCAGCCAAAAGCTGACCTTGGAAATTCCACAACCGCACTGTGCCGTCACCACCCCCACTGACAATCGTCTGCCCATCCGGGCTAATGGCGACAGAATTGACCTGACCCCGATGACCACCGAAGGGTTCAGCCAAAAGCTGACCTTGGAAATTCCACAACCGCACTGTGCCGTCTTCACCCCCACTGACAATCGTCTGCCCATCCGGGCTAATGGCGACAGAATTGACCTGACCCCGATGACCACCGAAGGGTTCAGCCAAAAGCTGACCTTGGAAATTCCACAACCGCACTGTGCCGTCTTCACCCCCACTGACTATCGTCTGCCCATCCGCGCTAATGGCGACAGAATAGACGCCACCCTCATGACCACCGAAGGGTTCAGCCAAAAGCTGACCTTGGAAATTCCACAACCGCACTGTGCCGTCACCACCCCCACTGACAATCGTCTGCCCATCCGCGCTAATGGCGACAGAATAGACGCCACCCTCATGACCACGGAAGGGTTCAGCCAAAAGCTGACCTTGGAAATTCCACAACCGCACTGTGCCGTCACCACCCCCACTGACAATCGTCTGCCCATCCGCGCTAATGGCGACAGAATTGACCTGACCCCGATGACCACCG
>JAESFM010000180.1_pt1 | contig 19712 bp, 13 predicted proteins | sample 9266171 | NCBI WGS metagenome assembly JAESFM01 (sample SAMN14505069, study PRJNA617099) | algae metagenome | isolation source: Hassallia sp. WJT32-NPBG1 and co-occurring heterotrophs from well developed... | place: USA: Mojave Desert, Joshua Tree National Park, California | collected 2006-06-22
CTTGGCCTCTCGCAGCGACGAGGCTCACAGCTCCAACGCCACCTCGAAGGACGCACCCGTCATCGCGCTCGCTCCACGGCTCGAGCCAGCGGAGCAGATCACTTCCAAAACCGCAACTGTAATGCTAGGGCACGGCGTGGCGGCGGCCCGCCGCCCCGCTCCCGTTCACTCCATCACGGCGATGTCGATGATCTCGGCCTGCGGCAGGCTGCTCACCGTGCCGACCGTGGTCGCCTTGCCGTTCGACAGGTCAAGGCTGTGCAGCGTGCTGCCGGCCATCAGCACCGCCATGTTGCCGCCGCCGGTCTCCGGCATGATGTCGAAGGCGACGCCGACGGGCAGGCTCGGCGCGATCTCGCCCTTCGGCTGCTGCACGCCGTCATTCGGCGGCGCCTGGAGGTTCAGGCTGCGGCTCAGCGTGTCGATGGTGTAGAGCATCGTCGCGGTCGTGCCCTTCACGCTGTTGGTATAGGCGCCGGCGACGACGCGCGGCGTGGTCTCGGCCCAGGGCGTGCCCGCCTGGTAGCGGAGCTGGCCGTCCTTCACGACGGCGCCGGTGTCGACATTGACGCGGAAATTGACGCCGCTCATGCCCATCACCCGAAGGCGGTCGGCGACCGGGTTGAAGTCGATGGTGGCGCGCCCGCCGCTCTCGAAGCGCTCGGACAGGCGGCTCACCTGCGTCGCGCGGCCGGTCACCGCATCGATGGTGACGATCTGGCCGGCATCGGTCAGGCCGTAGAGCTTCATGTCGGCCGGGCGGACGTCGATGCCGAGCAGGCGGCCCTCGATGCCGGTGACGCGAACCGGCGCCATCGCGCGGCGGCTCTGGCTGTCGATGCGGACGAGGTGGTTGTCGGCGGTGAGGCCGACAAGGGTGGCGGCTTCGGCGCCGGCAGCCGAGAGCGCGAGGGCGGCGCCGGCGGCGAGCATCAGGCGGGTGGTGCGGATCATGGCGTCTCTCCGTGAGGCCGCGGCGACCATCACGGTGCCGCTGCGAGCGTTACGGGAGCCGCCCGAAACTGGATGCGCCGCAGGCGATCACGGAAAGGCGAGCGAGGCGCTCAGCCGCGGAAGCCTGAGAGGACGAAGAGCAGCAGCATCACCGCGAGGAGGACCAGGCCGGAGATGAGCTGGGAAAGGCGGCTCTGCTCCGGCTCGCGCGGCGCCGCGCTGCGGCGTGGGCGCGCCATATTGGCGTCGGGCATCGTCAGGCCGTCCGTCCGAAAAGGAGAGAGGAGTCGCCGAAATGCAACCGGGAGAGTCGATGCATGCTCATGTCCACGCGAGGCGCATGCACCCCGATGGCACAGGCGGCCGGGCAGGCGCCGGCGTGCCGAAACTAGCACCGGCGCCTTGCGGATGCATTCCTAAATAAAGACTTAAACCGCGGATTGAGCACTCGGGCTCATGACAGGAGGCCGGAACCTGAGCGCCGCTGAGGGTCGTCCGGCCGGGGCGGACCCGCCGGGCCTCAGCTGGACCCGGCCGCGGTCAGCCGCCCGATGAAGATGATCGGTCCAGTCGGCCGCCCGGTCGGCGAGCCACCCGGCGGCTCCAGGCTGATCTCGATCAGCATGCCTGGCTCCGGCCGGACGCCGCCGGTATTCACGGTCAGCCGCCCCTCGGGCGGGATGAGGCCGAGCGAGGTCGGCGCGGTCTCCCCCGGCGCCAGGCTCCAGAGCTGCATCGCCCGGCCCTCCTCGAGGCGGCGCGGCGTGACGGAGGCGAGATGCAGGCGGCCGGAGGGGTCGGCCTCCACCACCCAGGCCGGCTGGTCGCGCTGGGTCAGCAGCACGGTCATCAGCCGCGGCGGCTCGGGGGCAGGGCGCGTCACCAGCACGACCGCGAGCCCGGCCGCGACGGCGCTGGCACCGATCGCCCAGCCGCGCCAGAGGTCGAGCCAGCCGCGCCGCTTCGGCGCCGGGGCGGGCCGCGGCGTCCCAGGCAGGGCCCTCTCGATGCGGTCCCAGAGATCGGGCGGCGGCGCTTCCGGCGCGGCCAGCACCATGAGCGGGGCAAGGCGTGCCTCCCAGTCGCGGATTGCGGCGCGCAGCGCGGCATCGCCGGGCAACGCCGCCTCCACCTCCGCCGCCGCGCGGGCGTCGAGCGTGCCGAGGACATATTCGGCGGCGAGGATGTCGCGGTCCTGCGGATCGGTCGGGATCATGTCAGGCACTCCCGCAGCTGCAGGAGGCCTCGCCTGATCCAGGCCTTCACCGTGCCGAGCGGCAGGTCGAGCCGCGCCGCCACCTGGGCATGCGAGAGGCCATGCACGAAGGCAAGCAGGATTCCCTTGCGGTTCTTCTCGTCGAGCGCCGAGAGGCAGTCGCGCAGCCGCCGCGCCTCGGCGGTGGCGGCGACGCGTTCCAGCGCCTCGGGCGCCACGGGCGTATCGCCGAGGGCCGGGTCATCGGTCGGCAGCTCGCGCCCGCGCTTCCGCGCCAGGTCGAGCGCCGCATGCCGGGCGACGGCGCCGAGCCAGGCTCCCGCCTCGCCCCGCGCCGGGTCGAACTGCGCGGCCCGCTGGCTGATGCGGAGGAAGGCATCCTGCACCGCATCGGCGGCCGCCTCACGGTCGCGCAGGATGGCCTGGGCGATGCCGAAGAGGCGCGTCGCCTGCTGCTGGTAGAGGGCGCGGAGCGCTCGGCGGTCGCCGCGCGCGACCTCGGCGAGCAGCGTCGCGGCGGGAGACTCGGCCCTCACTGGGCGAAGAGCCGGTAGAGGCGCTGCAGCAGCTCCCGGCCGTCGAGCCCGGCCGGAGGTTCCACGGCGGCCTGCGGATCGCGGGGCGCCTGGCGGGCGAATCGGGCCACCGCGTCGCGCGTGCCGGAGAGGCGCAGTTCCGTCGGCTCGGCGGTGCTGCTGCTGCCCCCGGTGCCCACCAGGCGGAGCAGGGCGCGGTCGGCCTGCAGCAGCTCGGCTTCGACGCGGGCAGCATCCTCGGCCTTCGGGGTGCAGACGATGCTGCGGCCCTCGAGCCCGCAGGGCATCTCCACCATCCGGTTCGGCGGGAAGCGGAGCTGCGCGGTGCCGGAAAGCGCCAGCAGGCCGCGCGCCGCGCCATCCAGCGTCAGCTCCCGCGCCGTCACGGCGGGAACCAAGCGGCCGCGCCGGTCGATGATTTCGAAGGCGAGGCCGCTGCCCGAGCCGGAGGGCCGTTCCAGCCAGTCCCGGTGGCGCAGCAGGCAGGCTGCCCGGTCCGTCATCCTGTCGGTGACGCAGGCGAGGCGCCAGCTCCCGATCTCCTCCACGGGCTGGGCCCGGGCGGCCGGGGCCAGGAGAAGGGGCAGGGCGAGGCATGTTAGGACGACGGGGCGCAGCATGGCGCCGAGCATAGGCCGGGACGCGGAGGGACGAAATGGCACCGATCACGCTGGCGGACGGCACGGAGGTTCCGGCGCTCGGCCAGGGCACCTGGAACATGGGCGAGCGGGGGAGCGACCGGCGACGGGAGGCGGATGCGCTCCGCCTCGGCCTCGATCTCGGCATGACGCTGATCGACACCGCCGAGATGTATGCCGAGGGCGGCGCCGAGGAGGTGGTGGCCGAGGCCATCGCCGGGCGGCGCAGCGATGTCTTCCTCGTCTCCAAGGTCTACCCTCACAATGCTGGTGGCCGGAAGCTGGAGGCGGCGCTGGAGCGCAGCCTGAGGCGCCTGCGGACCGAGTCGCTCGACCTCTATCTCCTGCACTGGCGGGGCTCCGTGCCCCTGGAGGATACGGTCGCGGCGATGGAACGGATGCACGCCGCTGGGAAGATTCGCCGCTGGGGCGTCTCCAATCTCGATGTCGACGACCTGGAGGAGCTCGGCCCGGCCCTGGCGGACTGCGCGGCGGATCAGGTGCTCTACAACCTCGAGCACCGTGGGGTCGAGTTCGACCTGCTGCCCTTCTGCCGCGAGAGGCGCATGCCGGTGATGGCCTACAGCCCGGTCGGCCAGGGCGGTGCGTTGCTGCGGCACCCGGCCCTGCAGGGCGTGGCGCGGCGGCTCGGCGCGACGCCGGCGCAGGTGGCGATCGCCTGGACGCTGCGGCAGGGTGGCGTCATCAGCATCCCGAAGGCCGCGGATGCCGGGCATGTGCGGCTGAACGCCGCGGCGGGCGACCTGCAACTCGCGCCGGAGGATCTGGCGGCGCTCGATGCCGCCTTCCCGCCGCCTAGGCGGAAACGCGCTCTGGCGATGCTATAGGCGCGTTCAGCACGCCGAGATGCAGGCGCTGCACGGCGCCGGCGACGGCGACGTCCAGCCCCGGCCGCGTGTAGTAGCAGCCCCGCACATGCAGGCTCGCGGCGAGCGCGCGGATGAAGGCCTCCGCGAGGTCCGGCTCCGGCGGCGGCGCCTCGCGCCAAAAGCGGTCGAGGCCGCCCTGCCAGGCAAGGCCCGGCACGTCGTAGATCGCCTGGCCGAGCGGCAGGGTGGCGCAGCCCATGGCGATCGACTTCACCCCGACCGTGCTGTTCACCGTGACGGTGCCGCGGCAATGCGCGATCACCCGCTCCATCGGCAGCGCGCCGCCGAGATAGTCGACGCGACCCGCGACGCCATGCGCCGCCGCGATCCGCCGGACACGGCGCGCCCAGGCCTTCAGCCCGGGATCGAGCGGATGCACCTTCACCAGCAGCCGCGCCTCGGGCGGCGCATGGCGGGCGAAGCTCGCCACCGTCTCGGCGATGGCGCTGTCCATGTCGGGGAAGCGGGAATAGGCACGGATGGAGTAGTCGGTCTCCATCTGCATGGCGAAGAGGTAGAGCGGCACGCCGAGCGCCGTAACCTGCCCAAGCGTCGCCCTGGCCGCGCGCGTCTCGCGCCCGCGCAGCAGGAGGCGGAGGCCGGTCGCCAGATAGGCCGGGACCGGCGCGTGCAGCAGGAAGCTCTCGTAATGCGGGAAGGGCAGGGGCAGCAGGGAGGCGAGGTGGAAGAGCACGTCCCACCGCGCCTGGGTGGCGAAGCTGTCGCGGTGATGCTCCCGCAGGTCGGGCGGCGGGCAGCGGGCGGCGAGTGCGCGGATCGCCGTCGGGTCGCGCGGGAATTGGCTCTCGGCCCCCATGCCGTCGCGCTCCAGCGTCACCCAATCCGGGCGGATATAGCCGAAATCCGTCACCGTCACGGCAATGCCGCAGGCCCGGGCGAGGGCGATGGCCGGCTTGTGGTAGGGCCGCTGCTCGCCGAGCAGGACGAGGTCGGTAATCCCGTGCCGGTCGTAGAAGGCGCCGAGGAAGTCCGGCCAGTCCACTAGTCGCCCGCGGAAGTCGACCGCCCCCGGCCCCCGCCAGAACAGCCGGTCGCCGAGGCAGAGATTGATCCGCCAGGCCGCATGCCCGAGCGCCCGCAACCCCGCCGCGACCTCCGCGAAAAAGGGGCTGATCGGTCCCTGCAGGAAGAGGAAGCGGCGCGTCCCCGGCGCCGGCGGGTCTGGAATGGCGGCCATGCCCAGGGCCTTTTGCAGCAGGGGCCTGAAAGGTCAAGCTATTTGATACGATATCGTAACTTATGCTCGTCGGGCGAGGCGGAGGGCACGGCGGAGGTCCGCGCCATCGGCCAGGTGCCGCCCTTGTCGCGCGAGGCGCCGCAGCAGGCCGGGCGGTGGGAAGGGGCAATAGGGCAAGGGCGCAACCTCCCGCCCCGCGTCGAGCCCGGCGATGGCCTCGGCCAGCAGCGGCACGCCGGCCAGGTGCAAGGCACGGGCGGCGGCGCTGGCCGTGGTGCCTTGTGGCAGGCTCACCGCCCGTTAGGGCGAGGATGGCGCCGGCATCGATCCGCGGCACCAGCCGGTGCACCGAGACGCCGAAGCAGGGCTCCGGCTCGCCCAGCGCCCAGACGGTCGGCACCGGCCCGCGGTGCCGCGGCAGCAACGAGGGATGCAGGTTGATCCCGCCCCTGGGCGCGAGGGCCAGCGTCTCGGCGCGGAAGATCTGGTCGAAATGCAGCGAGACCAGCAGGTCCGGCCGCGCGGCACGGATGGCGGCCGCCATGGCCGGCCCGTTCACATCCGACACCTCGACGACCGGAACGCCGGACCGGGCCAGCCGGCCCGGCGCCGGACGGAGCGCGTAGTTCACCGCGAGATAGGGCAGTAGCCGCGGGCCGGAGCGGCGGAGATGCCGCCAGGCCTGCCCCAGCAGCCCACCCGCGCCCGGACGGGAGGGATCGGATCGGCCGATCAGCACCACGCTCTCGCCCTGGGCGCGGAGGAAGGCCTCCACCGCCTCGGCGCTGAGGGCGCTCTCCAGGGTGAAGACGGCGATGCGCAAGCGGCTCAGGAGGCCTTCAGCGCCGCCATGCCGTCCCGCGCCGTGGCGAGGACGGCGATGCTGCGCTCGATATCCGCCTCGGTATGCTCGGCGGAGAGGAAGAAGCGCAGCCGCGCCGAGCCCTCCGGCACCACGGGGAAGAGGATCGGTTGGACGTTCACGCCGCCCGCGAAGGCCGCTGCCGCGAGCTGCGCCGCCCGCAGCGAGCCGCCGAGGATGACCGGCACGATGCCGAGCCCGGCCGAGCCGCCCGTGTCGAACCCCGCCTGCCGCGCGAGCCGCAGGAAGAGCCCGGCATTGGCCTGCAGCCGCGCGACGCGCCAGGGCTCGGCCTGCAGCAGCCGGAGCGATTCGAGCGCCGAGGCTGCCAGCGGCGGCGCCAGCCCGACCGAATAGACGAAGCCCGGCGCGGTGTGCCGCAGCCAGTCCACCAGCCGCTTCTGGCCGGCGATGTAGCCGCCGCAGGAGGAGAGCGTCTTCGACAGCGTGCCCATCCAGAGATCGACCAGGCCGGGATCGACGCCGCACTGCTCGGCGATGCCCTGGCCGGTTGCGCCGAGCACGCCGACGGAATGCGCCTCGTCGACCATCAGCAGCGCGTCGTGCTTGCGGGCGAGGGCGGCGAAGCGGCCGAGATCGGGCAGGTCGCCATCCATGCTGTAATGGCCCTCGATCACCAGCAGCGCCCGCCCATGCCGGCCGCGATGCGCGGCGAGCTCCCGCTCCGCCGCCTCCCAGTCGTTATGGGCGAAGGCGATGCGCCGGGCCCCGCTCAGCCGCGCTCCCTCGGCGACCGAGTTGTGGATCAGCCGGTCGTGCAGGATGAGGTCGCGCGGGCCCATCAGATGGCCGATCACGGTAACATTCGTCGCATGGCCGCTGACGAAGGCGAGGCAGGCCTCCGCGCGGTGATGCGCGGCGAGCGCCGCCTCCAGCTCGGCATGGACCGGCCGCTCGCCCGAGGCGAGGCGGGAGGCGGAGGCGGAGACGCCGTAGCGGTCGATCGCCGCCTTGGCCGCGGCGGCGACCCGCGGGTCGCCGTTCAGCCCGCAGTAGTTGTAGGAGGCGAAGTTGACATAGGCGCGGCCGCCGATGCTGCTGCGACCGCCGGCCACGCCGTCATGCTGGCGGAAGAAGGGGCTCTCGATGCCGAGCGCGGCGCCGGCATCGCGCATCGTCTCGAAATCCCGCATGCCCGGCAGGGTGCCGAGGTCGCGGCCCGGCGATTCGGCGGGCGCCGGCGCGGCCGGGGCGGCGCCTCGGCGCGCCAGCCGGCTGAGCAGCGCGGTGTGGGCGCCGGCGCTGAGGCCGAAGCCGGTGCTCATGCCGCATCCTCCAGCCTGGCATCCGGCTCATGCGCGGCGAGCAGCGCCTCGGCGCTGTTCTCTTGTGGCGCGGAGTGCAGCCGGGCGAGGATGCGCCGGGCAAGGCCGTCCAGCGTCAGCCCATCCCCCACGCCGTCCAGCGCCACGGCGAGGCCGAGCCGCCCTTCGAGTGCCGTCCGCAGCTCCATCCCGCCGAGACTGTCGAGGCCGAGCCCGGCGAGCGGCGCCTCGCCCCCGATCGACTGCGCCGGCAGGCGGAGGATGCGGGCGAGTTCCCCCGCCATGGTCTCGCGCAGGAGGGGAAGCGCCTCCGCCTCCGTCAGACCGTGCAGGCGGGCGCGGAGATCGCCAGCATCCTCCACGGGGGCGGCGAGGCTGCGGACCGCCTCGAAGCCCGGCTCGGCGAGGATCGCCAGCGCCCGGCCCGCGGCCGACCAGGCGATGCGGGCGAGGCCGGCGGTCGCGGCATCGGACGCCAGCAGGGCGGGGAGCGTCGCCAGCGCCTCCTCCGCCCGCATCGCGGCGACGCCGAGGCGGCGCTCCAGGATCTCCGCCCTGGCCGCATCCCCGGCCAGCATGCCGGCGTCGGCGATCGGCCCCCAACCGATCGCGGTGGCAGGACGGCCGATGGCACGGCGGCGGCGGGCCAGCGCCTCGAGCGCGGCATTGGCGGCGACATAGGCGGCTTGGCCCGGATTGCCGACGGCGACGGTGGCGGAGGAGTACATCAGGAACAGGTCCAGCGGGTCACGGGCGGTCAGCCGGTCGAGATGCTCGGCGATGGCGAGCTTCGCCGCCAGCACCGGCGCAACCCGGGCCGGATCGAGCAGCGCCGCCGCGCCGTCGCCGAGGATGGCGGCGGCATGGACGATGCCGCGGATCGGCGGGCAGGTGGCGCGGATGTCGGCAAGCACCCGCTCCAGGGCCGCGGCATCGGTGGCGTCGCAGGCATGGAGCGAGCCGGTGGCACCGTGGGCGGCGAGGCTGCGCAGCGCCGCATCCGCCCCCGGCGTCGCCGCGCCGCGCCGGGAGAGCAGAGCGAGGTGTCGGGCGCCCCGCTCCGCCAGCCAGCGCGCCGTCGCCAGGCCGAAGCCCCCGGTGCCGCCGATGACGAGGATGGTGCCCTCCGCCGCCCCGTCGAGCGCCGGGGTGGCCTCGGCCCGGCCCGTGGGCGCCGGCGGGCGGATCACCAGCTTGCCGATATGGCCGCCGGCCTGGAGCGCGCGGAAGGCGCCCTCCACCTCCGCCGCCGCATGGGTCGCGGCGGGGAGAGGACGGATCATGCCCTCGCGCAGCCGGGCGGCGATGCCGGTGAGCAGCCGCGCCGCCTGGGCCGGCCGGGCGCGGGCCAGCTCGTCGACATCGACGGCGAAGTAGGTGGCGTTGCGCCGGAGCGGGCGGAGCGCGACGCGGCTGCCCTCGGCGAAGTCGCGCTTGCCGAGCTCGATGAAGCGGCCGAAGGGGCGCAGCAGGCCGAGCGAGCGCTCCATCGCCGCGCCGGCCAGCGAGTTCAGCACGATATCGACCCCCTCCGGCCAGGCGGCACGGAGCGCATCGGCGAAGCCGGCATCGCGGCTGTCGAGCACCAGCTCGGCCCCGGCGGCCCGGAGGAAGGCGCGGCGTGCCGGGCTGCCGGCGCTGGCCGCGACCTGGGCACCGTGGGCGAGCGCCACCTGCAGGGCGGCGAGGCCGACGGCGCCGCTGCCGCCATGGATCAGCACCCGCTCGCCGGGCTCCAGCCGCGCGAGTTCCTCCAGCGCATGCACCGCGGTCATGAAGGCGACGGGGATGGTGGCAGCGGCGGCGGGGTCGAGCCCCTCCGGCATCGGCACCAGCGCCTCGGCCCGGGTGCGGGCATGGCTGGCGAGCGCCGCCGGCGCCACGCCGAAGACCCGTTGGCCGGGACGGAGCGCGACGCCCTCGCCCACCGCCTCGACCACGCCGGCGCATTCCATGCCGAGATGGGGCCCGGCGAAGCCGGGCAGCAGCGCCTCCTCCGGCAGCAGGCCCTGGGCCCACATCACATCGCGGAAATTGAGCCCGGCGGCGTCTATGCGCAGCACCACCTCGCCCGGGCCGGGCGCGCCGGGGTCGAAGCCGGCCCAGTGCAGGCTGCCAAGCTGGCCGGGCTGGCGAATCTGCAGGCGCTGCGGCCCGGCCGAGGGTGGGGCAGGCGGCAGGCCCGGGCGCAGGCGGGGGACCAGCCGGGCGGATTCGGTGAGGGTGACCTCAGCCTCGTCATCCTGCTCGGTCAGCAGTTCGGCGGCGAGGCGGCGGGCCGCCTGGTCGGGGCCGAGCTGGGGCGCGAGGTCGATCCGCCGCGGCCGCAGTCCGGGATGCTCATTGGCCAGCACCCGGCCGAGGGCGAAAAGGGCGGCGGCTGCCGGATCGTGCCGCGTGCCAGGCCCCTCCGGCTGCTGGCCGCCCTGGGTGACGATGCGGAAGCCGGCCGCGCTGCCCTCGGCGGCGGCGCCCAACCGGGCGAGGGCGGCAAGGGAGGCGGCGATCTCCGCCGGCACGCGGCCGCCGCCGGCCAGCGCCACCACCAGGCAGTCGGCCAGGGCGTGCGGCGGCAGCGAGGCGGCCTCGGCGAGGGTGCCACCGGTGACGGTGGCGCCGCGGGACTGCAGCGCGGCGGCGACGGCGGCGCGCAGCCCGGCCATGGCCGCATCGGCGAAGAGGGCGACGCGGCGAAGCTTCGGCGTGGCGAGTAGCGTGGCGCCGGGAGCAGCCCGGCCGCCGACCAGCAGCGCCGGGAAGGGCGCGGCGCGCAGCGGCTCGGCGAAGGGCGCGGTCCAGTCCTCGGCGGGAAGGGCGGCGGCCCAGGCCGTGGCGGGGGCGAGCGGATTGGTGCCGCACCAGCCCGGCTCCTGGCCGCAGCAGAAATTCCACAGCCAGCCGGGCAGCGGCTCGGCGAGCAGCAGGGTCGCGCCCGGCGCGGCCGCCTGCCGCAGCGAGCCGAGCAAGGCGGTGCCGCGGCGGAGCCTCGCCCCGGCGGCCAGCCCGACCACGAGGTCGGCGGCGAGCGGCGGCGCCTCGCGGCCGTCCGGATCCCAGGGCTGGACAGCGAGTTCGATCCCCTCGGGCGCCGGCGGCAGCGGCATGGGCGGCTGGTCCGGCAGCGGCGCCGCGGTCAGCAGCACGCGGCGGCCGCAGCCGGCAAGCGCCCGCAGCAGATGGGCGGTGAGCGGCCCGGCCCCGGCCGCGACCTCGAGAACCCGGAGCGGCCGGCCGGCGGGCCAGGCGGCGGCGAAGGAGGCGACGGCGCCGGCCAGCACCCGGGCGAGCCGGTCATAGCCCACCGATTGCGGCGGAGGCAGCGCCCCGGCCTCGCCGGCGAGGCGATGGGCGAGGACCTGCGGCAACTGTTCCGCCGCCATCGCAGCCCAGGCAAGGTCCTGGGCGAGGTCGGGCTGCTCCAGCAGCACCTGGCGCCAGATATCGGCGGCCGCGGGCAGGTCCGGCGCCTGCACGGGCTGCAGGCCGAGCGGGCCCTCCTCCGCCAGCCCGTCGGCGGCCAGTGCCTCGAGCAGCATGCGGGCATAGGGGCCTGTGGCCGGCGCCGTGCGGAGCGCCGCATGCGCGGCGGCGGCGCAGTACCCCTCGAGCAGCAGCGCCGCCTCGGTGAGGTCAAGCGCCGCATCCTGCTGCATCGCGGCGGCGAGCGGGGCGGCGAGGTCGGGCGGCTCGGCCGGCTCGCTGCCGAGCGCCGGCAGCAGCGCCATGCGGAAGGCGCCCTCGAGCGGGTCCTGCCGCCCAAGGCAGGCGGATGCGCAGGAAGCTGCAGCCTTCCAGGACCGCGACGGCGCCGCCGGTCGCGTCGCGCAGGACGAGGTCAGCGGCGGCGCTGCGGCTGCCGCGCTCGGTCAGGCGGATGGCGGCGGAGGCCGGGGGCTCGGCGCCGCGGCGCAGCACCAGTCGGGCGATCCGCACCGGGACGAGGCCTGTGCCGGGCTGGGCCGGCGCATCGGCCAGCAGGCCAAGCAGGCCCTGCAGCGCGCCATCGAGCCGGGCGGGATGGATCAGGAAGCCGGCATCGGGCGGCGCCGTGGCCGGGCGGACCAGCCGGGCGCGGGCCAGCCCGGCCTCGGCATCGACGGCCACGTCCTCCAGCGCGTGGAAGGCCGGGCCGTAATCGAGGCCAAGCCGGGCGGCGAGGGCAAGCAGTGCCTCGCGGTCGAGGCGGCGCGGCGGGGCGGCGGGCTCGGCTCCCATCTCGGCCCCGGTCTCGCTTCCGGCCTCCGGCATGCGGGGAAGGGCGGTGATGTGCGCCTCCGCATGCAGCGTCCAGGCCTCGTCCGCGAGGCGGCGGCGGCTGGCCAGGGCGAAGGCACCGGCGGCATCGAGCGTCACCCGGATCTCGCGCGAGGCCTCGGCCTCCAGCGGCAGGGCCTGGTGGATGGCGAGGTCGCGCAGCTCGAGCGCCGGCGCCTCGGGATGGCGGGCGAGGGCGGCGGCGAGCGCCATCTCCGCCATGGCCGCGGCGGGCAGCACCGGCTGTCCGGCAAGGCAGTGGTCGGCGAGCCAGGGCTCCAGCTCGGTGTCGAGATGCCGGGGCCAGAGGCCGGGCTCATGGCCGCGGCGATAGCCGAGCAGGCGATGCTCGGCAATGGGCTTGAGCAGCGGCACCGCCTCGACCGAGTGCGGCAGCCAGTGCCGCTGACGGTCGAAGGGGGTGAGCGGCAGGCCGCGGCGGGAGGCGGGCCCTGCGAAGGAGGGCCCGCCGCGAGGATCGGCGCCGAGGACGAAGGCGCGGTCGGCGATGGCGGGGAAGGGGTCGCCCGGCGGGTCGCGGCGGGTCAGGCTGCCGAGGAGGCCGGCCTCGCCGCCGGCTTGGCGCAGCGCCTCCCGCAGGTAGCTCTGCAGGATCGGGTTGGGGCCGATCTCGAGGAAAAGGCCGGTGCCGTACCGGATTGCCGCCTCGATTGCGGGAAGGAAGCGTACCGGCTCCCGCAGGTTCCGCCACCAATGGTCCGGAGTGCAATCCGCGGCGAGGAGCGGCTCGCCGGTGACGGTCGAGATCATCGGCAGGGCGGGCGCGCTGGGGGCGAGGCTGGCGAGGTCGGCGAGCAGCCCCTCGCGCAGCGGATCCATCGCCGCGCTGTGGAAGGCGTAGTCGAGGTCGAGCGCGACATAGCTCCAGCGCCGCGCGGCGGCGGCCTGGGACAGCCGATGCAGCGCATCGACCGGGCCGGCGACGGTGATGGCCGAGGGGGCGTTGACCGCCGCGATCTCGAGCCCCGGCCCGCATTCGGCGAGCACCGGCAGCGCGGCATCGGCGGCGCAGCCGAGGGCCGCCATGCGGCCCTGGCCGCGCGTCGCCTGCTGGTGGCGGCTGCGGGCGACGACGAGCCCGGCGGCCTCGGCGAGCGGCAGCAGGCCGGCGGCGGCGGCGGCGGCGATCTCGCCGACCGAATGGCCGAGGGTGAGGGCAGGGAGGATGCCCTCTGCCGCCAGCGCCGCGACGATGGCGTGCTGGATGGCGAAGAGCAGGGGCTGGGCTCGGTCGGTAGCGGCGACGGCCTCAGCGCTGACGCCGGCCTCGACCTGCTCGGCGACGGACCAGCCGAGCAGCGGGGCGAGGGCGGCATCGGCCTCGGCGAGGCCGGCGCGGAAGGCCGGGCTGCTGGCGAGCGCGGCCTGGGCCATGCCTGGCCAGGGCGCGCCGTTGCCGCTGAAGACGAAGGCGATGCCGCGCTGCGGCCCGGCGGTGCCGGCGGCGGCCCCGGCCTCGCCGGCGCGCCAGGCGGCCAGCCCCTCGGCGAGCCGCGCCGGGTCGTTGCCCCGCAGCGCGAGGCGGTGCGGCAGCAGGTCGCGGTGGCGGGCGGCGCCGCGGAGCAGGCCGGGAAGTGCAGGGGCGGGGGTGGCGGTGAGCTGGGCCTGCCAGCGGCCAGCGAGCGCTTTCAGCCCGGCCGCGCTGCGGGCCGAGAGCAGCAGCGGCGGCAGGGGCGCTTCCGGCGCCTCCGGCTCCGGCCGGTCCTGCGTAGTGGGCGCGGCGCCGAGCAGGGCGCAGGCGTTGGTGCCGCCGAAGCCGAAGCTGTTCACCCCGATCACCGCACGCTGCCGGCGGCGCAGCGGCTCGGCCGTGACGGGCACGCGCAGGCCGAGGCCGTCGAAGTCGATATGCGGGTTCGGCGTCTCGTGGTGGAGCGAGGGCGGGATGCGGCCGCGCTCGAGCATCAGCATGGCCTTCAGCAGGCCGACGATGCCGGACGCGGGCTCGGTATGGCCGATATTGGTCTTCACCGAGCCGATCGGCAGCCTGTCCGCCCGGTGGCGGCCGGTGGCGGCGCCGATCGCGCCGGCCTCCAGCGGGTCGCCCGCGGCGGTACCGGTGCCATGCGCCTCGAAATAGCCGAGGCGGCCGGGGGCCACCCCGGCTTCGGACAGGACCTGCTCGATCAGCCAGGCCTGGGCCTGGCTGCTCGGGAGCGACAGGCCAAGGGTACGGCCGGCGGCGTTGACGCCGGAGCCGAGGATGACGGCGCGGATCGCATCACCATCGGCCAGCGCATCCTCGAGGCGCTTCAGCAGCACCATGCCGCCGCCCTCGGCGCGGACATAGCCGTCGGCTCTGGCGTCGAAGGCATGGCAGCGGCCGGTCGGCGAGAGCATCCCCGCACGGGCGAAGCCGAGGAAGGGGAAGGGCGAGAGCAGCATGTTCACGCCGCCGACCAGCGCCGCGGGGATGCGCCCCCCCCGCAGCGCCTCGCAGGCCCAGTGCAGGGCGACCAGGGCGGAGGAGCAGGCGGTGTCGATGGTTTGCGCCGGGCCGCGCAGGTCGAAGACGTTGCCGAGGCGGTTGGCGAGGATCGACAGCGCGCTGCCAGTCATGAAGTAGCGGTCGCCGCCCGCCGGGTCGGGCAGGCGGAGATCGGCATAGTCGGTCAGCGAGCCGCCGATGAAGATGCCGGTGCCGCTGCCGGCCAGCCGCGAGGCGGGCAGGCCCGCATCCTCCAGCGCCTCGGCCGCGAGTTCGAGGAGGAGGCGCTGCTGCGGATCCATCTCCGCCGCCTCGCGCGGGGAGATGCCGAAGGCGCCGGCGTCGAAGCCGGTCACGTCATCGAGCACGCCGGCGGCGAAGCTGTAGGACTTGCCCGGCTCGCCGCGGCGCGGATGGGCGAAGGCACCCTGGGTGAAGCGATCGGCGGGGATGCTGGTGACGGCGTCCCGACCCTCGGCGAGCAGGCTCCAGAAGGCGTCGAGATCGGGGGCGCCGGGCAGCCGGCAGGCGGCGCCCAGGATGGCGATGGCGCCGTCCGGGCGGCGCCTGGCCTTCGGCTCCATGGGCCGGCTCATGCCAGGCTGGGCTCCCGGCTCGGCATCGGCTGGGGCAGGGGCTGGAGGGCGGGACGGGGGAGGCCGACAATCTGCTCGAGCAGCGAATCCACCGCGTCGAAATGGTCGCTCCAGAGCGGGCGCGACCAATGCCGCAGGCGGGCGCATTGCGCGGCTCGGGCCGCCGAATCCGGCGCGGCATAGGCCTCGACCCGTGCCGTCCAGGCGGGGCCGTCGAGCGGGTCGAGATAGTCGGGCACATCGCCGCCGACCTCGCGGAGCGGGGCGGTGTCCGAGCAGATCACCGGCGTGCCGAGGGAGAGCGCCTCGGCGACCGGCAGGCCATAGCCCTCGACGAAGCTCGAGAAGAGCAGGGCGGAGGCATTGGCGACCAGGCGGGCGACCTCGGCGTCGGGCGGGGTGCCGAGTTCCTGCACCGCGCCGCGCAGCAACTCGCAGCGCTCGAGCAGGTCGACGACATTCTCGTTCTCCCAGCCGCGGCGGCCGAGCAGCAGGAGCTTCGGCGGCGGCGGGGTGCCGGGGAGGGCGCGGGCGCGGGCGGCCATCTCCCGCCAGACATGCAGCAGCAGAAGATGGTTCTTGCGCGGCTCGATGGTGCCGAGGCCGACGAAATAGGGCTCAGGCGGCAGCAGGGGTGGAGGCGTGGTCGGCAGGTCAACGCCGAGCGGGGCGATGGCGAGCGGCGGTGCCGCCCGGCCGTGCTGGGCGAGGCGCGGCAGGAGGGTCGAGGCGGTGAAGGCGGAGTTGACGATGATCCCGTCGGCCTGCGCCGCCGTCGTCGCCACCCGCGCGGCATGATGGGCAACCTGCCGGCTGCGCGAGTACTCGGGATGGGTCAGCGGGATCAGGTCATGAATCAGCGGCACGAATCGGGCGCCGGCGCGGCGCAGCGCGGCGATCGGCGCCCCGCGCTCGAGCGAGCGGTGGGAGACCAGCAGGAAGATGGCGTGGCGGTGCGCCTCGAGCTCGGCATGCAGGGCGGCGCGGCCTGCCCCGCCGGCGAGCCGTGCATGCAGCCTGGCGGCGATCCGCCGGGCGCGGCCGAGCGCACCTCCGGCCTCCGGCCCGTGCATCCAAGTCAGGTCGAGCGCCGAGACCAGCGCCGCAACCAGCTCGCGCGGAACGAGGCCGAACCAGCCCCAGACACTCTGCGCGGCAAAGCTGCAGGTGGCCGGCGGCTCCCCAAGCCATCGCTTGGCGTAAGCCATCTCGACGCGATCGATACCGGAAGGGGAGTTGCGCCGGACGCAGGAGATCAGGCGGGACACGTCAAGGATAGTATACAAGACTTTTCCGCCTACGACGAGAGTGGCGAATGACCGGTCCTGGCTCGTGCCGAGGCAGGGTCGGCCTTATCCGAGGATCATGTCACAACGCATTCTGTTTCGATTCCATTATATTGCGCTGCACTGCGGCATTCCTCTACCGCGGGTTACGCAAGACTGGTGGTGATCGCAAGAATCAGCGCGGATTCGTGCCGCACCGGCCACGCCGCCGGTGCCGGCAAGCCGCCGCTGAAGGTCTGAACGGAAGATGAAAGTTACGGCGGTGGCAAAGCCCGTCGAAGGGGTTGCAGCCTGGGTCCCGACCCGTTAGGAAGCGCCGGCCTGCTGCCGTAGCTCAGTGGTAGAGCACTCCCTTGGTAAGGGAGAGGTCGAGAGTTCAATCCTCTCTGGCAGCACCAGTTTTTTCAAAGGATTAGCGAAGATTAGTTTCGGAAATGTTGCGACAACCCTCTCCGTAGTCTCTCCAAGACGCTAGCTTGCCGCGTTCCGCGCTTTGCGAACTCGCACCACGGGCGCCGCCGCTGCGACCCCGACATTGCCGATTGCCTCGGTCGCCCGCCGCAGATGCTCCGGCGAGTGCTCCGCATAGATCCGGGCCACCACCTCGACCGTATTGCCCAGCAGGCCAGCGATCTGCCACATGGGCACCCCCTTCTGAGCCATCCACGTCGCCGCTGTATGCCGGAGGACGTGGGGGGTGACCCCGTTCAGTTCCGCGCGCCGGCAGGCGGCGAGGAATCCCGTGCGGACACTCCCGACTGGCTTGCCGGCGAACTCGATCACATGGTTCGACCGGGCCAGCTCCCGGGCTTGGGCCAGGAGGGCGGCCAGATTATCCCCCAGCGGCACGGCTAGGACCCGGCGCTTGTGCTCATTCCCATGGCCGTAGTCGATGCGGCGGGCGGAGAGGTCTACCCGGTCCCATGTCAGTTCCAAGATCGCGCCCGTCCGGGCTGCGGTATGGAGCGCGAGGGCCGTGAACACTCGGATGTGGAAGTCACCGCAGGCCGCCATTAGCGCGGCAGCCTCCTCCCGGGTCAGCCAGCGATCGCGCGGCTCTGGCGTTGACGGCCCTTCGACGTGCGGGACCGAGGTGATCCAGTTCTCGTCCTTGGCCCAAGTCAGGGCGACCCGCAGGATGCCGAGTTCCCGCAGCACCGTCCCATCCTTGACCGGCTTCCGGCGGCGCTTGCCGGGCGCCCCGACCTCGTAGCCTTCTGCCCGCCTCTGCCGGGCGTAGAGGCGGCACCGCTCTCGGGTCAGGAACTCGGGGCGTAAGTCCCCTAGGTGCCGCCACAGGGCGGCGCAGCCCGCGTCCAGCGCAGTCGGAGACGACAGGGGGTGCTCGGTGTTGTTTTTCCGGTCGTGGCTGTAGCCATCCAGGATTCGGCCAATCGTCGGCTCGGGTGGCGGTTCAGGCTCCGCCCACCCGGCCTCGAAGGCTTTTGGGAACTCCCGGGCCGCTTGCTCATCTGCTGTGCCCGTTGAAACGCGGTGCGAGCGTCCCTCCCACCAGTACTCAAGGGCGTAATGACGGCCCCAGAGGGCGAGTTTGAGAGCGGGTCGGTCGAGTTTGGGGCGTGCCACTGTACGGCCTCATATGCTTCCACATCTTGGCGGCGGATACGGATGGCCGCACCGATGCGGATATGACCGAGCCGCCCAGCCGCGATCAGATTGTAGACGTGGGTTGTGCTCACCTGCCAATGGGCGGCCAAAGACGCCACGGTGAAGTGCCCGGCAGGCTCAGCCATCGCGCTTGGCCCTCCTCCGCCCTTCCTCGCGCGCGTGCTCTAGGTGCTGCTGGCACATGGCCGAACGGATAGTATGGACGGGGAAGCAGCGCAGGTTGGCTCAGGACGAGTGCTCGGCGACCGGCAGCCGCGCCCGAAGCTGATCGGTCTCTGCCACCGACCGGTGTGCGTCGACGCCTGCGATGCGACGGCCGACAGCGAAGCGGATCCGTACGGTGCTAGCCGCGGTTTGGTGTTCACCCAACGGCCCGCTCCTTCGGCATCAACAGCACCCTCGCCTCCCGTAGCAGCGCTGCGACATGACGCGCCGCCCCAATCGCCTCGGCTGAGCGCCCGCCATGTTTCCAGCGCGCCGCGCGGCACCGCTCGCGGCCCTCGGCGGTTCTGGGACCAGTGGACAGGCCGCCATGGAGCCGGCACCGGCATCGCCCATGCACGGCAGGTCCCTGGCACGGGGTACCGGCGCGTGTCCGCGCTCCACATCGCGGAGCGCTCGTAGGGTCACCGCCCAGGACGCCATGTTTGAGCCGGTTGCCGACCGGGCGCATGGAGTCCTTAGCTTGATCGGTCATTGCTCCTCCCCCGGGGGGGGGAGGGCGTCACAGCACCGACAATTGCCTGGCCGCCATCCTGCACCACGACGCGCTCAACCCGGACCACCTGGCGCGCACCGCCGCCACGGCGCCGCTCGATTGCTTCAGATACCTCGATCATCGTTCGGGATAGGTTCGCAGCTTGGCGCCGTAGCGTGTCAGCCGTCCCCACTTCCTGCTCCGGCAAAAAAGACCGGTGGGGACATTCCTGCGCGGCGTGGTGCAGCGCCACTGCCTGCGCTGCCATCATGCCTTCAACCTCGTCGCGCGGCGCAAAAGCCATGAGGCCCACCATCGCCGCCTCCATTCGACGGTCAAGGCTCGCCTTGTCATCATCTCGCGGCACCAGCGCTGCGCGCATCAGGTCGTCGAACAGCGTGAGGTTGAATGCTTCGTTGGCTGAGCCGCAGATGCTCCGCCGTCGCCGACGAGGTGCCTGAGGCGAGGGCGTCAGCGACGGGGCCGCCACCGGATCCACGAGGGGTGTGACCGCGCCTCCTGGGGTGAGGTTTCCGGAGGCCACTGAGCCCATCTGCGTAGCATCGAGAGCCGGCCTATCGCGCAGAAGGGTGGGATTGGCCATCGCGGCCTCCATTGGAGTAGTCGGGTCGGTGAGGGGTGAGCAGAGCGGACAGCGCACGCTGGTCATCCCTGTGCCGCCTCGGCCAGCGCCAGACGGATCGCTGCATCGTCCTCGCTAGCGGCATGCAGGCGCGGGCGCGCGGGCCGTTCACCCGGCAGGTGCCCTTGTAATCGGGGTGGGTGACCTTCTCCTTCCGCCCGCTGCGGAAACGGATGCCGGAGTTGTCACGCGGCTCAGACATGGAAGAAGCCTCTTTAGCGATGAGGTGGGTGCAGCGGGTGCAGGAGGGCGCGGCCTGTTCCGCAAATCTCCCTCACTTGCGCACGCGCACGCGTAGGGCGAGTTGGGATACAGGCTGCACCTGCCTGCACCTGGGAGAGGTCATTCGCCACGGTCTACCGCCTTCAGGCCGACGCCCGTGACCCACCTAATCCCTCGAACGGCTGTGTATCTCAGGCCCTTCGTGCGATCGCACTTCTCGGCAAACTCGGAGCTAGAGCATTTCAGGTTTAGTCGAACGCGTAGCCTGAGTTGGCAAGGTAGTTCTGGCACTCGTTGGGGCTGAAGGCGTCGAGCAGTTGGCCGATGGTGTCCCACAGCGCATCGCGCGTTCGGGC
>JAESFM010000181.1_pt1 | contig 19649 bp, 15 predicted proteins | sample 9266171 | NCBI WGS metagenome assembly JAESFM01 (sample SAMN14505069, study PRJNA617099) | algae metagenome | isolation source: Hassallia sp. WJT32-NPBG1 and co-occurring heterotrophs from well developed... | place: USA: Mojave Desert, Joshua Tree National Park, California | collected 2006-06-22
GCGGTCAAGCAGCGATTTGCGCTGGGCAGACGGCTTTGGGGCGACGGCAGAGATAGCCGAAGATTTCACGCGCGACGAAGCGCTTGAGGCAACGGATGATCTCCCGCTTGCTCTTGCCCTCGGCAGTGCGGCGCCGGACGTAGTTGAGAGTAGGTTGGTGGGTGCGCATGCGCACGACCACCACGCGGTGGAGGGCAGCGTTGGCTTGCCGGTGTCCACCACGGTTCAGCCTGTACCTGCTGGTCTTGCCGCTCGAGGCCGGGACTGGGCAGGCGCCGCAGAGTTTGGCGAAGGCGGCCTCGGAGCGGATCCGCTCTGGCTCGTCGCCGACCAGGACAAGCATCTCCGCTGCCGTCGCGGTCCCCATGCCATGCGCCGCGACCATCTCCGGCGCGCACCGCTCGGTTAGCCGGCCGATGGGGGCGTCATGCGACCTGATCTCGGCGTCGAGGTCGAGCCAGCGCCGGGCGATGGCGCGCAGGCTGGCCTTGGCTGAAGCGGTGGTCGTGTTCAGCGGCCCTGGACGCAAAGCCGCCAGATGCCGGAGCAGCGCCATCTTACCGGTGATCGCCTCGAGTTGCTCGCGCAGTGCCGCCGGAGCGGTGACGATGATGGCTTTCAGCGACAGCATGGCCTGGGTCCGCGCCTTGACCGCGGTGTCGCGGGCCACCTTGAGATGCCTAATCATCTCCGCCTCGCTCGTGCCAGACTTGGGCAGGGCTGTGGCCTGTCCGCCGAGTAGCGCACGGGCGGCGCCCTCGGCATCCAGGTGGTCCGTCTTGCCGTGCTGGCGGCGCAGCCGGCGGTCGGGACGGGAGACTTCATGGACGACGTGGCCCGCCTGGCGGAGAAAGCGTGCCAGGCCGGCGCCATACGAACCCGTGCCCTCGATACCAAAGGCGCGGACGGCTCCGAGCGACCGTGCCCAAGCCTCGAGTTCGCGGTATCCGCCAGGGCTGACCTGGACCGTCAGTTCCCCGACACGAGCGCCGAGCTGGGTGATGGCCACGGCAGCATGGGTATGCTTGTGGGTGTCGACGCCGACGATGATGTCGGGGAGTATGGCCTCGTTCATGTCGCCTGTCCTCCGTAGTAGCGCTGTCCCGGCGATTCGGCGGACGGACAGGACTGTGACGGGATGAACGGCCTCAGGCTCCTATGAGGTCACTTTCCGCTTAAGCGCCGGGTGTCGTCCGGTGAGCCGACACGTCAATGCGATGACACGGGGTCAATCAAGTTGGGGGTCATACTCACCGAACGACGGCAACACTCTCACAGTCACGTTGTTTGATGACCGGGTGCGCTTGAGCGCAAGACGGAGCTTGCGTGATCTCACGCTGCCATCTGGGCACACGTCTCCTGCTGCCAGATCTGGAAGGCCTTGCGACGCGAACGGCGATACTGTTCGGCGGCCATCAGGTGCCGACGTGGATGGAAGTGGCCATAGATCATCGCGTGCGCCGAGAGGAACCGCTGTGCCTGTTCAGGTGACTTGAACCGCTGCATCTGTCGTTCTCGACGTCGCATCGGTCTGTGGGAGTTCTCAGCACGATTGTTCAGGTAGCGGCTGGTCCGATGCCGCACGCCGGGCAGGACCTCATGCTGCGCCACGCCGTAGCTGCGCAGCCCATCCGTGACGATCTTGCGCGGCTTGTACTTCAGGCCCATCAGCAGGCGTTTGAAGAAGCGTTTGGCAGCCGTGGCATTGCGCCGCTCCTGCACGAGAATGTCGAGCACGACACCGTGCTGGTCCACGGCGCGCCAGAGCTAGAAGAGCTCGCTGTTGATCTTCAGGTACACCTCATCCAGGTGCCAGGTGTCACCCGGCCTCGGCCGCCGCTTGCGCAGCTTGGCCGCGAACTCCGCGCCGAAGCGGAGGCACCAGCGCCTGATGCTCTCGTAGCTGACCACCACGCCCCGCTCGGCCAGGATCAGCTCGATGTCGCGCAGGCTCAGGCTGAACAGGTGATAGAGCCAGACAGCATGCGGTTGTGTTGCAAAGTTTGCGGCAAGTCGCAAATGGCCGCGACAGTCCCCAGATCAGGCGGCGACCTGGAACAGCTCGGCGATAAAGGTAGCTTGGGTCCGCATGTCGCGTCCGCCCACCTTTTGTACCTGCCCCTTCCTGATCATCGCCATTGCCTCGTAGCCTGCCAGTGTTCGTCGCGCCGTGTGGAAGCTGCCGAAGCCAAGCCCTGATCGGACCAGGCGTTTCACGCGCCGGCGGTCTTGTTCCACTATGTTATTGAGGTGCTTGCATTGTCGTAATCGAGAGAAGCGCCACAGCTCGCCGTTCTCCTTCATCTCTGTGACGGCGCAGGGGTAGGCCGGGCTCTTGTCCACGGTGATGGTGCGCGGGTTCACCGTATGCGGCTGCCCGAGAGCCTTGTGGAAGAAGCGCTTTGCAGCCTCCGCGTCGCGCTTGGCCGAGAGCAGGAAGTCGATCGTCTGGCCGCGGCTGTCGACCGCGCGATACAGGTACATCCAGCGGGTCTTCACCCGGCTGTAGGTCTCGTCCACCCTCCATGAGCCGTTGCTCACGCGCAGGTGCGGCCGGATCCGCTTCTCAATCTCCGGCGCGTAGGTCTGCACCCAGCGGAACACCGTAGTATGCGCCACCTCCACGCCGCGGTCGGCCAGCATCAGTTCGAGATCGCGGTAGCTCACCGGGAACATCAGGTACCAGCGGATCGCCCAGAGGATCACCTCTGCGGTGAACTGCCGGCCTTTGAAGGACTGATCCGACCTCACCAAGGCCACTCCCCACCGTCTCGCCATGCCCCGGTTTGTACCTGCTCAGGATGGTACCGCAAGGACGCAACAGAACCCGACACCAACGGCTGACGAGTACGGAAACTGCGACAGAGCCCAACGTCGGCCGCTGCGCATCGACTTCGGCGGTGCCGCCCGCATCCCCGGCGCCGCTCATCTCCGCTGTGACCGGGCACCTACCGGCGTCTATGCATCAACGTGGCACCCTGCTCTGAGGTTCGGAGTGCCCCAGAAGCCGCGTCCCAAACTGAACAGCTCAGGGATTCAGAACGACGAAAGGTTCGCCCTCAAATTCTAATGTCGGTCAGGTCGCTGATCTGCTGCCGCTGGGCCGCGCCACCTGCCCTCTCGTGCTCGGAGATGCCGTCGTAGGGAACCAGTTTCGAGAAGTCCAAGCCGGTGTCCTCCATCACGCTCGCCACCGAGATCTGGAAGGTTTTGTACTTACCGAACACATGTTCCAGTTGGCCGAGTTCCTCATCCTGGCTCACCTTATAGGCCGTTGCCGATGGGCGTCCGTCCTCGGTGACGATGGCCACGACCTTCCAAAAGGCCATGGGGATCAGCAAGCTGCGATACTCGATGTCGTCCTCACTGAAGTAGGGTCCCGTGAACACGCTGACCCGCATGCTGTCGCTTCGGGTGTGGTTCAGGATGTAATCCTCGAGCCCAAGCCAGGTGACCTGGTTGACGCCGGCCATTTGGGGACAGGAGTTCGTGAAGTGGAAAGTGTCTTCGTTCGCCTGCTTTGCCTCGGCGAGCGAGCCCCACACCGGATCCTCGCGTCGGACCATGTGCCCGCGATCCAGCTCGTTCTGGAAGTAGAGCTCGTCGCCGACCTGGCACTCCCGGGGGATGCGCCCGTCGAAGCTCCATGTCGAGATCCGAGGCAACTTGCGGGACTTCGAGCCGTCGATGTTGCACGCGGTGATCAGGGGCAGGCGCCTCGAGCGCGACATGACGCAGGAGAAGTGCCGGTACTTGAGCTCGACCCCGGAGCCGTCAGAGAGAGGCACCATGTCGTCCGCCCGGTCGCCGGTAAGCAGGGGCAGATCGATACTCCAATCTTCTAGGAAGTTTGCCTGGTAGCCGTCTCGGCCCGAGAGCTTCTGCGGCGACGAGGTCGGCTCGCGCCCGGGTCTCTCCAGGTCACCACTCGCGTCCCGCAAACGCCGCAGGCGGACCGCCTCGTCCTCGGGGTAGAGGTCGAGCGCGCTCATGGTGTCAAAGGTCGCCTTCCTGCCCAGGTCCACTTTGATCATGGCTTCCTCCCAAAGATCGTCAGGCTTCGAAGAAGCGGTCCTTACGCGATGATAGGAGATGCCCCATGCACTCGTCCCATCGTCCAAAGGCGATCCTAACCTCCCGCAGCCTCTCCGCGTGTGGGTTCAAATCACAGGCCTCGGCTAAAAGGCGTCCCAGGTTCCAAGACCGATCGACAGCCTCGACATAGGTTTGAAGGCCCACGATCGGGTCGTCCGCCAGCCGTTCCGCGAAGGCTTGGGGCCAAAGGTCGGTCCATTCACCTTCAAGGCACTTTGCGACGATCGGTGCAATTCCGGCAAGGGCGCCGCGATTTGGGAACGCATCGGCAAGCGCGTATCGCACGGGGTCTCGGAATTCGGGGCTCGGGCCGCGCTGGAGGCTTCGCCCGTCCTCCCTCCACATCTTCACCGCTCCGCTTTCCGCAATCGCCGACAGGTTGTCCCTACGCTTCGCCAGCGCGTCCACCTCCGCGAGCATGCGCGCTACCGTCCGACGCGATGAGGACTTGGTGCGCTCGATTGCCTCCGCGGCCTGACGGGCGAACCCCGCGGGGTCCCAGCCCCGCAGGAAGCCTGATGCGTCCCCAAGCCAGCCCGTGTCGAGGCAGAGGTCCGCTGGCCCGTAGGCGACGGCAGCCTCCTCGAACGGCAAGCCGACAAGTTTCGCAAGCGGGAGATGTCCTGGCTCCAGCGTCAAACCACGCTCGCCCCGCGTCGCCGCCCAAAGGAGCTGCTGGACCTTCTCCTGAGCGTCGGGGCCCAGCATGCCCATTGGAAACCTTAGGATGAGCACCACCGAGAGTTCGCGCAGGAGCCGTGCCCTCTCCGCCGACGGCGGCAGGTCTGCAGGCTGCAACGCGGCCAAGCGATCTTCGACCCAGGCATTGCTCGCATTCCCGGTGCTGATGAGGTCGAACGGGTAGCACCGGGCAAGAACCTCCCGCAGGGGGCGCCATTCAGCGCCAGGGGAGACCTCCTGCCCAGCCGCATCGTGAAGCAGCCGCCACGAGGCCGTTGCGAACAGCGTGCTGGTCTCCCAGCGCGGCAAGGTACGCGCGCGAACGCGTCCTCCCTCCAACTCGTCGCGCTCGGTCAGCAGGGCGAGGGCGTTCCGGAACGAGCGAGCGCGCACCAGTCTCTCGCCCACCGCCTCAAGCGCGCGCTCGCGGTAGCCATCCGGGAGCAGCCACACCTCTCCCGGCTGCACCGAGGCCGGTCTCCTCGCAAATTGGACCAGAGCGGATCCCCTCGGGGGGAGGTCGGCGAGATCGAGGTTGAAGGCCTCGGCCGCCTTCCGGATCACCGCGGGCGCCAGGTCCTCAATCCATGAGGTGTCCCCGTCCTCCCACCGCAACAGCATCAGCCGGTGATAGAAGGCCTCCGAACGGTCGCGCTCGTCCGAGGATGCCTCCAAGTAGACCACTGCGGCCCGGTGTATCCGCCGTGCCTCCTCCGGCGCTTCCGCGAGCATCGCGGGCAACATCGAGCGACGCAGGTCGCGGCGGTGCCAGACTGCCCCGTTGGGAGCGCGGTAGGCTAGCCAACCATGCGCGGCGAGACTCTGCAGAGCCGCCTCGGCCTCCTCGCGGGACAGGGGGGTGAGGCCGAGCGCTGGCACGAGCACGCTCCCGATCAGGTCCGGCGTCACGTAACGGAGGATCAACCCGGGGCTGGCGAGAGCGCGCGCGACCGGGTCGCGGAGCCGCAGCAGGACTCGCCGGGAGACAATGCCCGCGAAGAGGGACTTGCCGCGGCCCGACCCGCTTCGCACTTCCCTCTCCAGGGCATCGACGTCTGTCTCGGGATCCTCGAGCAGCAGGCGCCCGAGGAGCTTCAGCTCCAGGGGCCGCCGTGGCAGGACCTGCGAGCGTGCAAGGCGTCGGGCGACGGCTGGCGGAACTTGGAGGTTGCGCAACAGGCGTTCCGCGGCGGCTGGACGGAGTTCGCCCAGAATGACCGAGTGAGCGCAGACCCTGCCCAAACGGTCCACATCGGGATTCGAGGGAGAGAGGTCGTCGCCGTCATCAGCCTGTCCCGTGAGGCCCATGTTACGGCCCGATACGATGACCTTGAGTGGCAGCGGCGAGAGGAACTCGGCCAGTTCGTCGAGCCACGATAGGATCCGGCCGAGCGCGCGCTGGCGGGTAACCTCCTCGAAGGTGTCCAGGACAAGGAGAAACGGGCGTTCACGCCCAGCAGCGAGCAAGGCTTGTGCCATCTCGGCGATGAGGCTGCGCGTCGCACGTTCCTCGCTCGACACGCTGGCGGAATCCGATGACCTTTGGGGCTGGAAGGCCCTGAGCTCCCGGCGCCTGTCGCGTAGGCCCTGTGCGACCGACGGTTCCTGGTAACCTACTTGCCGGGTGATCTCCCGCTCGAGGAACGACGGGTCGCTGGCGTCGACCCCCGGGCGGTCGAAATCCAGGACAGCCAGCGTCGCCTGGCCGATGCGAGCTACTTCGACGACGACCTTCGCGAGCAGGGTCGACTTGCCGGCACCGCCGAGGCCTGTCAGCAGGAGCCCCTCCCAACGTGCAGCTGTGGGAACCGGGGGGGCCGTGATGAAGTCGACCAGCGCAGCCTCTTCAGCGCCACGGCCGAGCACCCCGTCCTGCGTTAGCAGGCGATGTTCGCGCAGGAAGCTCGCCTGGCCCGACGCCTGTTGGACCGCTTGCGGGTCGGGAGTCGGCAGTCCGGCAAGCCGCACCGCCTCTATGGCGGATGCCAAAGCCAGTAGCCAGCGCTCCTGATCATCTGCGGAGGTCAGCTGCCGGCGATGCAGCGAAACGGCCTTGCCGTGTCTGAGAATCTCCCGCAGGGCTTCCCCGAATAGATCGGTGGCCGGGAGTTCCCGCGCGAGCGCGTGGGGAAGTCCCGGGTGCGATGCGAGACGCCGGAGGACGAGCGTCCGCCTGTCCTTGAGTAGGAGCCAACGCAGGCCGGTCTCGGTTCCCTCCACGTCGCAACCCTGAGCCAGAGAGGACAGCACGCGGCGCTTGAGGATCTCGGGCTCCGTCGCGCCGAACAGGTCGTCCGGGTCGAAGCGGCCTGTCATCGCCGCGACCGCCTCCACATCCACAAGGCGGGCGGCCACGTCGGCGTCGCTCGGCACGTGCTCCTGATGAGCCGGATCCGCATCAGCCGCCTGAACCAAGTAGGTCACCTCCTCGGATAGCTTCCCGGAGTCGAAAGCCAGCGTGTCGGAAGGCCCGAGCTCAACGGCGGACTCCCCGCGCGCGGGGTCCCGTACGGACGGTGTTGCCAGGCGCTGCTCAGCTAGCTGTTGCAAGCGCCCCCGGAAGGCGGCGGCGAAGCGCAGCAGACCCGGCGACGGCTCAGGCATTCGGCGGCCCCTGATCTCTCCCATCAACGACTTCGAGGTAGGCGGCACCGAGCTCGGCGACCTCCTCGGCAAAGGCGACGAGGGTTCGTGAAAGGTTCTCCGACCGCCTCGCGCCGTAGCGGCTAAACAGGTGGCGGCTCAGGGCAATGATCGTGAACTCGTCCATGCCGAGTTCCGCAGCAGCATTGAGCCGCCTGAGAAAGGTGGCGACGTCCCCCTCGTTGATGAGCGGTGCCCCGGATCCCGGAGCTGAAGTCGTGTAGACCTCGACAACCTCTCGTAGGCCTACCGGGAGGTTGCCCCGGAACCCGTCCAGCACGATCCTCAACCAATCAACGGAAAGGGTCTGCTCGTAGATGAGCAGGAGGAGGTCCCTTGCGTCGAGGCCCTGCACCTCGAACGCGTTCAGGTCGGTGAGCGACAGCCAGACGAGACGTCCGGCGCGCCTGGCGTCCAGCCCCTCCACAATCCTCCGAACCACCTCGTCACGCCGCCATGCACTCGCAGTGGAGTCAAAGAGATTAGCGCCGCTCAGGAGGCCCGCCTCCGCGCCCATGCCCTGGTTCCCCGCACCAACCTCGACGACGCCTGCCGCATTTAGAATTGTGCTTGCGAGGGAGAGGGCGCTTTGCTTGCCGACCGCCTCAGCCGACAGCGTCAACTTGAGGTGCTGGCGGTCGGCCAGCATGGCCCCGAGGACGCGGACCATGAACGTCTTCCCAGTGCCCGGGCTTCCCTCTAGGACAATGATGCGGGGTCTGCCCCTAAGGGCGGCCCGCCACACGACCCCTTGGAAGTTCTCGTGGCCCAGCACAGGGGCGTGGTTGTTCGCCGGTCCGAGCTCCCAGGTCGGAACCTCGTCATGGGCGGGTGTGGGGAGACCGCCATGCTTCTTGATATCTTCCAAAATCGCAACGAGTGGTACGCCGCGGTTCAGGGCCGGGCTATCCGCGCCTGGCGCCGGACGCTGCCAGGTTCCCTGGTGCAGGCCGAACAGCGAGAACGAGCCATCGAAGCATGGACCGCCGGATGAACCTGAGAGCGCGTTCGCCCTGTGGATGAAGCGGAGGAGCGATGTTGCCGGGTCGATGCCGTAGTCGCAAGGGCGGGCCACGACGTTCTGGTCCACCCGCATCGGCTGTCCCGCCGGGTGCTGAAACACAATGATGCGGTCGTCGGGCGCCGGAACAACGGCCCTCGCGTCCAGCGCAGCCCATCGCCTCTCCATGCCAGGTGCGGACTTCACGCGAATGAGGCAGTAGTCCCAGTAGCCGTCCAGGTCCGGCTTGTTGGCTGGCAACCTCTGGGCCAGTTCCTCCTCGTGGCACTCGGAATGGGCCACATACCAATCAGCGGCTGGCTCGACTTGGACCGTCCGGAACGGGCGCAGGTTCTTGCCGCGCCGCACCCGCGCAAGAAACTCATCGAACTGGAAGCGGAGTCTCTCGCGTCCGGCCGCGAGATCGGGACGGTAGACCACGTGGCCGCTCGCATCTAACTCGGGCTGGAACAATGACTTGACGACATGCCACGCCGTGAGAACGAGGTTTGGCCCGACGAGCACGCCGGTTCCCGTGGAGTTGCCCGTGGTGACCTTGGCCGTCCAGCGGATCCCGTCGGCCACACCGCGCAGGATGACGTGGGGGTGCTGGAAGGCGCTGACCGAGTTCACCATAGCCTGGAGCTCAGCGTCGCCCTGGCCCGCACGGAGTCGCACGAGGTGGTCCATGATGCGCCCGTCCTCTAAGCCGGACGAGACCACCAGATCCAGGAGGTTCTCTAGCCAACCGTTCTTTTGGGCAGACAGGACCGCGATAAGAAAGGCGTTACGGTCGTTCGCGTCACGGCCCACGGCCTCGAAGGCCTCGCGTCTTTCGGCTGGTATGTCCGCCTGGGCCTGCAGGAACAGGCGCGCGAACTCCGCGCGCGACGTCTTGAGCGCGGCGACGATCTCCGACGTCGTGAGCACGTCAGGTTTCCGCCTTCGGCCCGGGTTCCTCCGCGCCGACGCGGCGATCGATTAGGTCGACATTCAGCGACGTCAGGCACTCACGAAGGGTCTGGCCGCCCGCCTCAGCTCGCATATCGAGCGTTGCCCCGAGCACATGGGCCCAATTCTCGCGCGGTGGGCGGGATTTGCCTCCGTAGTGCAAGGCAGCCGCGGCGGTCTCCCGGCCAGCAACCACGAGCACCGACCCGGAGTTGCCGCCCAAGGTCGTGACGTCATGAGCCATGGTCCACGCTGGCACCTCGACGAGGCTCTTCGCAGCTGCCCCGGGCGCCAGGCGCTTGCAGCCGAACGTGCCTTGAAAGAGCTTCTCGATAAGCGTCGGGGTGAAACGGCCAAACGGCGGTGGCGCCGGGTAGCCCGCCACGAAGACGTAAGTGCCTTCCTGCGCCCAGTCAGAAGACAGATCCACCGACAGGAGGGTCTCGGGCACATCGTCATCGGTTAACGATGCCTCCAACTCGATGAGGGCGAGGTCCAGCTTTCGGTGATCGACGGGCTTCTCGAACTCGATCGCTTCGGGCCCGCAGAACACGACGCGTTTGAGTGCCCGTCGCGGGTGACGTTTGCTGGAGCGAAACTCGTGACCGAAGTCGATGCAGGCGCCGGAACGGAATGACCAGCCCTCTGGCAAGTTGTCCGCCACCGACTGAAGGACGTGCCGGTTAGTGAGAACGAAGTTGCGCTGGACAAGGAAGCCTGTTCCCTCGAAACCTTCCGGTGTCCCCGGCAGGTTGATCCGGCCCACGCACGCGAGCGTCTGCCGCAGTGCCGGGCGGCTCGCCTCAATTACATCGGCCCAGCCGCCTACCGGACTGGTTGTCAGGTCAACGTCGCCATTTCGGACCATAAAGCTCGGGCGCGAGCCGTCCAGACGAACTATCGTCTCCAGGTCGGCGAGGAGGGCACCGTCGGCGCTGAACGCCTCAGCGTCATCCCCGGCTAGGCGTCTCAGCGCCTCGTCGCCGCCTCGCGTGATCTCGTCAACGATGTCGAGCAGAGCTTGGTCACCGCCCAGGTGCTGCTCGACGACTTTCCTTAACTGCTCCCGAGCAACGTCGAGCCGGTTTTTAATCCCGGCGTCGCTGAGGTCGGCTTCTGCACCCCCGCTGTTCTCAAGGGCCGCCGCGGCCGCGTCCGTCGAGGGGATGGGATTGCCCGTGCGAAGCGCCCGACGGAAGCCCGAAAGAGCTTCCGGGATCTTCTGTCGCGCCGCAGCGGACCGAGCCTTGCCAGCGCTTGATACCATTGCCTGTCCTCGATCTTGACCTTTACGAGAATGTCCGCCGCTGTCGCAGGGCGTCAGTTACGGCGACCGGCGAGAAGGCGCAGGGGAGCATACCCGGAGCGTGTGGAAGCCAGACAAGAATTCCCTCTTTCGAGGCGCCAAGAGGGGCGCCGCAGCGGACCTCGACTGTGCTTGCTGGATTTGCCGCTCGAGGCTGGCACCGGGCAGGCGCTGCAGAGCTTGGAGAAGGCAGCTTCGGAGTGGATCTGCTCCGGCACGTCGCCGACGATAATGGTGACAAGCAATGCGCCGAACTGCAGCAGTTTCGTCTCGCGGCTCACCGGATCTGTCGTCTTCGGCGCCGATGGCATAGCACGTTCTTGCCTAGGCATGCGGATTGCCCTTCAGGCTTAGCTGCCTCTAGCCACTGGTTGAGTTACGATGCTCCAGGCCTGACATTTTGTCGCGCCGGTCCTTCATGTCTGCTTTGCTGAGACTATGAGCTGAAACCATACCGCGACTGCGGCACAAGCGCACGATAGCGCCTGCTCGCCGGCAGTTGGGTCGGCGCGACGTCACGTTGCCCACGCGAGCCCGCCGATGTCCGCGAGTTCCTGTCGCAGTGTTGCCAGTACATGGGCGTAGTTCTCAACACGCGGCTGGCCGCCGAAATGCAGGCCCACCACCCGCTCCCCGTTATGCTGGAAATCCACGACGCACGAGCCCGAGTTGCCGCCGAGCGTGCTGGAATCATGGGTCATGATCCACTTGCGGGCATCGCCGGCGACCTGGCCCGGCCCAGCCTCGACGAGGCCCGGCGCCCAACGCTTACTGCCGAAGCGGTTGCGATAAAGCCGCTCCAGCACCTCCGCATACTCGTGCCCGGCTGCTGGCGGCCCCTCACCGGGTGAAGGCTCGGCCACCAGAGGCTTGGCCGGGAAGCCCACTACATAGATGGGTGGCTGCACCGCGCCGACCGTCACCCGTGCGGGATTGGGCTCCAGCGAGAGCGGCTTGGGGAAGTCCGCGTCGCCCTCCAGCCGCAGCACGGCGTAGTCGGCGCGGGCAAAATTGACGCGCCTGTTGATCGGCTCCGCCCCGAAAGCGTGGACCTCCACCACCTTGAAGCGGCACTCCGCGTCGCGCTCGTACTCCCCAGCGAAATCCACCTCGGCGTCGCGCGTCCAGGTCCAGCGGCTCTGGTTGTAGCGCGCCAGCTCCTCCAGCACGTGCCGGTTGGTCAGCACGAGCCCTGGCGCGATCGCGAAGGCTGTGCCGATGCGCCTTGGCTTGCCGCGCTCATCGAGGAAGGCCGGCAACTGCACCGCGCCGACCGCCGCCGCGACCCGCTCGATGCCAGACCGGAATTGCGCCGCCGCACCCTGCCAGCGCGCGGCGAGGCTCTCGCGCAGGGCCGGAGCTTCCAGGTCGATCGTGCCGTCCTGCACGAAGAGGACAGGGCGGCTGCCGTCGGCTTCGATGACCGCCTCCAGCCCGAAGATCTCGGAGGTTGAGAGTTCCGCGCCCTCCCCCTCGCCGTCCAGCTTGCGGAAGCCCTCCTCCGCGTCCCGGATGATGCGGTCAACCTCCTCCTCGCGGACCTCCGGGTCGTTCGCGGCCAGACGCTTCAGCAAAGCCTTCGCCGCCTCCAGCCGTTCGCGGCTGTCGGGCACGCCGATGATGTTGCCTTCGAGGGTGGCGCTCTCAAGCCCGCCGGCGCCGACCGGCGCCGACAGGCGCCGGAGCAGCTTGGCGGCCGATGGCTCGCCCGGCCCTGCCAATGTCCCGTCCATCCTTCTTCTCTCCCCTCAACTCCGCCCGGCCGCGCGACGCGCCAGCACCGTGGCGACGAGCATCGCATGCGCCTCACCGGCCAGCTCCGCGTGTGCCGCAAGGTGCTGCACCAGGCCCGAGGCGTCGCCGGTCGCCAGCTCCGCCGCGTTTGCATCACGCGCGGCGGCCACGACCTGTTCGCCGCGCGCCTGGAGGTTCGGGAAGGTCCCCTCCACGCTCGACGGGAAGATGAATGGCAAGGCATCCGCGAGCTTGTCGCCGGCCGCCGCCAGCATCGCGCGCCGGCCAATCTCCCGCAGCAGCACCTCCTCTCCAAAGGTGTCGAGCGGCGTCGCCGGCTCGGTGGAGAGCTCCACCGCCGCCTCGATGGCGCCGCCGAAGGCCGGCACGGGCGTGCCCGTCGCCTCGGCGATGGCGGCCGCGAAGCGCTCGGCGACGACGCGGTAACCCTGGTCGTCGGGATGCAGCTCGTCGTGCCAGCTCCTCTGCCCGACGGCGCCGCGCGTGTCGATTACGTGCATGTGCGGGAAGGTGGCGGCCAAGCTGCGCAACCCGGTGTCGAAGCGGTCCACGATCGCGCGCACGATGCCGCGCTGCAGCACCGGATCCTCGATGCCGAGCGCGCGCATCGGCTGGCCGAGCCAGCGCCCCCCCGCGGGGATGGCGTAGTCGTAGACATGGGTTAATACGGGCGTCTCCGGCGCCACCTGGCGAATGCGGGAGAGCAGCTGCTCATAGTCGTCGAGCACCGACCGCAAATTGGCCTCGAAGGCCTCACCGAGATAGGCGGCGGGGGGCAGGCCGGCCTCGAAGCGCTGCAGCGCCCGCGCAAGGTTGCTGGCCCCGAGCAGGTCGTTGCCGCCGCCGCTCAGCAGCACGGCGTCCGGCCGCTCCGCCGCAACCGCGGTGATCAGCTCGCCCTGCCTGACCATGTCGGCCACGAGGTCGCCCGCCGCGTCGAGCGACAGGATGGCATAGGGCTCGGCGAGCCAATCGATCACGTCGGTCAGCAGCAGGGGATACTGGAACCAGCTGTCGCCCTCGGAGACCAGCCGAAGCCCGGTCCAGTTCTGCACCTTGGCGCGATAGCGCTTCTGGCGGCGCCAGCGCGACAGTCCGTTGAGCGAGGAAAGCGCGACCGCGGCCTCGGTTTCCGGCGCCTCAACCAGCGCTGGGTTGCCGCGGACCACAGGACGGAAGGGAGCGGCCTCGGCTACGTCGTCCATCAGGTAAGGGCGAATCGCCTCGTCCGGCGTGTCCGGATCCAGCAGCATCTGCTCCAACTCGGCCGCGTCGATCGGCGGAGGCATGCGTGCCATGTCGATTCCCCTGTCCCGCCGCCGCTCAGCGCGGTGCGAGCGTTGCTTCCTTGATAAAGGCAAACGAGTTTTCCGCGAGCCGCTGCTGCAGCGGCTCCTCAATCACCGCGAGCAGCGCGTTGTTGGCGGTGAGCGTGGTGGTCACGCTCTCGAACTCTGCCGCGGCGTCGGTCATTCGAAAGAACAGCACGTTCGTTTCGCTAGAATCTACGGTAAGGCGCGCGGTGACGTGGCGGACCACGCTTTCCACTTGGCTGGAGCTGACTGCGGCGAAGTGCATCTCGCGCGACTCGAAGTGACGCGACTCCTGGTCGAAGAGGGTGATCCAGGGCCGGTCCTTGTCGACCTCCTTGAGGTTCTCAAGAAGGGCGAGCATCACCGGGCCTACCCCCGCTCCGCCGAGGGCGATGGTAAGGAAGGGGATGATGGCTTTGTGGACGAACAGGCCGCGCTTGCGGAAGCGGTTCCGCGTCATCGCCGTCTGCGACGACCTGAAGCCAAGCTTCTCAAGGTTGTTACGGTAGGCAGCGAACCAGTCATCCTCGTCGCTGCCGGGCGCCATCGCGGCGGTGGCCGCGCGGCTTGCGAACAGCATGGCGAGCGAGACCCCGCCGCGGACCTCGGCGGAGGCCGCAGAGTAGTCGATCAGCGTGTTGCTGCTGACAATGCCGTCCGGCAGCTTGTCGAGGTTGAGCGCGGGCCCTTCGAGCGCCGCCTCGGGCCGGCCGACAGGCTCGGGTATCTGTGCATTTTCCACAAAGCGCAAGGCAGTGTGCTTGTGCATGCGGGCGGTCTTTCCAACTTCGCCATGGGCGTAGGCCAAGGTTCTTAGGGTCGTCGCCCGCCCGGCCGGAACGGGGGCGCTCCACCCGCTTCTCGCGCTTGGCGTTGATTGACTTTGCACGGCTCTAGTGCCCGTGATCAAACCAAAGCCGCCATCAAGGCGCCCGTTCGCGCTGATATTCTAGTGTCCGCATTTACTCATGATAACGTTTTTATCAGCTCCTTGCCTGTCGAGCACGTCCGGCACCCGTCACAGCGCAGGCACCTTCGTTTGGTACACCCTGTCCCGGTGAGGCAGCACCAGCAACCGCAGGCAAGCCCGCAGCAGCTCTCCGCCGCGTCCGCTAGCGGCGGTGCGCCGGCCGCGTGACCGTCTCACAAACCGCGTCGGCGGCAGCCGCATCGTTCTTCTGGCTTTTCACATACGGCTTCACGAACTGCTGTGACATGAGCCGTACTTGGTGGCCCAGCTTAAGCAACACCCGACCCCAGTAGCGCGCGGTGTGGCAGGCCTCCATGCCCACAAGCGCCGGCGGCAACCCAGCGAAGAAAGCAATGACCTCACTTCGACGCAGTCGCGCCGCAGGACTACTTGCCTCGCGGCATCTACCCCGTGCGCCTGGAAAACATGCTTAGCCAGATCCAGTCCGATAGCCTTGACTGCTATCCTCACCTCCTCTCCTGGTCGCGTCCTCGACCGGAGGATCAGTTAGAAAAGCGAGGCCGTCCATTCCATCATGACCGCACCCGTGCTCTCAATGCCAGCGTTGCAGATGCGCCTTGACCCGCAGGAGGCATCCACACCTGCGATAAGACCCGCGCCCCGCAAGTTAGCCGCTGGCGATGTGTGGGGCGGCGCTGCGGGCCTGGGCGAAGGTAGCGAGGTGCTGAAGCGGCAAAGGAATGGCATCCCCTGCGTCCCGGAGCGACTCCCTTGCAAGCCCTTCCGAGTTGCGTCCTATCATTCTTCGCGACTAGCTGGGTTGAGATACAAATGAGACCGGAGGCGACACGATGTCTTGGGCGCTTATCATTATGATATATGTTACAATATCGATTGGTCAGAGCGGCTCCCGCACTGATGGCGGCCCGGCTATGACAACTATACCTGGTTTTACCTCGGAGGAGGCGTGCACACAGGCCGGTGACAGGTTCAAGTCTCGCAATTCTGGCCTGAGTTCTTTTTACACCTGCTTGCGGGTTCAGTGACACCGCCCCTCTTTGATGTTGGAAGCGCAAGGTAGTGACAAGACGAGTAGAACCTAACGCTCGCTCTCACCTGCGGTAAGCCGGGATATTACCGCATGCTAGAAGCCGCCGATGTTTGCCCTACAGGTGGAGCAAGCCTCGCTTTATCGCATCGTTGACGGCTCGCCGCCCCCGGTTGACATAATGCTGGGGTGACCCACACGCAGGTCCCCGATCTCTCTGCCCGGCAACTTCTGGCTGTCCTGATTGTCGCGGAGCAGGGCAGCTTCGTCGCCGCCGCGGCCGTGCTGAAGTGCTCGCAGCCCGGGCTGACGCGAACCATACGCCGGGTCGAAGACGTGCTCGGCGCCGCGCTGTTCGAGCGCACGACCCGGCGGGTGCGCCTGACTCAGGCCGGCCGCGAGTTCCTGCCGATAGCCGAGCGTTTGCTCCACGAGATCCGTATGGCCGCCCGCAACATCCGCGAGATTGCTGCCGAGAGTCGCGGCCGGGTGGTGCTCGCGTGCATCATGTCGGCCGCAGCCGGCCCGCTACCTGCGATCTTGGCAGCTTGGTCGGCCGCCCGGCCGAGCGTCGAGATCCACTTGCGTGAGGGCGTGCACGGCGCGGTCCTCGCCGAGATCCACGGCGGGGTCGCGGATTTCGGCCTCACCTACGTGGACGATCTGCCGGACGATGTGTCCGCCCAGCCGCTCGGGCGCGAGCATTTCGTCGTCGTCGCCCCGCCCGGCCACGCCTTGGTGGGACGCGACGACGCCGTCTCGCTCGCCGACCTCGCGGGCGAGCGGCTCGTGTCCTTCCCGCCAGAGTCCCGCACGCGTCGGATGCTTGATGCGGCGGCGGCCGAAGTGGGGCTGGCCTTCCAACACGTGCTCACCGTGACCCAGTTCGCCAGCATGCTGCGGCTGGTGCGGGCCGGCGCAGGGCTCGCCATCGTCCCTGCCGGCGCAGTGAACGGGCCAAGCGGCGAGGGTTTGGCGCGGCTGTCGCTTGCGCCGCCCGGGCTGAGCCGGCGCATCGGCCTTGTCACGCAGCGCGGGCGAGACCTTGGGCCGGCTGCTGCCGGCCTCCTCGCCACCCTTGCAGAGACCTGGCCGGCCGGGGTTATTGATGCGTAGATTGGAATAATGATCGGAAAGCTAATTATATTGGCATAGATGAGGCTGGCCAGCATTCTACCGGGCAGAAGGACCGGAGGAACGCATGGCCACCACTCTGGAGATCACGGGCCACCACGCCGTGGCGCCGGGCACCAACCTGGTCGAGTATTATTACGAGCGTGGCTGGACCGACGGCCTGCCTGTGGTGCCGCCCACGCCGGAGGCGGTCGTCGCCTTCGTCGATGCCCTAGGCGGCGACCCGGATGCCGTCGAGGGCAAGGTAGCGCCGCGCTGGGGCGTGCTCACCCGAGAAATCCTGGCGATCAACGCTGTTATGGCCGGCTGCCTGCCGTCCTATGCCCCGGTGCTGCGGGCGGCGTTGGCCGCCCTGATGGATCAAGCCTTCAACCTGAACGGCGTGCAGGCGACGACGCACATGGCGGCGCCCCTGGTCATTGTGAACGGCCCGATCGCACGCGCCATCGGCATGAATGGCGGCGCAAATGCCTTCGGGCCGGGCAACCGCGCCAATGCGACGATCGGCCGGGCCATCCGCTTGGTGCTGCTGAATGTCGGCGGCGCGCATCCACCCGACCTTGACAAGTGCACGCTCGGAAATCCCGCGAAGTACAGCTACGCGGTCTGCGAGAATGAGGCGCAGAGCCCCTTCGCCCCCTACCATGTCGAGCAGGGCTGGAAGCCCGATGACAGCACAGTCTTCGCCATGGCCGCCGAGGCGCCGCACAGCGTCACCGACCACCAGTGCAACGACCCCGAGGGGATCCTCGACACCATCTGCTCGGCCATGAGCACCATCGCCTCGAACAACGCTGTGCTGTCCGGGCATTGCGCCGTGGCGCTCGGCCTCGAGCATGCGCGGACCATCGCCCGGCACGGCTGGACCCGCCGCGACATCCGTCACTATCTCTGGATGCACAGCGGTAACGCCTTCCGGCTGATCAGCCGCGACCATCGCTATGGCCAAGTTTACAACCGCAACCTGCCCAAGTGGTACCGGCGCGACCCGAACAGCCAGATCCCCATCGTGCCGAGCCCGGACAACATCCACCTCTTTGTCCTTGGCGGCGATGCCGGCCGGTTCTCCGCTTTCATCCCCGGCTGGGGACACATGAACACGCCGGTGATGAGGCCGGTCTCCGCCGAGGCGGCCGCACCCGAGGGGTCGGACTGCGCCGGCGACGTCTGCGCGATCTAAGGGAGGCTCGACCGATGCTGCAAAGAGTGGACGACACCCGCATCTTCGCCTTCGACCCGCGCGGGCGGGTCGAGAGCACCGAGACGCCGCTGGCTCCGCGGCCCGTCGCACTGGCGGGGCTGCGCCTCGGCATCCTCGACAACAGCAAGTGGAACGCCAACAAGCTGCTGCGCGGCGCTGCCGAGGCGCTGTCTGGCGAGGTCGCTTTCGCCGCGGTGAACTACTACGTCAAGCACAGTTTCTCGAAGGATGCCGCACCCGAGCTGCTCGCCCGGATCGCCGCCGAGTGCGACATCGTGCTGACTGCGATCGGCGATTGCGGGTCCTGCTGCTCCTGCTGCGTGCGGGACTCGATCGCGTTGGAGCGGCTCGGCCGGCCGGCTGCCTGCATCATCACGACGGAGTTCGTGAAGGAGACCCAGCTCACGCGCGTGGCGCTCGGCATGCCCAGGCTGCGGCCGGTCGTGATCGACCATCCGGTGAGCTCGATCACGGCGGAGGAGGTTGCCGTGCGGGTCGGACAGATCGTGCAACAGGCGCAGGTGGTCTGGGCCGCGTGAGGCTGCGGAATGGCCAGCTCGACCCGGCATCCGCCGCGCCGATTGAGGCGGCTGAGGATGCCGGCATCCGATGGCGAGTCGCATCCAGCTTCTCTCGCCAGGGCCTCATGCGGACCCTCGGCGCCGTGCTGGGCCGCGTTGCTCCGGGCGACGTCGAGATCTGTCTTGACGACGGAGTTCAAGATTAACTTCCTGGCCCCCGCAGCGGGCGAGCGGATCTCAGGACGGGGCCGGGTGGTGGCGCCCGCACACGGGATGGCATTGTCACATTGTTCGACGACCGGGCGCGTTTGACCGCAAGACGGAGCTTGCGTGATCTCACGCTGCCATCTGGGCACACGTCTCCTGCCGCCAGATCTGGAATGCCTTGTCGCGCGAACGGCGGTGCTGTTCGGCGGCCATCAGGTGCCGCCGCGGACGGAAGTGACCATAGATCATTGCGTGTGCCGACAGGAACCGCTGGGCTTGCCCGGGTGACTTGAAGCGCTGCATCTGACGTTCTCGACGTCGCGTTGGGCGGTGGGAATTCTCGGCACGATTGTTCAGGTACCGGCTGGTCCAATGCTTCACACCGGGCAGGACCTCTCGCTGTGCGACGCCATAGCTGCGGAGCCCATCCGTGACGATCTTGCGGGGCTTGTACTTGAGGCCGGCCAGCAGGCGTTTGAAGAAGCGTTTGGCGGCTGTGGCATTGCGGCGCTCCTGCACGAGGATGTCGAGCACCACACCGTGCTGGTCGACCGCGCGCCAGAGGTAGAAGAGCTCGCCGTTGATCTTCAGATAAGCCTCATCCATGTGCCAGGTGTCACCCGGCCTCGGCCGGCGCTTGCGCCGTTTGGCCGCGAACTCGGTACCGAAGCTGAGGCACCAACGGCGGATACTCTCGTAGCTGACTACCACGCCCCGCTCGGCCAGAATCAGCTCAATGTCGCGCAGGCTCAGGCTGAACAGGTGGATGCTCCTATATAAGTCAAGGGGCTTGTGGGGCGGCGCTCGTTGGCTTCGGAGCGGCGCATAGATGGCCGAAGATTTCCCGAGCTATGAACCGCTTA
>JAESFM010000182.1_pt1 | contig 19525 bp, 15 predicted proteins | sample 9266171 | NCBI WGS metagenome assembly JAESFM01 (sample SAMN14505069, study PRJNA617099) | algae metagenome | isolation source: Hassallia sp. WJT32-NPBG1 and co-occurring heterotrophs from well developed... | place: USA: Mojave Desert, Joshua Tree National Park, California | collected 2006-06-22
ATCTAATTGGCGATCGCTTAATTGTAAAGTTCTGTTTCGCATAGATTTACCTATATATCACCTCTGTACTACCAGCGTAGTATATTTTCCTCTTTTTTAGGTAATCTTCTGCCGGGAAGGGAGTAATTCGTGCTTGTGCCATTTTTTCTTCATGGTCAATTATTGATTTTTGCCAAAGTGCTTCTTCGGCTTTTTTTTGTTCTTCTGCGGTAACTATACCAATTTCTTGTGCTTTTTGAGCAACACTTTCATCAGTTATGCCTAAGAGAGCCATTTTTTCCTGAATATTGGCATAATGCATTGCTTCTGTTATATTTATCATTTTATTTACCTTTCTATAAGTTCTTTTCTGACATCTTGAAAACTACTTTCAATTCGAGAATTTATAAATTTAAAGTCATTTACAACTTCTTCATTAAAATTATTAACTAGAATTTTTCCCTCTTTAATATGTAATAGTATATTACTATCTTTATCCTTAATTAAATAAATCTCTTCTTGGGCTTTCGTTGCTATTTGATAATTTTTATAATTTTCAGTTCTAACACTCATTATACCGTTAATATCTTTACTATCAAAGGTTTGAACAACTCTTTGGGCAAGCTTTGTCATTTCATTAATTTGGTGTAGTTCCTTGATGTCACGCGACATAGCTTGGAATGCGTTTTCCAGACTACAACTGCTGTCATTTATATACTGCTCTGTTACTTCTTGAATTCGGTTGATATAATTTTCATTCCTACCTAATTTTTGGGCTGTTTCATACCAATTTTGTAGGTTTTGAATAGTACTTTGTTTAATGTGATCGAGAGTTTTCTCTATCGACTTTGTTTGGCTATTTGTAAATCTTTGTGATAATGCCTGTTGAATGTCTGCATTTAGAGTTTGCGAAATTTCAATTTGATTTTTAGGAGAAGTGGGCGGGGAGATATTCTTTGCGTCCAATTTTGGAGTGAACCTTATCTCTGTGTTTTTCCCTTGTGGTTCTGGTTCTAATTTTTGATTGGAGGTAGGCTGTATTGCTTCTAATTGTTGAGAATTGGAATTTTCTAGTGCTTTAGTATATCCCTGGATGAGTGCGCGGATGTAAGGTGATTCTAATCCCTTTCCTTCCCAGAAATTTTTCTCTCCACTTGATACGAGATAGCTGCACTGTTTTAGCCATTCGCCTCCTCCCCTTCCGGTTATGGCTGAGGCTAATTTAGGGTGTTGCTCAAACCGGGCTTGGAGGATTTCAGCCATGAGTTGTACCCTTGGTTCTTTTAAAGGCACTGTTTCCTTGTAGGCGTAGAAAGCTTGTTCGGCTGACAGGAAAGGTTGTCCTGCTGGCTTAGATTTGGTGTAAGTTTCTGGTCCGTATGTTCCAGCGGGCATTTCCTTATTATCACGGAATGAAACCGGGTAATCATTGGCTATAGCTCCAACCTGCTTGGATTTGACGGTTGTACTGGTAAGTACAGCTCCTAGTGGATCTGGACTGCGGGAGTTAAGGTTGATACCGGCGGCAAATTGAGGCAGTTGTGTGGGTAAATTTTCTGTACTGGTGGTTTTGCTCGTATCAGTTTGTTCTGGTTTAGTATTAATTGCCGAAGCCTGGTTTTTAGTGCTTTTAGAAGTTTTCTGTGGTGTGACTGCATCGTTTGGTACCTCACTTATTGTGGCTGTGTTTTCTAAGGAAGTACTAGCTTGGTTTATGTCTTTTGTATCTTTAATATTTTCAGTAGGATTGAGTTTAGCGTATCCTTCTCTACGAGAGGCTGCGCCAACATTACTCAGTTTTAGTTGATAGCCGCGTTCTGTCAGATAATTTTGAACTAACTGGTCAGTGCCTTTGGCATTACCTACTACAAACGAGCTTTTAGCCTCGATTGCAGCATTAAGTAGAGGAACATATTCTTTTTCAAATGTCTGTTTTATCTGCTCGTTTGTTACTCCACGCCAGGGACCAGAACCTGAAACCATAATTACGTCACTGGCAGAGTAATTACCCGTATTAGCGCGTTCGCGTAGCGTCTCCGAAGGAGATTCGCTCCAAGCCTGTTCATAATTTCGTGTGCTAGAAGGTGTTTCCGGGGATGCGGCTGACTTGCCAATAAACTGTGTTGCTACTTCAGCCATAGCAATGTCCTTCTTCATGTGTTCGGCGACGGCTGGATTTATTGGTTGTAGGTTGGCAAGTGGGTTGCTTGTAATTGGCGTTTCAGGGGTAGGTGCTATATCGTTTTCATTATTCTTTTGTAGTACATTGGTATATGCCTCTGATAACGCTCGGATAAATGCTGATTCTTTACCCTTACCTTCCCATTGTTTATCTTGACTATTGGTAATGTTGGTGCAATTTTCCAGCCATTTGGTTCCTCCACGTTTGGTAATTGTTTCGGTAAGGCGTGGGTGTTGTTCAAGTTTGGCTTGAAGGACTGTTACCATTAACTTGTACTCATCACAGGAAGATGGGTTAATTTGTTTCTGGTGGTTGAAGGCTTGCTCGGCTGAGGTGTAGGGAACTCCTTCTGCTTTGGCTGTATGCGTTTCAGTGCCATATTGTCCTGCTGGCGCAGCGGGGTTGTTACCTACCGATACTGGATAATCATTCTGTAACTTGCCTTGCTCTTTGGCAAGCATTGTGGCGTTTGCCAGTGCAGCGCCTAACCCGTCGCTGGAGTCGAGACTAATGTTAACTGTGGTTGTTGCTGTAGCTTGTTTAATGGGTGCGAATGGAACAATCTTGCCGTTGACGTAATCCCCTAAAGGTTCCATAAATAAGCCGTATATCCTATTCTTCTGTGCCTGAGTTTGGGTAAGTTCTTTTACTGAGTGTTTTTCCCACTTTGCCCAGGCTTGTTGATAAGATGGGTTTTGAATCATCTAGGGAGTAATTTCGTATTGCTTACCTACCCGGAAGGCTACTTCCTCGCCATTTTTACCAAGGGCTACCGCAATATCTCCTTCCTTGATGCCATAAACTTTTTGGTAGTCTACACCCCTGGTGGTGTGTACTCTAGCGTGTCCGCGCATGGCATCGATGGTCGTGTTGACTGGTAGTTTGGGGGGTTCACCATGCAGTAAGAGCGAGTAAACCATTGGCACTTTGCCAGCAATCTTGGTATTCTCTGGAATTTGGGGATTTTGAGCGCGCGCTGCGGTTTGATTTCCAAGCGTGATAATTTCTTGGATGGAGGGTTGATTTGAAGCGGGTGCGGGTATGTTTCGACTAGCTTCTTTGAGGTTGGTGTAGCTGCGCTCTACTTTTATCTCCCCGCCAGGTGTCCACTCGTTAGTTTTGATGGTAAGGTCTTTGCTAGATTGAACCACAGCGCGAGGTGGGTGGTTGGAGACGAGAAAGTTTTCATACTTTTCCCTAGCACTATTATCTCGCCCCAGGTCATTTTTAATTGACCAGATGTTGATGGACCATCTGCCACCTTCTGTATTGAGAGCGGCGTGTTCATTTTTGCAGTTGAAACGCATTACCGCGCCTGACTCTAGTTTAAATTCCTGGTACGGGGCATCCTTATTTTCATCATTTGTCCATGCCATTTGTTCCTTGGCGGCGCGGTATCCCCAGTCGGAGTCCCCAATATTAATGCTGCGGGCTTCTGTCGCGGCATAACTATCGTCCCGGTGGTAGTTAATGCCAGCGCCCGGTTGCTCGGAGTAGGTGACAAGTACAATATTTGCATCTGGGTATACCTGCTTGACAAGTTCCATCAGCTTGTCGTCTTCTACCGCTGGCTTAAAGTCTTTGTTTTTCAAATCCCACTTTGCACCAACCCAAGCCATTTGCCTGCCAGGTGCATAGTTTGATTTATCATTCTCTAGTACTGGTTTGAGATTAGTTTCGAGATGCTGGCGTAGTTGTTCGACTTTTTCGGAACTAACCTTACCCAAAATCTCGATAGCTTTAGACTTATCTGCCGCTTGGGCTGAGGGTAAGGTGATAGGTTTGTTGTTTGACTGTACTAGTTGTGGTTGCGTTTGGATTGTTTGAGCATTCTCTATGGCATTACTTTCATTATTGTTACTATTGGCGATAGCGATCGCGGAGCGCGCCCTATGCCCCAAGATGCCTCCGGCATCTTGCCCAGAGCTTCGCTCCGGGAGAGGGTTTTCTGGAGGAAAACCCTCTGGGCATATACGGGCGATCGCCTTCTCCTTTCGAGACACTACCGCGAACGGCACTGCTACAGTTTTATTAATTGGTGATGCTGATTTTGGAAGTATATTTAACTCTTTATCGTTAGTACCTTCTTCCTGAACTGGCTTTGCTGGTGCTATTGGTAAAGGTATTTCCTCTTTACCAATTTCTTTGGGACGATTCGGGAGTGATTGAAGCGCCTGCTTGTATTCGCTTAGCTGTGGTGTAGAGCTAATTCCTAGCAGGCTCCCTTCTTTTTCTACTTTTTGATTCAGCTCATTAGTTAATTGTTCATATTGGTCAAATCCATCTATTTCACCAACATTCATAGGTTTTCCTAATAAACTATTCAGACCTTCTTCTAATTGACTACTGACTGTCTCTTTTTCGATTATGAATATAGCTATATTGCTATTTTTATCAATAATGTAGTTATTATTTGTGCCTTGAGATTCTAACCAACTGTTGACAGTAGTAGCATCTTGGGCTGGTACTACTAATCCAATACTTTCTTTGATGACTTGCGAGTTATCTTCTAGGATATACTGTTGGTTGGGGTTGCTGAAATAGACAGTTTGTTCGGGAATAATGGGAGCGGGTAGTGGCGGAGTATCATTACTTTTGATAGTGCCAAACCTTTCTATAAACTGTTCTTTTCTTTTGGGAGTAGTTGTACTTTCATCAAGCATGAATACTATCATGCCTTTTCTAGCTTCGAGTCTGCTTTGTGACTTAGCAACTTGGTCGTATGTTATTCCTACTCTTTCTAAAAATTCTTTTGTCACCTCAGCTTTTTTACTATCCACAGCTAACCCAATTAATCCTACTAATTTATCCTCCTCACTTTGGAATATTATAGTAGGACGTTCGGTAATTTTATCAAATAACTGATTATTTTTTTGCTCTACTGGATTGACCTCTTTTTGTTGGTCAACTAACTGGTAGCGCTTAACCCATGTTTCAGGATATTGTACTGATTCAGGGTCAATAGTTAGTTTACAGGTAGTTTCATTGCTTGTGATAATAACAGGAATGGTTGTTTGTACTTTACTTTCATTAATTATGCCCGCATCGACTAGTTGTTGTACTGAACTTTTCTTTTGGCTGTACCTACTTTTATTTCCAAATGCTTTTTCCGTATGTTGACCGATAATACCAAGAGATAAATTACCAATTTGGGCTGTATATACATCCTGTTTATCGTAAGCTTTGACTGTTACTGATATCTCTTGTCCATTAAATTGTATATTTTTAAGCTTGTCGTTAATATCTATTCTTACTAGATTGCCATCGGGTGCCTTTCCAATAGCGAAGGCATTTTCACCCGTAGCAATACTTGTAACTTCTAACTTTAATTGTTGACCATTTTGACCCGGCTTTTCTGCCAGCCATCCCTGTTCTATTCCTGCTTTTACTGATTCTTTAGAAAGAGTACCTAATTTCTCTTCTTTATTGCCATTTTTAATGGTAATAACATAATCTTCCCGTTCCAGTTTATCTTTGATGATAGTTAAATTTACTTCTTCACCATTAAATTTTTGGTCTTTACATTGAAATTTTTGTAATTCTTTGACCTGAAATTCTAGATTTATGCCTCCAGGTATGTTTATTTTAGCTGTGGCTGTATACACTTCTCCTTTTTCAATAGTACCAGTTGCGGTTGTACCGATGGGCAGCTTACCATCAGTGGCGTTGATGTTAGCGAAGGTTTCATACTTTCCTGTTTCAGGATTTTTTACTTCGATGACATCTTTAATTACAATATTACCTCTACTGTCTTGAGACTCGCTAATATTAAATCTAATTTCCTGTGGTTGATTTTGATTTTCCTGATTGATGATTTCACTTGTACGGTTGTGTCCTGTCAGGGTAAATTCACTAAATCGGAGTGTATTTACTTGCTTGATAATTTCTTGAGGGAAACTAGCAAATACAAAATTTGATACTTTCTTTTGTCTTTCAACTTCTTGTTCAACCTCGTTTTGCTGGCTCTTAGAGTTAGAACCTTCACGAGTAGTTGATACTGCCCAAGTAGCAGCAGCCATTGCTAGCTTTTGTTTTAGGACGTTATCGCTTCCCGCTTCGCTATCAGGAATTGAATTATAGAAGTCTTCGGCGATTTGGTAAGCCTTTTGATACATCAACTTAATTTGCCCTTCACTTAATTCTGGCTGGAAGGATATCTTGGTTGATGTAATTTCTTGGTTGGGGATAATTCCTAACTCTTGCAGCGAGTTTTCTTGTTCCTTAGATACAGTTCCTAGTGCCCTAAACTTAGGTTTACCGTTTTCATTTTCATCATTGATTTGGGCGTAAACTCGATACCTGTGAGGCTTATCCAGCGAGCGTTTTTCAGGTGAAACTTCTGAGATTTTGAGGGTAATTTTCTGTGCTTTCCAAACAAGGGGATGTTCATATTTAAGGAGGTTGGTAACATCGATTGTTTTACCATTTCCAATATCAATCCTTGCTGATGGTCCCTTTTCTGTCTTCTTGCGTTGGGTATAACGTGTGGCGTTGTTAAACTTTTTATCAAATTCTCTCTTGACCAGGCTGGCTTGCAAGCGTTGTTCGTGGGTAAATTCTACTCCCTTGAAAAGGTTTGAAAACTGAGCTAATTCGCGTGATTCTAATTGGGATTTCTCAAAATATTGGTTAGTTTTACTAATGAGAATTTCAACAGGTGAGTTACCTGTCGGTTCGATAGTACTGTCGAAGTAAACATCTTTTTTCTTATCACGAATGTAGTTAATTTCTCGATGCAGAATCCGACTGTTGTTGCGGATAACATCCATCTCTGGTTTTTTAGCACTTTTGAATAAGTCAACTGCAATTTGGTTTTGGAACGCGGCTTCGGCAACCATTTCCCGATATATCCGGGTGTTGATGTCCATTGCAAAGAGCGCATTTTCTTGAGTGAGGGGTTCTTGCCGTAACGTTTGGACAAATTCTTCCATATAGCCGCGATACTTGTCGGGAATGTCGCGGCTGGTGTCACCGTGCGCTTGTGCGCTATTTTCTTGGTCAAATAACTTTTCATAGTGTTTGGCTACCTGAATAACGTACTCTATTTGGTCTTTCTCGCTACCAAAGGTTTTGAGGATAGTAATTTCTGACTCCAGCGCCTCAATTGAGGTAAGGTGGTTGTTAATTACACCAACACTAATACCATCACTCATATGGATGGCGATTTCCTCAAATTCGGGTTGAGTGCCATTTCCCCGATAAAACGATTGTTTTTTGAGTTTGACAGTTGGATCGTAGGCGTTTTCAGGTAGATTACGCCAGATAGCTTCAGCCGTCAGGTTTGGGTATTTGCTGGCGTGGTCTAACCCGATAGAGTCGCCATCGTAGTCGCGGGCTTGTCTTTCCTGTTCGGACTCTTGGGGTAATATTTCTAGTTGATATCCCTTATTATTTAAGTTTTTAATATACTCATTAAACCTGTTGGTGAATTCAATTTTCTCTTTTCTCTCTTGTTTCCAGCTTTCCAATATTTTGGTCAACGTAGTTTTTAATACCCTCTGGTTGAATGTTTTTTTCTTGGAGTTCGGGAAGGATGGATTTGATTTGACTATTGAGGCGGTTGTAAATGCGCTCGGAGGTTTCATCCGAAACGGCGATAACACCTGCTAAAGGCTTGCCGTCGGGTCCAATGATGTCATTAACTATTTTGTTGGTTGAGGTACACAGACCATTGGAGTTGAGGAAGGGGGAGCGGAAGTTAAGTACTTCTTCGCCGTCTTGATAATGGGGAATGCAGACTTCACCATCTCGGAGGTCTTTGGATGGGATGACCATTGCCCGCGAGAAGGTGAGGCTTTTCCCAATCGAGATATCTTGCCATTCGCCTTGGACAAATCGGGCGAGTTCTCTTTGAATTTTTTCAGTTTCTAGGAGTTGTCCCCACCTTTCGAGATCAGTTTTAATGAGTTTGTAAATACTTGTATCAGTAGCAATCCGTTCTTGTAGTTTTTCAAATTCCTCAGCAACTTCTGAATCGACGACTGCTTCTTCTTCTAATTCGGCGGCTTGCTGTTCGAGGAAGGCTTTGCGTTTTTCGTATTTCTTGCAATAGAGCTGGGCTATCTTGCGGGGATCATCAAGGGCTTCTTTGAGTTTTGCTGCTTCGAGTTCTACTGTTTCGGCAAAATCCTTTAACCCATTGGGAAAGGAAGCAATCATTTGAGAGATAGCAGTTTTACCTAACTCAGATTGAGATTTTTCCCCTAACCAGATGTTTTGGTGATACAGCCCTGGTTTAATTTGGGGTTTGGTTGGACCATTGGGGTTATCCTTATCTGTTCCCTTAAAAGCAGACAGGGGGATGATTAAATCAACTTTTGGTTGTTTAGGGTCTTGATAATTAAGGATTTGGTCGAGGTTAGCTGGACGTAAAGTACCCTTTCCAAACCTGAACTTATCATCATCCCCATCTTTATCTGTCCACCCAAAGCGGTGTTGGATAACACGGTATTGGTCGCCTTCTTGGTGTCCAGTTAACTGTCGGTATAATTGTGTGGATATTTGTCCATAACAGTCTCCAGTGAGGCGATAAGCTTGTTCATTATTGATGATTCCGCCATTTTCTCCTATGGCGTCATCTACGATAAGAACATTTAATTCTGCGTTGATGGCATTTTTGCACGAGCCAAGGAATATTGACCCATATGCACCTCTATCCTTGTTGTCAGGGCATAACTTGCTTATAATTTCCAGGTATTCTTCTGGTCCATATAGCAGTCGGCTTTTTGATGATAGTAATAGCTTATGTCCTTCGGGATGATTTTTTAATTGGTCGGCGGTAGCTTTCTCGTCCATATGTCCGAACGAGAAATTCACTCCTGAGAGAAAGTGTTCTAGCAGGCTGTTTTTCAGTTCCTCTTTAAGTAAGGAATCTGGATTGTCAGGATTGTTATCTGTATGAATCCACTGATTTAAGCGAGTGTCAAAATGTTTTGCCTCTATAACCATTTGTCTACTGGAGCTAGCTTTCCCACTCGATTTTATTTTTTCTAAACTGAATTTACATCCAACTATGAATTGTAAGTTCTCATAAATGATTTATTTAGCATGATATATTTTCTGTATAAAATTTAGAATAAATATTTAATAAAATTTATAAAAAACATTTTAATTCATAATTATCTTTTATATTTTTTATGCTAATAATTTTCAATTATTAATTTACAAAAAATGGTAGAATAATAGTGAAATAGTCAACATTCAATATTAAATACAATGTCGTGGCGAAGGGTAGTTAGGAAAGCTCGACATCTTGCCTTTTGTTAGATATTGCCTGTTTTTGAGCGATTTTTCCCCAATATTCTTTGTCATTATCCGTAGGTTTAGTAGTTAATATTGTATTTTCACTTAAATCGTATAATGCCACTTCTCTATTATCTTTTATTGATAAAAGGCTTAATTTTTCATTTTTTCTAGTAATTCTGTAATCTCTTCCCTCCACTTGTTCGCCTGCTCCAGGCATTAGCTTAATTCTCCCTGTTTGATTTGCCTTTTGCCAGATTTTACCGATAGCAGGTAAGATACTTTCCGCCCACGATTTATCTTCTTCGGTGGGTTCTGGCTGTATTTTACCAGAGTTTACAGTGGAAGCTGCTTTGATAGTCTTTTCTATAAATAAAGGCAACTTTTCCTCATTTTCATGGGATGAGGTTGCAAGGGTATTTTCTGGCTGAAAGTTATTGCTTTTATTTGATAGTGACGTATGAGTGGTTTTTTTATCTTCGCTGTCGTCGAGTAGTTTTAACTCTGCTACTGGTCTTGGTATTTGTTCGAGTTGTTTATATAATGCCGTTTCGTTTTGAGAGCTAGTGTCCTTATTATCTGAGCCAGTGCTGGTAGTGGTAGAGATGGATGATTGAATAGCATTGGTATCACTTACCACTTGTTGTTGTTTGGCTTTATCCTTTTTGGTTGCGAGTAAGCTTGCTGTTACTGGGGTTGGAGTATTGTCTAACTGGTGCTGTTCATCTGTTGCGATCACATTATTGATAGACGTAGTTATCATTCCATCGCTACTGTTATCTCCATCATTACCGCTGGGTAGTTTAAAAGTTTCCTCCTGTTGTGCCTTTTTCGCTTTTTTCTTCTTTTTGGGTATGACGGCGATGTAAAGCAGCGATTGGGAACGAATGGCTGATAACTTGGTGTAATCGCGTTCTTGCTTGTAAGATAGTCCAAACTCTGACTTGAGTTTTGGTAAGCTGTAGTTCTTGCTTACCTGATAGCCTGCGATGAGTACGTTCTCTTGGACATAGGTAAATCCCAACAGTTCCTTGCCTTGGAACTTAGGTAACACCCGGATATTATTTTCCTCCAACCGCTGGACGTACTCAGATGCGGTGGGTTGTCCTTGAATCGCTTGTGCTATTGCTCCCCTAATAATCTCTTTAGCTCCAGGGGTAGAATGTTTGGCGTTAACTTCTCTTATGCTTTTAGAGCGGTTGGGACTGGTGAGGACGGTGATACCATATTCTGATTGTAACTTCTGTGCGATCGCATTATTACTGGTAGGTGTAATTTCTAATCCCAACTCAGCACTCAGCCGACGGGTGATTTCTTGAGCTTTGAAATAATCGAAAGAATCGCTTACAGTCGTACCATCCAGCCTAATACGAGAGGCAATTAGGTGTAAGTGTTCGTGGTTTCTGTCTTGGTGTCGGACTGCAACAAATTGACTGGGGGTACTATTTTCTTCTTTGTTTGGCAAATACCCCATTTCTTTTAGGTACTCCTCTGCTACATAGCTGTACTGGCTATCATCTAAATGTTCGTGATAGCTTTCCCTATGGGCAATTGAGATAATTAGGTGGGCGCATTGCCTTGACGTTCCTTTATTGGCGTATTTGGTATCGAGAAACTGTTGGTTAAAGTCAGCTACAGTCTTTCCTGCCATGTTGGTAGTTACAAGTACAGCATCATCTTTTCCCAACACGTAGCCTAACGTGTCCAGAAAGTCAGCCTTTTTGTAAATGACAGATATCATTTATAAGTTGAAAATTAAAAGTTATTGAATACGGTTTTTGATAAAACAAACTTAAGTGACGCTCCTACACCTCACGCTTCGGGTGAGATGTAGTTTCGTGCGGGGTTAACTGAACCAAAGCTTGTTTATCGGCTTGTTCCTTTTGTACTCGCTTGATTGTATCTTTGCCAAGTTTTACCTATTTCCGCAAGAAGGATCAGTCTGTGACAGGTGTGGTCAAAACCTGTTGGTGGGGGTAGGAGGAGCTGCATGATGCGGGGGTGATATGGTTTAACGCTGCGTGAGCTAATGGTGAACCTGTAACCTACACTCAATTCCTGCTGCTCAACTGAAAATCTTTTACACAAAGTAGCCCAAAAGTGTAATGCTGCATGAATCACCGACTTTCGGACGAAATCCAGCTTGTTGACAAATGTAGGACTTACGCATTGACAAAGTGGGCGTAATATGGTTTGCATGGTAGAGGCGGGAGTTTTTTTCACAGCATTCTGGGTTGTGAGTGGTATCTAATCTTAGAATGCTGACTTTCACCCAGCTTTTCTATGTCTCTCAAAGCTTTGGTTCACAAACGTTTCAGGCGTTGAGCAATCAATTATTGTCAGTCAACCAGGCAACTGGGTACCGATTGCTTGTCTTACATGAGACTTGATACCTACAAAAAGTTCAGATTTCGAGAATTAGTGGTCGATGATCTGATACCTCGGGCTGCTCTACAACTTGAAAGCTAACCACTTCAACAGATGTATTGACGAGCATGTAGTCGGCAAACCGTCCGGGCTTTTTGTAGTGCGAAGTCCGAGTATCGGTAAATCCGCGCGAGGTTACTAGATCAGTCAACCGGAGCTTTTTAAGGACATCAAAAGTTTCACTGTCCGGCTCGACATTGAAGTCGCCACAGACCACGAGAGGGTCATTTTCTTCCATGACGGCTTGCGCCAGTGCTGACAGCCTGTGCGCCTGCGCCACCCGCTCTGGCGTATCCATTTTGCCGTTCAGGTCTCTTAAGCCGTGCATATGAACAATGCTGACTGGCCTATCTTTCTCAAAGTCAAAGACACGAATTGCATGGGCACTTCGAGACCGAGGATGCTCACCATAACCATTTGTTTCAAAGGACTTGTGCACGAACCACTGAACCTGCCCGATGATTGGAACGCTCTTTCGGGTGAATGTGGCAAGTCCCCACTGTGAGGGTATCTGTTGATCCCCATCCCACAAAACGCCCTGCGCTGCGGGGCAAAATGTAGCAACGTGATCTGGCAAGGCCTCGGACACGTCACCAAAGAAGTTCGCCCGTTGAGGCAGAATATGATCGCCATCGCGATAAGTCAGCCAGTCCTTATGACTGGTAGGCGTATGAACAACTTCTTGCAGACACAATACATCAGGCGACGTATCGTGAACATAAGGGATTAGATGTTCCTGTAACTTTCCTCCCCATCCATTCAAACACATTATCTTCATTAGTTTTCCAAAACTCCTAAACTAGAACACCGATTCACCAATCCCAAAAACCCGGTTTCTGTTCCTGAAAAGATTAATTTTTCGTTGGCTGTAGAGACGAGAGGTGGCGCGTCTCTACAAAAAAACCGGTTTTTTAGCTCCAAGTCTGAATACTGAATTGGTGTTCTAGGGATTTTGACCCAACCCCTCGAAAAAGTATATTCCAGAATTCAGGCCCAATACATTAAGAGTATGTTTTAGGACTTATGCATTGACAAAGTGGGCGTAATATCTGGAATTCAGACTACCGCATGAAAAAATGACTCAGGAACAGAATAGATCCGTCTTCTTATGGGCTATAACTTTTATAGTTTGATTGGTAATAACGTGATATGGACTCTCCCTTAGTTCTAAACTGTCACTTTGAACCGTTCTTGCACGAGTTGATGGAAGTGCCGTGTCAGTCTATTCTTAGCAGTATTGACTTTGGTCGGTTTATTTCAAATCAAACCGTTGTGTTTCGCAACCAGTACGATCGTGGTTACTTTGCTGCTTCAATTGGGGATTATTATGAAGCAACTGGTGAATTTGAGTGTGATACAGATCCTAAATTTTTTTATTTTACTCGTGAGACTGGCGCGAAGGGGATGATGGAACCTTCCTTATGGGAAGAAATTTGGAAGGTGGTTGGAGATTGTGTAGAGTTTGGGACTTACTACCAGCAGCCGATTGTTTTTCTGTTGTGGGGTGAACGTAATAAGGGTGCAGTCACCCCTTACCACGTTGCTATCCGCGCTCATATTTTAGATTTAAGCGGTCGAATTTGACCGTCGCTCATTTTAGGATTAACCCCCACTGGTCGTGCTACGGTAAAACAGTTACGGTGAAATCGCTGTTCTTGTGGTTAAAGAGCGCCGCGCTCTGTTTACCGAGTGAGAACATCCAACCAAAGATTTAATTGCATAAGCTAATCAACTTATCTAATAGAACAAACTCCGTCGTTGCCTTTATCACTTTCTAGTTCCATTTTGAATGCAGCGGCGATGGCTTTGTCTACGAGTGCGATCGCATTCTCTACGGCATCTATAATGTGTTGGTCGTTTGTCTTTTTAGATAGGTGTCTAAGCTGCATAAGTTGGCTTTTAACAGCCCCACCATATGCTCGTACTTTGATTAAATCTGCGGGTGGTTTTTCTCTCATAACCCGTTTCAACCCACAATTTCTCAGATACTCAGAGGCAGTTTGATTGGTAGCAGCAGCTTTATCCTCAATGATAGCTTTTTCGTCATCGAAGAGATATACCTTTAGGGATTTCTTTCTGGTAGTGTTTGAATTGCTTGTCATATAAAGTTATATATATTTTGAATTTCTGTTTGCAATTTATAATTATTTTGATTTTGGTTATGTAAAATTGGCTTAATCAAAATCGTTACGAATAAATATACTCTTTTAAGAGGATGTCTGAAAAGTAAGAAAGCTCAGGTAACGGTATCCTGTCATTAGAAAAAACACTTAAGTATGACACAGTTACGAGAGCTATGAATCCATCTATCCTGCGTAATCTAACTTCGGAGCAGTGGAAACTACTATCAGGACTGATTCCTGCGCCAAAAACAGGTGGTCGAAAACGTAGCGTAGATATGCAGGCATCGTCAACGCAATTCTATACATCTTGTGTGCGGGTTGTGCGTGGCGAATGCTCCCAAACGATTTTCCTAAATGGAAAACTGTCTATCACTATTTTCGAGCTTGGCGCAAGGATGGAACTTGGCAACAAATCCATGAGCGTTTACGGTTGTGGGTACGTGTTTCCTGTGACCGAGAAGCATCTCCCTCTGAAGCCATTATGGATAGTCAAACAGTTGAAACTGCGTCTCGGGTATCCCAAGAAGTTGGCTACGACTCTGGGAAAAAGGTTAAGGGACGTAAACGCCATATACTTGTTGATACACGCTTGTTTGCTAATTGTTGTCGTGATCACTGCTGCGAATGTTAGTGAGCAAGCAGGCGCTAAACAAGTTTTGGTTAAGCTCAACAAAGTGCGCGATCGCAATCAAGCGTTTAGTCACTATTTGGGTTGACGGAGGGTATCGTGGTCAGGATTTCATGCACTGGGTTATCGATGTATATCGCTGGATTTTGAGTGTTGTAACCCGTCAAGACGAGCAGAAAGGCTTTGTAGTATTGCCCAAACGTTGGCTTGTGGAGCGGACTTTTGGCTGGTTTAATTGGTGTCGGCGATTGAGTAAGGATTATGAGATCTTACCTGAGACGACTGAAGCATTTGTTTATGTTGCTATGATTCGTTTGATGCTCAAGCAACTGGCGTAGTTTAAATCACCTCTCTAGAACTTTTCAGACATCCTCTAACGAATCTTCCTTATTCTCAATAATTAGTTTTATTGCAATTACTTTTCATCTAAATTAATAAATTCATTTAACTATTTGAAATAGTCTGTTAATTTATCAATACCTTAGCCAAAAAAAGAGTATGAAGAGAGAGGGCTGATGTAGTAGAGTTATTGTCTTCCACAACGACAACTCAAAAGCCACATACAGCCCATGTTCGACATCCTAACACTGTTGCAATGCCTGCTACCAGAAATAAAAGTGACGACAATGCGTCAGTTGAGTCGGATCATCATGGCCATGTTAGCCATGAGCGGACGAGTAACGATGTTGGGTATCTCCCGTTGGGCAGGAACTGGTGGTAGTTATCGGACGGTGATGAGATTCTTTCATACAGTCATACCGTGGGCGACAGTATTCTGGGTGTTTTTTCGTAGGCATTTGTTTTCTCCAAACGATGTCTATAGCAATCGCAGGAGACGAGGTAGTCATAACGAAAGCTGGCAAAAAAACCTATGGATTAGAGAGGTTCTTTTCAAGTCTATTAAGTAAACCAATAGCGGGATTATCTTTCTTTACATTATCATTAGTAAGTGTTCAACAAAGACACTCATTTCCGATTCAAATTGAACAGGTAATAAAGAGCGATGCTCCCAAAAGCGCCGTAACGCCAAGCCCAGAAAAGAAACCCCAAGAAAAACGTAAACGTGGACGACCAAAAGGAAGTAAGAACAAAAATAAAAACGAGGTAATTTTTACATCGGAGTTACTACGAATCCAGAAAATGATTAATGAGTTAGTCAAGTTAATAGCTAACTTTATTCCCCTCACTTACTTAGTTTTAGATGGTCATTTTGGAAACAATAATGCTTTGCAGATGGCAAACCAGGTAAAGTTGCACATAATTTCCAAACTACGCCACGATGCGGCATTATATATACCTTACCAACATCCTGACCCTCATCATCGTTCCCGTCGTAAATACGGAGATAAGCTGGACTGGCGTAATATATCTGATGAATATTTGTGTCAAAGTAGTATTGAAGAAGATATCCAAACTGATACTTATCAAGCTACTTTACTGCACAAAGAATTTGCCCAGCCACTCAATGTAGTTATTTTGGTGAAAACCAATCTGAAAACTAATGCTTGCAGTCACGTAATTCTGTTTTCTAGTGACCTAAGTTTATCATATGAGAAAATAATCGACTACTATAAACTGCGCTTCCAAATCGAATTTAATTTTCGGGATGCCAAACAGTTTTGGGGATTGGAGGATTTTATGAACAGGGGTCAAACTGCGGTGACTAATGCTGTCAATCTTTCATTTTTTATGGTCAATTTGTCTCATTATCTTCTAGCTCAGTTCCGTCAAGATAATCCTGGCTCTGGCATTGTTGATCTTCAGGCTTATTGTCGTGGTTTTCGATATGTTCGTGAAATGTTAAAAATGCTTCCAGAACCACCAGAGCCTATTTTATTATCCCAGATTTTTGCCAAGCTTACCTCTCTTGGTCGTATTCACAATGCTTCTACAGCCGTTTAATCCTCGTAAATTGGCTAAGGTATTGTTTATAATTGACCCTAGTAAACATAGCTTGTCCAAGTACGGGGATATGGCACAACAGGGGTATTTCCCCGGTACGCCAGTGTCACCACATGACTGTTATAACTGACACAGTATGTTTATGACAATGCGTGAAATACTGCAATGCCTACAATGGTTGTGTAGTGAGATATTGTTCTGATTGCAAAGGCGGGCGATCGCGGGTTAGTTATCTAGCTAAATATATTTAGATTTAAGTATAAAGATAATTTAAAATACTGAAAATATTCTACAATTAGGAAATAAAAAATAATACAAAGTGTTTTATAGTGTGTTACATAACGAGACGGGTAGGATTGGGAATTTGTGATAATTGAGGTGTTACTGACCCTAGTAAACATACCTTGTCTAAGTGCGGGGATATGACTTTTTAGGGCGATCCTGTGGTAGCGAGGGGATACTACTGCAATGCTGGGATATAGCTAGTGTATGTGTAACCATACCATGAGTTTAACAATACCTATGTACTAGGGATACTTCTACTATGCTGGGGTATTGTGAGGGAAACAGGAGCATAGTCGGAGATGACATTTTCTCAGTATGAGGTTATGGTATAAGCAAGTACAGAGCAGCACTTATATTCTACGATTTGTCTATCATCTATTAATACAATTCTCGTGCTGTAATACTTCAATTGTGAAGCGCGTGGTTAGTAGGGTTTAAAGGAAGGGAGATGAGTACAGAATTTGTTATACCGCAGATAAAGAGGAGTGGGAATACGGAGACGGGGAAGATGTTCAAGTACTTGATATCTAACCCGATGGAGATGGGGTTGGTAGAGACAGTAGTATATACCCTCAAAGCGTTTTGGTTGCCCCTGTCGATGCATTCAGTTGGGATTAGGGGAGAAAAACTGAGGAAGGTTGCCTTATGGGCGATTGGAGTATTGGAGAGCCAGATAAATACGATTAAGAGGATATGTGGGGTAGAGGAGATATCGCAGTTGGTGCTAATTACCCCAATGGTTAATCAACAAACAGCGGCAGTGGTATCCCCTGCTGTGGCGTATCAAGAACCAAATAGTAATGCTTCTGTTGCTGTACTTGCCCAACAAGAAGAATTATGCCAACAAAACGCATCTGGGGTAGAGGATAATTATGATGACTTTTTTGATGATGATTCGGATGTGATACCTGCGGGGGCGATTGAGGGGGATGCAGGATTTAGGGTGTAAAAAAGAAAAATTTCTCGTTTTGGCGAGGAATTTTTCTTTGTTTCGTATGAACTACCCCGCCGCTTCCGGCGGACGGGGTTTCTCCCGGTTCCGCCACTAGCTCGGATTTTTGTCTCTTCGCAAGCCGAGCGTTGCTTCATAGATCCGGTATTCTTGCATTTACTAGTCTTTGAAGTAGAGCTTAGACATCCAAGACTATCGAGGCTGGTTCTCAACCCCGGTTGTTGATTAGTCACAACGTTGTACATCACTATTGCGCTACCCGCATCACGTGGTATTTCAAATCCACAATCTGAGCATACATGGTGACGATTTGATAGCTCTGCCCATTCCTTATGAATTATTCCACACTTGGGGCAACGCTGAGATGGCTTGATATTTTTGGTCGGTAGCACAATCATCAATCCGCCCTTCGCTTCAATCTTGTAGGTCAGCATCTTGTTGAGAGTGCCAAAACCCACAGAAAGAATAGACTTATTGAGTCCTGCTTTTTGCTTCTTACGTTTGCTACCTTTTTTTGCTTTGCGGGTCATCCCCTTCGTGTTGAGATGCTCAGTTACGCCGATGTCATAACGACTTGCAATCTCTGACGTAACCTTATGCTGCCAATCCCGACGCTGAGTCCCAGCATGAGCGTTGTAGTCTTGCAACACGCTTGTTTGCTTTCTTCCAACGTTGCGACGCCTTGGTTTTCTTGTTTCTGTTAGGAGCTTGTTTGCGTCGTAATTCCTTGGAAGCACGTTTTGAGTTGTATGCCAACTCAGATTGAGACCCAAACTTTGCTGCAACGTCGGAGACTTCGACGGTAAAAGATGCAAACCATTGCTTCAAACCTGGTTTGTAGACAATGGTAAGCGTGGTAGGCTTCCCCCACTGCTTAGCTTGACCTCGCATCTTTACCTTGATACCTAGGTCGTTGAGGTTCACGCTGCCATGCTTCCCTGATGTATTGGCTTTCCTGACTTTTCACGGGAAGTCCTCAAACCACGAAACAGCGTGGCTTTTTCCAAAATTTTATTCTCAATACTTGTAGATTAATGAAAATGGCTAACGGAAAAATCAGGGCTTGGGAAACTCTCAAAATAACCTTTTCCACATGCCGTGAAAAGTCAGATTGGCTTTCCAACCAGAAAGTGCAGGATAAGTCCACCCTGAAAACTTCCGGATTGACTTGAATTTAGCAGGGTAAGAGCATCTCAATCAGGCTTGACACAAGGAATCAGAAGAATTTAATGTATTGTCAATGAAACAACAATTGAGAACCTGAATCATATAATTGTTATCCATAGCGGTGCGTTTCATTTTTTGACGGAGACTACGTTTGTAAGTCTGTTCACGGTTGAGAGCATAAAGAGCAATGCGTCGTAAAAGAGCAAAATTTTTCGGGCTGTGGAAAGAACGAATGCGACAAGCATCTTCTGCGAAGGTACAACCCTTGAGTCCAATGAGCCTGGTTTTCAATACCCCAATGTTTTCGGACACTAGCTCAATTGCAGGTTTGTTCTACTTTTTGACCAAAAGTTGCTATAATAACTACTTTTAGCCCTGATTCTGATGTTAGCTCTGGCTTGATATCAACCCTATGAAAGTCAAACCTGTCTCATGGTATGACTGTGGAAAGTGAGTAAATTAACAATTACAAGTCACGACCGCAGAGCGATTGCAAAGGAGCGTAGTATCAATTGAGCAAATGGTTAACAAAACCTGGAATTCGGTTTGCTTCGTTCAACACTGCCCGTCGAACAATTCTTTAAATTATCAGCCATGTACATAATTTGCTTTGGGCAAGTTAAAGGCGTTACTATACT
>JAESFM010000183.1_pt1 | contig 19521 bp, 24 predicted proteins | sample 9266171 | NCBI WGS metagenome assembly JAESFM01 (sample SAMN14505069, study PRJNA617099) | algae metagenome | isolation source: Hassallia sp. WJT32-NPBG1 and co-occurring heterotrophs from well developed... | place: USA: Mojave Desert, Joshua Tree National Park, California | collected 2006-06-22
AGAAGCCTTTAGAACAGCTATGTCTTTTCGATTTTTTGACTGGCTGACCCTAAATCGTGACGTATTTGCCGCTTATAAAGCCAGTTTGGGCTTCATTTGGGCTTAATTTTTGTCTAAGTCCCGTTATTCGTTTTAATTCGACAAATATTTTTCAGTCGATAACTAGTTTCAATCCCAAATCTTTTTCGATAATCTTGATAGATGTAATCTAAATTTGTTTTGATATTGTTTTTCGTTTTTCTGGGAAAAATAAATTGATAAGAAAAGCTAATAGATAAACTCCAGCCCAGAGGTCTGGAGTCAACCGTGTATTACTTGGTAAAAGTGCTTTGTTCGACTACCGTTTAGTTCGCTCCCTGAGATTAACCGATGAAAGCTAATAAGGAATCAGGAAGAAGCTGATTCATAAGTTTCGTTTATGATTCCTCATAAACGATCAACTTTTTTGAATTCTCGAAAAACTGTATCACAGGCTACTATTTTTTGACGATCACAAAAGTTTTCGGTCTACTGAATTGAGAATTGATTCAACAACAGCAAAATATCGCACCAGTCGCTCCACATCGCTTATTTCCGGTATTATAGCGACATATGTTGCCACCAGTGCATTATTTGTCTTGTCATTATGATTGCAGCCAAAACACCCACTAGAAGACACTGGGAACTGTTTAAGGTTTACAAAGCTAAGGTTGCTATATTAATGGAGCCTGAAGAGTTCCTGAAACATTGGGCTGTTAATTATGATGAACTTGCCGAGTTATGTGGACGCTCGAAAAGCACGGTAGCTCATTGGTTTTCCCAAGGATCGCATCGTAGAGAACCGAGTGAGTCTGACAAACGCCGACTGGCGGAAATTCATGCTCTGTGGACTCAATTTGAAAATGAACCTGCTCACCTTAGAGAAATCTGGGCAAGAAAACGTCACCGCAAGCACGATACAAAATGTCATGATTAATTGTCAGCTGTGCATTATTTAGTTGTCACACTGACAATGCCGACTTTATTGTTTGTGATAGCTATTCCTGCTTACAACAGCTAAATCATGATTACCACTAACTTTTTATCCGATGTCCAAGACCAGAGTACACCTGTCACCACTCAAACTGATTTCCAAGCCACCCCTGGTAGAGAACCGCTTAAGCATTTGTTAATTGGTTCTCCCAAAGCTGTGACTAGTACAATTCATTACTTACAGGTTATTGGTTACGCAGAAGTTGGAAATTGGAGTCCTCTACTACCAAGCCCTAACCCCGGCGAGGTAATGAGTATTTTGAGCCGCTCTCTCAAAATACAATAACCGTCACCTTTAGTTGAGCGCAATTTATACCCCCAACTGGGGGTTATTTTTTGGCGTATCCGTTCAATTGTGAACGGATAAAATCAGGAAAGGCAGATGTTTGCTACCTTCAGAAAGCAGATGCACGATCGCTCGCGTGTAGTCAAATTGAAATTGACATTATTTAGCTGTGCGTGATGTGGGCAAGGGTAGGCTTAAGCCCCAAGAGTGCGTTTTTATGACTTTTAAGGTTCAACTTTCGGTGGCGTAATCTCCAATGGAGGAGGTGGAGGTAAAGTGCCCGTAGGTAGCGACTGCAAAGCTTCTAGAGCAGGAGCCACCTTTTGTTCGCTCGTACGCCGATCGTAAACTCGTATTTGCATTTTTTGACTATTAGCCATCAACTCAGCCAGTGCAGCCAGCACCTGATCCGATGTTCCGGAAAGCTTTAAGTAAGTCACAATCGCATCCCGCACCATGTGAGGCGTAAACGCTTTTCCCGTCAGCCGGAAAATTCGTTTGCGGAAATAGCCATACAAAGAACCGTCTGTAAGAGGCTTGCCATTTAATTGAGTAAAGACATAGTTATGATTTGGATTAAAAGTCTGACGCCACTTAAACAACCATTCCTCTAGTAACGGATATAAAGGCGCTGGCAATTCTACAATCCGCTTTTGCCCATTCTTACAAAAAGAATTTCCCGTTTTAAAATCATCGGCTGTATGCTCAACAAACCATTTTCCATCACGATTAACTAAAGTTCTGCCCACCTCTAACTCTCGAATAGTTCTGGACCTATCTGGAAACGCACTCAAAAGCAGACAAATTAAAGCGACTTGATGAGATTGGGCAATAGTACGTATAGTGCGTTTTTTACCCTTTTTATCTCGTGGAGCACATTCAGAAATTAAACGCTCGATACAGGCTTTATAGGTGGGCCAGTCAACCCATTTTTTCGACTCATCAGCTCTTGGCGGCGTAACATTAACTCTAGCCATAATTTCACACTCAAGTCGCCGCAATTCCTCAATGATAGGAATATCTCTATATCCAACGCGTTTGCTAGCAACTTGTTTGCGGGATTGACATTTGGATTCTTTGTGATACAAAAATTTGGCTACAGCAACCAATGATTCTACCATTTTCAATTCAGTATTGGGAGAAGCTTCTCTAACTTCTCTCAACCATTTCAGGTATTCGTCAACCAAATCCATGATTTCATCGATTGCATTTTCATCTTGTTGTCCATGATTATTCAAACCACTACTAGTCACGAGTCGTTTTAAACTCAATTGCTCAAGAGGTACGCCTTTATATCGATGCTGCCAACCTAACAAACGTTTACTATTATTAACATGAGCCATCGCACTGCGGGTACGTAAAGGAGGATCTTGACGTTTGCGAGTGCTAACAATTGCTATTTGAAAACTTACGAAACTGTTTAATTCTTCTTGTAACTCCGGGGAAATTTCATCTGCACTCAAGGCATAAGAGAAATTCGGAGAGCTAGGTGTAATTTTTTTATTTGTGACGCGAACTCTATCACTGACCCGACCTCTTTTGAGGCGGATTGGAGGGCAATAATTTGGAGCATCCTTCTTAGTTGTCAATTTACACCAAGATTGGCTGCTGCACCAAGAGACCATTTTTTTAAGATGCATACGATAATTTCGGGAACTAGCAACACCGCCCAAACTATCAAAAACTTCCTGCTGATAGGACATCGCATTTTTTAATTCAGAAAGAGGAATTTTTTTCATGAATTCTAATCCAGCATTTACCTGTGCCTGTGTCAACTTCTGACGCGTTGGCAGTTCAAATCCCCACTTCGGCAGTGTATAGCGAATTAAAACAGTACGAATTACTGCTGTGACCTCGTATTTACTATTAGGAGAAGTGATTTTTAGATAGTCACAGTAAAGTTGATAAGCATCAAAAAGATTTTCGGGGCTACAGAGAATGTTAGACATGGTTTTTCTCAGATTTGTGGTGGATTTTGGCTGTAACTGAACGGAGGTAAATGATTTTATAAATCATTGATTCGGATTGATTTTTTTCGGTTAGATGACAGCCCACGGAGGATATGCTCTCCAATAACCATGAAGTTGTAATGGTTGGGAATAAAGGTGAAAACATCAATTATTTATCGCCCATTTTTTCAGTATTTGTGACGTTTTTTACTCAATGCTATGCCATAGAACTTACCTTTTTAGCCTCGTTTTATGGCTGATAAAAATGGTCTGTAAACCAATCACATACTCAAAAAAAGCGTTTAGGGAATGCTCAAGCGTCACAAATATTTGTCACAAGTATTTGTGACGCTAAAACATTACCTAAAATTGATATTTTTAGGCTTTTGCTTGAGATAAAAAACGGGGGCATAAGCCCCCGTTTTGGGTTGTTATTTAGTTGGTTGAGATTGATTTCTACAAATATAAACTAATAAATTAATTACTGTCAACACTGATTCACCGTCAATTTTTGCATAAATATAATTCTTGCTCATTTAGTGGCTTTGGCTGGTCTGAAAGGGCAAGCTGATCACGCAACAAGTTATGCCAGAGCGCGGGCATAGCCGTAGCTAAAATCACCTGATTTATATCTTGCACCTGTTAATTTGAATGTCAATTCCATGACTAAGTGCAATTGGACGCATTTGTTCCAGGTCTAGTAAAAAACAACACACAAGTCATTCGGGAATATTGTTTGAAAAGCCAATTGTTCTTGCTTTTCTATATGCTTTTCACGCCCTTTTTTCTCATATTTGGGGTCTGAGTGCAAATCTAGCCACTCTCCAAAATTGGCGTGTAGCAATTTGTGGAAAAAAAAGATAGGAGTGATCCATAAAAATAAATGCCCAGCCGTGTATTGAAATTATTCGTGGGTATCGAGGATCTAGGTTTGACGGCTGGGCATTTATTTCTTGGCAGTATGCTAGGTCTATTTTTGTCAATAAGACCTATTTATTGTCCGTAACACTACCCCAACATAACCCCGCTGAATGAATTTTGTTCAGCTTAATTAATAAGATTGCAGATTTTCAATTGTCAGAAATTCTTCTTCATCGGCTATCTGAGAGTCGTAATCAATGTTAATTTTGGTTGGATAGCCGGCGTTGAGAATTGTATTGCACAGCAAGGCTGGATGTTTTCTTGGCGATCGCATCCCTGATCAAATCAAAAAGCTTAATATAGTACAAAAATACTATTAAATCCAGTTTTTACTCTCTCAAATACCAACATTTGACCCATTGTTGGGATTTGTAAAAGTAAGGGGCTTCCAAAAGTTTGGACTTTTTGAGGTGGCGTGTTTTTATACAGAATCTTGGCGATGGCTTAGAAGTGAGCATCTAACTGTTTTTTATCTTCTGGGGTCATTAATCTTGATCTTGGGATTGAACACTTTTAATTCTGGAGAATTAAAAGTGTTGATGTACAGTCCCCTTGTCCTTCACGATAAACACTCACGAATAAAATCGGCGTTTCACCCTCTTTTTGCACCTAAAGGGATGCTCCCAATAAACCTGTCCAATTCTTATTGCCCTAAATTGCTACGCAGCTTGGCGATGTCACGATGCGGGGGAATACCAAATAGTTTTTTATATTCCCGGCTGAAATAAGACGGGTCATCGTAACCGACGCGAAAGCTGGCGATCGCCACATCCATGTTTTCGCCGAGCATCAGACGGCGCGCTTCCTGAAGCCGTATTTGTTTCTGGAACTGCAAAGGACTCATCGCCGTGACGGACTTAAAATGTTGGTGAAAGCTTGACACGCTCATGCCGAGTGAGCGGGCTGTATCTTCGATTTTCATCGGCTGATCGATGTTCTCGCGGATTTGCTTGACCACCCTGGAGATGCGCTGCGCGTCGCCTTCGGTAGTGATAAGCTGACTGAGCCGTGCGCTCTGTTTTCCCTTTAAAAGCCGATAGATGATCTCGCGGATGATGAGCGGCGCGAGAAACTTCATTTCGTCCGGCGTGTCAAATAGTTTCACCAATTTGACGACCGCTTCCAGCAAATCGGCATCAACCGGGCTGACATCCATCGCCTTGACTCCGGTGCCGCTTTTTTTAGTTTCGATGCCAGATTCAATCATCACCACAGCCACAAGTGCCGGATCGAGGTCTATGCGAAGATTCAAATAAGGTTTTTCCTCGGACGCTTCGACGACATTACTCATAATCGGCAAATCAAGCGTCGAGATTAAGTAATGACCTGAATCATAGTGAAATAATTCATCGTTCAAAAGTACATCCTTGCTGCCCTGCGCGATGACGCAGAAGGCGGGCTTTAATACGGATATCTGGCTATCGGTCGGTTTCGACGATTGATATATGAAAATGCCCGGAAACACTTCCAAAAGGCTGTTTTCGGGAGCGAGACGAATCATTCTTTCGATCAGCTCTTCCCGATTGATCTGCATCTTTCGCTTTTCAAATTCTGCTTCTTTTGCGTTCATAAATTTATATTAAACATTTTGTTTCTGTTCAGCACGTTGCATGGCGATTTTTTGGAGAATTGTCCGGTTTTTTTCAATGAACGTCCTAACGCTATCCGTTTTCACGCCCGCATAATTGAACTTATACAGCAAACGTTAGAAACGCTGCTGATAAAACCAGAATGATATTTGGATAAATTTCAGATTAATAGAGCAACAATTTCATGTGTAAATCTCACAATGAAAAGGGGAGAAATTATATGAAATATATATTATTAATTTTACCGATGATGGCTCTTATGATAAGCGGGCAAGCTTACACACAAACAGAACAAAAAGGACAATCAGAAAAAACAAAAGAAATGGAACAAATAACACCACAGGGATATACAACTTTTAAGGTAAGCGACAACATTACGGTGTATAAGGTTACTTTTAAAAACCAATACAAAATGAATGTTGCGGGACATCTATTTATTCCCAAGAATTTAGATCAGAGTAAAAAACATTCGGCGATCATTGTTGGGCATCCTATGGGAGCGGTAAAAGAACAAAGTGCCAACGTGTATGCTGCAAATATGGCTGAACGAGGGTTTGTGACATTATCCCTTGACTTGTCTTTCTGGGGTGAGAGTGAGGGCGAACCACGCAACGCTGTTGCGCCTGATATTTATTCTGAGGATTTCAGTGCAGCAGTTGACTTTCTTGGCACCCGTCCATTTGTTGACAAAAACCGAATCGGAATAATTGGAGTTTGTGGTAGCGGAAGCTTTGTTATCAGTGCCGCTAAGATTGATCCGCGAATGAAAGCTATCGCAACTGTCAGCATGTACGATATGGGAGCAGCCAGCCGAAATGCACTTAACCATTCGCTGACCCTATCGCAGAGAAAGAAAATCCAGTCGGAGGCTGCGGAGCAACGTTATGTAGAGTTTACCGATGGTGAAACCAAATATACGAGTGGGACTGTACATAAGTTAGATGAAAACACAGACCCCATCCAGCGTGAGTTTTATGATTTCTACCGTACTCCGCGAGGTGAATACACTCCAAAAGGAGGGTCGCCGGAACTCACAACGCACCCGACGTTAAGCAGTAACGTTAAGTTTATGAATTTTTATCCGTTTAATGATATAGAAACGATTTCCCCTCGTCCTATGCTTTTCATCACGGGTGATAAGGCTCACTCAAAAGAGTTTAGTGAGGATGCCTACAAAGGTGCAGCCGAACCCAAAGAATTGTATATCATTCCCAAAGCAGGACACGTTGATTTATATGACAGAGTTGAGTTAATTCCCTTTGATAAACTCACGTCATTTTTTACCGAACATTTAAAGTAACGTTCGTTTGGGATAAGAACCGAAGAATTATTGAAGAAACCGTCGTTTTTTAAAGTACGATTGCATTTCTGTTTTGAGCCGGGTGAGAAGCATTGGCATGGCGCTACGGCAACCACAGCAATGACGCACATCGCCCAGATTGGAATGGCTCGACGGTAAACCCGTGGATTGAATGGAACAGGTCAGTGACGAGCAGTACGAAGGAAAGCTTAATGTTTTTGAAATGGGGTCCTATTAAGGGAAACAATTACCAGAAGAGAGTGCTGATTTTAGTCCTCGCCCTGGTAATGTCCCTGAGTTACTCAGCCTGCCGTGCCGACAACAGTATGACTAGCAGTGCCTCGTTGAAGATGCCGACTGAAATATCAACCAAGCAGGCAGATAGTATGAAGATAAACATCAAGGTCAAAGACAAAGTTGTTACAGCCACTTTAATCGACAGCAAAACCACTCAGGATTTTGTTTCCCTGCTGCCATTAACGCTGACGATGAACGATTTGTTTGGAAGAGAAAAGTTTGCCCACCTGCCGAGAGCGATTTCGGAGGAGGGAGAGCGAACCAAAACCTATAAAGTTGGAGATGTCATTTACTGGTCCCCCGGCCCTGATGTGGCTATTTATTATCGCCACGATGGAGAGGAAATCCCTGATCCCGGCATCATCACGATCGGCAAGATCGATGCTGGCGTAGAAGCATTCAATGTGCCTGGCTCTGTAGAAGTGACAATCGAGCTTGTTCAACCGCAATAAAGAGGGCGATCTGCCTTTCGCCTTAGGAGGGCGACAGGTCATGGAACTGGGAACATTTCGCCTTCCAATACAAGTGATATCCAGGTCAGTCCATCTTCCCTAGAGATTGTTTATTGACATACTCCCTGACCTGAAAGTTCAGGGATTCTGGATTCAAACAGCAACAGCAGGCATAGCCCGTCTTACATCACCTAGCCCAACAGACAATGCCCTGCCTGTTGCCACTATTGTACTAAAAAGCCGTCCTTTATGACGGGGCTTTAGACCCAAATTTTCGGTAAAACTTGAAAGTTGGAGACGGAAATGAAACTGCTTGCGACGACTATCGTGTCATTTTCCCTGCTTACTTTGGCGCTTGCTCATGCGGGTCAGACACAAGTTACATCAGATAATGGCACACGGACAGTGGAGATTACTCGGAAAGGTTCGCAGCCTTCTACTAGAGGATCAACCGAATATTTCACAGGTTCCGTCCGCATCGATTCCCTGTTTTCAGCACGCGACCCGTCACGCACGGCTGGCGCTAGTGTAACCTTCGAGCCTGGTGCTAGGACAGCATGGCACACCCATCCGCTGGGACAGACCCTGATTGTGACTGCTGGGTCTGGTTATGTCCAGCAATGGGGCAGACAAATTCAGGAAATCAGACCGGGTGATGTTGTCCGAATTGCGCCCGGACTGAAGCACTGGCACGGAGCTACAGCCACCACAGCCATGACGCACATTGCCATTCACGAAGAACTCAATGGCAAACCTGTGGACTGGCTGGAGCATGTCAGCGACGAGCAATATCCGAACTGATCTCCGCATCTAGTGGTTTTAAGACCTTGTTGGGTAAAGAATTAAAGGAAAAAAATCATGACAACGAACGAAAATGGAAAGTACACAGGAAAAGTTGCGTTTGTGACTGGAGCAGCGAACGGCATCGGTCGAGCTACGGCGCTGGCATTTGCCCGTGAGGGCGCGGCGGTAGTGGTCGCTGACGTTTCAGAACAGGGCAATCAAGAAACGGCACGCATGATCGCTCGTCTCGGCGGACGAGCGATCGCCATCAAGTGCAACGTAACGCAAGCACTTGACGTAAAGGCGGCTCTTTCCAAGACCATCGAGACCTTCGGGCGGTTGGACTTTGCTTTTAATAACGCCGGTGTGGAGCAGAAAAATACAGCAACAGCGGAAATCGAAGAGTCAGAGTGGGATCGGATCGTCAACATTAACCTGCGCGGCGTTTTTCTGTGCATGAAGTATGAAATCCCGCTGCTACTCAAGCAAGGCGGCGCAATCGTGAACACATCATCGGGCGCTGGGGTCATAGGCATCAAGGGCGGAGCCGCATACACCGCCGCAAAACACGGCTTGATCGGACTCACCAAGTCGGCGGCTCTCGACTACGCCTCGCAGAACATCCGCATCAACGCCGTCTGTCCTGGTTATATCGACACGTCGATGATGGATCGCTTCACCGGCGGCACTCCTGAAGGACGAGAACAGGTAATCTCAGAGGAACCGATTGGAAGGATGGGACAGCCCGAAGAGATCGCCAATGCCGTGGTCTGGCTGTGTTCGGATGCGTCTTCCTTCGTTGTCGGGCACGCCTTGGTCGTTGATGGGGGTCAAACGGTGTAGTGATGGTCGGAGCAAAAGAACCTGACTGGGCAGATCTGGAGGGAGTAGGAGCAAATTATGTAAAAAACTGAGACAACAATCCTTAATTCAGACCTTTCGGGCAGACTTTTACACATGAATGGCGAAACTTGTTAAGTTGTTTTCTCAATCTTTGCAGTATTACAGAAAAGTTTTTGCCTCTTCCACATCGAACCGTCGGCATGCCCTTAGCCACTAATTGGCAGGTCCGAAGAAAGCGGAACTCAGTAGCTACTCAACAAAAAGAGGAATAAGATGATTAAAGACAAAGTTGTGATTATTACCGGCGCATCATCAGGGATTGGTGAAGCAAGTGCTTGCATTGCTTGCAAGCAAAGGCGCTAAAGTCTTATTGGGCGCGCGGCGCGAGCACCAATTGAGACAACTGGTTGATGAAATTCAAAAAGCTGGCGGACAAGCAGTCTATCAAGTGATGGATGTGGCTAACCCATCTGATAACGCTGAGATCGTCAAACTTGCCAAGGAAACATTTGGAGGCGTTGATGTTATTTTCTTAAACGCTGGCATCATGCCAAATTCTCCACTTTCTGCATTGAGAACTGATGAATGGAATCAAACGGTTGATGTCAATATCAAGGGTGTACTAAATGGTATCGCGGCTGTGTTACCAACGTTTGTTAGCCAAAAGTCTGGGCATGTGATCGCAACTTCATCGGTTGCTGGATTAAAAGCTTATCCAGGTGGTGCGATCTATGGTGGGACGAAATGGTTTGTACGCGATTTCATGGAAGTTCTACGCATGGAGTCAGCTCAAGAAGGAACTAATATTCGTACTGCGACAATTTATCCTGCTGCAATTAACACTGAATTGTTAGATCGGATTACCAACCAAGATGTGGCTGAAAAAATGACAGCGTTGTATGAGCAATATGGCATCTCACCAGATCGAGTCGCCAATGTTGTGGCGTTTGCGATTGACCAGCCAGAAGACACAAACGTGAACGAATTTACGATTGGCCCAACCACGCAGCCTTGGTAAGGATAGGGCTGGCGGTTAGACTCTCGTGCGATCGCCGCTGTGCAAGAGATGACCCTAGGTGGTGCAGAGTCGGTACTGGAGTGTGTGGGTAGTGAGTCTGCAATGGCAACGGCGATTGGTATTGCGCGTTTTTCCCTAAGCACTCTTGCTTGAATAAATTGGTCAGCCGTCTCACCTAGATCCCCGATACCAACGAGTTATTTCAACACACGGCTGACCAATTTATTTTTGCACAACCCCTAATTGGGATATTTGCTTTGTGACACCACCCCAAACCGACGCTGTAGATGTGATTTCTCTTGATGGAAATATGAAAACCCAGCGTCAAAACATTATTGGCAAAACCATCGCTTTACTGTTGACCTTCCAATTGTTCCTGATTGGGGTACAAGGAAACCTCCTTATCCTGGCAATCGCCATGTATTGGGCTGTTTCTACGGGTATTTCCCAAAAGAATGCCTCGTTAAAAAAAAGTCTCTCTTAAAAAACAACGCCGATCCGTGACATCCTTCTTTTCCGATGGCTTGCGCTTCTTCCTATCCGCCACCCTTGCTCTTGCTCCGCCTCTCTGGTCAATTTGGGTAAATTGAGGAGTGGTAAGATGCTATAAACATCCCAGATTATTCTATACTGAAAGTATACTGAAAGTGATAAAAGAGGATTAAAATAACCCCCCCATCAGGATATTTTATAAATCCCAACAAATAACCGTAAGCTGGTAAAACGATAAAAATATGGCTGCCCTGGCAGTAAAGCTACCCCTTGTTCCGTCGAGTTTTTCCGGATCTCTGCACACTCATACCTTACCCGATACCGAATCATCGAAAGTTGGTAAAACGGAAAAAATTCAGCCTGCTGTCTCCAGACGCAAATCTCCTATTCAACGCAGATATAATCTCACATTGTATAAACCGCATTACACAAAAATGCCCTTACGTATAATGCTGAGTACCTATATGTATAAAGTATGAGTATTTGTACTATGTAAATTTTAAAACTAAGGTACTGCCAACTCAATTAAAATTGAGACTAATTAAGCTAATTAAGGTATATAAATACTAAAGAATAAAATATTTAATTCTCTGATGCAACAACCCAAGCCTCAACAAACGGCAGTGATTCTCAAAGCCGAATGGAATGACTTGATTGTCGAATACGGTCGTTTGGAAGAGATCGGAGATTTCGACTTCGCTATGCCGAAACACGCTATTAGTGTGGCGTTTCTTCCCCACAAACGTGTCACTTGGTCTGTGGATGGAGGTAAGCCAGAAACCGCCCCTATGCCTGCCGGAAGTGTGTTTATGTATTCGGAGCGTGAGTTTGTCTGGCATCGGCGGGAAAAGGAGAGTGAATATGTAAATCTGAAAATAGAGCCGTTGTTGCTCAACCGACTGGCAGATGAAAGTGGACTCTCTACTCCTGTTAAGTTGGAACACCGCGTAATTTTTTCAGATCCAACTATTCTGCATATAGCACAGCTGTTAAAGTCTGAAGTGGTCAGTGGTGGTTTGGCTGGCAATTTATATGTCGAGTCCTTGCAGAATTTGCTGGCAGTGCATCTGCTAAGAAACTACGGTGGAGTATCAAGTAACTCCACCTCACAGGAAGCGGGTGTTCTCGATATACTAAAGCTCAAGCAAATTAAAGATTATATTGAAGATAATTTAGACTCGGAATTAGCGATCGCCAATCTGGCTGCATTAGTACCCATGAGTCAGTTTCATTTTGCTCGTGGATTCAAAACACTGGTAGGAGAACCACCACATCGCTACATTCTGCAACGACGAATCGAACGGGCAAAAGTATTGCTCAAGGTAACACGGTTGTCATCAGCAGAAATTGCCTATCAAGTAGGTTTTTCCAATTCAAGTCATTTTACTGCCCAATTTCGCAAGCTTTCCGGGGTAACGCCAAAGCAATTCCGCGATAGTGTTTAAATTTTCAAGCTGTGTAGATTGTGTTGTAGCCAAGTGCTACATCTATCACCTCACCGGAAATAAAGCGGGCATGGTCACTAGCCAGGAAAGTGGCAGTATCAGCAATGTCTTGGGGATCAAGTGCAGGCTTAACCTTTAAGGGCAACATCGCACCGACTAACTTGTCTTGCTCTTCAAAGCTTTTAATACCTGTCGAGCGTAGTTGTCCTTGTGAGCGATACAAAGGAGTATTGACAGGCCCTGGTGCAATAGAATTAACGGTAATGTTAGACGGCCCCAATTCCATCGCTGCTGATTTGGTTAGACCAATCACCGCCCATTTAGTAGTGCCATAAGCACCATTGCCCACTACACCCTGACGACCGCCGATGGAGGAAATGGTAATGATGCGACCACCCTGACGCGCTCTCATGTGGGGGATAACTGCCTGTATTGTGTTAAATACACCGTTAATATTGACATCAATCGTGTCGCGCCATTGCTGCTGGTTTGAGCCTTCAATTGTAGTCCAGATAGCAATACCAGCATTGGCAACTGCAATATCTATACCACCAAGTTCCTGTGCAGTAAGGGCTGCGGCTTCGTTCATCGCCTTATGGTCACGTACATCAACCTTGAGCTTGAGTGCTTTAACTCCAAGCGCACGCACAGCAGCCACAGTGTCCTCCAGTTCGCGCTCGTTGGCTAGGCGGTAGCCGGAGATGGCCATTCCGCCAGTCGGGTCAGCAATATCTAGTAAAGCAACACTAGCACCGTTCCTGGCGAAATCGATGGCGATGGCTCGTCCAATACCGCGAGCGGCTCCAGTTACCAAAGCGACTTTGCCAGCAAGAAGTTTGGAGGTGGTAGGTTGGGGGCGATCGCCCCTCTGTTCCTGAGCTACGGCTTTTTGGGAGTTAACAGGTGACATTGCCCCTAAAACTATTCCTGTAGCAGTTAGAGCAGCACCTTTAATGATTTCGCGGCGATGTTGTGTCATTGCTTTTTCCTCATGAACTCTGCCTTCAGCTTAAGAGGCGCAACAACTGGCAAAATAGTAAATTCTTGCTTAAGTTGCCCGCAGCTTGGCAAAAACCTTGGGAGAAACACCTACAGTTCGTTTGAAAGCTTTACCAAAATGAGTTTGGTCGTAGAATCCAACCTGTAAAGCTATGTCGGTCAAGTTACTATCACAGACAGTTATTAACTTTTTAGCTCGTTCCACCCGATTTTGTAGGACATATTGGTGAGGAGATAGCCCCAGAGAATTTTTGAACAGACGCGCAAAGTGGAAAGCACTTAAATTCAAAAGTTCTGCTAGATGAGTGAGGCTAAGTTCCTCTGATAGATTGGCATGGATATACTCGATTATTTCTCTTAGTTGCAGCGACGAGAACTTACCGCGTGGTCGAGAGAGTTTTTTGGGATAAACGCTGTGCTGTTCGAGTAAATAAAGCGCAAACGCCAATGCCAATGATTCACCGTAAAGCACTCCCCCATAACTTCCCGATATCAACTCAGCTTTGAATCGTTGAGCAAAATTTGCAATTACAGGGTCAAATACAGCACGTTGTTCTTGAAAGCCAGCACCTTGTTTGATGCCAGTGTCTTGAAAGCTGCGAGCAACAAATGCAGGAGCAAGGGCAATCGCTAGAAATTCAAAGCGCGAGTGCCAACGGGGAAAGTTAATTTCTCCGTGGGACTGCAAACAAAACTCACCCCTATTTAACAGCTTGCTTCGCCAACGGTTGTTATCCTTCCACTCATAGTTGATAGGTTGACCAGTATGAACTATAAGGCGATGTCCTTGAACATAATGTTCAGGCAGTTCCATCGCCGGAATGCTATGCATTTCCACAACAATACTACGCCATCCAGCTTCGGTACTTGATAGCTGTACAGATCCTTGGGGTGCTGCCAAGAATCGTTTTGCGGTAACAGTGTCAATCAAATGGATTTGACTCTCAGGCATTAATGTCTTTAGAACATATATGGAGCGAGACGAGCAACTTTGGATTAGTTAATTTTACTATGCAGCAACCTAACACCAAGCAATGACTACTATTTTTAAAGCCGAGCAAAATGAATTGAGTTGAGCATAATTTTGATATAACCGCGCAAGAATCGGGCGTGAATTCTTTGGGCAGATTCTCTAAATTGTACTTAACAAGCAAAAAACAACCCAGAATCAACCATGAAAGCAATATCCTCTATCATTAAAGCTTCTGCCCTCTCACTGATTTTAGTAGCTGTTAGCACTTCTGCTATAGCTCAAAATATTTCGGCAAGCAAGAATTCAACAAAGCCGCAAGTGCAGCAAGCTTCCGATACTATCATTGCTGCTAACAGTTACAAACCCGGTGTAAATCGAGTCACATTCCAAAGCGAAGGCGAAAAACTGGTTGGTAACTTATATTTACCTGCAAACTACAAAGCTGGCGATAAGTTACCCGCAGTGGTTGTTGCAGGTTCTTGGACAACAGTAAAAGAGCAAATGCCAGCCACTTATGCTCAAAAACTTGCCCAACAAGGATTTGCAGCCTTGGCGTTTGATTTTCGCTTCTTTGGCGAAAGCGGCGGTAAGGTTCGAGGTTTTGAGTCGCCCAGTGCCAAAATTGCAGATATCAAAAATGCTGTCAGCTTCTTGCAAACTGTTGAAGCTGTCGATGGCAATCGGATTGCCGGATTAGGAATTTGTGCTTCGGCAGGCTACATGGCAGTAGCTACAGCAAGAGATCCCCGCATCAAGTCATTTATAGCTGTTGCACCTTGGATTCATGATGCAACAATTGTTAATACCGTATACGGTGGAGAGGAAGCTGTACAAGCAAAAATTGAGTCGTCACAGGCAGCACGAGCCAAATTTGAGCAGACTGGCAAAGCAGAATACGTTCCTGCCATTAGCACTACAAATAAACACGCCGCGATGTATGGAAATGTAGACTACTATCTCAATCCCAAACGGGGTGCAATTCCTCAATGGGCAAACCAATTCGCGGTAATGTCTTGGGCCGAATGGTTGACTTTTAGTGCCATGCCACAAGCCAAGCAAATCAAGGTGCCAACCCTGTTTATCCACAGTGATCAAGCCGCAATTCCTGATGGTGCGCGTCGGTTCTTTGCAGCAATTCCAGGGAAGGACAAAGATATAGTTTGGTTTCCTGAAGCTCAACAATTTGATTTCTACGACCAAGAAGCAACTATTGATCAAGCTGTTGCTCTCACTGTTAAACAATTGAGAACATCTCTATAAAAGTTTTGAGCTTCATCGTTTCTGGGAGATTGTAAACAAGGAATTTAGGAAGATGTTAATCCAAAAAGCTCTGATTGGCGTAACTTTAATGTTGGGTTTATTGACAATTGCACCTCAAAGTCAGGCTGATATAACAAATATCCCCAAAGTAAATACTAGTGCCGAAACTGTCCGCCAAAAGAACGAGCAAACCATCCGCAGATATTTCGAGTTGCTGTCCCAAAAACGCATGGATGAATGGTTAAAGCTATGGGCGGATGATGGCGTACAGGATATGCCTTACTCTCCTGCTGGATTTCCTAATCGAGTTGAAGGTAAAGCCGCAGTCGCCAAACATTATTCTGCGTTACCTACTAGTGTTGGGCGAATGGTGTTCCCTGACTTGAAGATTTACCCAACCACTGACCCCAATAGACATCTCCGAAAATTAATGCATGACCCCTCTCCAAACCTCTCCCCGAAGCGGAGAGAGGCTTTAATTCCCCCTTCCCTTGTAGGGAAGGGGGGTAGGGGGTTAGGTCTGCGCGTGAATTTAAGGTTTCTAAATCTTTTCCGGAGATGTCTAATACTTTCTTTGTAGAATTTCGCGGCGAAATTGAAGTGCTGGCAACGAAAAAACCTTACAACAACACCTACGCTGGACTCTTCAAATTCCGTGATGGACAGGTCGTACTATTTCGTGAATATTACAACCCTATTGTTTTTATTGAGGCTTGGGGCAATCCCAGTGGCTTTACTGGGCAACGGTAATCAAGCAGTGCACCAAAAGAAGAAACTTTAAACAATTTTCAATTTTTATACTCATTAAAGAGCTAGGAATATGTCTCTCAACACCTATTACACTCTCGGACGTTCTGGACTACGCCGTCTGGCCTTTGCGTAGCAGTTGGATCTAAGCCTGCTTTCTACCAAACAGATGTGCTGATTTAGTCAACGGGCGCTGCTGTATCTTAGCAGATGTATAGAATGTAACTCAAATCATATTGTTCAATACAATCATGAATCACCAACGTCGTAATATCCTTCTTAATTTAGGTGCGGGCTTGACAGGATTTTTTTCTAGTACAGCGATTGCCACTGCTCGGACTAAATCTCCCACCCAAGCAAATACTCAAGTAACTATGAATACCGCAACACTGCAAAAATTAGTAGACCGCACTGAAATTATCGATGCCGTAAACATCATTGGCATGGGTGCAGATTTACGAGACTGGAAAGCGTGTCGTGCAGCCTTTGCTGACAAGGTTTTGACTGACTACACTTCCCTCAACGGTGGCACTTCCAATACTGTAGTAGCAGATACTTTAGTTGCTGGTTGGGCAGACTTTTTCAGCAAAACTTTCAAAGCCACTCAGCACATGATTACCAATCATGCAGTGATAGTTAATGGCGATAAAGCGACCTGCACTTCCAACTTTCGGGCGCATCACGTCTATCTTGACGGTAAATCAGGTAAAACTTGGACACTGGGTGGATTCTACAATCATGGGCTAACCCGGATCAACGGGCACTGGAAAGTTACACAAATGAAAATGACCTGGACTTACGAAGAAGGTTATCGCCCCAGTTAATTGTATTATGCAGCCTGATATTTTCATTCTCAAAGCTTCTTGGGATGGGATTAGAGTCAAGTATGTACGTTCGCTCCAACTACCTGAAAGCTCAGACAATACTTTAATAATAAGTATTGCTCCCCTCCACTTAGGAGCCACTGCCGCGTTCGCAAAACAATATGAATCCGATTGGTTGAGCGATATCCAGAAAAAACCGCTTCTAGATTATCTACAAATCACACTCAGCTTATTAAGATTTGAGGAAATTATTGACCAAAAAATGCTTTCTCTCAATCAGCAGCCCATTTTCAAAATGCAGATTAACGACCCTTCTATTCTTCATCTGGCGCATCTGCTACGAGACGAAATAGAAACTCCAAATTTATTGAGCCAAAAGTTCTTTTCTTCAATTGTGACTACTCTAATAATTTATTGCTGGCAGCAATTGTGATTATGGTCATGCAAAAATCCTTTAATAGTGATATAAACGCATTAACCCCTGTTATATTTACTTTAAGTAATCAAGAAGCAGTAAAAGATACAGCTTCTGCCATCCAAGATGTGTCACCGTAGTGGGGCTAAAGAACAACATCTTCAGTTAGCGATAACATTACACGTTAGAGCCAAAACGAAGAATAGGTGGTTCAAAGTATTAATTTCTCGTGGTGATTTCTAAGCGGCGTCACCACCTAAGTGTGTTTTACCAGCTTTGGGTCAATTGTTGGTATTTTAGTTCTGACTCTCTAAAATAGTAAATATGTACTAAATTATGTCTGCTTGGCAATGGCACGGTAAGAGTATCCTTGCTAACCAGTTGGAGAACTTGCGACGTAACTCGGTCAGCCTTAACTCTTTATTGGGAGCAGAGGTAGGGGAGGATGTGGCGAGCAAGACTAAACTAGAGGTATGAGAATTGGTACTTTTGAGCAGATGACAGTTAACAATGGATTGATTCTTACGCTTTTTATTCTGATTACAATTCTGCTAGCTATTGGCTATGGTTTTGGCGTTAAAGCTCAACGTTTACCCTTTACAGCAGAAATTGGATTTAGTCAGAAGCAATTGCAATTTCTGCAATGGTGGGTCAAGTTAGCCTTGGTTGCTGGAGTTTTGTTACCGATCTTGTTGTTAGTTCAGGGTTGGAGGCAACCATCTTCATGGGTATTTTGGGGGAGTTACCTATTGATAGTAGCCGTGCAACTCATCTGTGAACGTGTCTTTAGCCGCTGGCTAGTGCCAAGTATTGTTGTACCCATTGGTTTTTTCTACACAGCTTTTCGGTTGTGGCAACTGCTAGATGGATTCACACAATTAACATTTTCCCATTTAACATTGGTGGGTTTTGGCGTTGTTGTGTTGTTTTGGGTTGCTAACTTAGTCATGTTGATGGTGATGGCCATTCCAACGGTCTTTGTGGGTTCTCTGTCAATTTCACAATCTTGATTTGTGTAAACAGACGCTTGAATTCCACCTAGCACCCGTTGCGTTCATCAATCACTCGCGCAACAACGCCCAAAAACCTGCTTGCACAAGCAGGTATATCAGCAGTTACAGTATCAGTCAAACCTTCCACATCACTACAAAAGAAATGCAGTCTGTAAAACCCCAAGTTTATTTTGACGTTCACTATAAAGTTGTAATGCATGGGTCAGCAATGGTGTATCCACCGTTACCACCTGTAAATTAGCTGTATTGTAACACTGCTGGATAAATTGCACTGCACCTGGGCGATTAACAGCACCCAAAGCTTTACCAACTTCCACGGCAGATTATGGGTGTAGGTTCGTTTGGCGATAACGGCGAACTGTACTTTGAGATCCAGCAAGTTGCCCGAAATGGTGATGAATTTTCTATTGAAGCCTTACTTGATACCGGGTTTACGGATGGTTGGCTAGCGATTAACACTCAAGAAAGAGGAAGTTTTGCGGTGGTCATTGATTACCGCACAGGTTGAAATGCGGACAGCACGAGGGGACACACGGTTAAATATTCCTTCAGGCAAAGTCATAATTGATGGCACCGAAGTTATAATTCCTGTCCACGTTGGTGACTCTCTACCCGATACCTTAATTGGTTCCTTGTGGTTGGACATAATGCAGCTTGTGGTTAACAAACCCTTAGGGATACTGACGCTATCGATGGTAGAGAGTGATTAAGACAGGTTTGCGGAATTATCGGTATACATTCATGTGATAATGGATGCATACGTGGAGTGAAAATAATACTTTTCGCTCTATTAATTAATGAAATTTTTTCTGATGTTATGTCAAGTTTCGCCGCCGCATTACTTGAGCAAAATTTCTCATTACCCATTGGTGAAAGTTTCCACGCGCTCTCTAACGACCCGGAT
>JAESFM010000185.1_pt1 | contig 19404 bp, 18 predicted proteins | sample 9266171 | NCBI WGS metagenome assembly JAESFM01 (sample SAMN14505069, study PRJNA617099) | algae metagenome | isolation source: Hassallia sp. WJT32-NPBG1 and co-occurring heterotrophs from well developed... | place: USA: Mojave Desert, Joshua Tree National Park, California | collected 2006-06-22
TTTGCCCGTCGGCTGAAGACCCTGCGCGGCCTCACCCCTTACAAAGCCATCTGCAAAAGCTGGACGGAAGAGCCGTTTAGATGCATCCAGAACCCGCACCACAAAATCCCGGGACCAAACATCTAGCAAAGGCCAGCCACCTGGGTCCGCCTGTACCTCTGAATGTGTCGCTGCACTAGCTCTGCTGCTGCCCCGACTGGTGGCCCGCTGAGCGGCAGGCAGTGTTGAGCCCTCTGTCAGGCCCAAGTGCCTGCCGCCTCCACCTTGCACTTCAGTCGATTGGTGGGCCCAGCAGTTCGATGCCGTTCTCAGCGCAGATCTGTGCCAGCCGGGACTGCATCTCCGGGGTTGGTTCCCGCGGTTCGGGTAGGCTTACCGAGGCTGCTACCATCGAGGCAGCACGCAACATGGCCTCGAACCCACCTGTGCTGACAATAAGGAGACGCGCGCCGTCCGGCGATACGACCTTGAATCCGTGCGGGATGCCTCGGGCGAGGTGAACAAGCTCCCCTACCTTAGCATTCAGAACCCGATCCGCCTGCTTGCAGCGGATCTCCCCATCCAGCACGTAGAAGGTCTCATCCTCCTCGTGATGGACATGATATGGCGGCCCAAAGCCGGTGGGCAGCAGATGCTCGGTGATCGAGATGCCGCCTGCATTCTCCGCCATTGCTAGATGCACAGTGACATGGCCATTCATAAACCACAGGCTTTTGGCTTCCGCAGTTTGGGACACGGCCTCTTCCCTCAAACCATTCTAAAGGAACGCTTCCGGGGGAAGGGGGCGCCCCCGGCATAGGCAACGAAAGCCTATCTCAGGCTTCTAAAACTTGCAAAGTGCTGCCGCTCTAGCGGCAATTTTGCAAGTACGCCAATCCATCTGTACCTTCTGAATGTGTCGCTGCACTAGTCATGGCGGTTAATGGCCGAGCCGGAGCAGTTCAACAGCATCTTTGACCGGGCGGAGTTGTGGCAGACGTGAGGCGGGAGCAAACTAAGCATGCTCAACGGTGCGGCAGCCAGATCTCAAACCGTCGGTCACCAGGGGCATTTTCTGAGCGATCGATTTTCCAGGCATTTCCCCAACGACGTTTGAAGCGTTGCACCAGTTCGTTAGCTTCGGCCGCGTCGGCATTACTTGAGTATCGTACCTGTCGTGTGGCGGGAACCGCTGGCTCAGCACTGATGCTGACAAGGTGGCGGCCTGCTTTACGCACCTCTTGAGCGATTCTCATTGCTGCCTCTCTGCCAGCAAAGGATCCTTGGCGGTGAAAGATGTGCACGATCGGCCCATTGGGTGGCTGCGTGTTGCTTGTCGTATCACTGCGTCCGTCCTGCGATGGCGTGACTGCAGGTTTTGCCCAGTTAAGGGTACTGATTGCACTGCTAGACACACTGCCTAATGGCAAGGCTGGGTTGGGCCATGAACGGGTATCCCTTTGTATTAAACCATCAATTGCCGAAGGTGGGAGCGGGCCATCCAGACTGATGCTGACATCATCGACAGCTGTACTTCTCTTCGGCGCGCCGGAGCTGAGAAAGGTTGTGCAGGTCAGGACAGCCAAAAGGCACCAGCCAAGAGCAGCGAAGGCCAAAGCAATGTGCGGCGCCCGTGTCAAATATGTGCCGGATTCTGTAGCAGGCACTTTGCTCCCTAACAGAGATCGTTTGCGGCGCATGACCACCGCCTCCTCCGCGTCTTTTGGTTTTAACCTTGGTCGTCTGGTGTTAATGAAACAGCAATTGAGGCTTTTTCCAAAGAAAAAGGACGTTCGCAGTTTCTGCTATGCTCAGATGTTGCATAACAAGCACAGCTTCGCGTCGAAAAACGGTTCTTCAACTATGACTGTAGTTGGTTATTCTGATTGTCGCGCTGGGCGATATGCCGGCGAGCGCGAGCGGCGAGGCTACCTGAGACCGACTAGGGCGCGGTTGGGGCAGAAGACCGACGCGGCCATTGCGCTAATCATGGCGGTTGGACGTTCGATGACAAAGCCGGAGCGGTTCACTAGCATCTACGAGCGGCCGGCGCTGTGGCCAGAGTGAGACGCTATGGCAAGCCAAGGCACACTATTCCACTATTTTCTTGCAGTAAAGCAACGCATTTTTATGCGCTGGACTGTTTCAGTATGTGACAGCCATGCTCTCTTTGCTGAGTAGCTATCGATGTCAGTGCACGAGGGAAGCACTATGAACAAGAACCCGAAGGCTGGCTCCGGTAACAGCAAGTCTCTGACGGGAACCGAAGGAGCCGACCACCTCAAAGGCGATGCCGCTGGCGACGTGCTACGCGGTCTCGGGGGAGACGATAAGCTCTGGGGCTGTGGCGGCGCCGACCAAATCTTCGCAGGCGCCGGCAACGATAAGGTTTGGGGAGGCAAAGGAGTCGACACCATTGATGGCGGTGAGGGAAATGATCGGATTGCAGGCCAGGCTGGCAGCGACTTCATTAAAGGTGGTTTTGGGCTTGATGCATTGTCTGGAGGAAAGGGCGATGACGTCTACGCATTCGGGATCGTGGTAGCCTTCAGCCCTGGTTCGTCAGCCTTCAGTGCCGGCGTCTCAGACACTGGCGTCGGTGATACGGCAGACGTGATCACCAACTTCGATGGAGCAGGGGAGGCAGGCGGCGATATAATTGACCTCTCGGTCATCAACTACTTCGCCCGGCGAATTGCACCCAGCAATCCCGAGTTCTCGTTTATCGGCACTGATGAGTTCAACGGCACTTTCGCGCAGCTTCGTTTTGAGGTGCGAGATGGATATACGGTCATTCAGATGGATGGGGTGCGTACCCTGTCAGACCCAATACCGTTGTTTGTTGGGGACAAGGTACCGGACGCAGAGATCATAGTTTTAGGAGAACACGAGTTCACCGCGAACGACTTCATTTTGTGACAACTCAGCTGCCCTGCTGCGCCTCCAACCCGAGCCCGCTCTGGCCCTGCTCGGCGGTCGAGACCCGGTAGAGCCCGACCGCCAGCCGGGGCGGCTCCGTTCAGCGCCGGTAGCATCGGCGCTCGTCGGCGCAGCGGTACACGGTGTAGCTTCCCTCGGCGGCCTTCTTGCCAGGCCAGATCTGCCGGATCCCCTCCAGCGCGCTGCCCTTGAGGCCGCGTTTCCTCCGCCAGAACAGAAACCCCGAACCGCTATTCAGGATTGATCAGAAAACTATCCCTCGGTTTGCATTCGGCCGCGGCAGCGTGGAGCCATTTTGGAAGCCGTCTCCGTCCACTCCACGTTTCCCCGTTGGGGCCCCGGTACTTGGCCTCGACGGGCGCCCACTCCGACTTGTCTCTTTCACCAGGCTTTCTTTGCCGCCTTCCAGGGGCATGCAAAGCAAGGTCACCAAAGAGATCGGCCATGCTGAAGCCGCGCTCTTGTGCGAGTCTCTGTAGTTCCTCCCGGGCTGCGGCCTTTTCGTTCGCCTTGCGCTCTCTAATCCGGGCCTCCGCAAAAACTATGACTTGACGTAGCTCGCCGATGTTCAGGTTTTCCAGTGCCTTGATAAACGGCGGTCGGTCCGTGTCCCCTCCTGCTGGAGAATGCGATGCCGCCTCCTGTACTGCAGGTTTTTCGGTCCGTTGTGTGCGAGGTCGGCCTGGCGAGGCTTTAGCCATCGAAGCTTCTCCACGAAAGTTGGAAGCATCGTTGTATATCGTGGCGCTTTCAATGGAAAATGGGGACGCGGCGTCCTTTCTGAGGTTTTGCGCATTTACCGGCTGAAGCATTTCGCGGTGCAGTACGGTGATTACGGTGCCACGCTTTTTAAGCTCAACAAAGAAGCCCTGAACCGTGTGGGTCTGCCATCCAGTGGTTTCGGCGATCTGAGCGACGGTGACGCCCTCTGGCCGGCGGAGCAGGGCGTGCGATGATTGGCAATGTCGGCCTGGACGGGTTGATCAGCGCGGTGCCGGTAGCAGGCCCGATCGGCGACGTTTTCTTTCGTGCCAACCTCCGCAACATGGCTCTGCTACGGCGGCACCTCGAACGGTCCCGTCATTAGCGAGGGCGGTGGGTCAAGCTCCAGCTCCAGCTCCGGCCAGGACACGGGCGACGGTCGTGTCGGTCCACGGACCGGGTCCAGAGGGTACCGGCACGCCGCGCTCGATCGGGCGCCAGCGGTCCCTCCCTCGACAGTCGTCCGCTCTCGGCTGCTGCGGCTTGTGAGACCCTCCAAGGACAGCCATGGGCATTGCCAAGTTGTTTGGACGATAGTCGCACTGCGTCGAGCGGCATAGCGGCATGCAGGTTTACGCGGCGAGTTGGGCGCATGTCTCCTCGCGCCAGGCCCGAAAGGCTTTGTCGCGGGCGCGGCGGTACTGCCCAGCGCTCATCAGGTGCCGTCGCGGGCGGAAATGGCCATAGATCATGGCGTGGGATGACAAAAAGCGCTGCGCTTGCTCAGGCGACTTGAACCGCTGCATCAGCCGCTCTCGCCGGCGCGTTGATCGATGGGAGTTCTCCGCTCGGCTGTTCAGGTACCGGCTGGTTCGGTGCTTGACCTCGGGCATGACCTCACGCTGCGCCACTCCGTAGCTGCGCAGCCCGTCAGTGATGATCCGGCTGGGCTTGAACTTGAGACCGACAAGCAGGCGCTTAAAGAAGCGTTTGGCCGCGGTGGCGTTCCGGCTATCCTGCACGAGGATGTCGAGCACGACGCCATGTTGGTCCACGGCGCGCCAGAGATAATGCAGCTCGCCTTGGATCTTCAGGAACACCTCATCCACGTGCCAGGTGTCGCCCGGCTTGGGCCGGCGTCGGCGCAGCTTCCGTGCAAAGGTGCCGCCGAATGTCAGACACCAGTTCCGGATGCTCTCGTGAGTGACGCTGATGCCCCGCTCAGCCAAGATCAGCTCGACGTCGCGCAGACTCAGGCTGAAGACGTGATACAGCCACACTGCATGGTTGATGATTTCGGCCGGAAAGCGGTATCCGGGATAGGTGGTAGGCTCGGGCGTCATCAACCCAGCTTGGCCCAACCGCTTCGTTCCGGATAGAGCGCGACGACTTGGCAATGCCCGTTCGTGCGGTCGAGATCGCGCTGTCGCTGCCGGGCCGCGCAAGCGATGGCGCGGCGGATGTCGTCAGCCTGACTGGTGGTACGTTGGGCGCGACCATCGACGTCGTGAGCGGGGCCGGGTCTCTGGTTACGGTTGAGGGGCTGACGGCGGCGGTATCCGTGTTCGGCGTCGAGGCGGAGGACACGCTGGTCGTGACGGGCGGCGGGGGCGACGACATCATCCGCTTACGCGAAGTCACAACCGGCAGGGCGCGCTTTGTCCTCGACGGCGGGGCTGGCCTCGACTTCCTGTTCGGTGGCGACAATGGAGAGACCTTCTTTGGCGGCGACGGCGACGACGGGCTTCTTTCGGGTGGTGGCAACGATAATGTGTTTGGCGGCCGCGGCGACGACTTTGCCCGGCTCGGCGAAGGGGACGACCGGTTTACCTGGGTCCCCGGCGAGGGCAATGACTTCGTCGATGGCGAAGCAGGGATGGATACGCTGGCTTTCGACGGCTCGGGCGCGAGCGAGACGATTGAGATCGCCGCGGACGGCGCAGCAGCCTTGTTGCTGCGGGATGTCGGCGCCGTGCGGATGGATCTGGTTGATGTCGAGCGGATCGACGTACTGACATTTGGCGGTACCGATGAGGTGCGGGTGGGCGATCTGAAAGGGACCGACTTGAGCGAGGTCGTGATAGACATGGGCGGTCCTGATGGTGCTGCGGACTCGATCGTGATCGATGGAACCGACGCCGCAGACACTGTCACGATCGGGGTCGAGGGCGGGGCGATCGTGATTGAAGGTCTCGCCGCCACCATCCGCATTCTGGGCGCCGAGGCTGGGCTCGACCAGTTCCTGTTTCGCGGCTTCGGTGGCGGCGATGTCGTCGATGCTTCCGGTCTCGTCGGCATCGGGCTGTTCGTTCAGGGGGGCGAAGGTGACGACGTCATCCTCAGAAGTATGGGCAGGGATGTGCTGTCCGGCGATAGCGGCGACGACAGCATCCTCGGCAACGCGGGAGATGACCGCCTGGCCGGCAGCTCTGGCGATGACTTCCTCGATGGCGGCGCGGGTCTCGATACGCTCACCCCCGGCGAGGGTCAGGACATCCTTCTGAACGGCGAGATCATTGGCGAGACCACCGCCGTCGACACGCTCCTGCTCTGACCCGTTGTCACGCCCCAGTGGAGATTGGCGTCTTCACTGGGCGAGTTCGCCACGCAGAACGTGATTTTGTCGATATCGTAAGAAGCTAGGCCAAGCAAAGGCCAGCTAAGCCGGCCTTTGCGACTACCGCATCATCGTGCGGCGCTCTGAACTGTCTGGTCGCGGAGCATTCTTGGGACCCGGCGGGGCTGGCAGTCATAGACTATGTCTGCCGCCCCGAGCGTCTCGCCGCTCGTGCCTCGGATCGGAGGCAGCCCATGGTGCGGATCCATCCCAATGCTCGGACCACCCCTGCCGTCCGTGCGGAGATCGCCCGATCCACCGAGCCCTTCAGTGTGTTGGCGCGGCGCTATAGCGTCGGCACCGAGACCATCCGCCAATGGCGCAAGCGCGGCCCTGCCGACGGCCTTGACCGGCCGGCCACACCGCATAAGCTGCCTTGGCAAGCCAATGACGAGGAACGCGCTGTGGTCTGTGCGCTCCACCACGCCAGCAACGTCGCCCTCGATGACCCCACCGTCGCCGTCACTCGCATCCCGCCCCATCTCGACCGCGACAGCATCTGGGTCCGGAGCAGTGCCCTGGACCCTCCGGACAGAGGGCCTAATCCGCCGAGCGCCCCCTCGGACCGACTACGACGCGGCCAGGGCCAGTTCCGAGGCTACGACCGCAGCTTCATTCCCATCGGCATCCAGCATTTGCCCAAGCTGCAGACGGCCAATGACGAGCACCAGGTGCTTCCTCTGCGCCGCCATCGACCGGCGCTCGCGCTCGGTCCACCTCGCCGTCATGGACGATGAGCCCGAGCGCAGCGCCATCGCCGTCCTCCAGGATGCAGCCGCCGCTTTCCCCTTCCGCTTCACCCATGTGTTGACCGCCAACGGCAGTTGCTACGCCTCGCTTTGTAGCAGCCTGCGCCCTGCTCGGCGCCGAGCACCGCACCACCAAGCCCCGCTGCCCGCAAACAAACGGCATGGTCAAGCGCTTCAATGGCCGGGTCAGCAGCGAGGTGCTGGGCATCACCATCTACTCCCATCAGAAGCTCGAGCAGTTGCTGCGTGGCTTCAACGCCGCCTACAATGCCCGCCGCCAGCGCGTCCTCGAGGGCAAAACATCCGACCAAGTCGTCGCCGAACGCCTCAAGGCCCGGCGCAAGCTCGCTCGCGGCAAGCCGGGCGGAACCAGCTGACATCGCCCGCGCACGAGACATCGTCGACGCCACCACGGAGGTCTCACAACCCAACAACTAGGTGCTTGTGAAGTCGACTAGATTGCTCCGATCAGGTGAGGCAACTGGCCGGCGGTTGCTCTCGATGCCAGGCCGCCTGATTGGCGATGCTGAAGTCCGTTCATTAATAATCCGATCCAAGGTGACTGCGGTTTCCGTTCCCAGCGCACGCAGAAATAAACGTACGATTGTAGCACCTCACTTATTCGTGACATAACAGCTGCGCAGCCGCTCCCGCTTCGGTACTGAGCCGGCTCTGGAATGAATTATGGAGGGATCCTGTGACCTTCGTCCGCAGCTTCGCTACCGATACGATTGACCTGGTCTCTCGCCGGCAGGCCGCTTCGGCGCCGGTGTCGTCCATTCTAGAGGGTAGGCCCTGGGCCGATCCGCTTCCCAGCTACGAAACCCTGGACGTTTCGCTCGACAGGCGCCGCGCGCTCATTTGGTGCCGGCTGCGCCCGGAGGGCCGACCCTGCTTTTCTCCCGCCCTGCTGCGGGACGTCGCCGCCATGCAGCGCGACATTCCGCAGCTTTGCGCCGGCGCCGCGCCGCTGCGCTGGTTCGCTTGCGCTTCAGCCATTCCCGGCATCTTCAACCTAGGCGGCGACCTGGCCCTGTTCCAGACGCTGATTGCGCGTGGCGACCTCGCCGGGCTGCGTCGCTACGGGCATGCAGCCGTCGAGGCGATCCACCGCAATCACATCGCAATGGATCTGCCGGTGGTGACGGTGGCGCTGATCCAGGGCGACGCCCTCGGCGGCGGCTTCGAATGCGCATTGGCGCATGACCTGATCATCGCCGAGCGCAGCGCTCGGTTCGGCCTGCCCGAGGTGCTCTTCAACCTGTTCCCCGGCATGGGCGCCTATAGCTTCCTCTCACGCCGGATCGGCCGCAAGGCAGCGGAGACGCTGATCCTGTCCGGGCGCATCCACACCGCCGAGGAACTGCACGCCATGGGCTTGGTGGACATTTTGGCCGAGGATGGCGAAGGCGAGGCAGCGCTGCATGACCATGTCGACCACAATGCCCGTTGGCACAACGCGCAGCAGGCGATCTACCAGGCCCGGCGCCGGGTCGACCCGGTCACCCTGCAGGAGCTGCGGGACGTGGTCGAGATTTGGGCCGAGGCCGCGATGCGCCTCAGCGAGCAAGACTTGCGCCGCATGACCCGGCTCGTCGGTGCCCAGGACCGCCGGACCGCGTCCGGCGGCTGAGCGCCGAGGCCGCGTCATTGGATTACGGCATACCGCGCCTGCTGCACCTGCTCTAGCTCCGCCGTCAGCATCGCCACTGTGCGGGGCCCGGTACGGGTGATCTCGGCCGCCGTCATTGCTTCGGCGTCCCCACACAGCTCGAATATCCGGCGAGCACCAATATTCGCCGCGCTGCTGCGCAGCGCATGGGCCGCGGCGCGGAAACGGGCCACGTCGCCGTCACCGACGGCCTCGACAAGCTCCCGCTTGATTTGTGTCGCGTCCGCCAGGAAGTCCCGGACCAGTGTCTGGGCGAAGCCATCGCCACCCAGCGCGGCCAAGCTTGCCAGCACCTCAGGGTCGAGGACAGGCGACGGCGTCGGATGATCTGTGGTGGCGACCGCCGGCAGCGGCATCGACGCTGGCCGCGCATGCTTCAGCACGGCCGCTGCCAGCCGTGCCGGCTCGATCGGTTTGACCAAGCAGGCATCCATCCCCGCTGCGCGGCAGCGCTCCCCCGTAGCCGACGTCGCATCGGCGGTAACGCCGAGGATGGGGATATGCGGTCTGCCAAGCGCCGACACCCGGTAGAGCTTGGTGGCCGTGACACCATCCAGCACCGGCATGTTGACATCCATGAATGCCAGATCGAACTGGTTGGCTTCCAGAGCATCGAGTGCGGCTTCGCCATCCTCGACCACCACCACCGCATGACCTTCTCGGACCAGGATCTTTTCCATCACCGCGCGGTTCACCCGGTTATCGTCCGCGACCAGTATCCGGAGGCCAGAGGCGGTGGCGTGGGGCGGCGACGCTTCGGCATCGGCTGCGCGCGCCGGCTCGCCGAGCGCTAGGCTCAGCGCGATCGCACCACGCAGCGCCGCGGGCTGCGGCATGGCAGGCAACAGGCTCAGCACCCGGTCGCGCAGCGCCGCGGTAGATGGATTGATTAGACCATCATCACCGAGCGCGATCACTCGGCTGCCCTCCGACAGGGCCACGGCCATCGCCGAGGCCGGAGGAACCTCGTTGCCGGGCAACAGCAGCAGCAGCGGCCCATCGCAGCCCCGCAGCGGCGCCGTTGCGTCAGGCAAAAGGGTTTCGGTGCTGACCTTTACCCCCACAACCTCCAGCATCGCGGCCAGCCTCGCCACCGCCGCGGCATCCTCACCCAGGATCAGGGCGCCGATGCCGGAAAGCGTCGGCGCCTCCGCCGCGGCTTCGGCGGCACGGGCGGTGAACCAGAAGGTGCTGCCTTCGCCCAACCGGCTCTCGACGCCGATCTCGCCGCCGAGGAGCCCGACCAAGCCACGACATAGCGCCAACCCGAGGCCGGTGCCGCCGAACTGGTTGCCGATGCTGGGGTCCGCTTGAGTGAAGCGGTCGAAGATTCGGCCGAGCGCGGCCGGCTGGATGCCGATGCCAGTGTCGGTTACCTCGAAGCGCAGCTGCAGCGCATGGCCGTCGCCGGCGGTGTTCACCGTCGTCGCGTCCACCATGATGGTGACGCTGCCGGTGCGAGTGAACTTCACCGCATTGCCGCCGAGATTTAACAGGATGTCGCGGAGTTGAGTGCGGTCACAATCCACTGCTGGCGGCACCGCAGGTGTGACGTGCAGCGTCAAGCGCAGGTGCTTCTCCCGTGCCTGGGCCAACAACAACCCGCGCACCTCTTCCAGCAGCGCGGCCATGGCGAAGGGCGCCGGGCGGGTCGCCATCGCTCCTGCCTCGATGCGGGAAAAGTCGAGGATACCGTTGATCAGCGAGAGCAGCGTGCGACCCGCGGTGTCGACCACCCGCACCATACCCCGTTGCTCCTGGTCGAGGGACGTGTCCCGCAGCAGGCCGGCCATGCCGATGATGGCATTGAGCGGCGTGCGCAACTCGTGGCTGACGCCCGCGAGGAATTGGCTTTTCGCCGCGTTGGCCTGTTCGGCAAGGTCGCGGGCGTGCCGCAACTTACGGATCAGCGTCGCGGCATAGGCCGCCAGAATGCTCGGTCCGATCAGCAGCCCCAGCGACAGATAGGGCTGGTCCCGCCAATAGGGCGTGGTCAGCACCACCGTGCCGAAGCCGATGGCGAAGGCGGACATGCCAGCCAGCAGCCAGCGCGTGCCAAAGCGGAAGCCGTTGCCCAGCGCGACCCAGAGATAAACGGGGAAGAACGGCGCTGCCGATTCCCCATCCGTATGGAGAAACATCGAAAGGAAGCCGATGTCGATCACCAGCGCAAAGGTCCGGCGCAGAGCGCTTGGCCGCGGGCTGAAGCGGATATGGGCAAAGATGCCAAGGGCGAGGATGCTCCAGGCACCGAGCGTCATCAGCGCCGGCTCCACCGCCGGCGAGCCGATCGTGGTTAGGTAGATGAAGAACACCAGGGCGAAGACGAGCCGGTTGAAGCTCATCTCCTGTTCGGTGCCGACCTCGCCGCGCAATGTACCAAGGCCGGAGCGTCGTGGCCTGCCGGTGTCGGAGGGAGCGGTAGGCTTCATGGGTGGCCCTTGGCGGAGGCGGCGAGGGCGTGCGGCGGAATCTCGACCGAAGTGGTCAGCACCGCATTTACCCGCCCCTCCGGGTCGCGCAGCGGGGTCTTGCTGGTGAGGATGATGCGCGGCGTTCCGGCATCGTCGGTAAACTCCTCCCGCCGGTTGGACAATGCCTGGCCAGAGGCGAATACCGCATGGTCGGCGGCACGGTTCCAAGCCGCCCGGCCAGGGCCGAGCAGGAGGGATGCTGGTACGCCGAGGATCTCTGCCGGGTTGGCGCCGCAATGCACGGCGAATGCGGTATTGGCATAGACGCAGCGGCCTTCCCAATCGGTGGCGCTGAGCATCACCGGCATGGTGTCGAGGATGCGGGACAGTGTCTCACCCTCCGTCGCGGGCCGCCCTGCCTCCGGCAGGCCGGCCTGCGGCACCGTGCCGCGCTGGCTAAGGGCCAGCAGATTGCGCGCCCGTGCAACGAATTCGATATGATCGATCGGGCTCTGCAGGAAGTCGGTCGCCCCGGCATCGAGCGCGCGGACGCGGTAACTGCGGTCATCGTGCGCAGTTACGATAAGCACCGGCAGAGTGGCGCAGCCCGCGATCGACCGTAGCTGCCGGGTGAAGGCGGCGCCGTCCATGCTGGGCATGCGGAAGTCACTGATGATCAGGTCGACCCGATTGTGGCCGAGCCATTCGAGAGCATCGACCGGGTCGGCGAAGGCCTCGATGGCGACCCCCTCCTCGACCAGGGTCGCGAGCCGGGCATAGATGCTGCGATTGGTCGCGCTGTCGTCAAGAATCAGGATGATGGCCATGCGAATCCCACCGCCTCCGGTCCGGCTGGGCGTTTCTGCTGGGTTTCCTTCGGCGCCGGCGGCCGGGTGACGCTGCGGCCAATCGGCACCGCGATGTCGCAGACGAGGCCTCCCGCTTCCCATCGCATGGCCAGGCTGCCGCCGAGCTGGTCCTCGACGGTGGCACGGAGCATGCGGGATCCGAAACCGAGGCGGCAAGGCGGTGCGGCGATGGCCGGGCCGCCGTGCTCGGTCCAGTTGAACCGCAGCCGATCAGCCGGGCGGTCTATCACCCAGGACAGCACCAGGGTGCCGCCTGGCGCAGAGAGTGCACCGTATTTCGCTGCATTGGTCGCCAGCTCATGCAGGGCCATCGACAGTGGCTGTGCCGCCATGGGCGTGACGATGAGCGGTGGCCCGTCGATACTCACCCGCGTTGCCCCGCCCTCGCCGAGGAATGGCGCCAGTTCGCCCTGGACCAGCGCGCCGAGGTCGGCGCCGACCCAGCGTGACTCGGTCAGCAGCGTCTGGGCGCGGGCCAGGGCTGCCACCCGGCCGCTGATGGCCCGACCGAAGGCCTCCGGGGTTTCTGCCCTGGTCAACCGCAACACCGCCTGCACCACTGCCAGGGCGTTTTTGGCGCGGTGATCGACCTCGCGCATCAGCAGCGCCTGGCGCTCCTCAGTTTCCTTCCGTGCGGAGATGTCGACATGCACGCCGAGGATCGGCCCGCGCCGGCCGGCCGGGCCGGGAAGCCGACGACCGCGGCCGATCAGCCAGCGCTGGTCCTGGCCACCGTCGCGGGCCGGGACGAGAACGCGGAATTCGCAACAGTATTCCCCGGTCTCGAGCGCCTGCCGGCCGGCGGCGAGGATCCCCTCACGGTCGGCTGGGTGAACCACTGCCAGCAGGGATTCGATGGTGCCGGGCGTGGCGGCGGACGGGGCAGGATCGAGCAGGCCGTATTGCTTCGGGGTCCAGGAAAAGGCATCCGCCTCCACGTCCCACTCCCAGGTGCTCACCCCGGCCAACTCCTGCGCGAGCAACAGTCGCGCCTCGCCAGCCCTGAGCGCAGCCTCGGCTTGGGTCAAGGCCGTAGCATCGGTATGCAGCTCGACGACACCGACCGGGGTGCCGCTTGCCAAATCCCGCTGCACCACCCAATGGACGGCCACCACCAAGGCCTCCTTGCCGTCGCAGCGGTGACGCAGGATCCCCCGCCATTCGCCATCGCGGAGCAGAGCGGTTTGGGCGGTCCGCAGACCGCCGGGGGGAAAGCGGGTGCCTAGCAAGGCCGGCGCCCGCTGCCCGAGCGCGGCGGCGGCTGATATGCCGAATAGCCGCTCGCAGCCCGGCGACCAATGTGTGATGACGCCATCAAGATTGCGGACCACCACCGCGCTGCGGTTCCAGAGCTCGGGGAATGAGGCCAGAGCCGCAGGCGTGTAACCAGACGGGCGAGGGCGGCGCGCTATCGCCACCAAGACTCCGCCAAGGACGAAATATAGCGCGGCGGCCAATGCTGCCGGCGCGTTGCTGAATGTGACAATGCTGCCGAGCAGGCCCAAACACGCCACAGCGATGAGCGCAGGGGTGCGGAGCCCAAGGTGACGGGAAAGCCACCTCACCCATGGCATCCTCGGTCGCTTAGTCAACAGCCTGCCAATGATGGGGGGCGAAAGGACCATGCGGCTCCGATTGACCCGCCCTAGCGATGTGAGCGGATCATGGGACCAAGGATCGCAGGTTTGTGTATTCACGTAAAGTAGAACAAGGTAATTCGCGGAAACTGTTGCGAAAAACTTATATTTACGACCTGGATCTTATCCCTCCGTGTTGCTTTCAGTTAGGTTGACTTCGACGTCCTTCGTGATCCATCATTTTTGAGAGATTTCTTCATAAGGATCGGGTCTGTGCCGGTGGTGTTGCACCCCGCTTGTTGAATCGCATATTGGACTTCCTGCCAGCAAAGCCTCACATGCCCCCGCATGGGCGTGTTGCAGGGATCGACACGACGAACGCAGTAGGCCCAACCCCGTCTGGGGTCAGGCGGTGCGGAGGGAGATCGGGCGTCCCGGCTCCAACATACGGTTCAGAACGTGGACGGCAACGTCCACCTTTGTCGCCCGACGCTGGTCTGTGCGGGAGCGCAACCTGTCACCGATCACCTGCTTGATCCTGCCGATGGTCGCTTCGACGCGGGCTCGGGTGTTGTAGCCGGACGCCTTCTGCCAGGCTGCTCGTCCGTGCTCGGTGATGTACTGCAGGTGGCGATCCTGCTGCGTTGGCGCGCTCGCTGCCGTCTCGCTAGGCACAGCCGTGGAACGCGGCGGCACGATGATCGCTGCTTGCGGATGACGCTCGGCTATCATGGCGGCAATGCCTTTCTGGTCGTAGGTGCCGTCCGCAGTGAACGAGGCCACTGGTGTCGTCACCTGGTCTAGCAAGGGGCCAACCTGGGCGGCGTCATCGACGTCGTTGGTGGTCAGCGCCGCGACAGTCTGGCCGGTGTCGGCGTCCATGCCGATGTGCAGCTTCCGCCAGGACCGGCGCGTTTTGGTGCCATGCTTCTCCAGAGCCACTCGCCCGCGCCGCAGAGCTTGAGGCCGGTGCTGTCGACCAGGAGGTGGACGGCTTCATCCTCCCTGGAAGGCCGGGGCCGCAGCACCTCCAGCGTCCCGGCCCGACGGCAAAGGGTGGTGTGGTCGGGCACCGCCAGAGCCAGCCCGAGCAGCTGCAGCACGGAGCCAATCAGCCCCTCCGTCTGGCGCAGAGCCAGGCGGAACACGGCTCGCAAGGTCAGCGCTGTCAGGATCGCCAGAGGCGAGTACCAGGGCTGCCCGCCCCGGGTCGTGCGTGGCGCTGCGCGCCACCCCTCGATTGCCGCCTCGGAGAACCACACCGTCAGGCTCCCAGGCTGGCGTCATACTCGCGCCAGTTCATTACCCTCCGCTTCTGCTTGGGAATGTGGTGGTGGCGGTCCTGGTTCAGCTTGAACGGCAAGGCAGGTATCCGGGGTCAAAAGGAGGAGTAATCCTCCTACGTCAACCCCGACCGCAGCGCCAACGGCCAGATCTATGCAACAGCGCTACCACCGCCTGCCCTCCCTCCGACACGGCGACATGCTGGACCACGACCGTCTGCTTCCCACCATTCCTGAGCCGCTCCAGGGTCAGCAAGCCGCGTTGGAAGGCCTCTATCATCCGCGTCGAGGCAGCAGCCATCCGCGCCGCCTCGATGCTCTGCAGCTGCTGCCGGGTTGACATGTCCCAGGACTGGACATGGCCGGCGAACTGGCCCGCCTTGGCCGCCATCGTCATCGCCAAGTGGTGGGCCGTCGCCATCTGGTGGGCGAGCATCCGCTCAAAACCATCCGGCAGCTGTTGGATAAGGCGCGATATGGAAATGCCTTTCCTTTCCGACTATCCAAATGTTGGATAAATAGCGGCCTATTGATCGTAAACAGATCATTAGCGGCACTGAGCCATACTTCGCCGCATGGCCCTGTTCCCGGACCCGCCGCTGCCGATCGCTCGCATAAACACGAGACAATCAGGATCGAGGTCGGGCTGGGCCTCAAACCACGCCCAGCGCTGCCTCAGGATGTCTGGACGGTTCTGCTCGGCGGCATGCGCCGTCTTTTTTTGAGCGTCAGGCGGTGCCGCTGGAAGAAGCGCCAGATCGTCACGATGCCCGCCGACACGCCCGGCGCACGGATGCGAGGTTGCGGAGAGTACCCGGCGGCTATGCACTTCAAGGTCCGAACACGCCCACGCACCTGAACTGACGGTAGTTTCCGGTTCGATGTGCTGGCCCCAGTCGGCCCAGAAGGAAGGTCGGGGGCCCAGCCAAGCGCGGAGCGGGCGAAAGTTGTCATCCGGGGCAGCGAGAATGCCGTGCGGAGGTGCTCCGGGAGTGAGGAAACGGTCGGCTTTTAAGAAATCGGGTGCGCCCAGTCGACGACCGACATGAGCGCATAGTTGACAAAGGAACAGCAGCGTTCTGCAGCCAACCGCCTACCTTCAGCTCGCGGCACCCGACAGGACGGCAAGATCTAACTTTGCCTGCTTCTCCGCCGGCTCCTTCCGCTCGCTGTAGCGGTCTGTCAGGTAGTCCGAGCAGTCGCGCAGCAGCAGCGTGAACTTCACCAGCTCCTCCATAACGTCGACCACCCGATCGTAAAGCGGCCCTGGCAGCATCCGGCCCGCTTCGTCGAACTGCTCGTACGCCTTGGGCACCAAGGACTGGATTGGAATCGTAACCATTCGCATCCAGCGGCCGAGCAGGCGCAGCGTGTTCACTGCGTTGAAGCTCTGCGACCCGCCGGAGACCTGCATCACGGCGACCGTGCGGCCCTGGGTTGGCCGCACGCCCCGGCTCTCCAGCGGCAGCCAGTCGATCTGGTTCTTGAGGATGCCGGTGATGGCGCCGTGCCGCTCCGGGCTGCACCAGACCTGCGCCTCGGACCACAGGGAGAGCTCCCGGAGTTCGGCGACCTTGGGGTGGTCGGCAGGCACGCTGTCCACCACCGGCAGGTCGCGGGGGTCGAAGACCCGCGTCTCGGCACCATACCGGCGGAGAATGCGCTCGGCATCGCCTTTGTCTTTCTGCAGCACCTTCGCCTCGCCGGGCAGCGCCCGGCGAGGTCGCGGAAAAATGCCAGCTCAGGTCCCGGAACTGCCACCATCGCCAAGCCTGCCGACCGTGCGCCGTGCTATTGTGACACGGCCGTTCGCCGAGCTCGTCACGCCGATCCGACGTCCGTACTGCCGGCGCAAGCTCAGGCCACTAGCTGATTCCGACTGCCCGGTAGTGCTAGACGAACCAGTTGCCAGTGGCCTCGTAGTTCTCAACCACCTGCGCCGCGAGCGCGTCCCAACTCACCTCCGGCTGCGTCATCAGTTCATCCTCGGGCTGACCGCGAGCCTCCTGGAGGTCCATGGCTTCGGCCATAACATCGAAGACCTGGGTGTTGTCGAGATAGCGCTGCTCATCGCCCTCGGCACCGTGATTTGCGAGTCCGGGGTCGGTGCTGGTCGCGGCCTCCGTAAACAGCTCGGACCCGACGCCGTTTGCCCAAATAGGCACGAGCTCGTTGGTGTGGTTATCGGAATGCCAACGGCCCAGCGGCAGCGAGCCTTGACCCTGATTGATGATAGGCTCGAACGCCTCATCGTCCGAGTTGGGGCCGAGCAGCATGCTGTTCCCGTGGTCGGTAAGGACAACGACCATTGTTTCGTCCCAGCTGCTCTCCGTCTCGACCCACTCGACAACCGACTCAACCGCCTCGTTGAAGCCAATTTGCTCTTCCACGATGCGTGGCAGGTTGTTGGCGTGCGCCGCCCAATCTACCGCGCCGCCCTCGACCATAAGGAAGAATCCATCCTTGTCGTCCTTGAGCACGTTGAGCGCGCCTTCAGCCATCGTGGCTAGGCTCGGCACGTTCTCGTTAAGATCACCCAATGCGACGCCGTCGCGGTCGAACTGCAGCGTCGAGCCGGTTTGAAAGGTGCCGAGCACCTTCTCCCCGTCCAGAACCTCAAGTGTGCCGTCGGCAAGTGCTTCGAAGTACTCGCGGGATTCGATGAAGCGGTAGTCCGTGCGGCCATTGATGAGGTCTAGGAAGTTTTCCTCGCCACCGACATATTGAAAGTCTTCCTCACCCTCTGGTGTCCGTGCTTCGCCGTTGGCGTCGTAGAATGGATGGCCCCCGCCCATGATGACGGAGGCGTTGCCGCTCTCAACCATCTCCTGAGCGATCTCAGCGTAGTTATTTCGGTTCTCGTTATGAGCGCCGAATGCGGCGGGCGTCGCGTGCGACCATTGCACGCTGCTGACGATGCCGAGCTCCCGACCACTCTCAACGGCAAGTTCGCCAATATTAGTGAGCGGATTGCCAAAGTTGTCGTAGTTGATGGCGGCGTTATAGGTCTTCTCGCCTGTCGCAAGCGCGGTGCCGGCAGCGGCACTGTCGGTGATACCCTGCCGCAGATAATCGTAACCAGCAAAGTAGTTTGGATAGTCGCTGACATTGCCGTCGTAAGCGCCGGTCCCTGCCTCGGCGGACCAGGCCTGAGCAGGATCGTAGGACACCTCGCCTTCGGCCGTGTTGGTTGGCGTGGTCGAAGTGGTTAGAGGGAAGGTACTCATATGGTGGTGCACGGCAAAGTCGTCGTACGCTTCATGCCCCAGGCCGCCATGGCGGTAGTAGCTGGCAGCGTCCCAGGTGGTGGGGCTTGCGCCATCCGCAATCATCAGAATGACGTTGCGAGCAATTACGTCGTCATTCGCCGGTGGCGTGGGTGTTGCCGAGTCCATGGATGCGTCTCCGTGCAAAATGTTGGTCGCCATCACTGTCGACAGGCCGCTAATCGCCGCCGTCGAATACTGGCGATTTACTGAACCGTGCGACCCTATCCATGTCAATCACGTGACAAAATAGAAGCAACCCAGTGAAGAGGCTCATCTGCAACGTATCGGGCATTGTCCCCCAATTATTCTGCAACGCGTTCAAGCCAATGCTTACAATCCGTGGCTAGTGAACATTCGGACGCTTTGGCGGATGTTCCGCTGTCAACCCGCAAACAGTGCTCGCGCTGAGCGTCGATTGCTCCGGTACTTCGACGAATGCGAAGCGTAATCGCCTTGTTGCAGCGGTCGCCGGCCTGGGTGGCTTTGGGTAGGGTGAGGCCGGGGCGAGGCCCCTTCATCCTGCAGGGCCAGCCCTCATGCCGTTCAAGCTGAACGCTACTCGGCGCCATCACATTCCAAAGCAGCGGCACCGGGTTACCAACTGAGCCGAGTACGAAGCTGGTCTTCGCGCCCGCGGCAGCCTAACCGTCTGGTTCACGCCGGAGGCGGTGGAGGCTTGGAAGGCCGAGCCACGCACTGGCCGGGGCGGGCAGCCCTCGTATTCAGCCTTGGCGATCGCCACAGCCCTGACGCTGCGGGCTGTGTTCCGCTTGGCATTGCGCCAAACCGAGGGGCTGATCGCCTCCGTCTTGCAGTTGCTCAACCTCGACCTGCCGGTGCCGGACCCTAGCACCCTGAGCCGTCGGGCCGAGACGCTGGTGGTTCCACGGCATCTTGTTGCACGGGTCAGCGGCCTGGACACACTGAGCCCCGCTCGCTTCTAGGATCATGTGGTCCGGATGTACTCCGGCCGCCCAAGCTCGAGCATGTGGTTCAGCACCTTGGCAGCGATGGCCACCTCGGTCGCCTGGCGCCCATCCGTTTGTGAGCGTAGCCCGTCACCGATGACGCGCTTCCATCTCGAGATGTCCGCCTCCACCAGGGCACGTCAGTTGTATCCTGACGCCCGCTGCCAGCCCATGCGCCCACGCTCGGCAATACAGCACAGATGTGCATCCCGCCGTGTCGGCGCAGTCTCGACTGTGCCACTAGAGCATTTCAGGTTTAGTCGAACGCGTAGCCTGAGTTGGCAAGGTAGTTCTGGCACTCGTTGGGGCTGAAGGCGTCGAGCAGTTGGCCGATGGTGTCCCACAGCGCATCGCGCGTTCGGGCG